>TBL_comb47_HYPODRAFT_10002458_pt1 | contig 22856 bp, 39 predicted proteins | sample TroBogypolimnion_40_FD_10682 | JGI IMG/M metagenome (IMG submission 10682)
CTAGCATATTCACTTAACTTCATATACTATATATAAATATAATATCCCCGAAAACCAGTTTTTAACATTGTTTAACATTAAATTAACATTAAATGTCATTATTTTATATAAAGTTATTTAATACTATCATAATATATCAAATTCTTTTTTATCTACGGCATTATTTTCAATAAGATCCTTAAGTATTAGATATTCTATATATTTTGAAGAATTTTCAATATTTTTCATTAGATAATCTTTAATTTTAGGATTTAAAGCCACAGAAACACTAATCTTTGTTTTAACTTTTTTCATATTTTATTGTTGTTTTATTACTATATATAAATAAAAAAATGTCATTTTTTTCTATTTTTAAACAAAATGAGTAAAAAATGATATAAAAACAAAATAAATTATAAAATGGCTAGACCTAAAATTAAAGATAAAAAAATTACTATGTCCATAACAATCAATGAATTACTTAATGAAAAATTAGAAAAATATTTAGAAAAAAAGAAATTAAGTAAATCCGAATATGTTGAGTACCTTATCAAAAAGGATAAAAATATAGAATTATGAGTAGTCCATACATTATTTCTGCTTCAAGAAGGGAGGATATACCCGGGTTTGAAAATAGAGTAAAATGGTTTTTAGAGAGATTACAAGAAGGTAAATTTTCACTAACAGGATTTTATCAGAATTATGATGTAACACTTGAAAAACTCAAATTAATAGTGTTTTGGACTAAAAATCCACAACCTTTACTTGAGCATTTAGATAAAATTCCCTATGAATATTATTTTCAATTTAGTCTAAATCACTATCCTGAATACGAATTGAATGTACCACCATTAGATAAAAGAATTCAAACTTTTAAAGATTTATCTGTTAAAATAGGTAAGGAGAAAGTTATCTGGCGATTTGATCCAATTATCGTAAATCAATATGTAACAACCGAAACTCTCATTAAGAGAATAGAATATATTGGAAATCAATTATATCCATATACAGAAAAATTAGTTTTCAGTTTCATTGACCCTTATAAAAAACTTGGAAATCTTTTCACAGAAATAGATACAGATATAAAATTAAAAATTGCTGAGGAATTAGTAAAATTTAATCAAAAATGGAATTTACAATTATCAACTTGTGCTGAAGGAATTGAATTAGAAGGCATATCTCATAATAAATGTATTGATCCTGAATTAGTTAGAAGAATTTGTGGAAATCAAAAATGGATTACTGATACAAAAGATAAAAATCAAAGATTAGATTGTGGTTGTATAAATTCATCAGATATTGGATCATTCAAATCCTGTAACCATAAATGTCAATATTGTTATGCTCAGTAAAGGTTTTACATACAAACATGAAAATATAAGATTAGAAAAAATGCATTTTTATTTTTCTCCGCCTTATAAAAATTTTAATATGAGTGCAATACATCAGAAAATAACAAAAGGACTAGGTCCAAATAATTTGGTGAGACAAGTAAGATATGAATTTAATAATAAAACAAGAATGCTAACAATAGTGGAAAATCCATATTTAATGATAGGTAAAGTTGTTAAAATTACTTATATTGTTAGTAATCAAGAAGAAAGAAAACTCAAATTAAATAAAATTGATAATGCGAGTAGGTGACATTTTAGTTTATAATGGTAGAAATAGTGGATTTTATACCGATGGAAAACATTATAAAATATATAAAATTGATGATAATTTCATACCAGGACATTTATGTGGTTGGATTAGAGATGATTCACAACAATCAACATACTTCAGAGAATGTGAGGCAGAAGATAAAAATTGGCATTATCTGAAGAAAGATAGAAAGAAAAAATTACAAAAGATAAATGATACTAGTAGAATTTAATTTCAATAAACTTGAAATAGGACAAAATAATGTTCGCGATTATCATAAGCCATCTAATAATTTTACGAGAAGTTAGATCTATTAACAGAATATAGAAAAGATGTAGCAGAAACACCATCTATTTTTATAGGATTGAATTTAAGTTCATTAATGTTAAAAAGTTCCACATTTAATCTTGCAAATTGTGGAAAAAGAATTTCTTTTGGTGCTGGTAATTTTACTAATTGTAAAGTTTATTTAGATTTACGAATTAATCCCAATGAAGTAATTATTGGCGAAGAAAAAGAATTGTCTAAACATGTTCTAAGACTAGAACGACAGAAAAAATTAAAAAAATTAAATAAAAAATAATATATAGTTATGGAAGCAAATGAATTAAAAAGAAAATTACTCAATATTGTTGTCGGTGAATGGATACAAGAAAAATATTTTCTTAACAAGAAATCTTGTAGAAAAAAATCTCACAGATTACATAAATCAATTTCTAAAAATAGAAGGTTTATTAGTTACACTAGAACAAACTGAACCAGATAATAAAACTGTTATTTTAGTAAAATATGGTACTTTTGAAAAATCATATGAATTAATGCTCACATTACATTTATCAGTATATGATGATGGTTGTAGTGAATCAGGTGCAACAGGTTATACTAGAGATTTAAATTATCCACAATAATTTTTTTACTTAAATAAGATTATCTATTTTTGTAAAAATCTAAAATCTCATAAACTATGAAATATTACTACAAAATTTTTATCAATGAAGGATATGAAGAATCTTTAAAATCAATCAATGCACCTGAAAGTTTTTTGACATCATTAAAAGAAAGTTCATCTTTTAATGCCAATATTGAAGATGGAATGACCGATTTTTATGTTGGTTATGATATTGATCAAGTTAGAAAAGGTAAACCAGACGATGCTTGGACTTGGTGCTCAATCAAAAACTATTATAAAGTTAATTGGACATATAAGGGTGAACTTCATCACAAGAGGAAAGATGCAGTTACCAAATTGAAAAAATTATGGGAAAATGAGTGATCATAAATTAATTGGTAGATGTGGAAAATATTTACCAAATTGTTATATAATTAAGCAAGGTAATAGGGAGTTCTATCTCAAAGACTACCAATTACCTTTTATTTTTTCCATTAAAGAAATTCGCAAGTTTAAATTGCGGGAAATCCAAAAATAAATAAAATTAATGAAAGCAAAATGTAAAGTGGACTACGGTCAATTTGAAATCAACAAAAAATACAATTATTCCTACCAAAACAACACAAGAAAATATCATGTGGACGGTGATTATAGTAAAACAGAATTTACTAAAAAACAATTCGATTCAATGTTTATAACAGAAAATATAAATAGAAATGAAAAGAATGTGTATTGATTGGCAAAATGAACCTTGTATGAATAATTTTTGTTCACATAGAAAACTACATGAAGAAGGTGCTGGTTGTGATATACGATGTGATTTTGTCAATCAATCAAATCCCTGTCAATTAATTTCAAAAATCAGAAAAACAAAAATTAAAAAAATTACTACATCAATAAAATGAGTAAAATGTATAAAATTGGTGATAGAGTTATTTTTAAAGCTCAAGCATATAAACAATATGCTTGGAGATTAAATGATTTTGAAGAGTATACCATAATAAATAAGGCACTTTCAAATGAGAATAGTACCGATTATATACCAAACACAATATATTATGTTGTTAAAGATAATAATGGAAATGAAACAACTTGGTTTGAATATGACATTAATAGTTTAGGTGCATATATTCCTTCTGATGAAGGTGGTTATTATAATTTTTGTTCATTAAAACAATTTAGAAAACAAAAACTTAAAAGATTAATGTTATTTTAATCTTTCTCTTGATAAATCATACATCAGGAGGTAATAATATTTATTTTGGAAAACTCTTACATCCAGAAAGAGATCCAGAATTGCGTTCATAGGCACAAAGGATAAAAAGAAAAATTAAAATGCAAAAAATAATGAAAATACATGGAAATTAAAGTGTTGGAAATTTATGAAAAATTCAAAAACAATCAAAATGAAATTTTAAAGGAATTAAATGATTTAATCTTAGGTAAAAATATTGAATTATTTGAATATAATCAAGATTCAAAAGAATATGATCTTGTTGATGATTATAAAGTAGAATCAACATTTATGTGGGAAGATGATCAAATCGTTTTTTCATTTGGACCTGATGAATGGGATATTGTATCAATAAACAAAACTGACTTAATTAAAATTAAAGATGAGAATGAAAATAGTTTGTAAAAAAACTTACTCATTAAAAGAATATATAAAAAAATAAATAAATGGAAAGTAAATATATTAGATTTGAAAAGATTCCAAAAGATTCAAATCGAAAAACAGACATATATAAGATAATAACGAAATATGATAAACCAGAAATATTAGGAACAATAGAATGGTTTGGTCGTTGGCGCAAATATGCGTTTTTTCCTTTTCCAAATACCGTTTTTGAAACTATATGCTTGACAGACATAATTAATTTCATAAATGAATTAATGGAAGAAAGAAAAAAATTAAAATAAATGTTAAATTTAGGAATAATTTATAAAGATGATAAAATCGTAAATCACAGATCTTTATTGAAAGTGTCATTGAATCCTATTTTTAGATATTTTGGTTTTTGTATTGGTACGATATGTACAGATAATGAATTGAAAGGTTTAAAAATATTAAAATGTGAAAAAAGAAAAATTAAATGGCAAAAATATGATGTACAGCATAAAACCATTATTAAAAAAAGAATTATTATATAATGTTAAATATAAACGAAGTATATTTGGGAGATTGTCTTGATATTATGCAAAAAATTGATACAGCTTCAGTTGATATGATTCTGGCAGATTTACCTTTTGGAAGTACAAATTGTCAATGGGATTCTCAAATTGATTTAAAAAAATTATGGAAACAATACGAAAGAATAATTAAAGATCATGGTGCGATATTGCTATTTGGTCAAACACCATTTGACAAAGTTCTTGGATGTAGTAATTTAAAATTACTAAGATATGAATGGATATGGGAAAAACCACAAGCAACAGGTCATTTAAATGCAAAAAAAATACCTATGAAGGCACACGAAAATATATTATGCTTCTATAAAAAATTACCAACATATAATCCACAAAAAACTTATAATCACAAACGAAAAATATCAACAGCTCATCATAAAAGAAACACTAGTACTGGTGAAATATATGGCAAATGTGATGATTTTTCTGATTATAACTCCACAGAAAGGTATCCTAGAAGTGTTCAAATATTTCATAGTGATAAACAAAAATTAAATTTACACAGCACTCAAAAACCTTTAGCATTATGTGAATATTTAATAAATACCTACACAAACGAAGGTGATTTAGTGTTAGATAATGTTTGTGGTAGTGGAACAACAGGTGTTGCTTGTAAAAAATTAAATAGAAATTTTATTATGATAGAAAAAGATCTAGATTTCTTTAATATATCATTAAATAGATTAAATGAAAATCCTTTACAATGATTTTTATTTAAAAAATCATTACTTTGTAAAAATAATTACTATGAAAAAACACGAAAAAAATTATACAATTTTAAAAGAATTTAAAGATGAAATTAGTTCCGGAGAAATAGATATAGATTATGATATTTTTGGTAATCTCTCAAATGATAATGATTTTTGGGATAAATTTTCTGAAATTAATAAAGATATTCAACATAGTATACCAGATCGTAGTACATCAATTAAAATCGATGATATAATTAAAATATTAGAAAATCTTAAAAATAAAGGTTCCAATTATGTTAATATTGATATTGATCATGATCGTAATGAATATTTATTTTATGGTCTTAATATTAGATTAGCTACTGATGATGAAATTGATTTAGAAAATAAGATTATTGAAGAAAATGAAAAAAGAAAAAAGAAAAAAGAAGTTTTACAAGACGCAGAAAAATCTCTTCAAGATTACGAAATAGAACTAAAAAAAGATCCTTCAAGCACATTCTATAGTGGTCTTATAGAATTAACAAAAAAAGTTATCGTTGAATTAAAAAAGCCTCAAAAATGAGGCTTTTTTAATTAAAATGCTCTTATAGGTCGTACCCTATATAATTGTTCTTTACCACCTAACTCACTTTGAGTGCCATTTCCAAAAAATTGTAGCCAAGCAGTTTCCGGAGTATATTCAGTTGAACTCCAATAATTATCAAGTGCTGAAAAATTTCCAATAACACTCTTTTGTAAAAACATTTGATTCAATTCATCCTTTGAAGGCAAAAACCAATCAGAATATCCATTCAATATTAGATTATAACAAGCATCTGCTGCAATCATAGTATTACCTGTACAACCACTAACAATTAACATTGTATTTGTTAATCCAGAACCTATTACAGTTGATACACAACCAATTCCAACTCTTGAGCAACCCCAATATAACGGAAATCTAAAATCCTCAGTTGCAGCTATCAATCCACCAGTTGCACCGGTATAAAAAACTGTACCACCACTTACACTATCACCAATATTTGCCATTTATTTATTATAATTATTTTTTGCCTTTTGTAGCCATTTCTTGAAATTTGGACTTTCCATATTTTTTACGACCAATCGCAGCAGCACAAGCATCAGAATCTTTAACACCTTTCTTTTTTAATTTACCAGAAAGTTCTTTAAATCTTTCACCTGAACCTAACCTGGCTTTTTCCTGAATAACATCCTTAGCAACTTCTGTACGCTTAGTTTTCTTTGGATCTTTTAATAATTCAGTTTCTGTATATGAATCAAGACTAATAAGATTATTCAAATCTTTTTTCTTAATCTCATCTCTAGTTTTAGGTTTTTCAACAGGTACTTTACCTGTATTTTCTTGAAGAATATCCTTTGCAACATCTGTACGCTTTGTTGTCTTTGTTTTCTTAGTAAAATCACCTTCTGAAAAATCTTTCATTCCAAGGAGATTATTTAATTTTTTGTCTTTTGACATATTCTTATGATTATTTTTATATCTCTATATATTAATTTTTAATTCAAATTTTTTATAAATTATATTTATCTGCTTCTAACATTGCAACAAGAAAATCATATGCATCTTCTAAAATATCAGTTTCATATAATATATCTAAATCTTTAATGAGTAAAGTACCTTCATCCTCTTCATCTTCAAATCTATTATATCCTACACTATATTTATATCTTAATATAAGATCAATTATTTCATCTCCGAGTTTAGAAATTTCACCATATTTCACAACTTCCCAAACATATATATTTTCTTCTTCTTTCCTCGCATCATCAACAATATATTTTTTATAAATTTTTTTCTTTTTCTGCCGGTAACGGTTAATAGCCATACTCTGCCATGTGTGTATTTCAAATAATTTAAGATATTTCATTATAATTGTAAATTCTTTTTGATCTGATTACCTTTCAATTTTTCAGTTTTTTTTGAGCCATCTTCATAGTAAATAACTATTTCGAATTCATCAAATTTTAATCCAAAATCTTGATATTCAATTGTATTATAATTAGCACAAAGAATTACCACATTTTTATTGTGATAAAACCCCCTACGACCAATATAATATTCTTTAAACACTAATTTAATTTACTTTTTTTTATTTCACTTTCAACTCGATTTTGTCTTTTCATAAATTATATTTTTGTGCTGCTTTTTTTAATTCATATTCTTCTGGCGTTATATCTCTTGGTCTGTAAAAATGATCAAGTGATTCTAAATCATTTATAAAAACCGAAATACCATGATAAGTGTCCTTTGCATGTAAGACATTTCGAAATCCATTATTAATAAGTATCGGCTCCTTTTCGGTACATAAAATTGCAATATCATTTGGTAATTTTTTTACATCAATTTCAATATAACCATCTGTAAACAACAAAATATCTCCTTGAAGTTTATTTTTAATGATATAATCTATTCCTGCTTGTATAGTTCCACCATCTTGAGAAATTTTTCCTTGTTGTATCCTTTTAATTAAAGAATCTAAAGATATATTATTTAAAACTTCATCAACTTGATTGCTACACAAAATAGCAATAAATTTATCGGATAAATAAAAATTTATATTATCGATCATTTTTTTTAAAGTTGACACAAAAGAAGCAGATGAATCGATTAAAAATATCTTATTTTTAACATCATTTTGATAAATATCCTTGTGATTTACTTCTTCAAAAGTTCTTATATGTTTCATATTTTTATTTATTTTGGTAAAATTCTTCTTGCAATTGTCATCATTGAATTATATCTTGCTTTTTCAAACATTTCCAATGTAATAACATCTGAATCTTTAAAATTTACAACTTCATTTAACGAGTCTAATTCTTGATTCTTTTTAACTTCATTAAGTCTTTCTTTACGAAGATTTTCCATTACTTCATTTAATCTATCATCTTTCTCTTGTCTCTTTACTTCATTCAAAAGTTGACCATTTACTCTAGTCTCAATAACAAATTCATTTAGATTCATATCTTGTGAATATCTCGATCTTTGTACTTCATTAATATTAGGTATAGTCGGTTCATTATAAAAATTATTATAATTTGGTACTTCCCTTATCATTTGGTTTTCATTGAATGATGTTGCATTACCTCTTAATTGTTCAAAATTATAATCTTTTGTTTCAACTTTTTGTTGCTGAATTTGTTTAAATAAATTTAAATATTCTTGGTCTCTGTAATCCATTGGTTTTAATTATTTTCTGTATATATTAATTTTTATAGAGCCCGTCAAAGAAAACAACTACATCTTTAGTGTAGATTTTAATTTGAAAGTTTTAATAACATTTAAAAGTTCTTTTACACTTCTAATTTCACCTTTCATTATTTTTGTTTCAATTATATCGTAAGGTATATTTTCTGAAAAACTATTCAAAATAGAAACTAGTTTTTTAATTGGTAGCACATCATCACTATGATAATCATAATATCTATAAATTGAATAAACATTTGACTTTTTTTGAAAACTGCCATCATAAATTACATAAGTCTTAATAATTTTAGAACCATATTTTTTAAGATTTTTTTCTATTTCTTCTTGTGTTGAACCTGAATAATAACTATCGTCCAATAAAACAAAATCCTTGTTATACATATCATCTTCTTTACCTTGTATAACTTGAAATGTTCTATTTTTTATAGAGGATCTTAATGAACCTGTAATGTGAATAACTGTACCATTAATTTTAGTTTTACCAGTTTTTATTAAATTATAAACCCAATCACCAAAATTACCACTTAAAATTAAATTAAAATTTTTACCCTGCTCATGATATATCACATTTATAAGATTTAAAATCAAATCAGAATTTTTTGGATTTCTGATAAATTCATCAATTTTATCAAAAAAACTAACTCCACCTTCTGATTTCTTTTTCTTCAAATCATTGACAACATCTATAATCTTATTCTTATCTTTTGCTAATAAATCCATATTACATTTTATAAATTATATTTTTTTACATCTCTTATAAAAAGTAATTCATCTAAAAATTCATCTTTTCTAGCGTCAGGTATAGATACAATAATATACTCATCCTTCAATCTTTGTTTAATCTTAAAATTTTTAGATAATTTACGGTATTCTTTTTTAGTGATTTTTGCAATTGCTATAGGACTTTCTTTTTTCAAATCACTTTTTAAAAAAACTTCATAAGGACCATCTTCATTATAAATTGAAGGACCACATCCATAACTCCCACCGCAACCTTCAACTGTACTATGACCACAACCATCACCACAACCATCACTAAAACCTGAATTTGAATCATCTGAACCACAACCTTCACTAAAACCTGAATTTGAATCATCTGAACCACAACCACCTCCATCACTAGAACCACCACATTCAAAAATACCTCTAATAAGACTTTCATTTATTCTATTATAATCAACTTTGAGTTTACCTTTCCAATCTTTGGTTACATCACCATTTTCATTAACAATTAATTCATAAATTGTTCCACCTAATTCCTTAGATGGCTCTTCTAATGAGGCTTTCCAAGAAACTTTTATTCCACCAATTAATTGATTCTTAGTACGACAAACTGGACAATGATACTCACTTGATTTATAACTTTCATAAGCTTTTTCAACCTCTGTCGGTTTTAAATCTCCGTGAGGTTTTCTAAAAAATACTTGTGATGCTCCACATTCTTTTGCAAATTGAAGATAATTCTCAATTTCATTTTTAGTATTTAAATGTTCATTCAAAACAGCACTAAAAGTAACATCAATGCCAACTTTATTTAATTCATTGGAAACTAATTTCAATTCGTCTTTTGTGAGCATTTTAGCCTTAAAAATAGAATCGTTAATCATATCATCAAAATGATGTCTTGAAATATTAACGTGATCAATTTTACCTTCCAATTTAGACACATAATCAATAAGTTTAGCACCATTTGAAGTTAAAACGGTATGTTTAAAAACTTTTTTATCAATAAAATTAAGAATACTTTCAAGATGAGGACTTAATGTTGGTTCACCTCCTGTAAGACTTAGTTGATAGAATTGTACCGGCAAATTACTTAAAATATTATTTAATTTTTCTAAATAATTATTACATGGTGTTGATTTTTTCCAAAAACAAAAATCACATTTACCATTACAGCCACCTGGTACAACAATAGATAAATTTGGATTTAGAATTGTTGTTTCAAAAATCTTTTCTTCATTGATTTTTGATTCTTTTACATAATTTTCATATCGTTTTAACATCATTAAATTATATTTTTTTGTAAGTGCTTCATTTGATTTATATATTATTTTAAAAATTCTTAATTATATTATAAACCTGATCTCCAAAATAAGTTGCACTTGTTGCATCAAAATGATAAGCATCAAGCAAAGTTCCTGCTGACATATTTACACAATGCGCATTTACATCTTCTGACGCTATTTGAAATTGAGCAGCTTCCACAGTAGCATTATATTGTGCAGAAGCACGAGATATACTTCCATACACTATCGGTAAAGTTGAATTTCCAACTATTGTATTTCGTATATAATAAATAACATCTTTAAAATTTTGATAATAAGCATCCGCTGCTGTTTGTGGTAAATAATCACCTTCACCTTGATGCCATAGTATTGATTTGACATTTAATGTTTTTCCAATACTTGTAGCATAAGTGACTGCCGATTGATAATACCATTGTAATTCTTGAAGTAAAACATTTCCAGTGGTGTATGTTGTTATGCCTGTAAAATCAGTATTCCAACATCCCTTCGTATCACCAGATTGAATATATATCGCAGTTCCACCTTTAGTTCTTTTGACCATATATACTGTTGTATTCTTACCCACATAATAATCATGCATTGCAATCATATCAAATGCCCATGTTGTCTGTGTCCATACATCAGCACCTGAATTAACTCCCAATTTAAAATCGTTGAATTGATGTGGCGTTAAATTAATATTCCACATTTTAACTCCTGTTACAGTTGGATTAGATTGATTTAACCAAGATGGTGCATTTACCAATAATACTCTACCATCAGCATTAGATTGACCAGCAATCAAAAATGTTGTTAAATTATTTGTAGGTGGTGTAACTACTTTACCTATACTATCTAAAAATCCATATAATTGCATTTTTTAAATTTATTTTATGCTATTATGAATCTAGTGGCCGTACCACTATAATCTATCGCATTACTTGCTCTTCCATACTGGTCTAAGATATAACCTGTTGTCCAATATCCAGAACCATGTGGTAATGATGGTATTATAACAGATGTTATAGTGTCAGAAACAGTTATACCTTGTAATGTACCACCACCACTTTTCCAAACAGTAACTAAATTTGTTGCTACTGTACCTGTACTTGTTACTGTATAAGTCACATTTATTGTATTACCCGAAGATAATGTTGTACCACTTGTTATACCACTAGTTTGATATGAAATAATTGTAGGACCAGTAGTTGGGTCAAATGTTGAATAATTTGTTTTAAAATAAGTACTTATAGTAGATCTTTCTGTTGAACTCATAGGTCTATTATAAATAATCATATCCCAAAAATATTTAATTCTTGAAGCAGACGATGTTGTTGTATTTACATATGTAGATAAAATATTAGTTAAACTTAAAGTTAATCCTGTTTTAGTACCAGTTAAAATTAGAGTATCATCAAAATATACTTCTGATGTTCCTGAAGTTTGATTCCATCCTAAAATATGAACACCAGCCAATTTATTATGAATGCCAGATCCAGCAGTTTGTGTAGTTAATAATGTATTGATATATGATGTATCTTTATCTCCAAACGATAAAGTTGTTCCTGTAATATTTCTAAAAAGTGTATTTGTATTTGAAAATAATGGATCAAACTGAATCAATGAACTAACATACCAAGTAGTACCAGAAACAAATACTATCGAAGTACCACCACTCAAATTTTCAGTTTTTCCAGTTGAATTAAAAACTAATCTATTATTTGTTAAATCAACTGTTGGTCTTGATGCATCTGTATTAGAATATAGACTAAACAAATCATTAAAAGTATTAACTATTTTTGTCACTTTTCCACTTGTTAGGTCAGTTAAAATATTAGAAGCACTATAATGAGCAATAGTATTTCCACTATAAGGAATAATAGCAATAGGTTGATACACTCCTGTTTTTACTATCGAATAAGCAATAGTTCCATCCGGTTTATAAACAAACCAAAAATCATAAGTTGCATTAGTACCATCCATATCATTTCTGTTCATTTGAAAATTTGTATCAAAAGTTACAGTATATAACCTATTACAATTTATTTGCATGTATATCACATTTAATGGTACTGCTGTACCACCAGTCACTGAAGTAAAAATTAAATTTGACCATTGATTATATGGTAAATAATATTTTGAAGATTCAAATGTTAAAGTTTGTACAAGAGATCCAGCAGATAACGCAGTCACACCAGACAAAACATAACTTTTTAATGTATCAACCGTTGCTTTTTGACTACTTATAAATGATGCATCATCTATTACAATATAATTACTACCAGTAAGACCAGTAACACTATCTAATTGATTTATCCTTTTATTTGCCATATTGTTTGTTTACTCCCAAATTAAATTATCATTATCATTTAATGTGATTATATCAGTATTAGAATTATATATTACATAATTACCTATTGAATTTTCTATCAAAACAGATAAAATTCCACCACCTATTGAAATAATTAATCCATTAAGAGTTAATATTTTTGTTTCCATATATTTATAGATTATAATTTTTATATATATTAAAAAATAAAATTAAAAATGGATAAACCAAAAAAAGAAGATTTTAGAGAATTATTTCAAGAAAATATAGACAAATTAAAAAGTCAAATAGAAGAAACACAAGATGAACTTGATTTTGATCCATCTGACTTTTTTCCAGATAAAAATGATATGGATCTCAATCTAAAAATTGAAATGCACGATTATGAAAAAGATTTAGAATTAATAAGAGAAGAATCTACGGAAACTTTGGAATGTCTTGCCAATCTTTATTTAGATGAAGAAATAATGAAAAATAAAAATATCAATAATATTTTAAGAAATGATGCTCTTGCACTTTCAGATTTGAAATTTTCAATATCTTGTTCTAAAAGGGGCTTAATTAATTTAATGCGTCAAATTGATAATGGTAGTGTTGATGCTGAATTATATCAAGCAGTTTCTTTATTTCAAAGAGAAATGAAAGAAGGTATTCAAATGCTTTATAAACTTCAAAAAGATATGAAAGAATTTTTCAAAGATTTAAAAAGTGAATTAAAAGAAATTAATGTCGGAGTAACCGAAAATTATGATAAATATAAAGATATGAGAATTGCCGATAGAGATATCAACAAAGCACTTGATAAAGCAATGAAAAAAGGAAAATAATTACAAATTGTATTTTATAGCATCAAGATAATCAGATAATGATTCAGTATTTAATTGATAATCTATTATCATACAGATGTTTCCGTAATAATTTTCTGCCTTGATGGTAAATTTTTCTACAACTAAAAAATCTTTTAAATAATTCAAAAGTTTCAGCATTTGTTTAGATGAAGGTTCAGTTAAAATTTTAAATACAAAGATAAGACTAGTAGATTTGTCGCCAGCAGGTCCACGGCACCACCTGGGTACAAGTCTATGATCTTCCATTGTAAAATTACTAAAAAATTTTTCTGCCATAATTTGAGAAAAATTCTTAATTGTAATATTTTCAGATTCAAATAGTTCCGTAAAATGATGTACTTTCATTTAATGACACTCTAATTTTTTTACAATACTTTAAATGTTTCATTTCTTTAAAGACCAGATTTCAACTTTTTCTTTAGATTCAGGTTTAATATATTTACCATCCACCATGTTAAACATAATTTTAAAAATTCTTTTGAATTCTTTTCTTTGTGATTTACGAACTTCAGTTGCTTCACTATCATATAATTTATCCAAACCGAATTTGTCAGTTATCATTTTAAATAATTCGGTATCTTCAATTGGTTTATTTTCTTTAAAATATAAACTAGTTAAATCAGTAGGTTTAATAACATGATCTTCAATTTCTTCAAAATGAGTTTGTAACCAAATTTCATAGATTTTTTTCATCGTAGAATCCTTAAATTTAGATGATAAATTTTTTCTTTCTAGAAAATCACCATAACCATTAATTACAATGTAATTCAAAATTTCTCTTTCGTCACTTTCAGTTCTTGCTTCATCTTCAGTTCTAACATCTTCGATATCCATCAATTTCTTATTGACTTCTTCTGGTTTTACCGTAATAGGACCGCCTTCGTCTTCATTCCAAGGCATTGTTAATCCCCATTTTACACCAGAAATATCATTGATAATTTTATTTTTGAACATATCTAAAAACCTAACACCATCATATGCCTTTATGTGACATTTTCCAAAAATATTTGAAATCGAACCAATTCCATAATGTCCACCTGCCTTTGTTCTTTCGTCTTGATATCCTAAATATTTTTCAAAATTCTTAACTAAACCTTCTGTATATTTTCCTAAATCACTAATTGGATTACCATCTTTATCTTTAGGTAGATCTTCTTCTTTCATATCTTTGATTTTTGATCTTAAATCAGCAACTTGTAAAGTATTACCGTATTGTAAAAGAACAAAATTTAATTTTGGATCATCAGGAACAATACCTTTTTCTAAATCTTGACTGAAAATTGCTTTTGCTCTCAGAGCATTTGCCCAAGTACCTGATGGAACATACATTAAATTACCAATAATTTGATAAACACCTGGTTTTAATTGAAATTTGTGATTTTCTGGTTGATCTGGAATAATTCTACCATCGTCATCATATTCTTTAAATGGTAAATCATTTGCAAAAGCGTTCCAAAAATCCTCTTGTTCTTCAAATCTAATTTTATGACCATTTTCGTCAAATCCTTGATTTTTATATCCTGAACCTTTGGTCTTATGTTTCATCATTGCTAATCTTATTTTAGCATCATCAACAAATCCAGGTTCATCACCAGTTTTCCAGTTAGGATTATTTTTCGGATAAAAAATCTTAAATAAACGATAAATATTATAAATTGATGGATGTTCACAGCCATTGACAACTTCTATAAAAGTTTTATAATCTGAACGTTTTAATAATTGATTCATTGAAGCGGCAAATTTTAATTTTGCTTTAGGATCTTTTTTTATTTGATTTAAATCAAAATCTAAAATTCCTTTAATATCCACATCATAATCAGCATATTTTGCCGAATCTATCATATCAATCCAATCTTTAGTGTCATTTGAAAATGGTACACCTAATTGAGTTGCAATACCTTCTGCTGCTGAACCTGTTTTAGTTTTAATTGCATATCCTTTTTGAGTGAGTACTTCATTCCTCGGAAAATTGGCCGTGATGATCTACATAATAATCCACGCCTTTACCATCTGGTAATTGTATATTTTCCGCAAAATCTAATGCAATAGTAATCAATCTTGAATCAATTTTAAATCCTTGCCATCCCTCTTGATAATTTATAAGTCCAATTTGCTTGATTTTAAATCCATGTTCTTTCAAATAATTTTTCATTATAACTCCAGAACAAATTCCATCTAAGTCATCGTGTATTATAAGACACACATCTTTTCCTGATTTACCTCTTTTCTTCCAATATTCCTCACTATTAGGAAGTCTTGGTGCAGACTCATTTAACACCTCTAAATATTCATTAAAATTTTTCATAAATTTCTTTTAATTTTTCTTCTATGTTTTCAACATAACTTATTCGTAATATTTTAATATTATTATCTTTACAATAAAGATTTTTAATCTCATCATGTTTTTTTGTAATAATAAAATTAGGCAATCCACCAAACCATTCTATTGGTTCGAAATGCTGTTTACCATCATACTCAATACATGTGTTAATATCTGGTATATAAAAATCAAATGCTAATTTATTTTTATCTTTGCAATTTTCAAAAGTCTTTTGTTTATCAAACTTTATATTTGAATTTTTTAAAATTCTGGTTATTTTTTTTTCACCTTTACTTTCACTACAAATAGGACAACCTCTACCAAGTAAATGAGTTCTTGGTGTTTGTTCAAAAATACCATGTTCAGGACAAACAATTTTTATTTTAGTTTTACAATTTATATAATCTACTAAAGAATAGTTATATTTATTATCATGTATAGAATTACTTCTATCAATAAAATCTTCTATTTTTAATTTTTTACTATTATCTGCACATTTTTTACAACCGCCATCACCAAGATAATGCACATTCGGTGTTATTTCAAATTCACCATGTTTCTTACAAATCAATTTCACATTAGTTTTGCTGTTTATATAATCTACTAAAGAATACTCATATTTATCTCCGTGAATTTCTTTAGATTTTAAAATAAATTCATCTGTGTTTCTTTTTTTTGTTCCTGAGCAAATTTGACAACCAGATCCATTAAAATGTTCACTTGGTGTTTGTAAAAACATTCCATGTTCAAAACATATAATTTTAACTTTTTTAGTAATATTTTCATATTCTACTAAAGAATAATCATATTTATCACCGTGTATTTTTTTTGATTTTTCAATAAACATTCTAGTTGTCAATCTCTTTAATCCTGAGCAATCTAGACAACCATGTAACATTAAATGAGAATTTGGTGATTGTTCAAAAATACCATGTTCAGGACAAATAATTTTAACTTTAATTTTATTTCCATTATATTCAACCAACGAATAATCATATTTATTACCATGAATCTGTTTTGCCTTGAAAATAAATTCCTCAGTAGTTAATTTGACATTATTTTTACCCACCTACTTTTCGTTATTTTTCTTTGCTAACAGTTTTGTTAGATCATCAATAAATTTGTTTGCATACTCTGATTTCATATTTTCTACAATAGAAAATTTAGTATTACCTTTAATTTTGATACCTTCTGTAATTTTTCTATATGTTGGATTTGTTGAATAAAATTTCAATACACCATTAACAAATCCATTAATATCTAATTTTAAATTTTCATTATATTTAACAATATGTAATTCATTATCTTTTTTTCTAATGAAATAATCAGTATCAGAATATTTAGTTTTTAATGTTTCTAAAATATCTTTTAATATACCTTTATTGAATTTTATAATTTTTTCTTCTAAAATTTCAATATCTAAATCATAATTTTTAGGTTTTAATAGAATTTCTTCTTTTACAATATTTTGTTCTATTTTTGGTTCAGGTTTACTAGTAACTTTAGAATCATTTGCTATATCTTGATATTTTTTTAGTGACATTATAGTATATTATTTTTCTTATATATTAATTATAAAAAGTCATTTTTAAAAATGAAAAAGAACGTAATATTTCTACCACGTTCTTTTTTTTAGTTCAGGCAAAATTAAATTTCTTGTGCAGGAACTGCTGCAGCTGTTGCTTGTGCTTTTTGTTGACCTTGTACTTGGACTGCAGGTTTTTGAGCCTGAGAATTTTGTACAGGTTGTGCGCCTTGTGCTTGTGTAGGTTGTGCTTGTGCAGGCTGTACCTGAGTTTGTGCATTATCAACTGGTTCTTCTTGTGCTGGTTGAACTTGGGTTTGTGCTTGTCCTTGGACTTGTCCCTGTAACGGAGCCTTTTCTGAACCTGTAACAATTTCTATTGGAAGATTTTCAATATTCAAATAATTTTCATTTGCCCATTGTACTAGTCTTTCAGCTAATCTTTTTTCACCCATTTCAGCACGAAGGTCCTTTCCAGAACTTTCTTTAACTTTCTTAATATATGAACTAATCAAAGATTTAGGAAGGTCAACATCAACACTAACACGATAGAAATCATCAAGTAATTCAACCATTTCATTAACAGTATCTCGTCGTGATTCTAGTATGGTTGATTTCTTACCTTTGAAATCATTTAAACTGAGAATATTCTTTGTCATTTTTTTCTAATTATTTTTCTTGTATATATAAAAATTATCTTCTGAAATTTCTATTTTCTTTTACAACTTGTTTTGCGAGTCCATTACTAACAGTTTTTGAATTATCAGAAACTTTTTTAATATCAACATCTTCACCTCTACCTTTTTGAGCAAGAACATCAAGTCCAGTTTCAGTTCTAGAAGTTTTTTTTGCGCCATCTGGTTTCCAATTATTATTTGTAAAATCATAGAAACTTACCAAATTGTTTAATTTATCTTTTGCCATAACATTTAAATTATTTTTTATTTAACTTATATATTAATAAAAAAAAGTCGTTTTTTTTCATCGAAAATTTTATTATCTTTGCTATATATAAATAAAAAATTTATGAAAATTTCACTCAATCAAATTAATACAGTCACAGGAGACATTAAAAACAATTATCGTAAAGTATTAGAATTAACTAATAAGGCACTTTCAAATGACGCAGACATCATTGTATTTCCTGAAACAGCATTAACAGGATATTGTGTTGGTTCATTATGGGACAATATTGATTTTATTTTTGAACAAGAAAATTGTATTAAAGAATTGATTAAATTTATACCGTTCAATAAAGCTCTCATTATTGGTTATGTCAGTTACCATGGTACAAAACCAGATGGATTTCCCTTACTATATAATAGTGTTGCTGTTATTAACAAAAACAAAATTCAAAGATATGACAAGCAATTATTAGCCAACGCTGATCATCATGAAGATAGGAAATATTTCAAACCAGGAAAAAAAACCAAAGTATTTAAACTTCAGTTAAATAATGAAATTGTAACTGTTGGTGTGCCGATCTGTGAAGATGCTTGGTATACAAATCATTTTCGTAACATTCCTAAGGAAATGGTTGATATGGGTGCAGAACTTCTTATTATTCCTAACCAATCCTATTTTTATTATGGTAAAGATTTAATTCGTCAAAAACTTTTTAGTACAATTGCTAAACAATATAATGTGCCTGTTTTAACTCTTAATTCTGTTGGTATTGGTGATATCGTTAAAAACATCATAATTTATGATGGTGGTTCAATGGTATTCAAAAAAAATGGTCAAAAAATAAGTCATTTTAAAAAATTTGAAGAACAATCAGAAATTATTGATTTTTCAGATATCAGTACTTATCAAATATATTATGAACCAAAACCTAAATTCGAAGAAATTATTGATGCTCTTTGTTTTGAACAAAAAGAAATGTTTCGGTTATTGGGTATAAAAAAAGCACAGGTTCATATTTCAGGTGGTATTGATAGTATTATAGTTGCAGTACTTTGTATTCTTTCTATGGATAAAGAAAACTGTGTTTTTATTACAAATCCAACTTCTCTTAATAGTAAAAGTTTGAAGCTGGTTCATAAGATGATGAAAACTCTTAAAGTTGATTTTTATACTGATGAATTAGATGGAATCGTTAATTCTTTTAAAATTGCCGATAAAAAAGCATTTGGTGAAACAACATTAAAAAATGAAGGAGAAATTGAAACTGTATTTCACGCTGTCGGAAGAACTGTTCAAGGATTAGCTGCTACTCATAGATTTGGTAGTGGAATTGTTGCAACAGGTAATCATACTGAGATTGTTCTTGGTTGGTGTAATTTTCACGACATAGGTTCAATTGGTGTACATTCAATCATCGGTGATCTAACTAAATTAGAACTTTATCAGTTATCAAAAGTATTAAATGATAAATGTTACTCCATATATGGAGAAAATGTTATTCCTGAGGAATTATTTAATGGAAAAACATTACCCGCTGCTGATTTACCAGATAGTAAATTAGATCCTTTCGATTACTACATTCAGTCTGGATTATGTGCTGCATATATTCGTGAAAGAAAATCTAAAAGTCAATTAATAGAAGATTTCAAAAATAAAAACTTAAATCTTGATTTCTTTCCAAAAGATGTATATGAAAAATATACAATGGAACAATTTACCAAAGAAGTTGAAATTACAATGACAAGAAGTAGAATCTCTGTATTCAAAGCCGCGCAACACGCACCAATCGTAATTTTAAGTCCTCGTAGTAGAGGATTCTCTAATCGTGAAACGATTATAAATAAATATGTTTAAACTTTAATTAAAAACATACAATATGTCAATACTTTTAAAAAATCTAAAAGAAGGTGGATATTTTACTGTTTCATTTGATAGTTATGATCCATACAAAACAAAAGATCCAAATATTATTGAAATTCAAATTTTAATAAAATTAGAAAATTCAATAAAAATTAAAATTTTAGAAAAAAATGAAGTAAAGTGGTTTAGTAGCACTAAAATTATTCAATTTTACGACGAAATTCCAGTAAAATATTTTAGAAAAGAAAAACTTAAGAAATTAGAAGATATAGAAGAATGAAAAACAACAAAATTAAATGAGAATTAATATAATCGTATCAGTATCAGAAAATTGGGTTATCGGAAAAGATAATAAATTACTATGGAAATTAAGTAGTGACCTTAGAAGATTCAAAGATCTAACTATTGGTAAACCAATCATAATGGGTCAAAAAACATTTGAATCTTTACCTAAAGGTGCATTACCTAACAGAACTAATTTAGTTTTAACTCTTGATCCTGAATTTACATCGCCCAATATAATAACTGTATATAATATTGGTGATGCTTTAGAAAAAGTCAAATTTTATCACGGCAATGATTGTGAAGTATTTATAATTGGTGGTGGTATGGTCTATAAACAATTTTTTGATTATGCTGATTATATTTATCTAACAATGGTACACACAGTTATTGATGGTGATACTACATTTCCTGAACTTAAAGAAAATCAATGGGAAATAATATCAGAAGATTTTAAAGAAAAAGATGATAAGAATGAATATAATTGCACCTACAAAATATACAAAAGAAAACTGTAAATATACTACCTCTGTTAAAACTATTTGTGATGAAAAAATAGAAATTTACACAAATGATGTAGAAGAAATAGAAAATTGTGAACATAAGGCAATTACTGAAGCAATTCAACATAATGAACTACTACTACACTGAAGATGTAGTAGTTTCGGGAACATAATGTTCCTTCTCTTTAAGCGTTTCACAGATTACGCCAACCGAAGTTGGTCTTATTTGGTCTCCACGCTCGTAATCAGTCGTTCCAACTGATATATTTATTCTATATCCTTCGTTGAGGATATTAGTTGCCGCGTTAAAATCTCTATCGTGTTTTTCACCACATTTGGGACAAATCCACTCACGATCCTTTAATGTAAGTTTGTTGTTTATCCATCCACATTTAGAACAGGTTTTACTGGAAGGAAAGAACCTGTCTATATGAACTATAGATTTGTCGTTCCATTCTGCTTTGTATTCAAGTGTGTCTATGAACTTACTCCAACAAACATCACTAATTGCTTTTGATAGTTTATGATTTTTCATCATTCCTTTAACATTTAAGTCCTCCAAGTAGATTGTATCAAATTGTTTAATTAAATTGATGGTTGTTTTATGGATAAGGTCCATTCTTGAGTTTGTAATCTTTTCGTGTATTCTTGCTACTTTAATTCGTTGCTTTTCATAACGATTTGATTTACTAGTCTTTCTTGATAGAGATTGTTGATTTAATTTTAAAATCCTCTCGTAATGTTTTAGAAATCTATGGTTCTTGATTTTCGTTCCATTAGATAACACTAAAAAGTCCTTTATTCCTAAATCTATTCCTACTGATAATCCTGTCTTACTAACTGGAGTATATTCCATTTCAGTTAAAATTGAAACAAAGTATTTTCCAGTAGGAGTTTTTGTTATTGTTGCTTTTTTTATTGTTCCTTTAATTTTTCGTTCCATTATCATTTCTATACCTTCTTGAAATTTAGGTATGAAAAGTAGATTATCATCATTTTTAACAAATTGAGGGCAAGTAAATGAATTTTTATTTCTTTTAGATTTAAATTTTGGAAATTGAGTTCTTTTATTAAAGAAATTTTGATATGCTTGGTCTAAACATTTTAATGAGTATTGTAATGATTGGCTATTAACTTCTTTTAACCATTCAGTTCCATCATTAGTTTTCAATTCAGTTAAAAATTTTGATTGTTGATTGTAAGTGATTGATTTTTTGTTATTTAAATATTCTTGTTTTCTTTGATTTAGAAAATAATTATACGACCATCTAACAGAACCAAAATGTTTATTCAGTAATGTTTTTTGTTCGTCTGTTGGTTCTAACCTGAATTTATATGTATATTTAATTATTTTCATTTATTTAAACAAAAATGATTTTTTTGTATAATTATATATATAATTAAAAAAATGTCATTTATTTCCATTTTTGGAAGTATTTTAGTCAAATTCATCAAACTACACTAAAGATGTAGTTGTTTTCTTTGACGGGCTCTATAAAACTTGTCTAAAATGTCTCAGCATAAAACAAAGAGAAGAGGAATATAGAATTAGAAATACAGATACAGTTGTACAATCAAAAGCAACATGTGGTGAAATAATGGAACAAAGGCAAAAAGGTTTATTAACACAAGAACAAATAAGAAACATGGAACG
>TBL_comb47_HYPODRAFT_10002459_pt1 | contig 22852 bp, 13 predicted proteins | sample TroBogypolimnion_40_FD_10682 | JGI IMG/M metagenome (IMG submission 10682)
TTGGTGGTCAAAAGGTTTCCTGCCGCGTCAGCGATGTTGCTGAGCGTCAGGGTGTAGGTGGTGTTGTAGTCGAGGCTTGCCGGGGTGATCGTGATGGTGGTGAAGGGGGACGCGGACACGGCGACCGTGGTGGGGACCACAGTGCCGTCGCTGTTGGTCAGCACGATGTTTCCCGGGGTGTACGTCGTGTTGTCCATGGAGCAGTTCTCGCTGAAGACCACGGAGATGGACTGGTTCAGGCTCACCCCGGTCGCGTTGTTGGCGGGCGTCACGGAACTGACCGACGGGTTCTGGGTGTCGACGGTGAAGTAGAAGGGGCCCTGGGAGGTGAGCGCGTTGTCGTAGGTCGGCGTCGCTGACGAGGCATCGTGGATGGTCGTCGTGGTGAGTCCCCCGGTCAGCGTCACCGAGTATTTCGAGGTGGCGCAGGAAGTGGCGGAGAGCGCGGCGGCGGGCTGGAAGGTCACCGGCGAGGGGGTGCCCACGCTCGCCGTCGTGCTGTTGACCGGGTTGTACGGCGTCGCCAGCGATTGTATGGTGCCGGCGGAGTTCTTCAGCACGATGCCGTTGTTGTTGGAGCTGTACTGGACGCCGAGCACCGGCTCGCTGAAGGTGGCGGTCAGGTACGGCGTGAGGGACCGCACGTACGGCCCGCCGTTCAGGCTCAGGCCGGAGCTGATCAGGACCGGGTTGGGATCGCCGCTGCTGGTGCCGACCGTCAGGCTCATGAGCGTGGGCGCGCTGAAGTCGATGCCGGTCGCGCCGGAGGAGGCGCTGGAACCGCTGCCGTTGGCGGCGCGCACCCGGTAGAAATAGTTGGTACCGGGGGTGAGGCCCGTCAGGGTGTAGGTCGTCACGTTCCCGACCGACGCGTTGCTGAGGAACATGCTGGTGAAGGCGCTGTCCGTCGCCACGTCGAGGTAGTATCCCGTGGCGCCGGTGGAGGCAGTCCAGGTGATCACCACGCTGGTGGCGGTGGCGGTCGTCCTGCCGGTGACGGTCGGCGGGGCCGGGATCGTTATGACCGGTCCGATGCTGTTGGAGTTGGTCGGGTTGGTCCCCTGGGGGTCGACGGCGCGCAACCGGTAGTAATAGTTTGTCCCGGCGGACAGGCCGGTGACGGAGTACGAGGTGACGTTACCGACGCTGACGTTGTTCAGGGTCTGGGTCCCGCCACTGCTGGTGCCGACGTCGATCAGGTACCCGGTGGCGCCGCTGGAGGGGCCCCAGTTGGCGGTGAACGCGCCGGCGGTCATGCCGGTGGCGGGGTTTGCCACCGGTGCGGTCGCGTAGGTGTAGATGCTCGACCACCCCGAGTTCCCCGAAGTGCCGGACCCGTTGTAAGCCCGGACCTGGTAATAGTAGATGGTGCCGCCCGACAGGCCGGTGACGTTGTAGCTGGTTACGTTGGATACGTTCTTGTTGGCGTAGCCGGCCACCAGGCCGACAAAGCCGCTGTCGGTCGCCACGTCCAGGTAATAGCCGGTGGCGCCGGCGGAGGCGCTCCACTTCGCGGTGAACTGCGTGTCGTAAGGCGCAGCCGCCGGGGAGGTCGGCGTACCGACGACCGGTGCCGGCGGGATGGTGGCGGTGGTGATGACGCTGGAGTTGCCGCTGGTGCCGCCGAGGCTCCACGCCCTCACCCGGTAGTAATAGGTGCTGCCGGCGGAAAGCCCGGTGACGGCGTAGGACACGACGTTGCCGACGTTCTGGTTATTGAGCACATTGGTGCCGCCGCTCGTGGTGCCGACATCCAGGTAGTAGGTGGTGGCGCCCGCGGAGGCGGCCCAGTTCGCCGTGAAGCCGGTGCCGTTGGCGAGCCACCCGCTGGCGGAGGCGGCAACCGGCGCGGCAGGGGCGGCGGCGGACGAAAGCGAAGGGCAACAGGCCAGGGCTGCGGCGAGTAGAATGATGGTTAGGAACCGGCTCATGTCATCTGCCTCCCGCTGCGGCTCTGATCTGGATCAGGTCCACGACTTTATAGCTGTTCAGGAACAAGGCGATCGGCATCCCGTTCAGCAGGTATTTGAGGCCGACAGAGGCGCCGTTCAGCGTCACCAGGACGCCGGGGGCCACGGGATACACCTGCCCTGCGGCTCCCGGGACCAGATTGACCATGATGCGGCCGTCTTTGCGCAGCGCTCCGAAATAGCAGAGCACAACCTCGCGGTCACTGCGCCTGGCCACGCCGTTGGACATGTTGGCATGGCTCTGCTGCTCGGGTGCGGCAAGCGCCAGCAGCAAAAGCGAAAGTACTACGCGGACATATCGTTTCATGGTTCACCCCGGAATGGTTCGACCTAACCTCTTGAAAGCGTGGTTAAACATTATTTTAATAAATATATCATAATCATGGTGCCAGTGAACTGGAACGGACCGTTTCCGGACAATCACGTCGAGCGGCAGCTGATCGCTCATGAGGGAGCAACGAGCATGCCAAAAGATTGACGGTACAGGGGTGCGGGATCTAGGGCTGGTGAAATCAGGTAGTTAGCAATGGGGGTAGATTAACGGCAGGCAGGGAAAAATACGCATCTTTTTCATAGGGATACGGGAAGTTACGCAAAAAGTGGCCGATGTCGGGAGGGTAAGGGAGCCACTTCCGCTAAGTTAAGGCTCCCCCTCCCTGGACGGGAGGGGGAGAGCTTAGCCGAGTGCGAAAGGATAATTTTTGGCAGTGAGGGTCGGGGTGGGGATGGGGTAAAGCCGGCTGCCAGCCGCTCAGTAGGCGTAGAGCACGGAGACGTTGGATTTTTCCAGGGGATTGATCTCCTTCTCTCCCTGGATTTCCAGCCGGTAGACGTACGGGATATGCTGGATGGCGATGGTCCCTGCCCCCGACCTGTTGTAGGCGGAGCCCGAGGCTCCGACCAGCCCGCTGGCGATGTCGGACGAGTTCAACAGGGTCGAAGAGGCCGTGTCGGTGTTTCCGGCGGTTGTGTCCACGATCTTGGCATAGACCTTATAGTTGGAACCGGGCAAGGTCCCCTTGAGCAGGAAGGAGAGGTCGGGCTTCGACTTGATGGAATCCAGATCGAGCGATTTCGAGCAGGTGCTGCTCCAGTTCGCCGTGGCCGTGCTCAGTTTCTGTTTGAAGCAGGGATCCGTGGCCGACATGACGAGGCCGATAGTCCCGTACGCACTGGTGAGTTGGTTCCCCATCCCGTTGACCGAGGAGTAGTTTTTCCAGGCAAGCCCAATCAGGTCGTTCGCCACCAGTTCGCCGCCGCCAAAGGCCGCCTCGGTCACATTGTGGTATTTCTTGGTGACCCCGGAGATCTTGGTCGCCTGGGTGATGATGTACAGCATGGACATTATGATCCCCAGCGTGATCAGGGTCAGCATGAGAGAAGTTACCAGAGCCATGCCCTTGTTGTTCAGCAGCATTGATTTCATTGCCGTTTCCCCATGGTGCATATCAGTACATCAAATTGTAGGGCTGGCCGACGATGGTAACGACCTTCCACCGGTAGTGCACCCAATCGGGACCGAAGAAAGCGAGCATGGTCGCCACGTCGAAGGTGCGCCCCAGGCTGGACCAATCCGAATCGGAGAGTATGATCACCTTTTTGGGATCGCTATAAGGATAGCTGTATTTCCGGTCCAGGCCCCCCTCGTGCACCAGGAGATAGACATGTAACGCCTTCAGCCGGTCACGGATGTCGTCCGCGCTCAGGGCCGCCAGCGTATCGGAGGGGACGGTCTTGGTCGGGTCGTTGGCGTCCTTCAGGTCGAAGACCACCTGCATGTCTCCCACGCAATCGAGCAAAGGGTACAGGGTCTGTTTCCCGGCATTGGCCGCGGTCACCCAGTTGTTGACGACCGCCTTGTACAGCTTTCCCGTGCCGGGGTTGCAGCGCGCCGGCAACGGCATCTGGTCCGTGTCCTGGCTGGCAGGCGGAATCGCGGGGCGCTTGACGAAGTAGTCGGCCCGGTTGAAAGGCATGCGGATGGTCTCGTTGCTGCCCTTGGGAAAGTGCTGGATGCCGTAGACGACGAGCTTTTCGTTGTCGATCTTGTTCCCCAGTGGGTCCAGCAGGCTTCCCGTCGGCTTGTAGTTTTCGAAGGGGGTCTGCTCCGGCACGTAATGCCCCGCCGCGTCCACCGAGCTGAACCCGGCCGAGGTGCTGCTGTTGTTCAAGAGGGCGTAGGAGAAATGCTGGGCATCCCGCATGGCGAGCATGTGCTGGACCTTGCTGAGGCCGGAGAAGGTCGAGGTATGGGTGACCAGGACGTCGCCGTCCTGGAAATCCGCATTGACGGTAAGAGAGTTCCATTTCGGGATGTAACTGAGATTGCCGGTCTGGTTGCCGGAATAGTTTACGTAACCCCATTTCCCGACGGCGCTCGCGTAACCGACCGAGGCGGACTTGATGACCAGGTAATCCGAGCCGGGGTTGCTGTTCACGGCGCCCCCCGAGCCGAGTATCGGCAGCTGTGCTGCCGGCACCGAGGCGAGTTGCACCGCCCGGGGGATGGCCGGAGCCGGTGTGGCCGTTCCGGTGTTGGGCGGCGCATCGTTAAAGTCCGCCCCGTTGATGCCGGTTATCGGGTTATTGGCTCCCAGGTCCGCCTCCAGGTAGCTGCTGGCGCTCGGCGGGTTGGTCTGGAAGGCCCACGGCAGGGCGAAACCTGCCGAGTTCAGGTCCTTACGCAGCATCTCCAGCCCGACGACCCCCTCGGTCTGGCTCTGCACCGATTTTGTGGTGGAGGAACTCAACCTGATGACGTTTTCGAACGCCGAGGAGCTTATGATGAGCACGAACATGAAGACGCCCATGACGACCACCAGCTCTAGCAGCGTGAAGCCTTTTTCAGATTGCAGGGGAAATAGCTTCATGACAGTGATTCCCTTCAATAGGTTTTTAAGGTGGTGAACTCAAGCTGCTTCGGCGTCCCCTTCAATTGCCAGGTCACCTGCACCGTCAGGACATTCGAGTTCGCACCGGTGGCCAGCGCGGTCAGGGTCGTGGTGTACTGGAAATTCTTGCCCCTGAGCTTGCTGTAGACATGCGAGGGGTTGGACAGGTTCTGAAAGGGCGCGATGAAGCTCCCTTGGCTGTTGGCCTTCACCTCCCGCATCCTCTGGTCGGCAACCTGCACCGCCTCGTCCCGCAGGATGTTGTCGAGATTGCGGTCGATCGAGATCGTGGCGGCGGAAAGCAGGGCCATCATGCCGACCAGCAGGATGACCATGGCAACCATGACCTCGACCAGGGTGAATCCTTTAGCGTTACTGCACGGTAATGTGGCCACTATCGCAGGTACCTCCGAGTGTAAGTTTTCCCAGATGATTGCCAAGCGAGAACACCACGACGCTGTCGACTCGCGCGTCCGGTACGGAGGGCGCGACACAGATAGCCAGGTTGGTGTTGTTGGTCACATCGTAGCTGCCGCGCTCATCGAAATCTATCTTAATTTGACTGTCGCCGGCCGCCTTGCCCTGCCAGGTGACGGGGTACTTGAAGGTCCTCGAGACGCCGGGGCCGCTGTAGGAAACCGGGGTCAGGATGACGCTGGTCGCCGCGCGCTGGGTCAGGGCGGTGGCGCGGGCCTGCATGAGGTCGAGCGACAGCTCCCTGACCTCCCCCTCGATGGCGGACTTCTTCAGCGTCTCGGTGAACCTCGGCACCGCGATGGCGAGCAGGGTGCCGATGATGGCGATCACGACCATCAGTTCTATGAGTGAAAAGCCGCGGCGGTTCACTTGAAACGCTCCTGTATGTGCAGGATGCGCTTGACCGGAGCCAACCCCGCGGAGGTCATGAAGAGCCCGCTGTCCGCCGAGGCCTTGCCGAAGGTAAGGTTGGAGGAGTCGCTGGTGCGGCGCCCGGCCTTGTCGTTCAGGGCGGTGCCGATATCGATCTCCGCGAAGCTGCCGGTCGAGAGCTGGATCAGCACCTTCCCCTTCCTGGCCTGGGACGGGAGCACGCCGCCGGTGTCATAAGCCACGCCCCAGAGGTACGACTTGCCGCCCAGCCCGCAGACGTCCGCGGTCGGCTTGTAGGAGGTGTAGAAGACCGCCCCGTTCACGGTGGCTACGGTGTCCGTGACGATCCTTTCTCCGGCGTCGAGGTCGATGTACCAGCCGTTGTCGACAGCGGTGCTGCTGGGCGTGTTCTTGGAGGTCAGGTCCCCTTTGCTCAGCACCGAGACGGTGCTCTCGCTGCAGGCGTCGATGAGGTCCGATTTGAGCACCTTGCCGTTGGCGTCCTTCACCGGGTAGCATTTTTCCTTGACCATGAAGATGCTACGTGTCGAGGACATGTCATCTTGCGGGTAGAAGTATCTCCCGGTCCCGAAGAAAAGGTACAGGTTATTCTGGGACTGCAGCTTGGAGACCGCCGTGGTGACCGGTCCGATCCCGTCGATCACCTTGGAGGTCTTCCAGGTCGAGATGTCCATGGTATCGGGGTTGGCCGAATCGGGGATGACCAGGCGCAGCACCCCTCCGTCGCTCCAGGTGCCGTCGGCCGCCTTCTTGGTGTACCCGACATACAGCACGTCGTCCTGCCTCACGTTCATATCGGTCCAGTTGAAGGCGATTTCGGTGTCGACGACGGCGTTGTTGCTGATGTTGCCGCCAAACGCCTCCGTTATGCCGGTATCGATGATCCAAAGGCCGTTCGCCTTGGGGTCGGCGCTCACCACCGGCCCCTTTTCCACATCCACCACGAACAGCTTCAGGTTCTGGTCAGATTTCCCCTTGAACTGACGGTTCGCGGTGTTGATCGGCCCGGTGGGGCCGGAGGCGTACACGGCGAACCACCTGCCGTTCTTGGTCGGTAGCGGGTTGTAGGGGGGGGCGACGTCCTTGGCGTTCAGCCGGATCAGCGCCGGCCCCGAGGTGGCGTAGCCCAGTTCCTTGTGCGAGAACTCCCACTTCAGGGTGGGCTGCGCCCTCAGCAGGCTGGAGTTCGGATCGAAGTCCTGGTTGGTGACGTCCAGGGCGAAGTAGGAGGAGTACCCCAGGTTGTTCATGGGTGTCTTGACGCAGGTGCCCGTGTCGACACTCGCGACGCAGTCGTTATCCAGGTTCTTGGAGGCACCGCCGATCCCCATCCCCCCCAAAAGGACCGTGCCCCAGCTGTTGACCGTGCGCTCCTCGTTCCAGTAATCGTCACGGGTCGCGGCGGTCTTGGTCGCGATGTCGAAGAGCACGTTGGAGCCGTCCATCAGGTAGAGGTGGTTCTTTTCGTACACCGGGTCCATGAGATAGCTCAAGTATGGCATGACGTTCTTCGGCACGTAGGCCCACTCCTCGCGCCCCAGGTTGCTGCCAGTCAGGGAAGCCCTCTGGGTGCCGAAGGTTTTGACCGCCATCTTGCCCAGCTTGAAGGCGTGCAGCATGCCGTCGTTGGCCCCCACGTACACCATGCCGCGGTTCTTGTAATTGTCCGTGCTGTAAAAAGCCTGGTAGCTTGCGTCGTTGTACCCCAAGGGCGGCCTCTGGTCGTAGAGTTGCAGCGGCAGCCCCCCCTGCAGTTTGGGAGTCGACGAGATGATGTCGCCCAGCTTGTAGACGTGGGTTTCCGTGTTTTTAGGGTCAACCGAGACCTGCATGGTGACCGTCCGGTTCCGGCTCGAGTTGCTGCAGGGCGAGCTGTTGTCCAGGCAGACGTCGATACCGTTGACGTAGTCGATGATCTTCTCGGCGGAGGTCTGCTTGGACGCGGCGTCCGTGCCGGTGATTTGCAGGGCCGGCTCCAGGCTGGCCGCGTTGCCGTGGCTGAAGGCGGTGAGGTTCTGGTTGTTGAGTGTCGTGTAGATGGTCCGGGGGTCGGCATTGAGGTCGCGCTTCCAGAGCAGCTTGCCGGCCGACCAGAGGGTTTTCAGGCCACCGCTGACATCCCCGTCCAGGTCCGCGTCGCTGTTTTGGATGCTCCCGTCGATATTGAAGCGGTTGATCTTGGTCATTTTCGAGGCACTGTCGAAATAGAACTGCACCCTCTTGTCCAGTGCGGTGTCCATGAGGTGGTTGCTGTCGCTGTCCTCGTGGATCGTGCTCAGGGTAAAGAACGGGTCGACGAAGTACCAGAGGTTCAAAAGCTCCCCGGTCCACTTGACGGAGGTGTTGTTGGCGAAGGTCTTGTCCGGGTAGAACAGCGCCTGCAAAAGCAGCGCCCCGCTTCCCTCGGAGTTGTTGAGGATCGACGCCGCGGCGCCGGAGGAGAGCCGGGAGAAGATGTTCTGGAAGATGGAAACCATGGCGTTGTTGAGGCTGGTGGCGTCGTTGGCGTAGTAGGCGTGGCCGGCGTTGTCGGCTCCCCCCGCGACCGCCATGGCGTCCAGGTTCCCGCTCGCCTGCGGGCTGATGGACAACCCCAGCACGTAGGTCTGGACGTCGAAGTTGTAGCTGGAGCCGCCGATGGTCTGGGACACCCCGCAGGTCGTCGAACCGGTCGGACAACGCAACTTGTTGATCTTGGCGAGCACCTCGGGCATCAGGTTGTCGGCGTCGCCCGCCAGTCCGTTGCCATCCACGCTGGGGAGCCCGTCCGTCACGTAGATGATGAAGTTCTTCTGGCAGTTGTACTGGATCGGGGAGGCCGGAGTGCTGCCAGTCTGACTCAGACTTCCTGCCATCGTGCCGTTGAAATAATCCAGGGCGGTTTGCAGCGTGCCGGCGGTCGGGGTCACCCCGGCATTGACGATGTAGCTGCAATTATTGGCGGCGGTGCCGGTCGAGGTGCAGGCCATGTAGCCGGTCTGGTCGTTTTTGAAACCCTGCGCGCCGATTTTAGCCAGCAGCTTGTTCAACTGGACGTTGTCGCTGCCATTGATGGCAACCGGCACGTGCAGGAACCCCTTGGGGGTGGGGATCTTCGCCGGCGGCGTGGGGGTGGTGGAATACCAGGTCTTGCTGGGGGCGCCGGCGTTGTTGGGATACCACATGTTCGCCTGGCCGTAGTTCTGGAATCCCAGGGCGATGTCGTCCTCGGTCGCGAAGAAGGTCAGCGTCTTGTCCAGGTTCGAGTAGCTGGTGTAGCCGTCGGTCTGCGCCGTTTTGTTCTGGTACGAGTAATAAGTGGCGGTCGCTCCTTCGGAAGGGTCGTAGGCGGAGCCCCCCGGCGGTTTCCCGGCATAGGCGAACCGGGTACCTTCGGAGGCGCTGGTGGAATAGAAGGTGCCCGGAACGGAGTGATAGACCTTGACGTTGTTCGGGGCCGGCTCGTAGTGGTACGCGGTCTTCGGGTAGATATTGGCGCAGTAGGTCTTGCGCTTGGTGCTGCCGACGGCGGAGCCGTTCGGGACGCTGGTGATGATCGGCTCCCTGAGGTTTGCCTGGAACAGCGGGTTGAAGGTATACCCCTGGTTCTGGAAAGCGGGATCGGTCCCCTGGCAGGCGCTGTTGCATGCCGTCATGCTGGCGGCGTCCTCGTTCACGCAGTAGTTGTAGCAGGCCGCCGGCGGCGGGGAGATGCCGCAGTAGGTCCGGGGGTCGTAGGACGCGAAGTAATAGTTGTTGTACAGGTAATACGACTTGATGGTGTCGCCTTGCAGGTAGTAGGACATGAGGCCGATGTTGATCTTGCCGGCATAGGTGTTGACCAGGCTGATCAGCGCCTGCCGGGCCAGCACCGAGCGGCTGCAGCTGTTCAGGTCGTTGGGGTCCGTGCAGTTGAAGGAGCCGACGGCGTCCCCGGTGGTGAGGGTCTCGTCCATGGAGTTGGAGTTGTCCAGGATGATCAGCACGTTGGGGACCACGGAGTTGGAGATGAAGGCCGGGTCCATGCTGTACGACGAGACGCTGGCCGCCCGGGTGGTGAAGGACGAGGTGTAGTTCCCGGTCCCGTTCAGCAGGTTCCCCGCCGCGTCCTTGATGTTGCTCAGGGTCAGCGTATAGAGCGAATTGAAATCCATGGCGACCGCGGGGGTGATGGTGAGCGTCTTGAAGGGTGACGTGCCGCCCGAGATGGTGGTGGTGACCAGGTTGCCGTTGGTGTCGGTCAGCTGGACGTTCAGGCTGTTGTAGGTTCTGTTGTCCATGACGCAGTTTTCGTTGAACACCACGGTGATGGCCTGGGACAGCCCCACGCCGGTCGCGTTGGACGCCGGGGTTACCGAGGCGACGGTGGGGGCGCTGGTGTCCACCGTGAAGTAGAACGGTCCCGCCGAGGTCAGGGCGGTTCCGGTGCCGACCGTGTCGTGAATCAGGGAGGCGGTCGTGCCGCCGGTGACGGTAATGGTGTACTGGACGCCGTTGGTCAGCATAGCCGGCTGGAAGGAGGCCGTGGAGGGGTTGCTCGCGGACGTCAGGACCGTGGCGTCGGCCGGGTCGGAGGCCGTCATGGTCACCTGGGTGGTGGGCCCCGGGTTCGAGGGATAGGTCATCTTGATGCTCGCGGAACTCCCGGTGTACACGACCCCTTTCACCTGCTCGCTGAAGTTCACCTTGATGTAGGGGTACAGCGTCTTCACGTAGGGCCCGCCCAGCGTGCTGAGCGTCAGGTCCACGGGGTTCGGGTCGGAGCTGCTGGTGCCCGCGGTGACGCCGACCACCGCGGGGGCGGTGTCGGCGATCAGCACGTTGGAGTTGGCGCCGGTGCCGCTGTTGTTGAAGGCGCGCACCCGGTAGTAGTAGTCGGTGCCGACGGAGACCCCGGTCACGGTGTAGGACAGGACGTTACCCAGCGTCAGGGGATAGCCGGGGACCATGCTGGTGAAGGCGGAGTCCGTGGCGAGGTCCAGGTAGTAGCCGGTGACGGTGCCGGGGGCGGCGGTCCAGTTCAGCTGGAAGCTGTTCTGGGTCCTGTTGGTGGCGACGACGGTGGCCGGGACGCCGGGGATCATGACCGCGGTGATGACGTTGGAGTTGGCGCTCGGCGTCAGGACGGAGTTGTAGGCGCGCACCTGGTAGTAATAGGTGACGCCCGGGCTCGCGCTGGTGATGACCGCGCTGACGGCGCTCCCCGCGTTGGCGTTATTGATCAGCTGCGAGCCGCCGGAGGTAGTCCCAACGTCCAGGAAGTAGCCGGTCGCGCCGGGGACCGGGTTCCAGTTGACGGTGAAGCCGATCGGGGTGAAATTGGTCGCCGCGGTCGCGACCGGGGCGACGGGGATGGTGATCGCGGTTATGGTGTTGGAATTGGCGCCGGTGCCGGAGCCGTTGTACGCCCTGACGCGGTAATAGTAGGTGGTCAGGGCGGAGAGGCCGCTAACCGCCTTGGAGACGCCGGTGGTCACGGCGAGGTTGTTATAGCCGGACACGAAGGACCCGAAGGCGTTGTCGGTGGAGACGTCGAGATAGTAGCCGGTCACCGTGCCGGGCGGTGCCGTCCAGTTGGCGGTGAAACCGGTCAGGGTGAAGCCGGTCGCCGCGGTCGCCACCACGGCGGCGGGGACCGTGGTGACGGTGATCGTGTTCGAGTTTACCGTGGTGACGGTCGGGGTGTAGGCCCGCACCCGGTAATAGTAGGTGAGCCCGGGAGAGCCGAAGACGGTCTTGGTGGCGACGTTGGTCACATCGAGGTTGCTGTACCCCGTCACCAGGGCCGTGAAGCCGCTGTCGGTGGCCACGTCGAGATAGTAGCCGTAGGCCCCGGCCGTGGGGTTCCAGTTTGCCGTGAAGCTGCTGGCGGTGACCGCGGTCGCGGCCGTCGCCACCGGCGCGGTGAGGGTCGTGGTCGCGGTTATGGTGTTCGACACGGGGCCGAGGCCGCCGACGTTGAAGGCGCTCACCCGGTAGTAGTAGGGCATGCCCGAGGCGAGCCCGCTGACCGCCTTGGTGACCACGTTCCCCACGGCGAGGGCGCTGTAGCCGGTTACCATGCTGGTGAAAGCGCTGTCAGTCGCCACGTCCAGTAAATAGCCGACAATGGAGCCACTGGGAGCGGTCCAGTTGGCCGTGAAGCCACCGCCGACAACGGAGGTCGCCGCGGTGGCGACCGGCGCCGCGGGGATCGGGGTCAGGGTCAGGGTGTTGATGGTGGCGGAGCTGACGCTGGTGCCCCCCACGTTGTACGCCCTCACCCGGTAGTAGTAGGTGGTCCCGTTGGCGAGGCCGGTAACCGCCAGGCTGGTCCCGGCGACGCTCAGGTTGTTGTAGCTGCCGACGAAACTGCTGAAGCTCGAGTTGAGCGACACGTCGAAATAGTAGCCGGTGACGGTGCCGCTGGGCGCCGTCCAGTTGGCCGTGAAGCCGGTCGTGGTGACCAGGGTCGCCGCACCGGCGGTCGGGGCGGCGGGAATCGGCGTCAGGGTCGTCGCCGTAATGGTGCCGGAGTTGGGGCCGGTGCCGGCGCCGTTGTAGGCCCTGACGCGGTAGTAGTAGGTTGTTCCGCTGGCGAGAATGAGGGACTGGCTGGTGACGTTCCCCACGGTCAGCGGGTTGTAGCCCGTCACGAAGCTGGTGAAGGCGTTGTCCAGGGCGAGATCGAGATAATAGCCCGTGATCAGGCCGGTTGGAGCGGTCCAGTTGGCCGTGAAGCCGGTCGTGGTGATGCCGGTCGCTGCGGTGGCGGTCGGTGCGGCGGGGAGCGGCGTCGCGGTCGTCAGGCTGATGGTGTTCGATTCGCCGGAGGTGCCGCCGATGTTGGTCGCGCTCACCCGGTAGTAGTATTGCGTCGTGGAGGAAAGGCCGGTGACCGCCACGGAGGTGGCCGTCGTGTTCAGGTTATTGTAGCTCCCGACGAAGCTGGAGAAGCTCGAGTTGAGCGACACATCGAGGTTGTAACTGACGGCGCCGGAGACGGCGCCCCAGTTGGCGGTGAATCCGCCGATCGTGATGCCGGTCGCGGCAGTAGCGGTCGGCGCGACGGGGGGCACCGTCAGGGTCAGCAGGTTTATCGAGTTGGAATTGGGGCCGGTGCCGCCGACATTGGCCGCCCTCACCCGGTAATAGTAGGTGGTGTTGGGAGAAAGGCCGGTGATGGCCTGCGTGGTGATGTTGCCCAGCATCAGGTTGTTGAATCCCGACACCATGGAGGCGAAGCCGCTGTCGGTGGCCACGTCGATATAGTAATTGGTGATGGGGCCGCTGGGAGCAGTCCAGTTGGCCGTGAACCCGGAGGTGGTGACGAGGGTGGCGGCAGTGGCGGTCGGGGCACCGGGGATGGGGGTCGCGGTCAGCACCGTTATCACATTGGAGGGGGCGCTGGAGCCGCCGACATTGCTGGCACGCAACCGGTAATAGTAGGTGGTCGCTGAGCTGAGGCCGGTAACGGCGGAAGAGACGCCGTTACCGACACTGACGTTGTTCAGCACGAAGCTTGCGAAGCTCGAGCTGAGCGAGACGTCGATGAAATAACCGGTGGCTCCGGCCACGGTACCCCAATTGGCCGTGAAACCGGTGGTTGTGACCGGGTTTCCAGCCGTGGCGACCGGGGCGGCCGGGACCGGGGTGGCGGTCAGGACGGAAATGGTATTGGAATTGGCGCTAGGACCACCAGCGTCGAGCGCCCTGACGCGGTAGTAGTAGGTCGTCGCCGAGGCGAGGCCGGTGACGACGGAGGAGGTCCCGTTCCCCACATTGGTGCCATTGATCACGTCCGTGCCGCCGCTCGTGGTGCCGACATCCAGGATGTAACTGGTAGCACCTGTCACGCCGCTCCAGATGGCGGTGAAACCGGTGGTGGTGATGGGGTTGGCGATAGCGGCTACCGGTGCGGCAGTCACGGTGACGGCGGTTATGGTCGCCGACTCGGCGCTGGTGCCGCCGAGGTTGGTCGCCGCCACCCGGTAATAGTAGGTGGTCCCGGCCGTCAGCCCGCTCACGGCCTTGGAGGTCCCGGCCACGCTCAGGTTGTTATAGCCCGTGACAAGGCTGGTGAAGCCGGAGTCGGTGGCCACGTCCAGCAAATAACTGGCGGCGCCGGTCGCGGCCCCCCAGTTGGCGGTGAAACCGGTCGTACTGGCTCCGGTCGCTCCGCCGGCAAGCGGTGTGGCGGGGGGCACGGTCAGGGTCGTGGCTGCCTGGCCGCCGGAATTGGGGCTGCTACCAGTGATGTTGTAGGCGCGCACCCGGTAATAGTAGGTTGTCGCCGAGGAAAGCCCGGTGATGGCCTGGGCGGTGACGTTCGCCACGGTCAGCGGATTGTAGCCCGCTACGAAGCTGGTGAAGCCGCTGTCGTTGGCCAGGTCGAGATAGTAGCCCGTGATGGGGCCAGTTCCCGCCGACCAGTGTGTGGTGAAACCGCTGGTCGTGGCGAGGGTGGGTGCCCCGATGGCCGGGGCGCCCGGCAGCGGGGTCAGAGTTGTCAGGTTTATGGTGCTCGAATTGGCGCTGGTGCCGCCGGTATTGTACCCACGGACCCGGTAGTAGTAGGTGGTGCCGTTGGCCAGTCCGCTGACGACGGACGAGGTGCCGCTGCCGACGTTGGTGCCGTTGATCACGTCAGTGCCGCCGCTGGTGGTGCCGACGTCCAGGATATAGCTGGCGGCTCCCGCCGCGAGGGACCAGTTGGCGGTGAAACCGGTGGCGGTGATCCCGGTCGCCGCACCGGCGGTAGGTACTGCCGGGGGCAAGGGCAAGGTTGTCAGGGTCGCGGGGGTTGAAGAGACGCTGGTACCGCCGGCGGTGGTTACCCTCACCTGATACCAGTAGACAGTCGATGGGGAAAGGCCTGACACCGCGGAAGATGTGCCGACGCCCACGCTGGAGTTGGACAAGATCTGGGTGCCGCCGCTGCTGGTGCCGACGTCGATGTTGTAGCCGGTGGCACCGGCCACGGCGCCCCAGTTAGCGGTGAAACCGCTGGAGGTGATCCCGGTTGCGACTCCGGGGCTCGGAGCAGCCGGTATCGGCAGTGTCGTCGTGGAAGTCGTGCCGCTGTTCGAGCCGGTGCCAGAAGCGTTCTTCGCACGCACGCGGAAGTAATAGGTGGTGTTATTGGTCAGCCCGGCGACGGGAGTGGTGAGGACGGCGCCCAAGGTCAGGGTGTTCAGGCCGGAGGTAAAGGTGCTGTTGAGGGCGTAATCCAGGAAGTAGCCGGTCGGTGATTGGGTGGCACCGGTCCAACTCACGGTGAGGCTGGTGCCCCCAATGCCGCTGAAGCTGGGATTGCCCGGCGCACCGGGAACAGTCGCGAAAGCAGCAGGCGCTGCGAGCAGCAAAACTGCCAGGACGAGGAGTGACTGGATGAGCTTCTTCATGGTCATTTCCCCCCCGCGCCGCGAACCAAGATTTCATAGACATCCTTGGGGGAGCTCAAGACCAGGATGATGGGCATCCCCGGCTTGAGGTACGCCTGCCCCACCGAGAGGCCGTTCAGCATAACCGGCGTTGCCGTGCTGACCCGGTACAGCCTGCCGGCTCCCCCCCCCTCGTTCAGGCTGACCATGATGCGGCCGTCTTTCCTGAGTGCGCCGAAGAAGCAGTAGGTTTCCTCCCTGCCGGTCTTGGTCGACACGCTGCGCGGGGTCACGGCGAAGCAGGAACCGGCCTCGGCCCCCAGGGTGAGCAGGATGATCCCAAAGACCATGAAATTTCTGAATGTTACGTGCATATGCCCACCTCTGCGAAATTAAATGCAGGATGACATCTTCGTCATCCTCAAATGGAAAACCGACTGCCGAAACGCATAAGAAGCAGCTATCAGCGGGAAATGACAGGGACGTGGTACTGGCCCGGACCGGTCGGGGAGACGCGATGCGGGCCGCTGAGCGGGGAAGGCGGAGGGCGCACGCGGGTGCACCGGGGAATCGACCTGCCGGGCGGCAGCGGGTCTCCTACGGGCACCGCTCACCCTCATGAGCTGCCCAGAGACAGCAAAACTTGTGCCGGCGGGATCTCGCAAGGGAGTTCAATGAAATTATTGCAATGGGATCAGACAGTTAATTAGAAATATTGAGGAGGAGAGATCGGCCGCCCCTATGCAATGTTTGCGTAGTTAGCGGCCCGACTATGCAAAAAGGTGCGAGGCGAGCCGGCAGGCGTCACTCGATGCCGTACTCCTTGAGCTTGTAGAGCAGGGCCCGGTGGCTTATCTCCAGCAGTTTCGCCGCGTGGGTCCTGTTGCCGGCGGTCTGCTCCAGCGCGCGCGTGATGAGGGTGCGCTCCAGCTCCTCGGCCCCGCTCTTGATGGAGAGGGTTCCTTGGCGGGCGGTCCCCCGGCGTTCCAGCCCGACGCTGCGGCGCACGGTCTCCGGGAGGCAGGAAAGGTCCATGGTGGAGTTCTCGCAGAGCACGAGCCCCCGCTCGATGCAGTTCTCCAGCTCCCGCACGTTCCCCGGCCAGCGGTAGAGAACCAGGGCCTTCAGGGTCTCGGGGCTGGGGGTCACCCCGGGCTTGCCCATCCTCTCGCCGTGCTTGGCCAGGAAGTGCTCCACCAGCAGCGGCACGTCTTCCAGCCGCTCGCGCAAGGGGGGGAGTGCAATGGAGAAGACGTTGAGCCGGAAGTAGAGGTCCTCGCGGAACTTGCCGGCCCCGGCCAGCAGACCCAGATCCTTCGAGGTGGCGGAGACCACCCGCACGTCCACCTTGCGCGAGCTTCCCGCCCCCACGCGGCGGATCTCCTCGTCTTGCAGCACGCGCAGCAGCTTCACCTGCAGCGGCAGGGGGAGTTCCGCGATCTCGTCCAGGAAGAGCGTGCCGCCGTTGGCCTCCTCGAAGAGGCCCGGCTTGTCGCCCGAAGCGTCCGTGAAGGCCCCCTTCACGTGGCCGAAGAGTTCGCTCTCCAGGAGCTGCTCGGGGATCGCCCCGCAGTTGACCGCGACGAAGGGGGCGTCCTTGCGCGCGCCGTTGTAGTGCAGCGCGCGGGCGATGAGCTCCTTGCCGGTCCCCGACTCCCCGAGGATGAGGACCGTCGTCTTGTAGTCGGAGAGCTTGCGGATCAGCTTGAAAATCTCCCCCATCCGCTCGCTTCGGCTGATGATGTTTCCGAGGGAGCAGCTGGCGCCCACCTCCTCGCGCAGCCTGCGGTTCTCGTCCTTGAGCCGTTCGCGCTCCTCCGCCTTCTTGAGCACCAGGGAGATCTCCTCGGAGTTGAACGGCTTGGAGATGTAGTCGTAGGCGCCGAGCTTCATGCAGCCGATGGCGTCGTCCACCGAGCCGTAGGCGGACATCATGATGATGGTCCCCTGCACCCCGAGTTCGGCGCACCGTTTCAGGAAGGCCTTGCCGTCCATGGCCGGCATCCTGATGTCGCACAGGATGAAGCTGTAGGCGCCCGAGCGCAGCTTTTCCAGCGCCTCGGCGCCGTCCGCCGCGCTATCGACCAGGTAGCCCTGCTTCTTCAGCATGACCTGCAGCATGTGGCGCAGGTTTTCCTCATCATCCACCACGAGTATTTTTTTCTTCTCAAGCACCATCGTCACCCCTGACGCCGTTACCTCAGCGCGTCTGCGTCCCGGCGTTCCCGCACGCCCACCATTCCCATCATTCCCATCATTCCCATCGCGTCCCCACCGGAATCCGTAGGGTGGGCAGCCCCTGCCCACCACCCCAGGGCCGTCCCGCGTGGGCACAGGGTGCCCACCCTACGAGGACTGCGAATGAACCTTTGTGCCAGCTCGGCTAACTCTCCCTCGCCCTCCGGGAGAGGGTCGGGGTGAGGGAGTTGCCGCCTGCGCTACCGCTGCTCCGGGGAAGCGCCCTCACCCCTGCTCTCCCGGGGGCCGGGGGGATCCTGCCCGTCGAGGGAGCGGGAGGTGGCAACCGGGATCCTCAGTACGAAGCTGCTCCCCTTGCCGAGCTCGCTTTGCACCGTCAGCCTGCCGCCGCAGGAGTCGGCGATCCTGGCCGCGATGGCGAGCCCAAGCCCGGTCCCCTTCCCCGGCTCCTTGGTGGTGAAAAACGGGTCGAAGACGAGCGGCAGCTGCTCGGGCGGCATCCCCGCACCGTTGTCGGTCACCTCGAGCAGGATGTCGTCTCCCTCGCGCCTCCCCTTGAGCGTGAGTGTGCCGCCGTCGGGCATGGCGTCCCGGGCGTTCATGATCAGGTTGAGCAGCAGCTGCTCCAGCTGGTGCGGGTCGGCGTTCAACTGCGGCAGCTGCTCCTCGACCTCCACGGAGACGCTCAAAAGCTTCAGCACCCCCTGGGTCCGCAGCAGCTCCACCGTCTTCTCCAGAAGGGGCAAGAGTTCCATCTGCTCCTGCACCATCCCCTTGGGGCGCGCGAAATCCAGAAGGCCCCTGACGATGCGGTCGATGCGCTGCGACTCCGCGGCGATGCGGCGCAGGTAGTCCGACTGCTCGGGGTTCCCGGCGAGCTCCTCGGAGAGTATCCCGGTGTATCCCATGATCGCCGCCAGCGGTGTCCCGATCTCGTGCGCCATGCCGGCGCCCAAAAGGCCCACCGAGGCCATCTTCTCCGAGCGGATCGCCTCGGCCCTCGCCTCCAGGATCTCCTGGTTGGCGCGGTTCAGCGAGTCGACCTTCTCCTCAACCTCCCGGCGCTTCTCCCTCAGAGCCACCACCATGGAGTTGAACGCGTTGGAAAGCTCTGCCACCTCCGTGCTCCCCAGCACGTGCACCGACCCCTCCAGGTCGCCCGCCGCGATCCTGCGCGTCACGGCCAGGAGCCTGCGGATGGGAGTGACGACGCTGCGCGACAGCAGGTAGGAGCCAAAGACCAGCAGCAGCAGGAAGTCGAGCACGAAGTAAGCGAGGAAGAGGTGGCGCGACTCCTGCAGTTTCTCGCGCTCCGCCGCGAGCGACAGGGTGAGGCGCGCCCCCCCGACCACCCTCCCCTTCTCCGTCAGCGCCGCGTAGCAGCGCACCAGGCGGCCGTCGCGCGACAGCTGGAAGGTTTCCCGCCCGCTCTTGAGCGCGCCCAGAAGTCCCGGGTCCGCCCCCCTGCGGTCGGAAACGGAGTAGACCGCGCGCCCCTGCGGGTCCAGGACCGCGAGCCCGACGAAGCTTTTTTCCCGCGCCAAAAGCGCCAGGTAGGAGGCGGCGGCGCTGCCCGGGAGCGGCGCCGCGAGCGGCCGGGGCAGCAGTTCCGCGATGGAGGAAAGCAGCAGCCGGCCCTGCTCTCCCTTCTGCGCGAACAGGTCGTTTTCGGCGGTCTTAAACGAGATGAGAGAGAGGAGAATCCAGGTAAGCACCAGGAGGCAGCTGAGCGCGGAGAGTATGTAGAACGTCAGGCTGAAGCGAACAGAGCTCATTACCTTCCCATGTGCAGGTACCAGAAGATGATTTGTGGGCCGAAAAAGATGTAAAGGACCGCGGCGCTGGCCAGAAACGGTCCGAAGGGGATGGCGAGCGTGGAGTCCTTTTTCTGGGCCATCATGACGCCGACCCCGATCACCGAGCCGACCAGCGAGGCGGCGAAGATGATGAAGAGGATCGCCTGCCAGCCGAAGAACGCCCCGAGCATGGCGAGCAGCTTGATGTCGCCCCCTCCCATGCCGTCCTTCTTGGTGAGGAACTGGTAGCCGTAGGCGATCAGGAGCAGGCTACCGCCCCCCGCCACGATCCCGATCAGCGAGTTGAGCCAGCCGAAGCCGGGGATGAAGAAGGAAAGCACGAAGCCGATGACGATCCCCGGCAGGGTGATGGAGTCGGGGATGATCTGGTGCTCCAGGTCGATGAAGGTGACTACGACCAGGGCGCTGCACAAAAGGAAGAGGATGGCGAAGGACAAACCCAGGCCGCACTTCCAGAAAAGCGCCAGGGCGAGGGCGCCGTTCACGAACTCGACCAGCGGGTACTGCAGCGAGATGGGCTCGCCGCAGCGGCGGCACTTCCCCCTGAGCAGCGCGTAGCTCAGGATCGGGATGTTGTCGTACCAGCGGATGACGTAGTCGCAGCGGGTGCAGTGCGACGGTGGGAAGACGATCGATTCGTTTTTGGGCATCCGGCAGATGCAGACGTTCAGAAAGGAGCCGATCAGCGCTCCGAAGAGGAAGGCGAAGCAGCCAAGTACGACGTTAGGAGCGATCAACGTGGGGACCTCGGAAGTCACAGTGGGATGAGCCGAGCCGGCCAAAGGCAGGCATCTTGCCAGGCGCGGGCGGCAGGCTGATCTGCATTATACAGAAATCGCCAATAATTTCATAGAAATAATCCTGAAAGACCAGGCGGGGAGCAATCGGGTAGAGAATCGGGGGGGAAATCCGCGGCAGGCTGGAGAGCCAGCGTTCAAAACCTGGCGTGCAGGGCGAACTGCAAGGAGGGCAAGGGTCGGCTGGTCGGATTGACGTGCTGGTCAAAGAAGTCCCAGCTTCGGTACAGCACGTACCCCGCCTCGGCTTCCAGGGTCAGGTTGGGGCGGGCCTTCCAGGAGAAACCGGGCCCCAGCCGAAACTCGGCATAGTCGAGCCAGGCGCGATTGAGCTGCGGCAGACCGCGCTCATCCCCGTAATGGTCGCCGACCCGGTAGGTCCCGGCCAGGATTGCCGCGCCGAGATACGCCTGCAGTTTGTCGCTCACGTCGTACTCCAGACGCGGATTGGGCAGCACCATATCCAGGGTCCAGAGGTCGGCGAACTTCCAGCGCACGCCTGCTGCGGGGAACACGGGATACTGGCTCCTCACGTCGACACGCAGGCCGAAGAACCACTGCAGGTCGGCATCGACCAGGTAGGCGAAGCCCAGCTTAAGCGGTGCGTCAAAGCTGCGCCAGCTGAACTGGTCCAAATCGCCGTACAGGCCCGGCTGCAGCTCCGCGCGCATGAGCCACTGCTCGGCGAACTGGTAGTCGAGTCCGAGAATCCCGTTCGCCTGCTGCAGGGAATCGGGCTGCGCTGCGTGCTGTCGATCCAGAAACGAGAAGCGCTGCCATTCCGCGCCGACCCGCAACAGCAGATCCTTGCTGATTTGCGGCGAGACGACGTATTTAAGGTCCGAGTTCAGTTCGCCCACGGGACCGACATGCAGGTTGTCCCTAAGCGTCCTCGACCTGCCGACGAGGCCCTGCGTGGCATCGAATTCCTGAAAAACGGGGATCGACTCGGCGTTCGAGACCCTGGCGGGCAGTACCAGCAGCGCTGCCAGCAGGGAAACCATGATACCTTTTTGGTAGCAACCGTATTTCATAGCCAACCCTTTCCAGCCAGCGCGGCACTTCGTCACGGCATTTTGAAGCTGTCCTGGAAACAGTGCACCATCTTCTTGAATTCCAGCAGCATGATGACACCCGACGCCAGGCGTTCGATCCCCGAGGCGAAGCGCAGCGAGGGGGCCGAGCAGAGCACGTCGCACCAGACCAGGGAGCCGGTCCTCCCCCCCTCGCTGATCGGCCAGATCTCATAGAGGGTAGCGGAGGTGTAGTACGTGCCGCTCACATAATATTCGACCTCGATCCGCTGGAAATGATCCCCGACCCCCAGGTCGTAAGCGGCACCCAGGCTCAAGGTGGCGTGGTGGTCCGCCTGGAACAGCCTCCAATAGTAGGCGGGGACCATAGGCGGGACCTCGGCGGAGCCGCGCACCAGGCCGGCGCGCTGCAGCAGAGGGGCGAATTCGAGCGAAATGCCGGCCTGCTCCAGCAACATGGAGCGCAGGTGCAGGGCCGGGTCCACCGGGTTCAGCTCGAAATCGTAGCTGGGCATTTTGGAGAACCCGTTACGCTGGAAGGCCGAGGCGCGTGCGAACAGCAGGTTAGACCAGCAGGAGCCGACGTTTTTGGGACTGGCATCCTTGGCGACGCACCGCTCAAGCTCCAGCGCTTCGATCTGGGTGAGGTTCAGCGGCGAGCTTTTCCCGGAGGTGGCCTTGGTCTGGTCTAAAAACCAGCGGACCGGGCGCAGGCTCGGATCGAGGTACTGGTAGAGACTGCCGAATTCCTTGGGCTCGCAGGGGGAGCCAAGCGCCTGGGACGCGTACACTCGAAGAGACGGACAGCGCTTGGAGTCCCAGTTCTGGAGCCGCTTGACGACCTCCGCAGGAGTACCTGGCACGGCGAAGATCATCTGGGACGAGATGCCGTTGGGAAATTTCATCAGCGGCCCACGCTGGGAGAAGATCTCGCCGTCCAGCAGGCGCTTGATGTCGATCTTGGGAAAATCGCCGAACTGCTTCAGCCCTGCCAGCGGATCGGCGCCTTGGGCGGGAGCCGCCAAGCTCATCAGGAAACAGAAGCAGATCATCAGGGTGACTGACAACCACCTCATGGACTGAGCTCCTTCACCAGCGAAACCGGGGTGCGATTCCGGGAAGCTACCCGGTATGGCCCGATCGATCCCGCTACCTGCACACTTTGACGCACGAACCTTGTGGCCTGCGTCTGTCAGGGCCTGGTAACAAGGGTGACATAGGCAAGGCTGTCACCGATAATTTTACTATATTCCGGTCGATTCGTCAGCGCTGGCCGGCAAATTTCATCGGCTAAGCCAGGTAACTGTTTCACTCTGAGAAGCGCAGTTTGAGAGGAAAAGACGGGGTCGGAGACTGTGTCCAAACACTTTGTTCGCCTGGCACATACGGCCCACTAGCGGTATCCGCACGCAGGCCCCGCGTCCGCAAGCCGTCAGCGCATTTTCTTGGGTTTCGCTGCCTTGACAGCAGGTTGTTTTTTACCATGCTGCAGAACGATTTCCCGCAATCTCAGACCTAGCCTTTTTACGAAAAAAGCATAGACGATGACAATTGCGACTGCGACGATTTCTATAGCCAGTTTTTGTTTCCACGGCAAACTTGTTTTAAAAACAAAGGGTAACGAGTAAATCAATAAAGAGATGACAGCTAAAGCCGTGAAAATCTTTTGAGTCAATTTTACTCCCACGCAGTAAAGCACCAACCAGCCCCCTGCGTAAAACGAGAGTGCGATCAATAAATAAAATTGTTTCTCTTGCTCTGAGATCATGCGACAGGCTCCTGCTGCTCGTGGCTGCCCCTCGGGAAGCATCAAGGCCCGGTCAGGCGCCACGCGGTCAGCGTGTTCCCGGCAGGTACGACCAGATACCCTTCACCCGCGCCGAGCCCCGTCAGGGGTTGGGTAACATTCTGTTCATCCGGCCCCGTTATGGCG
>TBL_comb47_HYPODRAFT_10002460_pt1 | contig 22850 bp, 15 predicted proteins | sample TroBogypolimnion_40_FD_10682 | JGI IMG/M metagenome (IMG submission 10682)
ATGGAAACCAGAAATTCAGGAAACAATGGAACAGGATCAAAAACGAAAGGCCGTTTATTGACGCAACTATTTGATAAACAACCACTTTATGACACCAATTTTAAAAATGTTTAAAACATAGAAGTCTAAAACAAAGATACTAAAAACAGTAAAATAACGGAGGACGCGAATCATGCTTACATTTGATACACCCTGGCTGGATAAAGGCGAGAAACTGGTCTGTTTCGGCGACAGCCTCACGGCGGCGCAGGACGGTTATGTGAAAATCCTGGAAGATAAACTCAAGAAACAGAAAATAAAAGTCGTCAATGCCGGTTTCGGCGGCGACAAAACTCCCGCCGCGCTGGCCCGGCTGCGTTCCGACGTGATTGCGCAGAAACCGGATGCGGTGTCGGTTTTTCTCGGGGCCAATGATGCAGCGGTCGGCCGCGGCGTCTGGGCGGACGAACCCCGCGTTGAACCGGCGGCCTATAAAAGCAACCTTATCTGGATCATTCACCTGTGCCGTCTGGCCGGGATCAAGAAATTCAGCATCGCGACTCCGGCCTGGCAGTTTGAAGGCGCGGCGCTGAAAAATAACGGCAGCGTAATGCCTCTCTACTGCATAGCGGCCCGCGAGGCCGCCGATGAAGCCGATGCCCGCCTGGTGCCGCTGGACGCGGTGTTCGCCCTGGAATGGCAGATGCACGGCAGCCGCTCCAAGTCCGGCATGCTGCTGACACGCGACGGCACCCACATGTCGCCCGCCGGCAACGAGCTTATCGCCGCGACCATGCTGTCCGCCTGGAAGATGGCCTGAGCATAATTCGCAGATGGGTCCTATGGGTCCTATGGGTCCTAATGGCTGTTCGTTCCCATAATTCTCATTATTCCCATAATTCCCATAGAGGATAATAGATGGCAATATAAACAGATTTACCGGTGGAAGGTTATGCTCCGTCATAACCTGGCTTTACGATTTCCGGGAGAGGCTGGAAACCACTTATATTATCAGCACCCCGATTCATGGTAAGCTCTGATTGATTTAGGCAGTTTCCCGTCAAAAGATAAAATATAGCAAAAATACAATAAAAGATAGGAGGCGTTATCTGTTGACGGAAGCTATGTTTTATATGGTGTTAAAAGTTATTTTTAGAATACGAGTCCGGGATTAAATAATTTTAAAGAAGGGAAGGACATTATGTGTGATTCATGCAAGGGAACAATTGTTGAACAGGTAAAAAGCGGAAAAGTACTTGTATCAGACGGCGCGTGGGGCACGTTTCTCCAGAAAAAGGGGATGAAGCCCGGCGAATGTCCGGAACTCTGGTGCGTGGAACATCGTGACGCGGTGCTTGACATTGCCAAATCTTACATCGAAGCCGGCGCGGACATGGTCGAAAGCGACAGTTTCGGCGGAACCTCTTTCAAACTCGAACACTATGAACTTTCCGACCGGGTTGCTGAACTCAACGAAGCCGCGGCAAGCATTTCCCGCGAAGCCGCCGGAGATCACAATTTCGTAATCGCCTCCATCGGACCCACCGGAAAAATGCTGCTGATGGGCGATGTCACCGAAGAAGAACTTTACAACTGTTTCAAGGAACAGGCAATTGCCCTGGAAAACGGCGGAGCCGACGCGGCCTGCATCGAAACCATGTCCGCGATTGATGAAGCCGTGCTGGCGGTCAAGGCCGTCAAGGAAAATACTTTGCTCGAAGCAATCTGCACTTTCACTTTCGAAAAGACGGTTTCCGGCGAATACCGCACAATGATGGGCGTATCCCCTGCGGAAATGGTTAAAGCGCTGATTGACGCAGGCGCGGATATTGTCGGAGCCAACTGCGGCAACGGCATGGAACGCATGATTGAAATCGTCAAGGAAATCAGGGCCGCCGACGCGAACATTCCGATTCTGGTCCACGCGAACGCCGGATTGCCGAAAAATATCAACGGGGTTGACGTGTTCCCCGATTCTCCCGAAGACATGGCCAAGCTGGTTCCCGCGCTGGTCAAGGCAGGCGCCAATATCATCGGCGGCTGCTGCGGCACCACCCCGGCCCATATAAAGGCGATCAAAGAAGCGGTTTTGAAACTTAAATAATTTCAAAAGACAGAATTCAGTAGTCAGAAGTCAGTAGTCAGAATAAAGACAAAAGACTGAAGACAGAATATAAAACAAAATACAGTAAAACAAAAATATAGAGGTAACAAAAAATGGCAGAAGGTAAATTTTTAAGTACGGCAATCGGCAGCATGCCGTTTGCTGACCCGGCATACGCGATCAACGTTTCCCTGTCCAAACTGGACTGTCCGATCTGGCCGCAGCTTTCTCATTTCGGTTTGCACGAACAGATGGAAATCCAGTATTCCGAAGGCATACCCTGCGCAGTGATTGACGAAGTAAAGGGACGGCTCTATTTTGACACTTCCGTGGATTATTCGGAAGCCTTTGCCGTATTCTATGAAAACTACATGACGGCGATGGATGAAGATTCCGGCACCGGCGACTGTTCGTCAATGGCTATCAGCGAAAACTTTTCCCACGGCATCTACGCGCTGGAAAAAGCGTTAAAAGCCAAAGGCGGAAAAATTCCGTGGGCGAAAGTCCAGACGACCGGCCCGTGCAGTTTCGCACTGACCATTGTTGATGAAAACAAGCGCGCGCTCTGGTACAATGAAGAGTTCCGCGATGTGGTCATCAAGGCGCTGGCAATGAAATGCCGCTGGCAGATTCAGAAATTCAAACAGTATGCCGATAATATCATCTGTTTCATTGACGAACCGATTCTTTCCGCGTTCGGCAGTTCCACTTACGTCTCGGTGAGCCGCGACGAAGTCGTGACGGCCCTCCAGGAAGTCATCGCGGCAGTTCATGCCGACGGCGCGCTGGCCGGCATTCACTGCTGCGGCAACACCGAATGGAGCATACTCATTGACGCCGGAGTGGATATTGTCAACTTCGACGCATTCGGTTTCGGCGAGACCATCGCGATGTATGCCGACAAGGTCAAAACCCATCTTACCAACGGCGGGTTGCTGGCCTGGGGCGTGGTTCCCACTTCGGTTGCCATCCGCGAACAGACTGTTGATTCTCTGGAAGCGCAACTGGAAAAGGTTATGGACCATCTGGCCGCTGCCGGAATTGACAAAGGTTTGATTACCCGTCAGGCGATCATTACCCCGTCGTGCGGCACCGGTTCAATGGCTGTTGAAGACGCTGAAAAAGTGTTCGAAATGGTCAGCCAGTTGTCGAAACGCATGAAGGCGAAATACGGATTCTGAAATTAGTTTACAATACGGAGGCGGACTTCGCATAAAGCGGAGTCAGCCTCCGAAATAATAAATCGAGACTTAAAATGAAAATCGCAATATCAGGCAAGGGCGGAGTCGGGAAATCCACGGTGGCGGCAGTGCTGGCGTTAATGCTGGCCAGGCGCGGCGGCCGGGTATTGGCCCTGGATTGCGATCCGGACGCGAATCTGGCCGGAGCGCTCGGTCTCAGCGCGGAAGAACAGGCCAAAATAGTGCCGATTTCCCATCAGGTGGCTTTGATTGAAGAGCGGACCGGGGCGAAAGTTAAACGCTACGGGCAGATGTTCAAAATCAATCCGGAAGTTTCTGATATTGCGGACAACTATGCGACCATGCACAAAGGCGTTGCGCTGCTGGTGCTGGGCGCGGTGGAAGACGGCGGCGGCGGCTGTGCGTGTCCGGAAAGTGTGCTGATTAAAGCGCTGGTTACGGATCTGATACTATATAAAGACGACGCGCTGATTATGGATATGGAGGCGGGCATTGAGCATCTCGGCCGCGCCACGGCCAGAGGAGTCAATTCCATGCTGGTGGTGGTCGAACCGGGACAGAACTCCATTGAGTGCGCTCAGCGGATTATCAGAATGACGCGGCAGATCGGCATCAAGGATTTGCGCTTCATCGCCAATAAAGTTAAAGATGAAGCTGACGAAAAATTTATCAGGGAAGCGCTGGCCGGATATGATATCCTGGAGTTTATTCCCTACTCGGAAGAAATCCGCAAGGCGGACCGGATCGGGCAATCCGCGCTCGACGCGCTGCCTCCGGAAATTTCGTCCAGATTTGAAAATATATTGAAAAAGTTGAGCAACAAGTGCGAAACCCATTAACTTAATAACAGGCGGGCATGGATAATGAGTTATTTAATAGCAGTAAGCGGTAAAGGCGGAGTAGGCAAGACAACGTTGTCCGGGCTGATCGTATCCCGTCTGATAGCCCGCAATTGCAAACCGGTACTGGCGGTGGACGCCGACCCGAACATGTGCCTGGACAGCGTCCTGGGCGTGACGGTAACGTCCACGATCGGGGCCATTCGCGAGGAGGCGAAAGTATTTGCCGCCAAAGGGATGTCCGCCGGAGTCTCCAAACAGGACTGGATGGAATTTAAAATAGCCGAATGCCTGGTTGAGTCAAATGATTTTGATTTAATCGCCATGGGCCGTTCCGAAGGTGCGGGGTGTTATTGTTACGCCAATAACGTGCTGAAAAACGCGATTGAAAAAGTTTCGAAGGTATATCCTTATATTGTACTGGATAATGAAGCGGGACTGGAAAATCTTTCACGCCGGATCGTCCAGAGCGTCGATCTGCTGGTGATGGTGGCCGACCCCTCCAGCCGCGGCTTGCAGACAGTGGTGCGGCTGCACGAGATGACCGGCGAAATGAATATCAAATACGGTAAACTGGCGATTATCGTCAACCGTCTCCGCCGCGACGAAATGCCGGAACGGATGGAAGAAATCAGGGAAATCACTAAAGCCGACTTTGTGATCGGCATGCCGGATTGCAGCGAACTGGCGGAAATCGCGGAAAAAAGCGGAAACATTATGAACGTATCTTCAGACAATAAAATAGTCAGGCAGATTGATGAACTGCTGGAACAGGCGGGATTGCCCGGACGGAAGCCGTCTTGAAATTTAAAAATACAATAAACATTAACATATCTAACGATAAATTAAGGAGATGATCCATGGCCAAAGAACCGAAAAAGGTAGAAGATATGGTTTCGGATCCAGCTTCAGTTGAGATTATTCTAAAATCTCAAAAGGACTGCGTCGAAACCTGTTTTACAAGGGCGGATTCCCAGAGTGTTTCGTGTAAATTCGGAACACAGGGCATCTGCTGCAAAATCTGTCATATGGGCCCCTGCAGAATAACCCCGAATGCGCCGCGCGGAGTTTGCGGCGCTGACGCCGACACCATCGTCGCGCGTAATTTTCTGCGCGAAGTAGCCGCCGGCACCGCCGCGCACTCCGATCATGGGCGTCACCTCGTCCTGCGCTTAAAAAAGGTTGCCGAAGGCAAGGAAAAAGATTTCAAGATCACGGATGAAAAGGCGCTTTACCGCATAGCCGGGGAATACGGCCTGAAAACAGAGGGCAAGGCAGTTAACGAACTTGCGCTGGAACTGGCGAATTTGTTCATCTCCGAATTCACTTCCCAGGAAGAAGATTTGAAGACCCTGGAACTGGCCCCGGAAAAGACGAGGGCGGTCTGGAGTAAATATAATATTGCGCCGCAAGGCGTTGACCGGATGGTGGTGGAGTCAATGCATCGCACCCACATGGGCGTGGACCATGACTACCGCAACCTGCTGGATATGGCGTTTAAGACCTCGCTGGCTGACGGCTGGGGCGGCGCCCGTATCGCAACCGAAGTTTCCGACATCCTGTTCGGAACTCCGGAACCGCTGCGCAGCAACGCCAATCTCGGCGTGCTTGAAGAGAAAAAAGTGAACATAATCGTGCATGGTCACGAGCCCGCGCTGTCAGAAATGCTGGCTGCCGCCATTCACGACCCGGAAATCAAGGAATATGCAACCAAAGCCGGAACTGAAGGCGTTAATCTGGCGGGACTTTGCTGTACTGCCAATGAAATCCTGATGCGCCGCGGTGTGCAGATCGCCGGTAACTTCCTGCAGCAGGAACTGGCAATAATCACCGGCGCGGTGGAAATGATGGTGGTGGATGTCCAGTGCGTAATGCCGAGTCTGCCGAACGTCGCCAAATCTTATCATACTGAAGTGGTGTCCACGGCGGACATCGCCAAAACTATCGGAGCCACCCACATCGCGTTCGACGAAGACCACGCTTACGATTCAGCGAAAGACCTGATCAAGCGGGCGATTGACAACTATAAAAACCGCGATCCGCTGAAAGTACAGATTCCAAAATTCAAGGAACCGCTGGTTGCCGGATTCAGTGTTGAAGCGATCAAATACATGCTCGGCGGATCTTTCCGCGGCTCGTTCCGTCCGTTGAATGACGCGATCATTTCCGGCAGAATCAAGGGCGTAGTCGGGATTGTCGGCTGTAATAATATTAAAACCAAGACAGACTCTTATATCAATGCGCTGACTAAAGAACTGATTAAGCGCGATGTGCTGATTCTGCAAACCGGCTGCGCGGCGCAGGCCTCCGCCAAAGCCGGCAAGCTGACTCCGGAAACCGCGCTGGCGGAAGCCGGTCCCGGTTTGCGCGAAATCTGCGAAACGGTAGGTATCCCGCCCGTACTCCACATGGGCAGTTGCGTTGACAACAGCCGCATCCTGGAAGCCGCCACTCAAATCGTTTATGAAGGTGGTCTGGGCGATTCGCTGGCCCAGGTGCCGGCAGTCGGGGTCGCCCCCGAATGGATGAGTGAAAAAGCTGTCGCCATCGGCTGTTACTTTGTCGCCTCCGGAGTGGACGTAATCCTCGGACAGCCGTTCAATATCGGCGGTTCGGAAAACGTCACCAAATACCTGGGCGAAGAAGCCCGGATGCGTTTCGGCGGCGGTTTCCATTATATTCCCGACCCGATGGCGGCGGTGGAAAAAATCATGGAACTTCTCAACGCTTCCCGTGAAGCGCTGGGCATCAACAAGAAGACCGAGCGGAAACTTCTGGATATGAAAGATAGGAGAAATCTCAATGTCTAAAATAATATGTGCAAGCGCCATTGACGGCGCCACCGAATGGGTCGCCAAGGCGGAAGCAAAACTTGCGGAGGCGATCAAGGCTAAAGGCGCGGATGCTCCGGTGGGGTTTCCCGATACGGCTTATTATCTGCCGATAATCTATTCCTTTACCGGCAAAAAAATGGAAAAACTTTCCGACCTGCACGACATGCTCCAGTACACCAAAGGACTGCTGCCGGACAGGCCGAGCGACAAGACGTGGCTGCCTTATCTGGGCAAAGCCATGGATGCCGGGGTGGCGGCGCTGTTCGCGACTGAAATCATTGAAGCGTGTAATTATCTTATCGGCCCGTCCCCGATCAACGGGATCTGGCTGGGCGCCGCGTCAGACGTCGTTATGCGTGAACGCGGAATCGAATTTGTAGACGGTTCAGCGCCAGGATTCGCGGCAATCGTCGGAGCCGCTCCGACCAATGAAATCGCCGTGAAAATCGCCAAGGAACTCCAGGAAAAGAATATTTATGTATTTATGGCCGGCGAGACTGACGGCAAACAGTTTGCCGAACAGCTTGCTGAAGAAGGCGTTCAACTGGGCTGGGAAACCCGTCTGGTGCCGTTCGGCAAGGATGTGTCTTCGCTGGCGTTCGTGCTCGGTTTCCCGAGCCGCGCCGCGCTTTCCTTCGGCGGGGTAAAACCCGGCGACTACGCGGCCAATCTGAAATATAATAAAAACCGTATTTTCGCGTTTGTGCTGGCTTTCGGCGAAGTGACCGCGGCGAAATACGCGATGGCGGCGGGAGCGATCAACTACGGCTTCCCGGTAATCGCGGATACGGATATTCCCCAGATTCTTCCGACCGGCATCTGTACTTACGAGCACGTTATTTCCAATGTCGCTCCGAAAGAAATGGTCGAACGCGCGCTGGAAATCCGCGGCTGCAAGATTAAAATCACCAAGGTGCCGATTCCGGTCGCTTACGGTCCCGCGTTCGAAGGTGAACGCATTCGCAAAGGCGATGTTCACTGCGAGTTCGGCGGCAACCGCACCACGGCGTTTGAATTTGTCACTTCAGTCGGTCTCGACCAGATCAATGACGGCGATATCGAGGTTATCGGTCCTGACATTGATCAGATCCCGGAAGGCACCGCGCTGCCGCTGGCAATCTGGGTGGAAGTGGCCGGGCGCAAAATGCAGTCTGACTTTGAACCGATTCTTGAGCGTCAGATTCACCATCTGGTCAACGGCGCTGAAGGCATCTGGCACATGGGCCAGCGCGATATCGTCTGGACCCGTGTTTCCAAGGCCGGATTTAAAAACGGTTTGCGTCTGAGGCATTACGGCGAAATCCTCCATGCCAAATTCCTTTCCGAATATCCCGCGATTGTGGATAAAGTAAAAGTCACGCTGGTGACTGATGAGAAGGAAGTTGAGCGGCGCGTGGCGATTGCCCGCGAGGTTTACAAGGAACGCAATAAACGCCTTGAATCCATGACCGACGATTCGGTCGAAACGTTCTACTCGTGCCTGCTCTGCCAGTCATTCGCGCCGGACCATGTCTGTATCATCACTCCGGAACGTCTCGGCCTCTGCGGCGCTTACAACTGGCTTGACGGCAAAGCCGCTTACGAAATTGATGAAACCGGGCCGAACCAGCCGATCCTCAAAGGCGAATGCATTGATCCGGTAAAAGGCACTTGGAAAGGCATTAACGATTACGTTTACTCCAACAGCCATAAGTCCGTGGACAGTTTCTGCGCCTACTCCATTATGGACCGGCCGATGACCAGTTGCGGCTGTTTTGAAGTAATCTGCGCCTATGTGCCGGAATGTAACGGCGTAATGGCGGTCAACCGCGAATTCCTGGGCGAAACTCCGAGCGGAATGACTTTCTCCTCGCTGGCCGGGAATGTCGGCGGCGGCTTGCAGACCCCCGGATTCATGGGCTGCGGCAAGGTGTTCCTGACTTCGAAAAAATTCCTCTTTGCCGAAGGCGGCCTGAGGCGCATGGTCTGGATGCCGAAGGAACTGAAAGCGCTGCTGAAAGAAGACTTGGACAAACGTTTTGAAGAACAGGGTATTCCCAACTTCATGGACAGCATTGCCGATGAAACCGTCGCCACCGATCCCAACGAAATTAAAGCGTTTATGGAAAAAATCGGACATCCTGCCTTGGAGATGAAGGATATGGCTGAATATGCAGTGCCGGACGAGGCCGTTGAACAGACGGAAGCGCCGGCTCCCGCACAAGTTGAAATAAAAGAAAAAATTGACGCCGACGTAAAGGCTGAATCCGGTTCCGGTACTGCTCTTACTCCGGAGTTGATCGAACAGATTAAACAGCAGGTGAAAGCGGAAGTTTCCGGCTCGTTGAAGACCGCGATCACCCGGGACATTGTCCGGGATATTATCAATACCCTGAGCAGTAAATTCCTGGGTGAAACTATCGCGGCGGTCGAGTCTGCCGAGCCGGTCAAGGCCCCGGCGGCTCCCGCTAAACCGAAAGTTACCGCAGCCGAACGCCTGTCCAAAGTTACGGCGTTCAAAATTCCGAAAGACGCCGCCGAAGTTCCGGTATGTACCGTAAAACTCGGCGCGACAAAAGCGGAAGGCGGTTCACGCGGCCGCACTTACAAGATCGGCGGAGCGTCCTGCATGCCGTTCCATTTCTGGGAAGGCGAAATGCCGAATCGTCCGCTGGTTGCCATGGAAGTTTTCGATATCGTCAACCCCAAATATCCGGCGGTGCTGCGTGAGATTTTCGGCAGTCTGCTTGAGAATCCGGCGGAAATGGCCAAAGTATGCGTGAACAAATACGGCGCGGATCTGATCAGCGTCAGACTTGACGGCACTCATCCGGAAAAAGGCAACCGCACCCCGGAACAGGCCGTTGAACTGGTCAAGGCCATTTTGAGCGCGGTGGATGTTCCGCTGATTATCACCGGACATAACAATTTTGACCGTAACAACGAAGTCATGAAAGCCGTGGCCCAGGCCTGTGCCGGAGAAAATCTCCTGCTCAACTGGGTTGAACAGGATAACTACCGCACGATCGCGGGCGCGGCGATGGCATACGGTCATACGATTGTCGCCCAGAGCCCGATTGACGTCAACATCGGCAAGCAGTTGAACATTCTGCTGGGGAACATGGACATCAAATGCGAACAGATTGTCATGGACCCGATGACCGGCGCTACCGGCTACGGGATTGAATATACCTATTCCGTAATGGAACGCATCCGCCAGTCCGGACTCGGCGGCGACAAGATGCTGGCCCTGCCGATGATCGTGTCTCCGGGATATGAATGCGCCAAGACCAAGGAATTCAAGGCTCTCGAAAGCGACTTCCCTGAATGGGGCGATCTGGGTAAACGCGCGGCGGTCTGGGAATTGACTACCGCGGTCAGCCTGGTATACGCCGGCGCCGACATCCTGATAATGTACCATCCGGATGCTGTCGTGCAGACTAAGAAGACGATTTTCGAGTTGATGGACGGCAGAGTTACAAAGTAACTATTAAAAGGAAAAGGATTGAAAAATGGCCAAATTAACTGGTATTCAAATACAGAAACTGCTGCCCAAGACTAATTGCAAGGAATGCGGTTCAAACACATGTCTGGCATTTGCCATGAAACTGGCTGCCGGCAAAGCGGAACTTTCAGAATGTCCCTATGCTTCCGACGAAGCCAAATCGGTGCTTGGCGCAGCCAGCGAACCGCCGGTAAAAGGCGTATATTTCGGTGCGGACAAGCAAGTCAAAGTCGGGGAGGAAACCTGCCTCTACCGCCATGAAAAGACTTTTGTCAACCGGACGGTGTTCGCCATCAATATCAACGATGCCGATTCCGCTGAAACCATAGATCAGACTCTGGACAATGTTGCAAAATATGAACTGACCCGCGTCGGTGAAGTGCTCCGGGTGGAAATGGTCGCGATTACGCACAACGCTTCCGCTCCGGAAACCCTGTCCGCCGTTGCTGAGAAAGCCTGGAAGAAAACCGGGCGTCCGCTCATCCTGTACAGCAATGACGTCAAAGCGCTCGGAGCCGCCGCCGCCGCGATTAAAGGCTCCAACAGCCTCATCGGCCCGGCCACCCCGGAAAATGCCGCTGAACTGCTCGAAATCGCCAAAGCCAATGAACATGCCTTGCTGGTGACCGCTCCGGACTTGAACGCTCTGGTCGGTCTTACCTTCAAGCTGAAAGAAGATGGTTTTAATAATCTGGTGCTTCAGTTCCAGACTAATTCACTGGCGGAACAGTTCCAGGTAAATTCGATTGCCCGGAAAGCCGCGCTGAAAACTGCCTATAAACCGCTGGGCTATGCCAGCATCAATTTCATCAAATCCGGCGACGTCATGGACTCTTCAGTGGCCGCGATCACTGAAATTACCAAATTCGGCGGTATTTGCGTGCTGCCTGAATTCAACAAGGCGCAACTGGTCGGATTGATGGCATTGCGTCAGAATATCTTTACCGACCCGCAGAAACCGATCCAGGTCGAACCGAAGCTCTATGCGATTGGCGAACCGACCAAGGATTCCCCGGTATTTGTCACCACCAACTTTTCGCTCACATACTTTATTGTATCCGGAGAAATCGAAAACAGCGGCTTGAGCGCATGGCTGGTGATCCCTGAATGCGAAGGCATGAGCGTGCTGACCGCCTGGGCCGCCGGCAAATTCTCCGGCGCCACTATCGGCAAATTCTGCAAGGAAATCGATTTGAACAGTCAGGTCAACACTCGTGAAATCGTCATTCCCGGATATGTCGCTCAAATCAGCGGCGAACTTGAAGAAAATATGCCGGGCTGGAAAGTGATTGTCGGTACTCAGGAAGCAGGCGATATCGAAAGTTTTGTTAAAGCCAGATTCGCTCAACATTTGAAGTGAACCTGCTCCGGATGTAAATTACCGGGTATTTAAATTATATAGTAAATTGCATTTTAACCACAGAGACACAAAGACACAAAGGAAGGCTTGGCAGATTGAACAGCCGGAAGGCAAAGAAAAATAAAAGTCAGGAAACATTTTTTGATTTAGTTTTCTTCATGTTTTTCATTGCAAAAAAAGGATTTCTCTGTGCCTCTGTGTCTCTGTGGTTAATTAAAAGAGTGAAAAATGCCGGTAATTACATTTAAGCCGTCAGGCAGGACAATTGAAGCCGATATCGGAGCCAATCTGCTGGAAAGCGCCAGGAAGGCCGGGATCGACATTGACGCGCCGTGCGGCGGCAAAGGCACTTGCGGCAAATGTCTGGTCAGAATCGCTTCCGGGAATGTTGACTCCAGCAGTCTCGGCGTACTGACGGCTGAAGAACTGGCTGACGGGTTTGTGCTGGCCTGTAAAACCAAACTTACCGAATCCCCGATAGTCGTTGAAATTCCTGAACTGATTGCCCGCAAAGGAGGCAAGTTCACTTCCGCCGAAGAAGACGCCAGACTGGTCCGGGAGGAGCTTTTCCCCGGATATTGGCAGTACGACCCGCTGGCCGTCAAATGGCTGGTAAAAGTGGACGCACCGCAAATGGGCGACGGCCTGTCCGATCTTGACCGCCTGACCAGTTCCATCCAGCAATACTGGGGAACTAAAAAAATAGTATATACCCTGCCGGTGCTGAGAAAAATCGCTGACGCGATCCGCCAGGATAACGGCAATGTGACCGTGACGCTGGTCCGGGAACCGGAACAGTATCATGTAATCGGGATTGAAAGCGGCAACCGGACCCAGGATAATTACGGAATCGCCGTGGATATCGGAACGACCACCGTGGCGGTTCAACTGGTCTATCTGCCGGAAGCCAGAGCCGTCGGCACCCTGACTGACTACAACGAACAGATATCCTGCGGCCTTGACGTTATCAGCCGCATCAATTACGCCGCCAAACCGGGGCATCTGAATGAACTCCGGGAAAAAGTTCTGCGGACAATCAACCGGCTGATTGAACGGCTGATTAAAATGTACGGAGTCGCCGTCGAAGATATCTGCAATGCGGTTATTTCCGGCAACACCACGATGATCCATCTGCTGCTGGGACTGAATCCTGAATATATCCGGCTTGAACCGTATACTCCCACGATCATGCAGTCCCCTTATCTTACCGCTGAAGAAGTCGGAATCAAAATAAATTCGCAATCCTGGGTTTATCTTTCGCCCAGTGTCGGCAGTTATGTCGGCGGCGATATCACCGCCGGAATCCTGTGCACTGAACTGGTTGCCGGAAGTCCGGGACTGAGCCTGTTTATTGACATCGGGACCAACGGCGAAATTGTTATCGGCAACAGTGAGTTCATGATGACGTGCGCCTGTTCGGCGGGCCCGGCTTTTGAAGGCGGCGGCATCAAGTACGGGATGCGCGCCGCGCTCGGCGCGATTGAAGGAGTGGAAATAGACGCCGCAACCGGCGTCGCCAATTATCAGACTATCGGCGGCGTAAAACCCAAGGGCATCTGCGGTTCGGGGATGATTTCGCTCATCGCGAATCTGCTGCTTGCCGGATGGATTGATCCTGCCGGCAAACTTAACCGTACAAAGCCTTGTGAAGTAATAAAAATCGAAGGACGCTTTGCGTCTTATGTGATAGTTCCGGCATCGGAAGGTGATAACGGCGTGGAAATTACCATCAGCGAAGTGGATTTTGAAAACATCATCCGGACCAAAGCCGCCATTTATTCCGCCTGCGCGCTGATCCTCAAACAGCTTGATATGACTTTCGAGGATTTGACTAATATCTATATTGCCGGCGGTTTCGGGCGTTTCCTCGATCTGGAAATGGCGATTACCATCGGCTTGCTGCCGGATGTTGAACGCAGCAAATTCAAATATATCGGAAATTCATCGCTGACCGGCAGCCACATGGTGCTGGTATCCCAGGAATTCAGGGAACGGCAGTTGGAGGCCGCGTCCCGCATGACATATATTGATTTGAGCAGCGATCCGCAATACATGAACCAATACACCAGCGCCATGTTTCTGCCGCATACCGAGATGGACCTGTTCCCGTCCGTGCGCGAGAAAATAAAGAAAAAGTAAAGGCAGTAGTCAGAAGTCAGAAGTCAGGATAAAACGGTATTACGGCATGACAGTTTAACGGTATTACAGTCAAACCGGAAAACCGTGGAGCCGTTAAACCGGAAAACGTTTTCTTTGTGTCTTTGTGTCTCTGTGGTTAAAAAAGTCTTGGGCCTTAATTGTTTCTGGATTTAAAAAATTATGTCAAAAATAGACGGAATAAACGAAGCCATTGAACTGGCAGTCAGACAGCTTGAAAATACTGACATGAAAACCAGGGCGCAGTTGCTCGGGCTGGAAATGACGGATGATTCAAATATCAAAATGCGGGTGTTCGGTAAAGACATGCTGCTGAATACCGTCTGTTTCAGCTTAAAGAACGCTGCTGACGGCAAGGATGCCAAACCGGCTGACCGGCTGCTGGCGCTGCATTATCTGCGTTGCAATCTGCCGGTAAAACCTGCCGGGGAACTGATTTCGTTCAGGGATTTTACCGGAGGCCAGTTCTATTATCAGCCGTTTCTTGCCAGAACCGTGGTTCCGCTGGTCGGACGTTTCGGCAATGACCTTGAGCAATTGAAGAAAAATCTGAGCCGCTTCGACTGGACGCCGCTTAAATTAGGCGACTTTTCCGCTGAAATCCAGGCGCTGGGCGTACTCAGTATAACATTGATCTACCGCCTTGGCGATGATGAATTTCCGGCTGAAGCGGAAGTGTTGTTTGATGCTTCGGCAAAACGGATTTTTGAAGCCGAAGACGCCGCGGTAATCGCCAGCAGAATTTGTATCGGACTGCTTTAAGGCGGACCTAATAGAAGTCAGGATAAAACGGTATTACGGCATGACAGTTTAACGGTATTACAGTCAAACCGTAAAACCGTGGAGCCGTTAAACCGGAAAACGTTTTCTTTGTGTCTCTGTGCCTTTGTGGTTAAAAAGTCTTGGGTTTTGATTTATTCTGACTACTGAATTCTGAATCCTGAATTCTGGTTTTAGCACGATGAAATAAAGACCCTAATATAGGAATTCTCCGATGAATCTTTTTGTCATAGCCGGTTTTCTGGGTTCAGGCAAAACCTCATTACTGCTTTCCGTGGCCAAAGCCGTTTCGGAATCCGGACGAAAAATAGCGATAATTGAAAATGAAATCGGCAAGGTCGGCATTGACGATATTGTGCTGCGGGAAGAGGGGTTGCAGGTGCGGGAGATTTATTCCGGTTGCATCTGCTGTTCGCTGCGCCTTGACCTGGTTAATACTTTACTGGAACTGGAACGGGAAATCGCGCCCGACGTTGTATTGCTGGAACCGTCCGGAGTGGCGTCGCCCAGAGAGGTGATGCGGGCATTGGACGGATACGGCGGCGAGATTGACCGCAAGCATATCGCCGTGGTGATTGACGCCGAACGTTTTATCCGGTTGTCCAATCTGAATATTCCGATAATCACCGACGGGATTGAGATTGCGGATATTTTGGTGATTAATAAAACTGACATGGTTGACGCGGAAGGTCTGGAGGCTGTATCGCGCAGAATCAGAAATATCCGTCCGGAGGTCAAAATCATCTGCGTTTCAGCGCTGAACAACGTCAATGTAAATCTGCTGGTCGAAGAATTCATGAAGACCCCGTTTGCAGAGAAAGCCAAAGAAAAAACCTCGTTCTTAACCCGCACCCGCCAGGGCATGCAGCCGATTCCGGTTGCCAGAAGTTATACGTTATCCGTAAACGTGAAACAGTCCCTTGTCATGCAAAAGTATGCCAGTTTCGCCGAAACTGGCAAGCAAGGCGGTTTTGGCAAAACCGCCATACTCAATGACTTTGAGCATGAATTTTTCAGCGCCAGGTTAGCTGAAATATTGAGCAATATCGCCGAAGACCTGGAGCTTGCCGCCTGTAAGGCTATCGGCCACATCAAGGCGGTGGCAAAAGCTGCCGAAGGCGGATATCTGATGGTCAGCGTTACTTCAACCGGCAAAACGCCGGATATTAAAGGACGGCTGCCCGCCAGGATATCTCAACTGAAAATAGCGTTGAATGTAATTGTTTATGGTATAAATTTAAATACAGTGGAAGAAATAGTAGACGCCAGATTCGGCGAAGACGGGTTAATGCGGGCGTTGCCCGCACAATCGGAGAATTCAGTAGTCAGAAGTCAGGAGTCAGGATAAAACGGTATTACGGCATGACAGTTTAACGGTATTACAGTCAAACCGTAAAACCGTGGAGCCGTTAAACCGGAAAAAGTTTTCTCTGTGTCTCTGTGCCTCTGTGGTTAAAAAGGTCTTGGTCTTGATCCATTCTGACTACTGAATTCTGAATCCTGAATTCTGGATTTTTAAAAATGAGGTGATAATTATGACTGATTTCAGATGTCCCGGACAGGATACGCGGTATTGGAAACCGGAGGATATTTTTACTTTAAAATGCCCTAATTGTGATAATGAAATCGAATTTTTCAAAGATGAACCGTTCCGGATATGTTCCGCCTGTAAAGAGGAAGTCCGCAATCCCAAAATCAATCTGGGCTGCGCCAAATGGTGCAAGTTCGCCAAGGAATGCCTCGGCCCGCTCGCTGACCAGTATACCAATGTCGCTTCAATGTGCGACCGGCTGATTGCTGAAATGAAAAAAGTTTTCGGCGATGATAAAAAACGCATTGACCATGCGCTGAAAGTCCTTGATTTTGCCGAACAAATCCTGAAAACCGAGAATGCCGATCCGCTGGTGGTGAAAGCCGCCGCGATCCTCCATGACATCGGGATTCACGAGGCTGAACGCAAATACAATTCCGCCGCCGGCAACTATCAGGAAATCGAAGGCCCGCCGATTGCCGCGAAAATCCTGGAACAGCTTGGATTGAGGAATGAAGTCATTGAACATGTCTGCCGGATTATCGGTTCGCATCACAGCGCCAAAGACATTGACACTCCGGAGTTTCGCATTGTCTGGGATGCCGATTGGCTGGTCAACCTGCCCGATGAATTTCCCGCGCAGGAACCGGCTAAGACCAAAGAATTAATAACCCGCATCTTCAAAACCCGTTCCGGCCTGAAATTAGCCGAAAAACTGTATTTGAAAAAGTAATATTTTAACAGGGCTTGTCCGCCGTAGGTGTGGATGGACAGGATAGACAGGATAGTTTAAATACATTTGTCCACAAAACACTCAAAATACACGAAAAAAAGATAAATAAAAATGAAGCATAGAACTCAGTGTATAACTCTTTGTGCAGCAGTTATACACTGAGTTCTGTTATTTGTCTTTTCCCTTTTGTGTCTTTTTTGTGTGTTTTGTGGACAAAAATGCTTTTGGATTTCTCCGGGATCGCAGAGTACCGCAAGCATCCCTGCTTGCGATTGCTCCAACATGTTCAAGCTGGAAGCTTGAAGTGCTTTCGTGTCCCCAATCTGACTGACACTAAAGAACCTTGACTTTTGCTGTTTTGTAATTATTTTAACACTGCGAATTGAGATTGTAACGATTTTTCCATCAATGTAAGGGTTTTGACAATGCAAGCTATCGGATATCAATTTTTAATTAACCGCTTTGAATTGCTGGTCTTGCCACCTTATAAAAAATGTTTTATAGCAAAAAAGGCAATACGCACAAGGAAAATTTCACATATGGGAGAAGATGAGTACTTTCCGGCGCGGTATGAAGTTGACAACACCTGGCAAGAACATCTTGGCTTCGCTTTGAAATACGAAGGCGTAAATCTGGAGGTGATGAAGGCTTTATTCCAAAAACTCACGCCACAGGATATTATTGATTTCATCAAAACGAAACGCACCAGTGTTTACATGCGTAAAATTTGGTTTTTCTATGAATTTTTACTTCAAACGGAGTTGCCGCTAGCTCCTCTTTCTTCCGGCAATTACGTTTTCGCATTGTCTCCAGACGACTATTTTACGCTTGATACAGCGCATTCTATCCGGGTGAAACGACAAAGAATCGTCAACAACCTGCCAGGCAATGCGGAATTTTGTCCGATTGTCAAATTGACAAAACGACTCAAAAGCTTTCAAGCGATGAACTTTCATGAGCAAGTTACTAAAACTATTGGAGCATATCCGTCTGAACTAATTTATCGCGCCAGTCAGTTCCTTTACTTGAAAGAGACAAAATCATCCTATGCAATTGAGCGGTTGTCGCCAGATCAAATGCGAATTAGTAAATTTATCGGGATTTTACAGCAGGCAGGCAAAAATAATATTGAAAACAAAGAATCTTTGGTTCAATTACAGAACATTATTGTTGATGAGCGTTATGCCGCTAATGATTATCGTAAATTCCAAGTATATATCGGCCAAAGTATTACACCCGGATATGAAGTCGTTCACTTTATTGCTCCGAAGCCGGATGTGATTGTTCGCTTGATGAGCGGTTTTATGGAAGCGCTTAAATTACTGTTGAACTCCGAAGCAGACCCGGTAATAACTGCCGCTGTAATAGGATTCGGTTTTGTTTTTCTACATCCGTTTGAGGACGGAAACGGACGACTGCATCGCTATTTGCTTCATCATGTGCTTGCAAAACGTGGATTCAGTCCTGAAGGTTTAATTTTCCCTGTTTCCGCAATTATGTATAAAAATCAACGCCAGTATGACAGTATGCTGGAGTCATTCTCTCAAAAACTGCTTCCGTTTATTAAATACCAATTCGACGAAAATGGTGAAATGACCGTATTAAATGATACTGCCGATTTCTACCGGTTCGTTAACTTCACGATGATAGCGGAGGAACTTTACAGTATTGTAGAGACAACCCTGAAAACAGAATTAATCCCGGAACTTGATTATCTTATGGCATTGGACCGCGCCAGAAAAAAAATGAGAAACATTGTCGATATGCCGGAAGCAAAAACATTAAAATTTATTGCGTTCGTTCAACAAAACAACGGAACATTGCCATTGCGTCGCAGAGATGAATTTTCAGAGTTGTCCGATGAGGAAATCAAGAGACTTTCTCTGGTAATCTGTGAAGAACTTCTACCTAAAGCCCCGCCAAAAATCAAAAGTCCCAAATAGTTGCTTTTCAAGTAACGGAAACACCGAATAAAAAAACCTTGATTTTTGCTGTTTTATTATTTTAACACTGCAAATTGCGATTGTAACGACTTTTCCATCAATATAAGGGTTTTGACACAAGCTATCGGATATCAAATCACCGCTTGATTATTTCTCAATTTGTTCGGACGCAGGAACTAACTTATCATCATCTTCGCTCACCGGAATCAAAACCAATGAGTCTTGGGTATCTTTATGTTTATACAGAATATTTTTGACCTTTCGGAATATTGGTGTTGCCATTCTGCTCAAATCCTGTCTGGTTGCCGGACTTTAAATGACAATTCCATGCAACTTGTTGCCAATTTTGATTTTACCGGTCCATAACGCATTGCCATCTTTCAGAAAAGCGGTGTTGAATGCTTCAAAAAATTTCTTTTCCCGCTCTTCTTCAGATTTTTTATTCTGTTCAATATTTAAATCAGTATTATCAGTTATTACCTCATCCAGGCGATCTTCTTTTGGCTTCTTTTTCACTATAATTGTCTTCCATGTATTCTCTGAAGCATCGCCAAGTGAAAAATTTCCAATAAGTGTCTGCTCGTGGGTGCCGTTGTAATTTCCATTTTCTGTATTTAATTTTTTGTTCACGCTGCTAAATTTCAAAACAACGCCTCCCATGCAGGCACTGCGTTGCAAAGAAACTTCCACCCCCCCGCCACTCTGGATGCATTTCTCGGCAAGTTTGATTATTTCCAGTAATACCTGTTCATTTAATGACTTACCCTTAAGCTTTGCAATTTGCAATTTGAGTTCAGGAATATCAGTATCAGAGTCAGAATCAGCCTCAGTAATCTGATTCGCAAGCGGCAGCAGTTTGCGGTTAAGCTCGCTATCCCGTTGAATCGCCACACCAACTGGAATCAGTTCCTCCAGCGGAGCCTGGCGACAAAACTCCTTGATCTCAGCCGGAGTCTTGCCGGAAATCTTTGACTTTGCTTCAAGTATCTGAGCTTCTTTCAAATCTTCGGCATTAACCAGCCGGGGCCATTTATCAACAGGAGTTCCATCCAGTATCGCATGCGCACGACGGATCGAATATTGTGCGTATTTTTCATCCATGCCGCTGTAAAGCCCGGTCGTCTCATATTTAGATGAATTATCGTACCCGCTGTCCTTCAGTTTTTCTATCGCAGCAACTTCAATTATACGCGCAGCAATTAACGGAATCGTCTGCCAATAGCCATTCTTCTCGGCGGGCGCGGACTGGTCGGTGAGCAGTTTTTCAAGCTGCGCTTTAAACTTGGCAATATCCATCCTGCCGCCAAGTCTGATATCATCCTGCTCCGGCAGCAGATAAAGTAAAAATTTCTTTTGCCTGAAATCTTTCGCCGTTACAGCGGCGTCAAGACATATTTGATAAATTTTATCAAGCGGCTGTCCTTTTGCCGCTCTTTCAAATTTTTTAAACATAAAATTTAATTCCTGATCATTGGCGGTCCCCAGTATTTCTTTTACTACATCTTCCATTGAAGCCGCTGATTGGAACTGGGCCAGATAATCAAAAAACTGATCCAGTTCTTTCTTTGTCACAGCTTCCGGAGCGGATGTTCTTTGCGCAGTATTGCTGCTACCGGACTGAGAGTCCAACAACAAATAACTTCTATTCCGCAGTTTTTCGATAAACGGTTTCGCTTTTTCTTTGCGGATTTCACAATACCGTACCAGCAACTTCTGGCTCATCATAGCACTGATTAAATTCGGGGCAGATTCAAGCAGCGCGGTTTCGATCTGCGGCGCGGTTGTATCGTCAACACAGGCAACCATATTTTCTAGAACCGCTGTTCTTTGTGATTTGGAACCTTCGGTTAAATATTTTTTCTGCAAATCTCTGATACCAAGATCCTTAATTGATTCATACCATGCACGGCACCGTTCCTTAACCTCTTCGTCATTCAGGAAAAGAGCGAAAGATTCCCGCTCTTCATTTTTCGGTAAAAGCAGTGGCTGCAGCATTATAACGGCCATTTTTCCGCGTGTCATCGGTATCTCTATATGATCGGCGGACTCAGACAAACTGGCTTCACGATTTTCATCTCCATGGAATTCGCCCGGTGAAAAAGTCACACGCCGAAAATGCCGATTATCCATAAAGGGCAACAGCGACTCATCATCAAGCATGGCTATCAGCAGCGGAACCGATTTAATCCCGCCAGCCCTGAGTTCGTCAAAGGCGTCAGCATTTTTCTGATCTTTACCCGCATTGCCATTATTATTGAATAGCCAGAAACTGCTCAACAGTCTGCCGCTAGTATTATAATCGCGCTGAGTCATCCGGGATAACCGGGCGACCAGTTCATGGTCTGCCGCAGACAGAGGAATTGATGTCTTCAATTCCGGCGGTTCCGGATTCCTAGCTCTTGCCGCCGCCGCTAATTGAACCGCTTTCGCATAACGCACGTTGTTCCAGTCATCTTTGAATTTGCCGATAGTCTTTTCCAACTCGGCATTAAACTTTACCCAGTCCTGAGATTCAAGGAAATTATAATATGCTGACATATATTGTCCTCCGGCAAGCGTACTGAGCGCAAGACGCAATGTTTTTTCATATCCGCCGGCTTTAAATAACATCCCGGCAATTTTGTTTGCTTCGGACTTCGCACCTGATTCATACAATTGGGCAGCCTGCAGCAGCAATAAGCCATACTTCGACGATGCCCCGCCTTCGACTGTCAACGAATTTATGATCTTTTCAGCCACTTTGTCGGACGTGGTTATGCTCCACCTTCCGGAAAGGCAATTTTGCGCCGGCTCCATCTTTTCAGACTTCATTTTCAGCCACGCGCCACGATCATACAACTTGCATTCAAACACCCCGCCAACAATGCAGGCCGTCGGCTCGGTCTTTTTGTCAGATGTTTTTATCCAGCAGGTAATTGTGGTCCCGCGAATGCAGTAATCATGAGCTAACGCACTGCTGTTTTCAATGTAAATAAACGCCGGCTTAGCGCCTTCAATTCGGGGCAGTCCATTTTTGAACAGCATGTCAAAGTTTTTGCCGAAATCCTGTTGTTGAGTCGACGGCAAGGCGGCAACCGCAACTTTATTCATGGCTTCAACATTTAATAATCCTTCATAAAAGAATAGTAATAAAACGCAGATAAAACAATTCCTAACCATAAATTGTCCCCCTAAAAAACTAAATAATTATGAAATAGTCTTTGAAAGATTAGCATCTGAAATATAAAAATCAATTTCAATTATTGTTTTTAACTGGCTAGTCTTTTGCCGGTCAAGCGACCGGCACTCCCGGGTTTAACTTCATGCTCTTCATGGTGAAGGGTATTTGTCTTTTTTCGTACTTTTCGTGGTTAAAGTGTATTTAACTGTTTTATCGCTAAGAACCTTTTTGCTGTTCCATCCCTCAGTTTCAAAAAACGCATTTTCGACGTTATTTTAGCGTAACTATTCCGCTTGGATTGACAAATTTACTATATATGTAGGAACAATTGAAAATTGAAAGTGGGGAAACCATGAAAACATTTTTACCACAGAGGAAAAACCGAGAACACGGAGTGAATACATAATCGTCAGCGAATTACTGCGGGAGAGAATCCGCAGTAACTCGCTGACGCCTGTTTTACCTCAGTGTCCTCAGTGTTCTCCGTGGTTAAAAAGGTTTGTGCTGAAATGGTCTCCAAGAACTCGGAAATGAAAAAGCGGGTACCGCGACTGCGGGAGTTGAAAATTGAAAGCGGGGAACCGGGGAGAGCTTCACCATGAAGATATTGAAGTTAATGAAGGACTAACAATTGAAAATGAAAAACATTATGTTCAACGACTCTCTAATTCCTCGGAGTGGATCCACAGATGACGCAGATGACGCAGATGTTAAAACTGGAACAGGAAAATGCAATAAGGCATT
>TBL_comb47_HYPODRAFT_10002461_pt1 | contig 22848 bp, 23 predicted proteins | sample TroBogypolimnion_40_FD_10682 | JGI IMG/M metagenome (IMG submission 10682)
GCCGAAGTTGATCTGGAAGACCCGGGCCTGGTGGACCTGTTCCACAAGGTCGAGCGCCTCGGCCGTGGTGAGCTCGCCGGCAGCCGCCTCCCCCGAGGAGGAAAGGCAGGTCGTGCAGCGCAGGTTGCAGGCCAGCGATACTTCCCAGGTCAGATTAACCGGGGCGCGCAGCCCCTGATCCACGTATTTATTGCTCACGGAGAAATCCTTTGTGTAATAACTGCGTGACGAACTTACCCAGCACTACCTGCTCCCGGTCCGACACCCCGTCGGGGAGCTCATCCCTGCCTCGCACGGTCTGAAAGAAATCGACCGGTAGCAGGTCGCCGGTTTCGGCGAAAAGAAGGCGCGGCCCCCGAATATCGTAAAACAGGAGGCCGAACCCCTCACGCCGAACGCGGCAGGCTGGGTGCAGCGCTATGCCTGCCGCCCCCATCTTAGTAAACCCCGCAGATGCCATCGATGGCGAGTTCTTCGACGTTGATCTCTTCCAGGATGCAGGGTTCTTCGCAGCTAACTTCGACTACCTCGTTGTTGTTTTCCATTTGTGCTCTCCTTTTATGGCTTTTGTGCCGCACCGGTCAGGATGCGTCGTTGTATAATCTATCTATTGCAACGGTGGTGCCAAAACGTAAAACATCGATTTATCCGGTGATTGCTGGGAAAGGGAGCAAGCGGCGCTGCTGAGCCGGCAGGTAAAAGTGTGGAGGAATGGGGCAGCACCGGGAAATTGAAGTTAACCCAACACCGGACCTGTTGCCCCATTTCTCCACAACGTGGATTTTGTCTACAGACAAATAAACCCATGTTCTGCAATTTCGGAATAGCTTCGAGCCGCAGGGGAATAAAAGACGCACAGCACAGCCGGAAGAAAATTGCACGACTGAGCAAACAGGGAGCTGGTGGACTTGGACTTAGAGAGGTGGTTATAGTAGGGATCGGGACGGGTTACGTCTGCGAAAGCGCAGGGACGCGTTCCTGGAACGAGGGAAATCACCTCCGGCTTCGTTGCACCGGTTGACTTTTTGCACCGCAAGCAACACCCGTCCGCCTGGGGATACTTCAGTGGTCGCGGGATGCCTGGTGGTCACGGGATGCTTCGGTGGGCACGGGGTGCCACCCTACAATTCTGCGACCTTGGTGGAGGGGGCTGGAAAGAGCACCTATCTCCAGGGAAAAGTGGCCGAAAGCGGGATGCGAGGCTCACCATAAACGGCAAAGGGAGAAACCATGCACGAAATAAACAGTCACTGTTCCTATTGCGGAAGCCGCTTTCCCAGCGAGTCGCCCTGGCCACGGAGCTGCCTCAACTGCGGCAACCGGAGCTACCTGAATCCGCTGCCGGTTGTCGTAGTGCTGCTGCCGATTGGCCGGGGCCTTGTCCTGATCAGGAGAAATACCGAGCCACAGAAAGGGACTTTGACCCTGCCTGGCGGATATATCGACCTGGGTGAGACCTGGCAGGAAGCGGGTGCGCGGGAACTGAGCGAGGAAACCGGCATCGAAATCTCCGGCAGCGAGCTTACGCTCTACGACGTGATGAACGGCCTGGACGGGACCCTGGTTGTGTTCGGCCTGGCGGGGGAGCGCGCCCCGGAAGCCCTGAGGCCGTTTGCCTCGGAGGAGACCCAGGAGGTGGTCCTCATCTACGGGCCCAGGGAACTCGGTTTCAGCATGCACACGCAGGTTGTTGCAAGGTATTTCGAGGAAAAGAAAGAGAGGGAATGACCCGGTTTACCCGGCGTGAGGCTTGCCAACGTCCTCAATGCCGACACTGCCATGACCGCCCTCGACGCTGGGTGCGGTATCTACCAGATGGGCAGCGCACAGGTTCTTCGAGCTGTTCGCCTTGGCGCCGCAACTTCTGCATTCTACGGTAGGATTGTCTGAAAAGCTCTTGATGCAGTCTTCCAATCCCTGTCTTTTGAGGGCACACATGTGCATCTGGTGATTCTTACTGTCGCAACTCATAGATAGATACTCCGCTATTTGATTTAAGGGCATAATACTACATCACCAACCGCTACGCCCGGCAGGATCGAAACTCGGCTGGCTGTCGCCGGTTCTGCCTCGGGTGTAATAGTCCTTGGAATCATAGACTTCCGCTTCCTTGGCTTCCCGCAGCCGCTTCCTGTCCAGCGGATGGGCCTGGTCGGCATAGATGTCGCGCAGCAGGTCCTCCACGAACAGCCCCAGGTCTTCGACCGTTTTCACGACTTCCACCTTGTCGCAATAGGCACCGTAAGTCTCAATCATACAGTCGCCCCGCTTCCAGGTATCGCGCTCTTCCGGGGTGAGCCAGAGCATGTAGCGGGCCTTCTCGCGGATTTCGTCCAGCACCCAGTCGTTGGCCTCGTCGTAGTTGTTCCGGGCGTCACCCAGGATGATGAAGGCTGGGCGGCCCCGCAGGTTCTCCAGGTACTTTTTCTTGAAGGAGAGAAAGACCTTGCCGAAACTGCTGTTGGCATCCAGATCGACGATATCGCCGGTATCGATGACTTCCATTAGGTCGTTGACCGGCATATTGGCGAGCAGGTCGGTTATTTCCGCCACCTCCCGGTTGAAGATGAAACTGCGCACATCCAGCATCTGGTTATGCAGGGTATGCAGCAGCAGCAACATGAAGCGGGAAGCATGGCTCACCGAAAAGCTGACGTCGCAGAGCACCACCAGGCGCGGTTTTTCCCGACGCTTACGGCGCAGCGCCACCTGGAAGGGAACCATGTCGTGGCGGTAATTCTTCTGGATGGTCTTAATGACGTGCAGCTTGCCGCGGTTCTGGTTGTTCTTCATGCGCTTCATGTCTTTGCGCAGGCGAAGCATCATGCGGGAGACCACCTCCTGCATGGCGGCCTGCTCTTCCTGGGTGAAGGTGATACCCCGGTCAACGGGGTTACTCTTGTTGAGCTCGATGGTGAGCGGGTTCTGGGTAAAACGCCGGCTGGGCCGGGGAGCCTTCGATTTCCCGCGGTATCCCTTCATCTGCACGGTTATTTCAGTACCGTCGGTATCGTCCGGATCGATCTCGGTCAGACTCTTCAGTTCGGTTAGATCCTCCGGGTTAATATCACTGTCAAACTTCAGCAGGGGACCGCCGTCGTCGTGGTCGTCCTGCACCTGGTTCAAATAGCTGAATTCCCCTTCCATTTCGATGAGGGCGGCGTCCAGGAGATCCGGGATATCGGCCTTCGGGTCGATGGACTGGTAGCGGCTGAAAAAACGGTTGAACACCTCGTTGAACACCGGGATGTCGTGGACGTTCTTCACCAGCGTCAGGCGCAGCAGCTGGCGCGACAAGCGGCGCCCCTCCATGCCGGCCAGCCCCAGCGCCTGAACCGCATCCAGGCTTTCACTGGGCGAGACGCGGATGCCGCAGTTGCGCAGCTCGGCAACGAAGCTGACGATTATCCGTTCCATGGCTAGCTCAATTCCTGCAGGGCCAGTTCCGTCACCTTCTGCAGGTCGGTCTGGTGTTTGGCAATGGTTCCCACCGTGTTGGCAACGATCTCCGGCGTAAGCTGGGTCGCCTTCAGAATCGAAAGCACCTGGGCCCAGTCCAGGGTCTCGGAAACACTGGGGGGCTTGCGCAGGTTCAGTTCGCGGACCTTGCGCAGGAACTCCACCATCTTGCGGGTCAGGTCCTCGCAGAGGTCGGGGAATTTCACCCGCACGATGGCGACCTCCCGCTCCAGCTCCGGATAACCGATGTAGAGGAACAGGCAGCGCCGGCGCAGGGCGTCGGAGATCATGCGCGTGCCGTTACTGGTCAGGATGGTGAGCGGCTTGCGCTTGGCCTCGATGACCCCGAGTTCCGGGATGGAGACCTGGAAGTCGCTCAGGCACTCCAGTAGCAGCGCTTCGAACTCGTCGTCGGAGCGGTCGATTTCGTCGATCAGCAACAGCGAGCGCTTTTCCGAAAGGAAACTGCGCAGGATGGGGCGCTGCACCAGGAAATTCTTGGAGAAAAACAGGCTCTCCTCGGCGGAGAGACGCTCGACCGCCTCCCTAAGATCGGCCGACACGGAGAGGTAGTTGTCAAGCTGGGTGCGCAGCAACTGGGTGTAGAGCAGCTGCTTGCCGTACTCCCAATCGTACAGGGCCTTCCCCTCGTCGATCCCCTCGTAGCACTGGAGCCTGACCAGGGGGAAATCCAAGGCTGAGGAGAGGGCCTTGGCCAGACCGGTCTTCCCCACCCCGGGAGGTCCCTCGATCAGGATCGGCTTTTCCATGCGGAGGGCCAGGAAAACTGCGGTGGCAATGGCATCGTCGGCAATGTATCCGCCGGTCTGGAGAAATTCCTTAACCTTTTGCTCGGTGATCATGACAGCCTCGTATCCGTTATAAGGTAAACCGCTGGCACCCGGTGAGGGGTTCTTCCCGTCGGGGCCAGCGGTCTAACGTTGCCTGGTCACACAATGAACCGGTTGAAAATTACATGCACTGGTGGAAGATGCCGATCATGTCCTGCAGACCGGTGTCGGTCGGGTTCCCTTCGGTGCAGATGTCGTTCACGGAGAAGCGCGACAGCCCTTCGACGTCCTTCTCGAGCAGGCCGAGATCGGTGAAGGTCTTGGTGATGCCGAGGTCCGCCTTAAGTTCCAGGCAGGCATTGATGAATGCCTCGCCGGCCCTCATGTCGGACATGCCGTTGGTGTCGATGCCGGCAGCCTGAGCCATCATCTTGAAGCGCTCGGGGCAGGCCGGCAGGTTGAACTTCATGACCGGGCCGAGGCCGATGGCGTTGCAAAGACCGTGGGGAGCGTCGTACATGCCGCCCAAGGCGTGAGCCATACTGTGGATCAGGCCGAGGCCGGCGCTGTTGAAGCTGTAGGCTGCTGCCATTTCGGCCCAGACCATCGCCTCGACGGCCTTGTCGTTGTTCCTGTTCATGGCGGACTGACGCAGGTTGCCGAAGATGAGCGAGATGGCGCTCAGTCCCGGGCCGTAGGCGGAGACCACGCCAAGGCGGGAGGTGATCGCTTCGACGCCGTGAGCAAGTGCGTCCATGCCGGTGTAGCCGGCCAGGTCGCCAGGCATGCACTGGTGGATCAACGGGTCGTTGACGGATTTGCTCGGAGTGCAGTTGGGATCGAAAAGAGCCATCTTGTACTTCTTGTCGGTGTGGTTGATGATCGAGAAACAGGAGATTTCCGAGCCGGTCCCCGAGGTGGTGTTGATGGCGAGCTGGGGAATCGTGTTGGCCTTGGTTGCCTTGAAGGCGCCTTCGAAGCTGCGCACGTCCTGACCGTCGTGGCTATGCACGAGTTTGATGGCCTTGCAGGCGTCATGGGAGCTGCCGCCGCCGAGGCTGATGATGCCGTCGAACTTGCCGGAGGCCAGGACCTTGGCACCGGCCATGACTTCGTGGTCTTTCGGGTTGGGCGTAACCTTGTCGAACACCTCGGAAGAAACCCCGGCAGCCTTCAAAACGCCCTGGATCGTCTCGACGATGCCGGTGCCGCGCAGGCCGGTCGTTACGATTAACGCATTGGTCATCCCCAGGGTCCGGGCGTCGTTGCCGACCATGGTATGTGCGCCCCAGCCGACATTTACGGAGGGATATGCGTGCATCATCTTGATCGGGTATTCCTGTCTTTCGTTCTTAAGGGTCCGTTTGACGTCTTTGTTGTGGGACATGGGTACTTCCTCCTTGTGGGTTGTGGGTTGTTTTCCTAAGGTTTCAGAAACATAATTGGTTCAACGGGACTCCTCGACATCACATAAAAAGATGTTATATCGATTTACAACAAGACTTTTCCCAACTGTTTCAAGCCACTACGAGACTTTGTGCAACCGCATGATCTCTATATAGCAAGCACGGTGCCAAAACGTAACATTGGTTTAAAAACGCGCAAACAGGGGATTCACAGCAAATGGAACAGGATAAGAGGGGCAGGGATGCGGGGAATTATGTAACAGCTTTATCGCCTAACGGGGATTAGCGCCCTTCTCCAGCTATGGCAAATCTCCACAGTGGGGAAATTCGCCATAGCCGTTTCAAGGAGGCCTTCATCTGCTACCAGTAGCAGCGGCACAAAAAGGGAATCGACGTCGAAATTCGGGTGCCGGGGAGCAGGAAATTTAAATTAGTCCGTTTTTCGGACGGCGCGCCTCAGTTCGCAACGGTCATCCGGGGCCATGACGTCGCCGCAACTCCCCCAGGCCCGACCTAGACAGCCGCCTGCGCAGGTCAGGCGTTCCGAACATTCCTTACACTGCTCTATCTCATCTGGCCGGCAGTGACTTGCCTGGAGCAACTTCGACCAGAGGGGCGCACCCTCGGCAAAGGCGCTCATCAGGGTTTTCTCGAAGAGGCCGTTGACCGAATACGGCTCGGCATGGCAGAGCACGCAGGGGAAGAGCCTGCCGTCCGCGGTGAGATACGGATTTTCTACGAAGGTGCAGGCCTCTCCGCGCGGTGAGTCGTTCCACCTCCACTCCAGTGCCGCCACCATGCCCAGTTTTTCGTAGCGCCTGCGGAACTCCGGGTCGGCATCGTAGCGCTCCAGAAGGCGCAGGTACTGAGCCGGTTCGGGTGCAGCGACCTGTGATTCATCGGACGCCCGGCCACAAAGGACCAGGGTGCCGGTAGTCACCGATGCTACCCCCAATTGCTCCGCAAGTTCCAGCAAGGACGGGATCTCCTCCAGGTTGTGGTGCATCTCGGTGCAGAAAACCGAAATACGCCGGCCCAACCCCGCCCGGGCCAGCAGACGCATCCCCCGCAGCAGACTGTCGAAAGCCCCGGATCCCCGGACTGCATCATGAGTCGCGGCACTCGCCCCGTCAATGCTTACCTGAATGGTAAGCCCCGGGAAGTCCAGTTCCTGCAAGGCGGCGACGCTGTCAGCGTCGAGCAGCATGCCGTTGGTCTGCAACGCAAGAGTGCCGAACCCGGCGCTCCGCCCGAATCGGAGCAGGTCCAGCAGGTCCGGGTGGCAAAGCGGCTCCCCACCGGTCAGCCGCACCCCCGTGCCGCCCAAGGCCGCGAACTCACTCATCAGCCTGCGCAGCGTCTCGCCCGGCACGTGTCCGGCCGAAGCGGGCTCCCCCGCTCCGACCCAGCAGTGACTACAGCTCAGATTGCAGGCACCGGTGACGGCGACCGTCAGCGTTCTGGGTGGCCGCAAACCGGCAAGCCGGAGCGTTTCCTCCAATGGTGCTAGTGACATGCTCGCTACTCCGTTATTCACATGGTTAGGCTACTAAATCGGCCCCAAAACTTGGGGAATATCTCCACAGTTGTGGAGATATTCCCCAAATCCAGCCACATAACCGCGCAAGAGCAAAAGAATCCAACAGAATCAAGCAGGTGGGGAGTGTACCGTCGGGGTAACCGCTCTGCGGGGCTGTTCCGGACGGCATAGCTGGGGAGAAATGCCACAGTCAATTTTAGGGCCGCGGTTCGGAACGCTGCCCCGGGTTGCCGCTAGCCGCCCACGGCGGACATGGCGAAGGGGGTGTGGCTCGCGCTTTGCGCCGACAACTGATGCCTGCCCGGCTTGCCCATGACGTTCCTGCGCAGGGCGTCCTCCAGCAGGAAGGCGGCACCCTCCCCCAGAAACGGTTTCAGGTCCAGCTCGTTTCCGGAGAAAAGACAACTCCTGGCTGTGCCGGTGGAGGTGACCCTGATCCGGTTGCAGTCGCCGCAGAAATGTCCGGTGACCGGGGTGATGATGCCGAGAGTTCCGGCGGCGCCCGGGATCCGGTATTCCCGGGCAGGGCCGGCCAGTTCGCTGCGCGGCACCGGAAGGAGCGGGAATCTAGCGGCAAGCCTCTTCAGGATGTCTTCCCCCGGGAGGACCAGCGACTGCCAGCGCTCCGCGCGGGACGAGGGCATGTATTCGATGAAACGGACCGAGTACGGCCGGTCGAGCGCGAGGGAGGCGACGGCTTCGATCTCGTCGTCGTTCACCCCACGCATCACCACCATGTTGATCTTGACCGGGAAGCCCGCCCGGTCGGCCGCGGCGATCCCCGCCAGAACCCGCTTCAGGTCGCCGGTCCGGGTGATCTGGCAAAACCGCGCCGGGTCGAGGGAGTCGAGGCTGATGTTCAGGCGCTGCACCCCCGCCCCGCGCAGGTCGGCGGCCATCTCTTCCAGCATCATGCCGTTACTGGTCACCACCAGCTGTCTGAGGCCGGGGATGCGGGAGAGGCCCGCCAGGAAGGGGACGATCCCCTTGCGCACCAGCGGCTCGCCCCCCGTCACACGGATCTTCTCGATGCCGATGGCAACCGCCGCCCGGGCGATGCGCTCCAATTCCTCGTAGCTCAGGATATCCTGGTGCGCGAGCTTCTCGACCCCGTCCTCCGGCATGCAGTAGCGGCAGCGCATGTTGCAGCGGTCGGTCACGGAGAGACGCAGGTAGTTGATTTTTCGTCCGAAAGTGTCGACAAGCTTCATGGCGCCCCCTTCACGGCCGGAAGCTGCGCGTCCAGCCCGTACCTTTCCAGCTTGGTGTAAAGTGTTTTCCGGTCTATTTCCAGGATCTTGGCCGCCCGGCTCTTGTTCCCCTCGACCTGCTCCAGGACCTTCTCGATGTGGTCCCGCTCGATGACCCAAAGCGGGAGCTGGCTCGGCGCCGCGGGCGCGCTCTGCCGCTGGGGAAAGACCTTGGGCGGCGCGAAGGGGAGCAGCTCAGAGGTGATCTGGGCATCGGTCGCCAGGATGCAGGCGCGCCGGATGACGTTGCGCAACTCTCTCACGTTGCCGGGCCAGCTGTAGGCAACCAGCGCCGCCATCGCCTCCTCGGTGATCTCCCAGTTTTCCTGCCCCCGGCCGTTGACGGACTTCATGAAGAAGTAGGCGAGCGGGATGATGTCCTCCTGGCGCTCCCGCAGGGGGGGGAGGTTGATCGGGAGCAGGTTGATCCGGTGGAACAGGTCCTCGCGGAACTCCCCCTTTTCGGCGCACTGCTCCAGGTTCTTGTTGGATGCGAAGACGAAGCGGACGTCCACGCTGATGTCGTGGTTACCCCCCATGCGCCGGAAGGTGCCGGTCTCCAGGACGCGCAGCAGCTTGACCTGGACGTCCAGGGGGGTCTCGGAGACCTCGTCCATGAACAGGGTCCCGGTGTCGGCGAGCTCGAAAAGGCCGGCGCGCCCCTTGGTGGCGCCGGTGAAGGCCCCCTGGGTGTGGCCGAACAGCTCGCTCTCGGCGGTGTTGATGTTGAGCCGACCGCAGTTGACGGTGACGAACGGCTTGTTCACCCGGGGGCTCGCGTCGTGCACGGCGCGCGAGACCAGCTCCTTGCCGGTGCCGCTTTCACCGTAGATCAGCACGTGCTCGTCGGCCGGCCCCCACCGCTTGACGACCTCCATCACCTTCATGAGCGCGGGACTCTTCCCCACGATGCGGTGGCTCTCGAACTTGCTCACCTCCATCCTGAGGCTGATGTTCTCCAGCCGGAGCCGGTTCTTCTCATAGGCCTTGTCGATCACCATCTCCAGCTCGTCGAGCTTGACCGGCTTGGTGAGGTAGTCGTAGGCCCCGTGCTTGATGCACTCGACCGCCGTCTCGATGGAGCCGTGCCCGGTGAACATGATGACCTCGGGGATGATGGACTCCGAGCGCATCTGGCGCAGCACCTCGATCCCGTCCATCCCGGGCATCTTGACGTCGAGCAGCACCACACTGAAATTTTCCTCGCGGTACTTTCTCAGCCCGTCGCCCCCATCCATGGCCACTTCCACCTTGTAGCCGCTTCGGGAGAGCTCCATCTGGAGCAGTTCCCGGAGCGCCCGGTCGTCCTCGACCACCAGGACCTTGGCTTCCTTCCTTCTCGCTATATCTGGCATAACGGCAGCCTCACGGTAAAAGTCGCACCTTCATTCTTTTGGCTCTCCACCTCTATCTCTCCCCCCTGCCTCTGGATGATATTGTAGGTAATCGCCAGGCCCAGCCCCAGCCCCTGCCCCACCGTCTTGGTGGTGAAAAAAGGATTCCAGATCTGCGCCAGCTGCTCCGGAGGGATGCCGCAGCCGCTGTCCTTGATCCGGATCACCCCCATGTTCCCCTCGCAAAAGGTCGATATCTCCACGATCCCCGCCCCTTGAATCGCCTGGTGGGCGTTCAGCAGCAGGTTCATGAGCACCTGCCGCAGCCCCGCACCGTCGCCGAGCACCGGCGGCAGGTCGTGCTGGAGAAACTCGATGATTTCTATGTGCTCGAAGCGCGACTTGTAGCGGACCAGTTCCAGCACCTCCTGCAGCACGCCGTTCAGGTCCACGTTCCCGACGGAACCGTCGGACTTGCGGGAGAAGCTGAGCAGGCTGTCGATGATCCCCTTGCAGCGGTAGGTCTCCCGCATGATGACTTCCAGGTATTTCTGGAACACATCGAGCCTCGGGTCCTGCGCCAGCCCGGCGTCGTCCCGGAAGCGGCGCAGCAGCGCCTCCGCGTAGCCGGCCACGGAAGTGAGCGGGTTGTTGATCTCGTGGGCGACCCCGGCGGCGAGCACCCCGATGCCGGACATCTTCTCCGCCTGCACCAGCTGGAGCTCCTGGGTGCGCCGGTCCGTGACGTCGCGCAGGAACATGAGCGCGCGGTTCTTGCCGTTGTGATCCTCGATCGGGGAGACCGTGGCGTCGAAGTAGCGGGTCTCCATGCCCGCCACGGTCGAGGCGAAGGAGACTTGCACGTTTTCCCCCTTGAGGGCTCGCTCCACCGGGCACTGCTCGGAGTGCTCCCGATCCGGGTGGAACAGCTTGCTGCAGGGGCGCCCGACCAGGGTCTCCATCGGGAACATCCTCGGGCAGATGTGGTTTCTGTGCTGGACGCAGCCGTTGCTGTCGTAGATGGCGACGCCGTCGCTGATGGAATCGAACACCGCCTGGAGTTCACTGGACTTGGCGCGCAGGCCGAGATTCGCGGCCTCCAGCTCCTGGATCTTTTGCTTCACCTCGGAGTAAAAGCCGATCTTGGAGCTCTCCAGTCCGAGCAGGCGGTCCAGGCTCGCCTCGTCGACTGCCGTGCGCAGGATCTTCGTCATCAGTAGGCTCTCTCAAGAATGGTCAACAGATCCTTGGCGTCCGCCTGGCGCGGCGAAGTCATCAGGCAGGCGTCGTGCAGCGCCTTCTCGGCCAGGTCGGGGAGGTCTTCGCGCTGCACCCCGAGGCTTCTCAGGCTGCGGGGCGCGCCGCACGCCTCCAGGAGCGACTCCACCGCCTCCTGCACCACCTCGGACGCGGAGGCCGCGTCGCCGCCGCCGTGCCCGAGCCCCCAGGCCAGCTCGGGGAGCTTCTCGGTGACGACCGGCAGGTCGTAGCGGATCACCTCGGGGAGCAGCACCGCGTTGATGGAGCCGTGGTTGGCGTTGTAGTAGCCGCCGATCGGGTGCGCCAGGGCGTGGACGATGCCGAGCAGGGAGTTGGAAAACGCCATCCCCGCGTGCAGGCTGGCACGGGATAGGTTCTCCATCGCGTCGGGGGTATGCTCGCGCACCGCCTGCACCAGGCTGGCGTTCAGCAGGCGGATCGCCTTGATGGCGTGCACGTCGGTAAGCGTCGTGGAGGCGATGGAGAAGAAGGCCTCCAGGGCATGGCTCAGCGCGTCGGTCGCGGTCGTGCAGATGTACTCCTCGGGGAGGGTTTTCAGGGTGTCCGGGTCGGTAAGGCTTATGTCGGGCGCGATGCAGCGGCTCATCAGGGTCAGCTTGCAGCGTTTTTCGGTGTCGGTGATGATGGCGAACTGGGAGACGTCGGACCCGGTGCCGCAGGTGGTCGGGCAGAGCACCATGGGAGGAAGCGGCCGGATGATCCGGTCCGTCCCCTCGTAGTCGCGGATCCGGCCGCCGTTGGCGGAAAGGATGGCGATCCCCTTGGCCGCGTCCATGGCGGATCCGCCACCGAGCCCCACGATCACGTCGGTGCCGTGGCGCAGGTACTCCCGCGCCCCCTCCTCGATCTCCAGGTCCTTCGGGTTGATGGAGACATGGTCGTAATAGATGAAGTCGAGCCCGGCCTCCATCAGGCTCTTCATGACCTGGTCCACCCATCCCGCTTTGAAGAGCCCCTGGTCGGAGACCAGGAATATCTTGCGGCCGCCGAGCCGGCGGGCACAGGAGCCGACCTGCGAAAGCATGCCGCGCCCGAAAACGATCTCCGGGACCTCGAACTTGTAATGGTGCAGTAGATTGTTGCCCTTATCCATCAGCGACTCCTTCCGGAAAACTTCCCTGCCTTGATCGTGAGAGACCCCGCTCCACAGTCCGTGAGCGGGCAGCCTCACCAAATACACTAGCAAAGCCCATGCCACGGTGTCAAACGAAGTTTTATTCACAGTTTCCCGGAAGCTTTCCAAAATAATTCCCCGGCATTCCCCCTTGCCGAGGCAATCCGCCCCCACCGCTGTACAAATATTCCACGCTGTGGCGGTAATCCCCACCTTCCAGAGCGCCTGAATTAGCCGTTTCTGCGCAAAGCGCCCCATAAATCCCCACACCCCGGTGTCCCGCGGCATGACGCGGCGACCCTTCCCGTGCTAAATGCCGCAATAAATCAACGTTTTATTATTTGGCATTTTGGTTGCAATAGGGCCTCGTACTGCTTTTAGAGCACACCGTGCAACCGCAAGAGTACGGGCTTCAATACTGTGCACCGGATAAAACAGGAAATCGAAGGAAGTCAGAGAAGGCCCGGCAACAGCTTCAGGCAACCCAGTTTTATGATGACATCAGGTACTACACCGCTTAGGAGGCAACACATGTCGAAAAAATTAGTCCCCATACTGGCTGCGGCCCTGCTCCTGGCTGCAACTGCGGGCACGGCAAGCGCCGAGATCGCCCTCTTCGGCAATAAAGCCGACACAAAAAGCTGGTCATTCAGTTCCGACGGCTTCTTGAACGCCTTTTATGTCTATGAAGATGCGGATTCGGCACCCGCCAACGTCAAGGGCGGCACCATCGCGGCCGGCCAGTCGAGTTCCATCAGGACCGGGCTTTTGCCCTGCCTCATCGCCTTCAACGCCAAGGCGCCCACCACCAACGGCATCGACATCACCGCCCGGCTCGGCTTCTACCCCCAGATCCAGAACGGGGGGACCAGGACCAATTTCAGCAGCCAGATCGACACCCGTGAACTCTGGTTCGCGGCGGACAGCAAATACGGCCAGGTCCTGGCGGGCAAGGCACTCAACCTGTTCCAGGGCAAAAGCATCCTGACCGACATGACCCTCTTCGGCGTCGGCTCCACCGGCGGCCCCAAGAGTGCAGGCACCACCCTGGGGCACATCGGGACCGGCTACCTTTACGCCCAGTTCGGCCCCAACCTGCGCTATACCTCTCCCGACCTCGGCGGGCTGAAGCTGGCGCTGAGCCTCACCGACCCGAGCCAGATCAAGGGCGACGTCGCGGCGACCGTGCTGAAGAGCCCCGGAGTGGAAAGCGAGATTTCCTATGCCACCAAATTCGAGGGTGGCACGGCCCAGGTCTGGGTGAACGGGCTCTACCAGCATGCGGGATTCGACGCCGCGTCACTCGCCGCGAATCCGGCCATCACCTCCTCCAGCGTCACCGCCCTGGGCGTCTCAGGCGGAGCGCAGGTCATCCTGGGCGGCGCCGAGCTGCTCGCCTCCGGCTTCACCGGCAAGGGGCTCGGCTCCATCTTGCTGCTGGACACCGACTCGCTCGACGCGGTCGGCAAAGAGCGGACCAGTTCCGGCTTCCTGGTGCAAGCCACCTACAAGATTGCCGCCAGCGACACCAAACTGGGCGTCAACTACGGCATGAACCTGATGGACGAGACCGCAAACGACAGGGCCACCCGTGGGGCCGGTGCGCACATCAAGGACGCGGGCTCGCTCACCTTCGGTGTCTACCAGAACATCACCCCCGCCTGGCAGGTCATGGCCGAGTTCACCAACACCACCAACAAGTGGTTTAACGACGCAACACAGAAGTCCAACGCCATCTCGGTCGGCACCTTCTTCTTCTTTTAGCCACAACCCGTCCGGCGAGACCCGGGGAAGATCTTGCCAGTGCACGAAGGACTAAAAATCCATCCAAGAGGAGACCTCGTATGCCGAAGTACGTCATCGAACGCGAACTGCCGGGAGCCGGAAGCCTGACCGCCGAGACGCTGCAGGCAATATCACAGAAATCATGCAGCGTCCTGCAGGGCCTGGGACCGCAGATCCAGTGGGTGCAAAGCTATGTCACCGACGACAAGATCTACTGCATCTACATCGCCCCCAATAAGGAGATGGTGCTGGAACATGCCGGTCAGGGAGGCTTCCCAGCCAACAGCGTGTCCGAGGTTCGTTGCGTTATAGATCCGACCACTGCGGAATAAGCCGCTACCTTCAGCTCTCCTCTCCCCGGTCGCCAACCAGGCCGGACCACGGGGGGATGTAACAACGCCAAGGAGAAAGAAAATGACGTTAGCTCTGCTTGTCTTGATAAGTATCATGTGGGTCCCGGTCGGTATGTTCTTCCTCGGCTACGGCGAGGCCAAGAGCACCGGATTCGTCAGCACCGTTGTGGGAGGGCTCGTCGTCATAGGCGCCCTGCTTCAGGCGGCGGTTTTTGCCGACCCCTTTACCGCCGGACTGCTGTTCGTCTTCGGCGTCTTGTATCTGCAGACGGGCCATGCCCTGATGACCGGGGTGACGGACCTGCGCACCGTAGGAAACGGTGCGCTGCTGGTCGGCATCGTATGCGCCGTTTACGCCTATCTCTTTGCCACCGGCGGCGGCCTGAAACCCGACGGCAAGACCTTTATCGGAGCGACCCCCTACCTGGCGTTCATGAACGCTACGTTTGTCGTCATCTGTTTTACCGTGACGGGTGTTACCTACGGGAAGATAAACCCCAAGGTCGTCGCGGTGATGTTCCTGGTGCTGAGCTGCACCTGCCTCCTGGTGCCGGCGTTTGGACTCATGGCATACGGCAAGCTGCCGTTCTAGCGCTACACTTTAATGCAAGCCCACACATACACGTTCGACAGGAGGGAAGTCATGAAAAATCTGCTGTTATTGGCGCTGACCGCATTGATGTTGAACTGCGTTCCGGCCTTCTCGCAGGAAACCCCGCAGGATCAGTACCTGTGCAAGCTGCAGGCGGGCAATTGCCTGAAGCGGGCGGATGTCGTCCAGCGCAAGATGAAAAAACTGGACGCCGAGATAAAAAAAGGCAAGAAGAACTATTCCGCCGAGGACCTGAAAAAGATCGAAGATAAATTAAACGAAGTCGAGAAGATGCTGGACGACCTGAAGGCCAAACAGCCGTAACCACCGGCTGATTTCTGCCGGACGGACCACGACTAAAACTGCGGATAGGCCAGGGGATCGCTTCCCTGGCCTATCCCGTTTCCCCTCCCCTGCTCCCTCCCCTGCCGTCGGCTATTCCCGACAAATTCACCTGAACATTATCCAATAATATTTTCTTGCATTATTTCTCTTGCGGCGTATAGTTTAGTTAAACAAACGTTTGAACCGGACCTGATCATGGAACCAAATGACTGCAGAGCAGAGCTTATCGCCGCCGCTACCCCGCTTTTCGCTGCCAAGGGGTTGAACGGGGTGAGCATCAGGGAACTGGCCAAGGCGGGCGGGACGAACCTCGCCATGATCTCGTATTACTTTGGCGGCAAGGCCGGTCTGTACGAAGCGGTTCTCAGGGAGGTATTTTCCGGCCTTCTGGAAATCGCCGACCTGGCCAAAACGGACCTGGCTCCCTCCGAGAAATTCAACGCATACGTATACCAATGCGGGATCTGCTTTCATACTGGAGCTGGCGAGGAATTCATCCCCCGCACAGCCAGTGCCGATCCTGCGGTTCCCGAATGTCCGCACTGCCTTAACAACGATGCCGAATCTTTCACTGAAGAAGAAAAACGGGCACGGCTTGCCGATGCCGCCTGACTGTCAGGCAGGCAACCAGGACGGCTCTTTTCAACCTAAGAGGAAACAATGGCCGATAACGACTGCCGGGCAAATCTGATCGCAGCTACCACCGCCCTGTTTGCCGAGAAAGGATTCAACGGGGTGGGAGTCCGGGAACTGGCCAGCGCCGCAGGCGTAAACCTGTCCATGATCTCCTACTATTTCGGCGGCAAGGAGGGGCTCTACGCCGCAGTGCTCAACGAACAGTTCGCCACCCTGAGACGGGTAACGGAGCTTAAGAATATGGACGCCGACCCCATGAAGAAGTTCGAGCTTTACGTGCGTGCCACTGTCGCCAGGTATCGGAAGAACCCTTACCTGCTGCGCTTTTATACCAGCGAACTGACCAACCCGACCCCGTGCTTCGAAACCATCGTGAAGCCGGCGATACGCGGGGTCCTGCAGATACTGATCGACACCTTTTCCGATGGGCTCTCCCACGAGCAGTTCCGTGCCGGGCTTAACCCTACCGACACGGTGCTGGCGCTCGCCGGGATGATCAACTTCTACTTCCTGCTGGAACCGGCCACCGCCGACATGGTGGACCGCGCTCCCGAGCGTGACGAGGAGCTGATCCAGCACATCATGGACATTTTCGGCAGGGGTATTTTGAAATGAGGTACGGCAGTTCTTTTTTGCCAGCAGTTAAAACAAACGTTTGAACGTGACAAAATAGCGCATCGGAGAGTTGAGTAATTGTCCCGCTTGTCGCAAACAGCGGAGGAGTTGAAGTAAACCTGCAGCAAGGAAGTACAGCCCAGCAAATCACTTAAAAAGGGAGAGCGCCATGGACGAAAAAGCGATGGTCGAATGTGGAATCTGCTATTTCCAGGCAGCAGCTAAAGAGTTTACCCCGATAATGGTCAGTTGCAGTTTTGCCGCCCTGGAATGCCCGAAATGCTTGAACAACAGTGACGAGTCCTTTGAGGAAATCAAGCAAGCAGAGGAAAAAGCAGCATGACGCGGAGCAGACGCCGGCAGAATCGGCAAATTGAACGCTGAGACCGATCTCAAGGTACGGCTGCTGCACGTCACTTGAGATAGTGAGCTGCGGAACTCAGGAAGCAGCAGATAGTGCAACCACCAACCAAGCAAAAAGGAGAGCGCCATGAACGAAAATGCTATTGTCGAATGCGGGATTTGCTATTTCCACGGAACAGCAGAAGAGTTTACCCCGACAACTGCCAGTGCCGATTATGCTGCGCTTGAATGCCCGAGGTGCCTGAACAACGACTCTGAGAGCTTTGAAGAAATCAAGATTGCCGAGAAGGTAAAAGCTGCCTAAGACAGACGCTTGCCTTCACACCGAAACGAGGCAAGCCGTCATCGTGCCTGCAGGTCGCGCCCCGGCAAGGACATCTCCTTGGTCTTGCGGTACAAGGTGGTCCTGCTCACCCCAAGGGCGCGGGCTGCTGCCGAGAGATTGCCTCCGCATTCCCCGATCGCCTTCCTGATAGCCATGCCCTCCAGACGAAGGAGGTTCGTGTGGCTGTCGGTGCCCGGCAGGTCTCTCGGGCCGGGGACCGGGACGCAGGCCTTGCGATACTGCTCCAGGAAATCCTCGGGCAGGTGTTCGGCGGCGATTTCCCCACAGGAGCCAAGCAGTGCCACGGCAGTGCGCAGGACACTGTGCAGTTGCCGGATATTACCGGGCCAGGGATGGTTCTCGATAATGGCGGTTACCTCGGGCCCAAGTCGCACTCCGCGCTCCGCCCCGGCGAGCTCCCGCACGATGGCATGCGCCAGCCGCAGCCGGTCTTCCCTGTCGCGCAGGCGCGGCAGGGAGACAAGGAGCCCGTTGAGTCGGTAGTAGAGGTCCTCACGGAAGCGGCCAGCGGCGGTTTCGTCGCGCAGCCTCCGGTTGGTGGCGCACACCACCGCGATGTCAACGGGAAAGGTTTCGCCTCCCCCCAGGGGAGTCACCGACCGCTCCTGCAGTACCCGTAGCAGGCGAGCCTGCAGCGGCAGAGGCATGTCGCCGATCTCGTCCAGAAACAGGGTGCCGCCGTCAGCCTGCCGTATCCTGCCGGGATTGCCCTTGCGCCGGGCGCCGGTGAAGGCACCTTCCTGGTAGCCGAACAGCTCCGCCTCGATCAGCCCCTCAGGAATCGCCGCACAGTTGAGAGCGACGAAGGGGGCGCCGCAGCGCGGCCCGCTGTTGTGCAGGGCCTGCGCGAAAAGCTCCTTGCCAGTCCCCGACTCTCCCTCGATCATCAGGGGGATATCGAAACCCAGCACGCGGCGCGCCCTTTCCGTTACCCGCTGCATCGCGGGATCCCCCAGATCGAGAGATTCCAGGGTCAAATGAGCCACTGCCCCCGCCGCAGGAGTGCGCGCGGCAACAGTCAGTTGCGCCTGTCCCACCACGCGCCTGCCTGCCCCGCGCGCGGCGGGGACCCTCATCCTGCCGAAAACCTCCGTGCCGCTGACCGTGCGTAACGGCAGGACCGGTTGCGGAACAGTGCCTGAAGACCGGGTGCAAAGCGCATCGAAGGGCTGGGTGAAGAGATCGGCAAAGCCAAGACAGCGGGCCTGGTAACGATCGAGGCTCAAGTGCAAAAGCGCGCTGCGGTTGGCGGCGAGTACCCTCCCCTCACCATCGAACACGGCTATCGCCTCGTAGAGGGTGCCGATGAATTCAGGACGGCTGTGGAAGTGAAGACAGAAGTCCTGTTCGAACCCGGTGGAAAACATCTGGTTTTCGATCTGCTGGGCCGAGATGCGCACCAGGGCCATGGTGTGCTGCTGCTGGGCGCGGCTTTCCCCGGAAACGTCGAGGACCCCAAGCAGGGCGCCGTAGGGGTCGAAAATGGGCGACGCCGAGCAGGTCAGAAAGTTGTTGGAAGAGGCGACGTGTTCGTAACTATGTACGACCACGGGCGATTGTTCGGCGAGCGCGGTACCTATCGCGTTGGTGCCGCGCAGTGACTCGGACCACACGCCGCCCGGGATGAGCGAAACCTTGCGGGCCCGGTCCATGAAATCCGCATCACCCAGGCAATGGAGAATTACTCCCGTGGCATTGGCCAGAATGACCATACTCGAGCTGTTCCGAATCTGCTCATAAAGGTTTTCCATCACTGGCAGCGACTGGTCCAGAAAGGTCCGGTGCTGGGCTGTCAGTCCCGCCAATTCGTGACGCGACAGAACCGGCAGGGAATCCGGCTCGAACTCGACCTGGACACCGTTGGCCTGTGACCGCTGCCAGGAACGCAGGATGGTATCAGGCACCAGCCCGGACGGAAGCGTTCCGCTGCGAAAGAACTCGGTCCGTGCCTTGTTTATCTTGATCTTGTTAACCAAGGGGTAATTCTGCATGAGGTCCACCCGTCTCAGATAAAATAGCCAACCGGTTTTCAAGATGCAATAAACGTGACAGGCAAACATAAAAACGTTTTATTTCTTGTGACACTGTTACAAAATATTACAGTTGTCACGGCACAACCGTCCCATTTCGGTTCATCATGACACACCGCCTCGGGCGGATTCCGCATGAACCGGAGCACCGCCAATTTCACGCCAAAAGCCCAACAATCACCGCCGCTCCCCCTATCCTGCCGTAGTTACGCACAAAAACAACACACCTCACCGCAGCGAGCCGCAGCACCTCCCAAATTATGTAACCTGGTTTTATTTTTGGCATACGTCCTGCTAAAGAATCATCCAAGATCTGTTCTTCAGCGTTGTCATGCTGACAGCTAATCTCTACATTTAAATGATTCTGAATTTAAGTAATGTGAGTTTGAAGCAGCATGGTCATCAGTAGTGCAATTGCACTATGATAATGGAGGTGCTACCGGTAAAAATATACCATCATACAATGCATGTCTTTAAATTACCACTTCGGCATAACACATTTGTAAACTAAACCAGTCACGTATCAGTAAAGTCATTATTCACGACAAACAGCACAACCAACAACGGAGGATGAAATGAAAAAACCGATGGATGACAGCTACAAGCTTTACATTGACGGTCAGTGGGTGGAAGCAAGCGAAGGGAAGACGACGCCGACCTACAACCCTGCCACCGGCGAACTGCTCGCCACCTGTGCCGACGCCAGTAGGGGAGATGTCGACAAGGCCGTGAAAGCAGCCTGGAAGGCCTGGGACAGCTGGAAGAAGGTCAGCCCGCAGGCGCGCTCTGCAATGCTGCTTAAGATTGCCGACCTGATCGACGCCAATGCGGAGAAGCTGGCCCTGGTCGAGACCATGGACAACGGCAAGCCGATCCGTGAAACCACCGCTGTGGACGTGCCTCTTGCCTCCGACCACTTCCGGTATTTTGCCGGCGCCATCAGGACCGAAGAGGGGCAGGCGGTCATGATCGACGACAACACCATGAGCATCATCCTGCGGGAGCCTCTCGGCGTCGTCGGCCAGATCATCCCCTGGAACTTCCCGCTGCTGATGGCCGCCTGGAAGATCGCGCCGGTGCTGGCCGCCGGGGACTGCACCGTTATCAAGCCGTCCTCCACCACGCCGCTCAGCCTGCTGGAACTGGCCAAACTGCTGGACCAGGTGCTGCCGCCGGGTGTCGTGAACGTCATCACCGGCAAGGGTTCAGGGGCTGGCAATTACATGCTGGAGCACCCGGACTTCCGCAAACTCGCCTTCACCGGTTCCACCGGCATCGGCTACCAGGTCGCTGAAGCCGCCGCCAAGAAACTGATTCCGGCGACCCTGGAACTGGGCGGCAAGTCCGCCAACATCTACTTCCCCGACTTCGCCTGGGAGAAAGGGATCGAGGGGCTGCAGCTCGGCATCCTGTTCAACCAGGGGCAGGTCTGCTGCGCCGGATCCCGCGTCTTCGTCCATGAAGATATCTACGATCGGTTTGTCGCCGATGCAGTCAAGGCCTTTAACAACGTCAAGGTCGGGCTTCCCTGGGAGAAGGACACCGTAATGGGGACACAGATAGACGAGAAGCAGTTACAACTGATTCTCGACTACGTCGAAATCGGGAAGAACGAGGGCGCGACCCTGGCATGCGGCGGAGTCCGGGTGACCGAGAACGGCCTGGACAAGGGAGCTTTCATGCGTCCGACCCTGCTGACCAACGTCACCAACGACATGCGGGTCGCCCGGGAAGAGATCTTCGGACCGGTCGCGGTGGTGATCAAATTCAAGACCGAAGCAGAGGTCATCGCCATGGCGAATGACAACGAGTTCGGTCTGGGCGGAGCGGTCTGGACCAAGGATATCAACCGCGCGCTCCGCGTGGCCAGGGGTGTGGAGACCGGCAGGATGTGGGTCAACAATTACAACAACCTGCCTGCCCACGCCCCCTTCGGCGGCTACAAGAATTCCGGCATCGGGCGTGAGACCCATAAGATAATCCTGGAGCACTACACCCAGACGAAAAACATCTTCATCAGCATGTCGGAAGAGAAGCTCGGCTTCTACTAAGCTCAAATTTTCGCGAAAGACCTTTTTCTGAGTACATCGTAGGCACAACAGCATCCTTAGAGCCTGCTGGCGGCGAGCGCCAAGCTTTCCGTCCAGCAGGCAACCTGCAGAAGTCGTAGACTGGCATCCAATTGAGAGGTAGTGAGGGAGTTCTGCCGGCCCTCCCAATACCTGAGAATCAATGAGAGGAGGTTCCCTCACGCTGCCTGCACCAAGCATTTATTGCTTCAGTCAGTGTACGATTCGAGCATAGAAGAGCGTCGAAGCTGTTGACAGGTGAGGAGAATCTGGACATCAGCATGATTGATTGAAGTACCAGGCAGGTTCAAGGCATGTAGACAAAGGTAGCACTGTAGGATTTCTCCCCAACCAGCCTCGACAAGTCCAAGCCCGGCACCGATTGAACGCCAATCGCCTCGTTATCCCCCCGGTCCAAAGCACCACACAAAGCTCGTCATACCAGTGAGTTACCGCCAGCGACCAGGCAAGTGATTGGGTGACATCACGCCAATGGCTCTGTTGACGCTGGCAAAGATATTGCTATAGGGCTCCGTGTCCGGCGCAAGCGCTGGTAGCTGCCACGAACCTCGGGACCCAAGACTATGGAAAAATCGAAAAAAGCAAAGATGCACCTCTCCAACCAGACCATGAACGTCGGTTTCGTGAAGAAGGTGGAAGCCCTCTCCGGCACCTCGGTGCGCCGCTGCTTCCAGTGCGGCAAATGCTCGGCGGGCTGCCCGATGTCCGGCTTCATGGAGCATCCCCCCAACCGGGTGGTCCGTCTGCTGCAGCTCGGCCAAGGGGAACGGGTGTTGGCGGGACGCTCCATCTGGTACTGCGCCTCCTGCGAGACCTGTACCACGCGCTGCCCGAACAAGGTGAACCTCGCCTCCATCATGGACGCCCTGAGGAAGTTATCCTGGGATGCCGACGGCCCCTCCAAGGAGAGCTACGTCCAGTTGGCGAACCGCCTCTTCATCGAGAACATCCGCGCCTACGGCCGGCAGTACGAGCTCAGGCTGGGCGCCGCCTTTAACATGAAGAGCGGCCAGTTCCTGAAGGACCTCATGCTGGGGCCGAAGCTGCTCTCGCGCGGCAAGATGAAGCTGTTCCACTCGAAGAACAAGAATCTCCCCGAGATCGAGGCGATTTTCACTCGGATCGAGGAGATGCGCAAGAAAGGGGAGGCGCTGTGACATCAGCCAAGAAACATATCCGGCACTATGCCTACTATCCCGGCTGCTCGCTGCACGCTTCCGGCCGCGAGTACGACATCTCCACCCGTGCCCTTTTTAAGGCGCTTAGACTTGGGCTGCAGGAAGTGCCGGACTGGTTTTGCTGCGGCGCCACGCCGGCGCATAACGTGGACGAGCTGCTGTCGCACTCGCTATGCGCCAAGAACCTCACCTTGGCAGACGAGGTTGAGGGTGACCTGGCGGTCGCCTGCGCCGCCTGCTTCTCGCGCCTGAAGACGACCCAGCACCACCTGAAGGGGGACGACGCCAAGCGCAAGCAGGTGGAGACGGCAATAGACGGCCCCGCCTCGCTGGACAAGCC
>TBL_comb47_HYPODRAFT_10002462_pt1 | contig 22838 bp, 15 predicted proteins | sample TroBogypolimnion_40_FD_10682 | JGI IMG/M metagenome (IMG submission 10682)
GACTCGGACGGTCCACCGCTGAAGGCCGCAATCAGGTAACCGTTCTTGACCTTCTTGATCAAACCGCCCTGCCAGCCGGTCTCGCCGGTCATGGGCGGCCGTCCCGCATTCCCGCTGTCCTTCAGGGTCTCGGCCATTTCCGCCGCCTTGGCGTAGGCGATGGCCAGCAGGTTCGAGCCGCGATCCTTGCCGTTCGGGGCGTTCTTCAGCGTACCGACCACCACCATCTTCGAGGACCACGCCTGGGTGGACTCGCCTTCGATAAAAGCCACCACCGCCGCCCCTTTGATCTTGAGTTCCTCGGCGCGTTTGGCCATCACCCGCAAAGCCGAGTCCGCCGCCACGTCGAAGTTCCGGCCGGACTGGGCCGCGGGGGCAGGGGAGGACGATTGCGCGAAGGCCGGGAGCGCCAGGCAGAGGATCAGGATAAGGTGTTTCATGGCGGCAGAATACTCGTCCCGGCGAATTGGGAAACAGAAAACGTATTGCCAAGGGAGTGCGCTTCGGGCATGACTAAAGCCGTTAAATGTTGCCACCCATGCCCGAGGTCATCCACCCTCGCCCGAATGAAAAAGAAGCCAGCCGCCATTGACGAACTCCTGGGCATCATGGCCCGCCTCCGCGCCCCCAACGGCTGTCCCTGGGACCGCGAGCAGGATCACCAGTCCCTGCGCTGGCATGCGGTCGAGGAGGTTTATGAACTGATGGATGCCATCGAGGCCAGGGATGATCACGAATTGGAAGAGGAACTGGGTGACCTTCTGCTCCAAGTGGTGTTCCACAGCCAACTGGCCCGCGAGCGAGGGGTGTTTGATTTCGAGCAGGTAGCGGCCCGGATCAGCCAGAAACTCATCCACCGCCACCCGCATGTCTTCGGCGACACCAAAGTCAAGAATTCCGACCAGGTCCTGGTCAATTGGGAGCAACTTAAACGCGCCGAGAAGCACGGCACCCGCCACGCCCGGCCCTCCGCGTTGGATGGCATCCCGGCTCACCTGCCCGCGCTCCTGCGCGCCGAGAAACTCGTCAAGAAAGCGCGCCGCGCCCATTTGGCCGTGCCCGCGCCCGTCCGTCCGCTGACGCGCGCCGCCCTGGGCCGGGAGTTGTTCGCCCTGGCCACGCTGGCCCAAGCGCGCGGCTGGTCCGCCGAAGACCTGCTGCGGGCCGAAACCAAGAAGCAGGAGCGCGCCTTTCGCCGGGCGGAACGGCGGGTCCCTGCCCCCTCGACAAACCCCTAAAGTCGATTAGTTTGCCTCTTATATTTTATGACCGATCCACGTTACACCAAACTGGCCCATTTGCTCGTTCATTACTCCACCGCGCTCCAGCCCGGCGACCGCATCCTGCTGGACATGATTGATGTCCCGGACGAATTCTCCGTCGAACTGATTCGGGCCGTGCGCGGCGCCGGGGCCATCCCGATAGTTGAGGTGCGCCACCCCCGCGTCACCCGCGAGTTGCTGCGGGAAACCGATGCCCCCCACGCCGGATTGCTCTGTGACCTGGAGCTCTTTCGGATCAAGAAGATGCAGGCCTACATCGCGGTGCGCGGGAGCAGCAATGCCAACGAGAACGCCGATGTGCCGGCGGAGCGGATGAAACTGTACTCGAAGGTCATCCGGCCGGTGACGGACTACCGGGTGGGCAAGACCCGGTGGTGCGTGCTCCGCTGGCCCACCCCGGCCATGGCCCAGTCTGCCGGCATGAGCACCGAGGCTTTTGAAAACCTTTACTTCGATGTCTGCACCATGGATTACCCCAAGATGGCGCGCGCGATGGTGCCCTTGGAGAAACTCATGAAGCAGACCGACCGCGTTGAGCTTAAGAGCCCCGGCACCGAACTCTCCTTCAGCATCAAGGGCATCGGCGCCAAAATGTGCAAAGGCGACCGGAACATTCCGGATGGCGAGGTCTTTTCCTGCCCGATCAAGGATTCGGTGAACGGCCACATCCAGTTCAACACCCCCACGCTCTACTCGGGCTCCAAATTCGAAAATGTCCGGCTCGAATTCAAGCGCGGCAAGATTGTCAAGGCCACCGCCAACCAGACCCAGCGCCTCAACGACATCCTGGATACCGACCCCGGCGCCCGTTACATCGGCGAATTCTCCCTCGGTTTCAACCCGTACATCCTCAGCCCGATGTGCGACATCCTGTTCGACGAGAAGATTGCCGGCTCCTTCCATTTCACCCCCGGCCAGGCTTACGATGAGTGCGACAACGGCAATCGTTCCGCCGTCCACTGGGACATGGTGCTCATCCAGCGTCCCGAATGGGGCGGCGGCGAGATTTGGTTCGATGGGACGTTGATCCGCAAAGACGGCATCTTCCTGCCCAAGGAACTCAAGCCGCTCAACCCGGAGAACCTGAAGTGAACTAACCGGCCGGCAGCGCCAGGGGGCCCGGCGCGGCTGGCGGCGGCGCGCCAATGACCGGCGGCACTGGGCCGGGCGCCCGTGGTGGCGCGATCGGGGCGTATTCGACCGGCCCCCGCTGGGCCTGTTCGCGGAACGATGAAAGCAGCTTGCGCCGGGCCCAGACAATGAGCCCGATGTCCAACGCCAGATAGAGCACCATGGACACCGCCCCGATCACCAGCGGGAACCACATCATGCTGTTGGTCATCGCCGACGGCCCCGCGGAACTGCGGGCCGTGGCGACCAGTTTGCTGATGCGGGGGATCATGAACACCGCCGCCACGAGCGTGGCGACAAAGGAGATCGCGAATGACGGGATGATCTTGACGAACAGCAGGGTCTTGAGCATCGCCAGCCCGGTGTTCTTCGAGGTGAGTCCCATCCACATGCCAAACCAGACCAGGGTCACGAGGCCCGCCAGCGAGATGATGGTCCCGGTGGCGGTCGTCACCAACAGCACCGCCGAGGGAATGCCGGGCGTGGCGGACGCCGACACCGCCCCGGCGTTCGTGCCGGCCGTGACTTGAGTCGTGATGGTCACTCCGTTGGTGCTCGTGACGGTGGACGTCGTCATCGCTGTGAAACCCGTGGCGGCCCGATTCACGGGGACCACGGCCGCCAGTTGCAGCAACATCCACAACATCGCCGGCGGGCCGAACATGCGGAGCAGGGCCCGCCATTGGTCGTGGACGATCTCCGGCACCGACAGCGAAGTGCTGAGGATGCCCTCCAGGAAACCGCTCCGCCGGGTTTCCACGAAAAAGCGGCACGCCTGCGAAGCGATCCAGAGGTAGAGCAGCAGGGCGATCAGCGCATTGACCGAGCTCCAGCCAATCCAGATCAGGGGCGGCGCGCCTCCGGCCAGCAGGCCCGCGAAGAGGGCCAATTGGGCCAACGCGATTCCCCAGGCCCCGAGTGCCTGCCACCGCTCGCGGCTGGCCAGCCACTGCACGGGATGGCCGGCCAGGAGCCGGCGCCGGAGCCCCGCCTGGCGCCGCGCGCCACCGTACTTCCACCAGCGCGCGCGTTTACTGCCGCCCGTCCGGGCCGGCCTCTCCTGCCAGGTCCGCGACGCCAGGACCGAGGCCAGGGCCACCAACGCCCAGGCGAGCGCCTGGGTGAGGCCCAGCCCCAGCCAAAACGGATTTCGGCCCCAGGCGCCCGCCGCGGTAAAGACATACGCGGGACTGGTGAGGCTCAGCATGGGGCGATAACTCCGATGGACCGCCGCCGTCACCGCCTGGTCCGCCAGCGGACCGCCAAAAACCAGGAACAGCAACAAAAACAGCGTTCCGGCCAGGGCCCGCTGCGCGTCGCGGCTGGCCGAGGAAACCGCCAAACCCGCCGCCAGCGAACAGAACAGGGCGTTCATCAAGGCGATCGATACCTTGAAAACCTGTCCTCCGGCTACCGCGCCGATGAGCAACGTCACCGCCAGTACCGGGAAGATCGCCAGCAGAGCGAAAGAGACCCTTAAGGACGAGGCGGCCAGTTTGCCGCCCGCGACGTCGTACCCGCGAAGGTCGGTCAGAAAGAGAAACCCCAGGGTGCCCTCGCGGTTTTCTTCGCTCAGGCAATCCGAGGTGAAAAACAGCCCGGCGCTCAGGGCGCCGATGAGCGCCAGCCAGGAGAGCACACGGAACAGGGTGTCTCCCAAGTTAAGCGCCTGAACCGCGCCGACCCGGAACAAGATCAGAAATCCGCACCCGATGACCACCGCCACGAGGGCCGCGATGACCCGCATCCAAAACGTGCTCCGTTTGCGCGCCGCCACGCGCAACTCGCGCGCGATGATCGGGAGGAAGGTCATAAAGACGTCATCCTAAGGCCAAGCGGCCAGGCCGCCAAGCCGCAAAACTACCCGTAAGAACCACCAAAAGCTCGCGCCGGGGGAGAAGCTTCGCTAAGCTGAGGGTATGAAACCACTAACCCTGCGCCGCCTGAGCGGCATCGTGCTGATTGTTTTCTTTGCTTGGCAAGCCTCCGCCACCGGCTTTCGCGCCGGGATCGCGGTGCGCCTGGTGACGCCGGATCCCCTCCTGCCGATCTCGGGCGGCGTGGGACCCTCAGCCCCGGCCACGACGAAGCAGGGGGAACTGACCGTCCGGGCGCTGGTCTTCGAGGAGGGAACCAACCGCGTGGCGATCGTGGGATCGGACTTCCTCGGCTTCCCGGCCCTGCTGGGCGACCAGGTGCGGGCTGGGGTCAAGGGGATCCCGCCGCAGAATATCCTCATTGGGGCCACCCACACGCACAGCGGGCCGGATTGCTATGGCTTTCCCGATGGCAAGGGCGGTACCGCGGCGGACCTGAAATACCTCAAATCGGTCTGCGTCCGCATGGCGGAGGCGATCAACGAGGCGGTGGACAAACTGCAGCCGGCGACGCTCAAGATCGCCACCGGCCTGGCGCGCGGGAAGATCTCCTACAACTACTATGCCGAGCGGCTTTATGATCCTCGTTGCCACGTCATCCAGGCCCTGGACGCTTCCGGCAAACCGATCGCCACGCTGGTTAACTATGCCATTCACCCCGAGGTGCTCGGCAACCGTCGCGGCATCTGCAGTCCGGACCTCGTCGGGCCACTTTACGACCGGATTGCCGAACAAGGAGGCGGCACCGCGCTGTTCATGAACAGCGCCCAGGGCGGCATGGTGACTGCCGATAACCGCCGGCCCGGCGGCACCGAGGCCAACGATTGGCCCGAGTGCGAGCGCATCGGGCGCCTGCTGGCCGACGAAGCCCTGCGCCTCGTGGCGGAGGCGCCGGTGCAAAGCGCGCCGAAGGTCCTTTGCCTCGCCCGGCCGCTCACGCTCCCGGTCGATTCCCCGCTGATGCGGCAGCTCTTGCAGTCCCTCCCCAAGGTCCACGGCGCCCCCGCCTCCGCCGACACGGTCACGACGCAACTCAACCTGCTGAACATCGGCAATGCCCAGATCCTCACCATCCCCGGCGAAGCTCTGCCCAACATCGGGTATTACCTGAAACGCAAGATGCGGGGCGAACACAACTTGCTCTTCGGCCTCACCAACGACGCCTTCGGCTACATCCTCACCAAGGAAGACTATGACAGCTTCGAGCGCTACGAATATGTCTCGCGCACGAGCCTGGGCGAGCGCACCGGAGCCATCCTGGTGGACGAGGCGTTGGAACTGGTTCACGACAGCCCGGCGCCCGAGAGACTGGCAAGCAACTGAGCACGCCAGCCTACGCCAGGTGACACCGGTAGAGCATGCCGTTGTTCTTTTGAGCTCGCTGTCGCCCGTGATCGCGATTACAACCTGACGCACGTTATGAACCATCATTACAAGTGTCTCTGCCTCGCCCTCCTATTGAGCGGCTGGCAATCGATGCAGGCGCAAACGCCTCCCTTCGCTTACTCCGGCTTCGAGGGCCTGGCCGTTGGGGCGGTAAACGCGCAATCTGACAACCCGTTCCAGTGGGCCCAGCCTTGGGACGTCCAAAACGCCGACGCGAAATACGCCGTCCATAACGGCTCCCCCCTCGTGTTCGGTAACCTGGCCACCTCCAGCGACGGCCAGTATCTGAACGGCGGCGGTGATTATGTGAGTATGGGGCGAAAGCTGGCTTGCGGGGCCGGCTCAGTGTGGGATCTCAATGGATATGTTTCAGACCCCTATTCCGCCGGTGCTGGCCTGGACAACATCGACCAGGGGTCGGTGTGGGTGAGTTTCCTGCTGCGGGTCAACAGTCCCATCACGAGTTGGGACACCGCCCGCATCGGTTTTACCGCCGCCCAGGTCGAGTGGAACCTCGGCGCGGCTGGCAACCTGCTGGAAATCGCCAGCTATAATGGCGGTCACTCCTGGGGCATCCAGTTGGGGAACAATGGCACCGCCGTTCCCCTGGGCGATGTCTGGATCGGCAGCAACGTGCTCTTCGTGGTGAAATTTGAATTAAGCCCAACTCCCGGTGCCAATAACGCTTATGTCTGGATGTTCGTCAGTCCGACCAACGCCAATCTGGGGGGTTCGGATCTCGACCCTTCGACGGCGACGGCCAGCCTCACCGGGAAGAACACCGAGGACCTGCGGTTTAAAGGCCTTGGCTTGTACCTGGACAACGCGCCGGATCGCATCTCCGTGGACGAATTCCGGTTCGGACCCAGTTATGCCAGCGTCACGCCTACCGCTGCGGGGTCGATCTCGACGCCTCCCGCCATCCTCACGCAGCCAGGAGGGACAGGGGTGATCGTGGGCCAACCGTTCTCGCTGTTCGCCAGCGCTAACGGCAGCCCCGCGCCGGCACTCCAGTGGCAGAAATACGGCACCAACCTCGTGGGCCAGACCTCCAACACGTTTAGCGTCGCCTCGGCGGCCATGACCGATGCCGGCGACTATAACCTCCTGGCCACCAACGTGGCCGGCACCGCGGCCAGCAGCGTCGCCCGGGTCACCGTCTTCAGCCCCATCACGGGCAACGTTCAAACCTACTCCCAGGCGGCGGCTGAGGCCGCCCTGGCGGGGGGAAGCGGCGACGTGGGGGTGACGAACGGCCCGTTCTATTTATATCCCGGTCACGCTTTTACCGACCCCGATACCGCGACCGCCACGCCGAGCGCGACGCGCTATGTGGGTGGCACTCTCAGTTTCTCCAGCACGGCCAGCGAATGGGGCAGCGCCGCCAATGTCGACCTGCTGGCGCACGACGGGTCCTCCGGGCCTAGCTTCCAAGCCCCGGGCGGAGGATTGCTGTGGCGCATCTATTTCGACGGGGGCAACTACGCAGCCACCACCGTGCCCCGCAGCGTGACGAATCTCGATTTCATCCTTAAGCTCAGCGACGACGCCTATAACTGGGCCAAGGCCAGCCTCTTCCTGGGAACCAATGCCGATGCCGTCGCTGAAGGTGCGCCCGATGTCGCAACCTCGTTCTACAACCGCGACAGCATTAACCCGTTGGTCGCCCTGCAAAGCCGACTGAATGTATCCGGCTGGGCCGATGCCGCCTCGCTTTCGGTCAGCAACCTCTTCTCTTCATCCGTGTGGACCTCCGTCCCGGCGGCGAATGCGGTCATTCGTCCCGCGCTCACCGTCACCCGTGTTTCGCCCACCCAGGTCCAGATGGCCTGGACGCCCGCCACGGCGGGTTTCATCCTTCAGGAGACGACCAGCCTGCCTGGCGGATGGGTTAACTCCGCCAGCGGCGCGACCAACCCGGTGGTGGTCACCCCAGCCCAACCGGCCAGGTTCTATCGCCTCTTCAAACCCTAGCCCGCTCGATGCACCCACTCTTCTCGGCGCCGGCGCGTGAGCGCGCCGCCGGCTTCACCTGGGCCGGACGCGTCGGGCTTTTCCCCACGGCCTTCGGCTGCCTCTGGCGCTCCCCCCTGGCGCTGGCTCTGGCTTTGGCGCTGGGCGGGCGGCCGGGGTCGGCCCAGGCGAACGATGCGGTTGGGGGCGGTTGGTTGCAGGGGGGTGCCTGGGGGGAATACTTCAATAACCCGACCCTCAACGGCACGGCGGCCTTCACCCGGCGGGATGTGCGGGTGGATTTCGCCTGGGGCTCCCTGAGCCGGCCCGGAGGGTCGCCGGCGCCGGGTTTCGCCTCGGTGGGCTCGACCAATTATTCGATTCGCTGGACGGGGCAGATCATGCCCCGTTTCAGCGAGCGCTACACCTTCGAGGTGGCGGCCACCAACGGGGCGCGCCTGTTACTGGCCACCGCCAATTCCACCAATTGGACGACTTTGTTGGACGTCTGGAGCAACCCGGGCACCAACACCGCCGCCGCCAGTCTGGTGGCCGGTCAGACCTACCAGTTGAGACTCGAGTACCAGCGGTTGACCGGGCCGGGGCTGTGCCGCTTACGGTGGTCCAGCCCGAGTACGCCACCCGAGGTGATCGATACCGCGACGCTCGCGGGCTTGAATGTGGCTACTTACGCCGACCGCCTCTGGGCGAACGTCATGGACAACGGACGCGACTCGTGGTCAGCCGACCCGGGTGACAGCATCCCTGTGCCTCGCGACCCCAACGGTTGGCCCTTGACCAACGCGTGGAATATCCCCTTCGAGGGCCAAAACCCCGCGACTATGGCGGGCACCTACCTGTTGCAATTCAGCGGACAGGCGCAAGTCGGTGCGAACGTCTTCGGAACCCTTAACTTCGCGGCCGGCGGCACGAACTACGGCGCGACCCTGCCCTTCGGCGCCGGCTATAACGCCGCCAGCAATCTCACCACGGCCACGCTTACCCTGACGAACGACAATGCCGGCATCATGTACTTGAACTTCTCCAACACCCGGCGCAAGCCGGGCGACGCGTCCGCCACCGGCATCGGCGCCGTGAAACTCATGCGACCGCTCAGCCCCGGCAGCCCCATCAACCAACCCCTCGGGAGTTGCCTGGATCCGGGGTTCGAAGCCGCCGCCGCTCGCTATGCCGTCTTGCGCTGGATCTTGAATTTCGACACCGACACCGACTGGAACAACCGCCTATTGCCCGGTTATTCCACCCACAGCTCGGTCGGCAGCGCGCCCTGTTGGGAGCTCATGGTGCTGCTCGCCAACGAATGCGGCAAAGACCTCTACGCCTGCCTGCCGGTCCACGCCTCTAATGCCTATCTCACCAACCTGGCCAATCTCTTCCGCTACGGCTCCGATGGTGTTAACCCTTACACCTCCGACCAGGCCAACCCGGTCTTTCCGCCCCTGAATCCGAATTTGCGGATCCTCTTCGAGCATGAGAACGAGGTCTGGAACTGGGGCTTCGCCAATTTCGGCAACAACCTCGCGGATCTGCAAGCCGCGGCCGCCATCAACGCGCCCGATTGGCAGATCGTCAACTATGACGGCGCTTACACCGGCAATACCAACGGCGCCTGGTTGCGCTGGCACATCCTCCGCGCCTTGCGCGCTTCGCAGATCTTCCGGTCCGTCTTTGGCGACGCCGCCATGGGATCGCGCATTCGTCCCCTCTACGAATATCAGTACGACGATGCCAACGGTACGGCCTCCGGCGCGCTGCCGTTCATCGATAATTACTTCAATAACGCGGATGGCCTGGCGCATGTGCCGGACCCTCACCCCCTCAACTTCCACTTNTGGGGTGCGGGCGCCGCGGTCTATTACGGGAGCGGCAATGCCTCGGGCCTTCAAACCAACCTCCTCTTCGCCAACAACGGTTTCGAGACGCCGGCGCTGCCGGCGGGAACACTCCAATACCGGCCGGTAGGCGCCGGTTGGACTTTCAGCGGTGCCGCCGGCATTTTCCGGCCCGGTGCCGCCGGGATTACCAATCTGCCGCCGGAAGGTTCCCAAGCGGCCTTTGTCCAGGGCACCGGCCGGATCAGCCAGCCGATCTACTTTCCCACCGCCGGCACCTATGCGTTGTTGATGCAGGTGGCCGGGTCGTTTGCCAACGGGACGAACAACATGAACGCCATGAATTTCTACTACGACGGCACGGTGATCACGCCTAGCGGCAGTTCGGGGTTGGCGGCGCTTAACCTGAATTTGCAAAATGCCGGTTGGGTTCCCGGCGCCTGGGCCGTCAGCCCCATGCAGTTCAACTCCTATTCCACCTTCGTCTTCCCGGTCTCCACGCCGGGGAGCCATACTCTGAGCCTCGTCGGGACCGGCATCCCGCAATACTATCCCACCAATACCCCGGTGAACACGAACCTGATGACTTTCTTTGACCAGGTGCAGATAGTGAGCGCCGATGCCCTCTTCAACGGCGGCATTCCCGGCGCGGGTCAAGCCTATGGCCAGGTGGCGTCGGCGAACTACACGGCCCAGCTCTATTCCCAGGCGCGCTATGCGCAGGCCTACGGCTTGCAACCGGTCGCCTACGAGGGTGGGTGGTCGCTCGGGGGAGACTTCGGGGCCACCGCGTTTCAGAATTGGTGCAAATATAACGACCCCCGCGCGCAACTGGCCCAGAGCAACTCGATCGCGGTCTTCGCCCAGAGCGGCAGCCGCTACTATCAGTTTGGCACCTACGAAACCTGGCCGGATTTTGACACCGCCAACTCCGGCGCCTATCCCTTGACCAGAGCCGTGGATGCCTTTAACGCCTCGTTGCCTCCCGACCCGCTCAACGGTGTGGTGGCGCCCAATGTGCTGGCGCCGATGAACGACACCTGGTTGATCAATGCGACCGCCAGCTCGGGGCTCATCAGCGCCACCGGCGGTTGGTTCCACTGGAATGTGCTCGCTCCCGTTAGCGGAACCTACCTGATCCACGCCAGTGCTTCCCCCGCCGGAACCCTCGTCGTCGAGGTGGACGGCACGGTGAGTTTCACCAACGCTCCGGGAGTGGTTGGCACCAACTACCTGACGCGGGGGCTTCACGCCGTTAAGGCACGGTCGGTTGACGGGGCGCTGACCGTGACCAACGTCACTCTAACCCAAGCGGGCGCGCCCAATCCACCAACCTTAAATGCCGCCGGCCCCGTCGGGAGCGGGTATGCCACCCTCTCCTGGTCCCCGCCAGCCGGCGGCCCTACGGTCAATGGTTACTGGGTTTATTCCGGCCCGAGTCCCGGCGCCTATACCTCGGTGGTCGCCGCCGGCATGGTGACGAACTGGCTGGTGACCGGCCTCAGCAACGGCGTGACCATCTACTTTGCCGTGGTCGCCACCAACAGCTCGGGTTTGAGCCTGCCCTCGAACGAGGTGTCCGCCACGCCGGTCGCTCCGGGAGCGCTCCAGTCCCTGCTGCTCTGGGATTTCTCCGCGGCCGGCGGCAACGCCGCCACCGATGGGAACGCCGTCACGGTCGGTTCGACCTACAACGCCTATGGCCTCCAGGCGAGCACCCTCTCCCGTGGTTCCGGTTCCCCGGCCGCGCCGCTTCAGGCCTACGCGGGGCGCGGGGCGATGAACCTGAACTCCGCCTCGGGTTGGACCCAAACCAGCCTCGCCGCCGCGCAGGCCAATCACAGCTACTTCGAGTTCAAAATGATCCCTGCCCTGGGCAACCAGGTCTCACTCGCCTCGCTGGCCTTCGCGGTTTATCAACAGAATGGGCATGCTGCCGCCACGGTGGTGGCGGCCTACAGCACCAATGGGTTTGCCACCCCAGGGGTGCTCCTGTTCACCAATAACCCGGTCAGCGGCGGATGGTCCGGGACCAGCGCCACCGCTTCGCTTTCGGGTTTCAGCGACCTGCAGAACGCTTCCGCTCCGATCACCTTCCGGTTTTACGGTTACGGCTTCGGGGCCTATGAGGACAAGGGTCTCGGCCAGATCCCGGGCGACAACCCCGACGTGGTCTTGACCGGTGCCCTCATCCCGCCCACGCCCGCACCCGTGTCGCTCGGCTACCAGTTCAACGGCGGGGCGCTCGAGTTAATCTGGCCGCAAGGAGTGCTCCTCCAAGCCGACGCCCTAACCGGCCCCTGGACCACCAATTTCGGCGCCGCGTCACCCCTCTTCGTTTCACCCACCGAGGCCCGGAAGTTCTACCGCATCCGCGTCCAGTGACCGAAGGTGGGGTGGCCGGCGAGCTTTGAATCCACTGCGTCCAGCGCGCGGCATGACGCCGCCAGAAGCGGTCTTTCGGCCAGGTCCCGACCAGGGTGGTGAGCAGGGCCGGCAACTCGAGTTCCCCGGGACAAACTCCAAATATCGACTTGTTGAGGGCCGGAAGCCGAGCCACAATAAAAGGCATGGACACCGCAACCGTTTCAGAAGTCAGCACTGGAGTGCCCAGTGGTTACCTCGCCATCCCCGTGGATGGGGCGGATGCGGGGGCGCCGCTGCGGATTTGTGTGCTGGCGCGGCAGACGCCTGACCCCGCGGCCGGCCATTTCATTGTCTTGCGCGAATTCCACGATGCCCGGGTTTACCTCGGGTGCGTGCGGGATAGCGGGAACCGCGTGCGGGAGTGGCTCGAATTGTGGATCCAGAACGTGGATGGGCTGGAAGGGCGGTTGCCGTCCTTCCGCGAGACCTTCTCGAACTCGAGCCTCGATGCGCGCTGGAAGGAACAGGCCGAGACCTTTTGCCAACTGGATTCGGCGGGGTTCCTCCGCACCGGCTGGGAGGCGGCCCACCCCCAACCGGTTTTCCTCGACCTGGCCCAGTGCGCGCCGGTGCACCCCTCGGGACCGGGAGGGGCCTGGGAATTGTGCCGCGAGGATAAACTCCTCGAAGCGGCGGGCCTGCCGGCGTTCCGCACTTCCCTGACGCGCTACCTTTACCAACCGGGGGCCGGGACGGAAACCCGGTTCGTGCCGGTGACGGCGGAGGCGCTCGAAAACTCCGCCACGCGGCCTTTGGCGGAGGTCATGTCCGGCATCGAGCACCATTTGACGCTCAATCCGCAGGGGGGCCTCATGATGGCCAAGCGATTCTCGCCGCTCGGTTTCGAGAGTTACGTGGACCTGCTCGGGGGCAAATCCTGGACCGGCATCGAGCATGGGAAGAAACGATTGTCCTTGGACGGGGTTTATAGCGGGCTGACCGACTGGACGCAGGCCCGGCAGGACAACGCCCACCTGTTTTTGGGTCAGCAGGGCCGGGTCGGTCGCTTCGTCGAGACCTTCCACCTCAAGCTGCAGTTGCTGGCGGATGCCTTCACCCAGGTGCGCGCGTTTGTGGGGCAGCAGCAGTTGCCGTTGTTGAACCTGACGGCGGAGAGTTTCCGGGTGAGCCTCGCTTCGGTGGGCACCGGCCTGCCGGTGTTGTGGACCGCGCGCTGCTCGCTGGTGCGGCCGGGCGCGGCCTTCGTTTTGCCGGTCCAGACCAGCGATTTCCAGTACTTCATCCGCCCCAGCCGCGCCGAGGCCTCGATTTACCTCCCGGAAGGGTTGAGCGGGCATTTGCAGGGGAGCGGCAACACCCGCATCCGCAAGGTCATGCCTCCGGATCAGGGACGCACCATGCTGGAGGGGACCCTGGTGGTGCAGGAGCGGCTGCCGGTATCGCCCAACGACTTGCTTTGGATCCGGTTGCCGCTGCCCTCGGGCAGGTTGGACTTGTACGGGCACTTATACGCGACCGAGAGCCTGGCGGCCGGGGAGATTCGGTTCCGCACGGTGCCGCAACAGCTCCCGGACCCGGTCTTGGCCGCTTTGCGGGCCGCCGAGGGGATCACCTTCGCGCGCGCGCCCTTCGAGGTGGTGCCGCTCCTGAGTTCGCCGTGCGACCTCTACTCGCTGGGGGTATTGGCGGTGCGCGCCCTGCTCGTGAATGAAACCACCACGCTGGCGGTCGCGCTCGATGAGGTGCTGAGCCTGGCCCGGCAGACCGCGGCCGAGTACCAACCCGAGCTCCCGTTGGGGGTGCGCATTCGAACCATTCTGGAACGCGACCCGCGTTACGCCGCGTCCCTGGGGCCGCATCGGCTCGGTGGCGAAGGCCTTACCCCCGCAGAGGCCGCGCGGTTGCTGCCCACCGAACTCTGGTGCGATACCCTCGGGCTGATCCTCAGCCTCTTCCCGGGGATGGGACCCGACAGCATCAGCCGCGACTTTGGGGATGTGCCGGCTCTGGCCTTAGAAACCGTGTTCGACCGGCCCATCGGGGAAGTGGGGAAGTTGTTGGTGCGTTCCCGGAGTCTGATTATGGTGGATTGGACCTACAACCGCGAGGTCAGCGACATCATCCAGCAGCTCAGTTCACAACATACTTGACAAGGTCCCGGTTTTTAGACGATCGTTTTTTTGATGACTCAGACCGTGGCTGCGGCGTCTGCTCTCAATGGCGCCTCCGCGGGTTGTCTGACAGCCTTGTCAAAGGGGGGTCGCTGGGAGTGCCTGGCTAAGTTCGAAACCTGGCTCGATGCTAAACTGGATTTGCGGGTGCCTTACCCGCGTCTGGCCCGGCCCTCGCAGTCCCTTGCCCGGATCTCTCCGGCGCGGCGAGGCATGCCGTGAATCGGATCGAAAGCCGCATCCTGGTGGTGGACGACGACGCCGACCTCGCGCTCGCCACGAGCCGCCTGCTCGAACAGTCGGGCTATACCGCGGTGTCGGTACGCACCGGTGCCGAGGCCTGGCGATCCCTCCAGGCCAGCCGCCCGGACCTGATCCTGCTGGATCGCGATTTGCCGGACCAGGACGGGGTGGACCTCTGCCGCCGAATCAAGGGCGACCCGCTTTATGCGGACGTTTTCGTTATCCTTATCTCCGGCACCTTCACCCAGTCCGCCGACCAGGTCACGGGGTTGGAAGCGGGGGCGGACGGTTATATCCTGCGGCCGATTAGCAACCACGAACTGGCCGCCCGCGTCGACGCATTCATCCGCATCCGGCGGCTGAACCGCATGGTGCGGGCGAGCGAACAGTGGCATCGCGCCATCATGGAACAGGCCGGCGACGCGATCATCCTGCGCGATGTGGGGGGCCGGATTCTGGAGGTGAACCGGCGGGCCTGTCAGAACCTCGGCTATACGCGGGAGGAACTGGTTTCCATGACCCTGACGGACACATCGATCCTCAAGTATGCCCTTCCGCAGCCAGCGCGATGTGGGATCGACTCCTCGCCGGTGAGAGTCTCACGTTCGAGAGTCACCACCGGCGCAAGGACGGCACCCTCTTCCCGGTGGAAGTGAAGCCTGGGTTGTGTGCGTCTTCCGCTGGGGCCGGCCGTCCTCGGCATCTCCCGGGACATCACCGAGCGCAAAAAGGCCGAGGTGGCACTCGCCGAAAACGAACGGTCTCTCCGAGAGGCACAGCGCGTCGGTCGCTTGGGCAGCTTTCTGCTCGATATTGCCACCGGGTTTTGGACCAGCTCGGAGATGATGGACGAGGTCTTTGGGATCGACGCCGCCTACGAACGATCCGTCGCGGGCTGGCTCGCCTTGGTCCATCCCGCCGACCGCGCGAGGATGGATGCCTATTTTCGCAACGAGGTCCTGGCCGCCCGGCGGGCCTTTGACCAGGAATACCGCGTCGTCCGCCACTGCGACCAGGTGGAGCGCTGGGTGCATGGACGGGGCGAGTTGGAACTGGATGCCCAGGGCCAACCCGTAAAAATGCGCGGCACCATCCAGGATGTCACCGACCGCCGCCGAGCGCAGGCTGACCTCGAGCGGACGGCGCGCGACTGGCAAACCACCTTCGACGCCACCAACGACGCGATCTGGGTGCTGGATCAAAACCATCGCATATTGCGTACCAACCGAACAGCCGAGCGGATATTTCACCGCCCCTGCGCGGAGATCCTTGGCGAGTGCTGTTGGACGGTCGCGCACGGCACCGCGGGACCCCCTCACTACTGCCCGCTTGTTCGGGCGCAGCAGACCGGCCAGCGCGAAACCACGGAGCTTCAGCAGGGGGAGCGCTGGTTCGAGGTCGTCGTGGACCCCATCCGCGACGCTGCCGGACGGCACACGGGGGCGGTGCACATCGTCAGCGATATCACGGAACGCAAGCAGGCGGAAGAACGGTTGCGCAAGCAGGCCGCCCTCCTGGATGCGGCCAACGATGCGATCTACGTCCGGAGGTTAGACCACACCATTGTTTACTGGAACGCCGGCGCCCAGCGCCTCTACGGGGTGGCGCCCCGGGAGGCCCTGGGTCGCAAAATCACCGACGTGGCCCACCTCGACGCTGCGGTCTTTGAGACGGCTCACCTGCACCTGTTGGAGCACGGTCACTGGTCCGGCGAGTTGACCAAGGTGACCGAGGCGGGGAAGGAAATAGTCCTGTTCTGCCGCTGGACCTTGTTGCGAGACGAACAAGGCCGGCCCCAGGAAGTGCTGGCGATCAACAGCGACATCACCGCGAAAAAACAACTGGAAGCCCAGTTGCTGCGCTCCCAGCGCGTGCAGGCCATCGGCACGCTCACCGGCGGCATCGCCCACGATCTCAATAACATCCTGGCCCCCCTGATGATGATCGCCCCACTGCTGCGCCAGAAGGTCAGCGACCCAGCCGGCCTCCAGTTGGTCGCGACGGTGGAGAACTGCGCCCGCCGCGGGGCGGACATCATCAAGCAAATGCTTACCTTCGCCCGGGGCAAGCCCGAACTACACGCGCTTTTGCCCCTGCGCCCGCTGTTTGACGACTTGCAGCGATTCATCGGCGAGACCTTCCCGCGGAATATTCAGTCGCGGGTCAACGTGCCCGCTGGCCTTTGGCCGGTTTTGGCCGACCCCACCCAGATCCACCAGGCGATCCTGAACCTGTGCATCAATGCCCGCGACGCCATGCCTGGGGGCGGCCTCCTGACCCTGGCAGCGGAGAACGTGGCCCTCGAACAGGGGTCGCCCGCCCTGCCCGCCGAGGCCAGGCCAGGCCAGTATGTCCGCCTGAGTGTGGCGGATACCGGCACCGGCATCTCGCCGGAGATTTTGGATCGCATCTACGATCCATTTTTCACCACCAAAGAAGTCGGCCGGGGGACCGGCCTGGGGCTCGCCACGGTGCATGGCATCCTGCGCGGCCACGGCGGATTCGTCTGTGTCAGCACCCAGGTGGGCCGGGGCAGCACCTTCGAGCTCTACCTCCCAGTCGTAACCGAAGCCAGAACCGATGCCGCGCCGGCCCCCGACGGGCCCCCGCGGCGCGGCCAGGGTGAATTGATCTTGCTGGTGGACGACGAAGCCAGCGTGCGCCTGGTGCTCCAGCGCATCCTGGAAGAACAGGGGTACCGAGTGCTGATCGCCGAAGAGGGCTTCGAGGCCCTCGCCCTCCTCAAACGGCGCGGCCCTGAGGTTCAGCTCGTCATTACCGACCTGATGATGCCGGGCATGGATGGAGCCGAGTTGGTGTCGGCGCTGCGGCGCTCGGACCCGCGTTTGCCCATCCTGGGCATGACCGGCCTGACCGATCCCGCCGCCTTCGAAGGAACGGACAACCCTCCCCTCTCGGCGCTGCTGACCAAACCCTTTACCCGGGAGAAACTGCTGACGGCCTTGGGCGAGGTCCTCGTGCAACCCCAAAAAGACGGAGCTGCTTCTGCGTAGTCGAAGCCACAGCCGGCCCGTTTCAGACCAGCGGCCGGCGCGTGGCCGTAGCGCAGACTTTCAGTCTGCCGAACCCTGGTTTACTGCCCGCACCCGTAGGTTGGGAAACCTGATCAACCTGCCCAAAAAGCCAGGAACGCCGGCCAACTCAGGTAACCCACCCAGCCGAGTCAGGCCCAGCGAATGGTTGTATTTCTAAGATGAAGCCGTGCCTCCGCATTCTCCTGACGGATGACCATGACTTGATGCGCTTTGGCACGCGGCGCTTTCTGGAAACCACGTTCCCGGGCACCGTAGTCGAGGAGGCGCGCAACGCCCGGGAGACCCTGGAATTGGTCCGGCAGCGGCGCTGGGACCTGCTCCTGCTGGACCTCGGTTTGCCCGACAAGCATGGGCTCGATATTCTGCGGGATCTCAAGCAAGCCCGCCCCGAGCTTCGGGTTTTGGTCTTAAGTGCCACTGGGGAGGACGAATTCGCGGTGCCGGCGCTCAATGCCGGCGCGGATGGCTTCGTCGCCAAGACCGAGGCCATTCGGGATTTGCCCCAGGCGATGGAGAAGGTGATGGCGGGTGGCAAATACCTCAGCCTGGAACTGGCCGACAAGTTGGCCAGCCGCTTCCTCTCCAAGTCTGTGGGCTTGCCCCACGAATCATTGTCCGAGCGTGAGTTGCAGGTCCTGCGCCTGTTGGCCACCGGCCGCTCCGCCACGGCCATCTCCGTCACGCTCAGTCTCAGCGTCAAAACCGTGAGCACCTACCGCGCCCGGCTGCTGGAGAAGATGAACTTGCACTCGAACGCCGAGTTGATCCGCTACGCCCTCGATCATCGCCTCGTCGAGTAGCGGCCGGCGCGCCCCCCCCGCTCCGCTCCTGGCCGCCGACCTCCCGGTGTCAGACAAACACTGACACACTTATCGTCCGAAGACTGTCGGAGGAATCAGTAGCACTCCGATTGCGATCCAAAAGCTAACTTGAGATAATGAGATTGTATTATCAGTCGGTTCGCAAAGCATGAATGCTGGGAGCCGAAAAGAACAACAGCACAGCACAATCAAATGAAGACCAACACGTTAATTCAAGCAGCCGTAGCAGCTATCACGGTGACTGCTTTCATCGGAAATAGCCTGCCCATGAGAGCGGATGAAACGCTGACGGCGAGCCAAACCGTGAATATTACGGTGGACGAGATTCAACAAATCACGGTGAGTGGTCCGGCCGCCCTGCACATCACCACCGCCACGGCCGGCTCCGCGCCGACGGCGGTGACGGATGCCACCACCACCTACTCCCTCACCTCGAACGCCAACACCAAGAAAATTACCGCCAAAATCGATTCCGCCATGCCCACCGGAATGGCGCTCATTTTGACGATGACCGCCCCCAGCGTCGGCACGTCAGCCGGTGCGATCACTCTAACTGCGGCAGACCAAGACATGGTGACCGGTATCGGCAAGGTCAGCGAGACCAAAGCGCTGAGTTATCAGCTCACTGCCACGGCCGCGGCGGGCGTTCTTGCCGCCACCACCCGGACTGTGACCCTAACGGTCGCGGATCCCTCATGAACCTCCGTAGCTGTTCTCCGGGGAGGCGGTCTTGACCGCCCCTCGGATCGGCCGTCGCCGGCCCACGCCGCCGGCTAACCAAATTTGCCCCCCCGACCAGTCGGATGAAACCGTTCCCTGCCATGAGACGACCCATAGCGCCTTGGGTGGGGGCTTGCCTCATCCTGGTCGGAGTGCGCCTGGAGGCTGATGAAGTGCTGGCGGCTCGTCAAACGGTCAATCTCATCGTGGACGCGATCCAACGAATCTCCATCAACGGCCCGGCCACACTGCGGGTTACTACCGCCACGGCCGGCCAGGCCCCCACCGCCGCGGCCGATACCACCACCACCTACTCGATCACGTCCAACAACGGCACCGTGAAGATCACGGCTCATCTCGATGCCGCCCTGCCCGCAGGGATGGCGATCACCCTGACCGCGATGGCGCCCAGCGGTGGGCAATCCTTGGGGAAAAAGGCGCTCTCCCTGCAAGCCGTCGATGTCGTAAACGCGGTGGGAAAGGTCAGCGAGACGAAACTCCTCAGTTATCAATTAACGGCGACCGCCGCGGCGGGGCCGCTCCCAACCACCACCAGAACCGTTATCTTGACCATCGCCGCGGATGGTGGGGACGATCACTAAACGAACCGCACCCTCCCCTGGCACGCGCGCCTTGTCCCTCGCCATGAACTGGGGCGGCGTTTCCCGCTTCGGACCGTTGCCTCACCCACCTCAACCGCACTCCCCTGCATGAAACTCTGGTTATGGCTCCTCCTTTGGTGGGTGAGCGGCACCGCTTGGACGGCGGATCTCACGGCTGCCGGCGGTTGGAACCGGCGAGTCACCGGCAGCGATCTGACTGCGGGCGCCGGCAGCGACCTGGCCAGCCAGGAGGAGAGCGATCCTGGCGCCACCGTCTTGAGCATCAGCGCCACCGGCGCCGCCGGTTGGCGGATCAAGGTGCGCCACAGCCCCATTGCCTGGAACAACCGCTTCCAACTCTGGGTCCGGCGCACCTCCGATGGCAATGGCGCCGGGGGCATCACCGGTGGCAACGGTTACGTCGAGGTGACCGAGTTGGATGCGGATCTGTTTTCCGGGACGAGGGACCGCAGCAACGTCAGTGTGCAGTACAAATTGACTGGCCTTTCGAAGAACATCTCCCCGGCCAGTTACCTTTCCTCCGTCGTCTTCACGATTCAATAATCCCCCCATGAAAAAACTGCTTTCCGTGCTTTTGTTGACCTGGCTCGCCGGCGTGAGCTCGCACGCCGGGGTTTCCGTTGTCGGCGGGCTCGTCCGCACCCGAACCGCTAAAGCTGGGGAGCCCTTCGAGGGGGTCATCCTGGTGCGCAACGATGATGACCATCCCGCCGAAGGCCGGCTTTACCAGACCGATTATCTGTTCACCGCTGCCGGCCAGAGCGACTTTGCCCTGCCCGGCACGACGCCGCGCTCGAATGCCGCCTGGTATTCCCTGGGCACCTCGCGCCTGAGCCTGGCTCCAGGCGAGACTGTGCCGGTCAGCTATAAGGGCAAGGTCCCTGATTCGGCCGATCTGAAGGGGGTTTATTGGAGTGTGGTGATGGTGGAAATGGCGGCGAGCGCCCCGTCGGACGCCAAGGAGGAAAAAGACAAGGTGACCTTTGGCCTGCGGACCCAGATGCGGTATGCGGTCCAGATTGTCGTGGAAATCGGCGAGACCGGCCAGCGGTTGCTCAAGGTCGTGGAGAAGCAATTGGTCAAGGATGGTCCCAAGCGGTTGTTCCTTATGGATGTGGCCAATACCGGCGAGCGTGTGGTGATCCCCACCGGCTCGCTGGAGCTGTTTAATCCCGCCGGCGCGTCGATCGGCAAGTTCGAGAGCGGCCGGACGCGCATTTACCCAACCTGTTCCGTCCGCCATCGCTTCGACCTGACCGACGTGCCGCCAGGGAAATACACCGCACTCGCCTTGCTGGATAATGGCGACAGCTATGTCGTGGGCGCGCAATATCATCTGGACATCCAAAAATGAACCCGCCTGGGTTCTGGCGTGCCTGCTGGTGGCTTCTCCCGGCCTGTTGGCCGACGATTCCGGGGTCGAGGTGCGGCGCAGTGGCGTCAAGGCATTGGAAACGCCCCCCGGCAAAGTCATCACCACCGGCTTTGTGGTGGCCAACCGCAATGCCATCGGCGGGGAGTTCGTCGAGACCGTCGCTCTGCCGCCCGGGTGGCTGAAGGTCGCGCCGGCGGAGGACCGGTTCCCGCTCGCCGCCCGCGCGGAGGAACTGAGGTTGCTGGCGATCCTCGTGCCGCCGACGGCCGGGGCCGGGGTCACCGAAGTCCGCTATTCCGTCCGGGGCGGGGAGGGCGACGCATCCGTTTCGGAGGGCCGCTTCACGGTACGGGTGTTGGCGGTTGCCCGGCTGGAACTGCTCGTCGAGGACAAGCCGGAGGCGGTTATCGCCGGGGAGGACTACGAGGTCAAACTTCGCGTCCTCAATCACGGCAACAGTACTAACCGCATCCGCCTGGTCACCCTCGCCAGTCCGCCGATCGAGACCCTGCTGGACCTGCCCGAATTGGTGCTGGCGCCGGCTTCCGCTCAAACGGTGAGTGTGCGCGTGAAAACTACGGCGCGGATCGACCGGAAAGTCACTCAGATCTTGAGCTTTAAGGCCGTGGGCGAGGACGGCGCGGGCGCGTCAACCACCTCCCCCGCGCAAGCCGCTGTGGTGGAAGTCATTCCCAAGGTTACCGGGGACACCGACACCTGGAACCGGTTGCCGGTCCAGATGCGAGTCGTGGCGGTGAAAGAGACGGGGCAGAAGGCGGGTCTGCAAGCGGAGTTCTCGGGGGCGGGGAACCTCGACGATACCGGCAAGCGCCAGACGGAATTTCTGTTCCGCGGACCGGACCTGCAGCAGAAGAGCATGTACGGCCAGCGGGACGAGTACCGCCTCAGCTATGCGGATCCGCTGCTCGAGGTGCAGCTCGGCGACCGCTCCTACACGGTTTCGCCGCTGCTCGAACGTAACGGTTACGGGCGCGGCGCCGAACTGGGCCTGCATACCACCAATAACTCCGCCGAGATCCTGTACTTGGAAAACCGCCCGGGCCAGACCCCGTTCAGCGAATTCGGTGGCAACCTCCAACACCGCGTCACCCCGTGGTTGTCCCTGCAAGGGAACTACCTCAACCGAGAAGGCAGCGGACACGCCTATTGGACCAATGGGGTGGCGCAAAGCCTTTATGGTCTTGAGCCCAAGCTGCGGCTGGGTACGGCGTTCGACCTCGATATGGAATTGGCGGCCAGCCAGGGCCAGGCCCGGCAAGGTGGCTCCGCCGTGGCCGCGCGGCTGGAATGCCACGGCGACCTCTTCGATCAGCTTCACTACGCCGTGGAAAAGGTGTATGCCGCGCCCGGATTCTACGGCTACTACAATGACGTGGATTCGCTGCAGTCCTCGCTCACCTTCCCGATTTACGGGAAACTGCGGGGGAATCTCGCCTATACGGAATACCGCAACAACCTGGAGCAAAACCCCTTGAAAAGCACCACCGCCACGCGCGAAACCACCTACCGTCCCGGCCTCCGCTACACGTTCCCGTTCCGCGCCGAACTGCAAATCGACTACCAGCACATTGACCGGGCTGACGTCCTGCGGCCCGTGGCGTACGATTTCACGGAAGACTCGGTGCGGGTTGGCCTGGGCCGCACCTTTGGCCCCGTCCGGCTGCAGACCTTCATCGAACAAGGCCAATTGGAGGACCGGGTGCTGAACCGCACCACCGACGACCTCCACCGCTATAGCTTTGACGCCTCTTATTACCCTTCGCCGCGCCAAACCTATTCGGCCTACGCCAGCTTCGGCAACAGCAGCTTTACCGTAACCGACCGGCGGAACCGTGTGGGCCCCAGGGTGCGGCGGGTAGCTGCACGGGGTGAGCGACCCGGCTGACCGCTGAGTCGAGAGTCGGAAGCCTTCAGCCGCTGGGACTGGGGGGCGGACT
>TBL_comb47_HYPODRAFT_10002463_pt1 | contig 22836 bp, 22 predicted proteins | sample TroBogypolimnion_40_FD_10682 | JGI IMG/M metagenome (IMG submission 10682)
GCACCGCCCCACGCATCCAAAACCTGCTTTCAACCAGTCCAAGAGGCTGCTGAATTTATTTCAAAAAGGCCTGTAAAAATCACCCCACGTTTTTCTGTCCCCAATGCAACAAACAGCGGGTTAACCCGATGCAACTTTTATCACTTACCTTCTTACATTGGTATTTGTACCCAAGAAACAATTCTCATTTGAATTTGGGTGCTTTTTTACTCAACACTCTGTCCGGAGGTATAGATGAAATTAAGCAAGATCAGTTTGGCCGTGCTGGGAGGTCTGTTTGCACTCGGCATGCACACGGCAGCCCACGCTGACGACGTCCTCGACACACTAGGAGGAATGCACAAGGCCGCCGCGGTGGACTGGCCCAGCATTCCGCAGACAGGCCCCAAGGCCGACCTGGTCAAGCAAACCCTTGAAAAAATCAAACTGCCAGCCGGTTTCCACATCGGTCTGTATGCCCTGGTTCCTGACGCGCGCCACATGGCCGTCGGCCCGCAAGGCGTGGTAACCATTGTCGGCACCCGCAAGACCAAGGCCTATGCCGTGACCGACCGGGCACGTGCCGGAGTAGCTGAAGAAGTGAAGGAGTTCGCGCCATCCATTCCCAAGGTCTTGCCTAACGGCCCCTGCTGGTCCAAAGACGGCTTTTTGTACATTGTGGAACAGAACCGCATACTGCAGTATCCAGCCGCTGAGTTTTTCTATGAAAGCCCGGACGTCGCCGTCGGTGTTGTGGTGCCAGAAGGAAAACTGATTCCGACATCGGAAGAGAGCTACAACCACACCGCGCGTGAGTGCCGCATCGGGCCAGACAACAAGCTGTACGTGCAGTTGGGTCAGCCCTACAACGTGCCGCCCAAAGAAAAAATGGATATGTACCGTAAGCTCGGTATCGGCGGCATTATCCGCATGGACCAAGATGGAAAGAACCGTGAAGTCTATGCAACCGGCATGCGCAACCCTGTGGGCATGGATTTCAACCCCAAGGACAAGACCTTATGGGCCAATGACAACCAAGTTGATGGCATGGGCGATGACATTCCTGCTGGCGAAATGAACCACATCACCAAGATGGGGCAGAACTTCGGCTTTCCGTGGTACGGCGGCGGGCATACGCGCACCAACGAGTACAAGGATGAAACACCTCCGTCGGACATCGTATTCCCTGAAGTGGAGCAGGTGGCGCATGCGGCCGATCTGGGCCTGATGTTCTACACCGGTACGATGTTCCCAGCCAAATACCAGGGCGCAATCTTCTCAACGCAACACGGATCGTGGAACCGTACCGAGCCAGTTGGTGCGCGCGTGATGGTGACCTTCCTCAAGGCCGATGGCCATGTCGCCGGACCGTCGGTGCCGTTTGCCGAGGGCTGGAACGCCAGCGGTCATTACCTGGGTCGCCCCGTCGATGTGGCGCAATCCTGGGATGGCTCCATGTTGGTGTCCGATGACCTGGTTGGTGCCATCTATCGCATTTGGTACGACGGCAAATAAAACCTAACCGCAGCAACAAGCGACGGCCTCGGAGCTATCCGGGGTCGTTATTTTTTCTAACCCGGGCAGCCATGTTCAATCTAAGTTCCCCCATATCTCAATTTTTCACTGTACTTCTTTTAGTCCTGCCACTGCTATGTTTTAGCGCAGAAGCCCGCGCCGATGGAAGTATTACAGCAGGACGCCAAAAGGCTAGCATGTGTGACGCGTGCCATGGGCTGGATGGAAAGTCCCGCATGCCAGAGGTGCCGAATTTATCGGGCCAGGGCGAAGGCTACGTTCTGGAACAGCTACGCGCCTTCAAATCTGGCCAGCGCAAAAACGAACAAATGGCCGTTATCGCTCAGGCCTTGTCGCCGCAGGCAATGGAAGACCTGGCTGCCTATTTTTCCGCCATCGAAATCAAACTGGTGAAAGTCCCCGGCGAATGAGGGCCGTGAGCACCCCGACGATACCCCAATGCCGTACGTGAAGACCACCCTGGCGGCGCTATTCATTCTGTTTGGATGCACCCATCCGGCAGAGGCACAAGCCGACACGCTGGAACAAGCCCGTCATGCGATGCAGACCGGCGACTTCGCCACTGCGGTCCGACTCTATTTGCCGTTGGCCCGAGAGGGCAATCCAGACGCTCAGTTCAATCTGGCAGAAATGATCGACGAGGGCGAGGGTGCTTTGGAAGACGAACGTGAAGCTCTGAAGTGGTACCAGCTTGCCGCCGCTCAAGGGCATACCGAAGCGCAAGCAACGCTGGGCGCTTTTTACGCTGCCGGACGCGGCGTGGAACAAGACTACGTTCAGGCTCAAAAATGGGATAGTCTGGCCGCGGCACAAGGCAATACAAGAGCGCAATTCAACCTGAGTTGGCTCTACGAAATGGGCTACGGTTTACCAATAGACCTAGTCCGAGCCCATCTTTGGGCGAGTCTGGCCGCATCCCACGCAAAAGGCAAGCAAAAAGCAATGTATGAACGATCGCTTTATTCACTGAAGCAACGACTCAACGCGGACCAGCTCAAGCAGGCCTTGGATCTGGAAAATCGCTGCGATACCCGTCCACTCAGGCCTTGCTGACCAACGAAGGCGCCTTTTTCCGCCTAATAATCGGCTAAGAATTTTCACAAGAGACCTTTTTATGTGTTGCACCCCCATGCCCGCTCATCTGCTCCGAAGCGCCACGCTGCTGGCGGCCATTGCCGCCTATCCTGTGCTGGCGCAAACCCTGGACGAGGTAGTGGTATCCGCCTCGCGCAGCGAACAGCGCAGCTTTGACGCCCCGGCTTCGGTGCAAAGCGTGGCACGCGACACCATCCAGAGCGCAGGCCCCCAGGTCAATCTGTCGGAATCGCTCAATCGCGTGCCGGGCCTGACCATCCTGGACCGCCAAAACTACGCGCAGGATCTGCAGGTGTCGATTCGTGGTTTTGGCGCGCGCTCGGCCTTTGGCATTCGCGGCATCCGCCTGCTGATTGACGGCATCCCCGCCACCACACCCGACGGCCAGGGCCAGGGCTCCTCGATCAGCCTGACCTCCACCGACCATATCGAGGTCTTGCGCGGGCCACTGGCGCAGCTTTACGGAAACTCCTCGGGCGGCGTGATCCAGGCCTTTAGCAAGGCGGCGCCCAAGGAGGCCGAAGTGGGCTACCAATATTACGTGGGCGCCTACGGCCTGCACCGGGCCGACTACCAGTTTGGCGACACCCTGGGCACGGTGGGCATCCTGGCCGACTACAGCACCATGACCATAGACGGCTACCGCGCCAACAGCGCCACCGAGCGCAAGCAGTTCAACGGCAAACTCGGCTTCGACCTCAACGAGCAATTGCACGTGAACATGGTGTTCAACCAATTCGACATGCCGCTGGCGCTGGACCCGCTGGGGCTGACGCGGGCGCAACTCAGCGCCGACCCTAGCCAGGCCGGCAGCGGCGCCAGCAAATTCCAGACCCGCAAGTCCGTGTTGCAAAACCAGCTCGGCAGCTCCGCCACCTACACGCTGGACAAGGACCGCTCCATCACCGGACGCGCCTATTACGGCACGCGCGACAACCTGCAATACCAGGCCGGAACGCCGGCGGCGAGCGCCACCAATGGTTCATGGGTCGGGCTCAACCGCGCCTATTACGGCCTGGGCCTGCAATACAACGAACGCGCTGTCTGGTCCCATATCCCGGTGGACTGGGCCGCCGGTTACGAGTTCGACCGCTCACGCGAATACCGCCAGAGCGGGGCCACCACCATCGGACAGAAATCCGGATTGCCAACGCGCAGCGAAGACAACCAATCCGAAAACAGCGACTGGTTTGTGCAGGGCACGGCGGCACTGTCCGACGCGGTCTCGCTCACCACCGGCCTGCGGCAAAGCACCGTGCGTTTTGTCAGTGACGACTATTACCTCTCCGATGGCAACGGCTCGGGCAATGTGTCGTACTCGGCCACCAGCCCGGTGCTGGGCTTCACCTACCGCGCCACCGATGACCTGAATCTGTATGCCAACTATGGCCAGGGTTTCGAGACGCCGACGCTGGCCGAGATGGCCTACACCAACGATCCCAGCAGCCAAACCAAGGTCATTGGTCAATTCAACACCCGCCTGAACGCCTCCAGAAGCCAGCACTACGAATTGGGTACCAAATGGGTGCCGAGCCCAACGGCAAGAGTGGATTTCGCGCTCTACCAAATCGATACGGTTGACGAAATCGTGGTCCTGCGCAGCTCTGCAGGTCAAACGGATTACAAGAACGCGCCCGGCACCTCACGCAGCGGCTGGGAGCTGTCGGGGCGCACACAGCTCACACCCCACATTGCCTTGAATGCCTCGGCCTCCATGATTGATGCACGTTATTCGCAGGCATTCACCAGCGGTACCACCCCGATCAGCTCCGGCAACAAGATGCCCGGCATTCCCCAATCCTTTCTGTTCTCCGAACTGGCCTGGACCAGCGAGGCCGCGGCCAAACAGGGCCTGCGCTTGGGACTGGAACTGGTGCAGGCCGGGCGCATCTATGCCAACGACACCAACACGGAATCGGCCGACGGCCACACGCTGATCAACCTGAGCGCCAGCCAGCGCTGGAATTGGGCCAAGGGCTCGCTGACCGCCTATGCCCGCGTCAACAACGTGAGCGATGAGCACTATGTGGGATCGGTCATCGTCAACCAGGCCGCAAGCCAGTATTACGAGCCGGGACTGCCGCAAAACTGGACGCTGGGCCTGAGCCTGAATCTGCCGCTCTGAGCGCGCCGCCGCCTGTCTTTGACCACGGTCAAGGACAGGCGGCAGGCCCGGGCGCAAGATGGACCCACTTATTCAAAAAGGTCCATCATGAAGCACCTAGACACCAGCGCATTCCAGGCCGCCCTGCTGCTACAGCGCACATCCCTGTTGGAACAACTCACCGTCCTGCGCGGCGGAGAAGTGGGGCGGGCGCAGGCATCGACCGAACACTTTGCCACGCGCGACGACACCCCTGCCGCGGCCAATTCGGCACGCGATCTGGAGTTTGCCCTGGACGCCCATGACACGGCTGAAATAGCCGCCGTCGATGCGGCCCTGCGGCGCATCGCCGATGGTGTGTACGGTGACTGTGTGGATTGCGGTGCGCACATTGCCGAGGCAAGGCTAAGGGCCGCGCCTGAGGCCGCCCGCTGCATCCACTGCCAGGAAAAGCTGGAAAAAAGCCATCCCGCCTGAGGCTGCCTGAACCGGCAGTCCTCTGGTGGCTGCTATCCTGCGGGCATGCTCCGGATGCACGCCCCATGATGAATTACACCTTTGCCTCGGCCACCATTTTGCTGGTGCTGATCACCGACCCGATCGGCAATATTCCGATCTTTGCCAGCGCGCTCAAAAACGTTGCGCCTCAGCGCAGGCCTTGGGTCATCCTGCGCGAAATCCTGATTGCCTTCGTGCTGCTGCTGACCTTCATGTTTGTGGGCGAGCGTTTTCTGGAGGTGATGAACCTTTCCGAGCTGGCGCTGCAGATTGGCGGTGGCGTGATCCTGTTCCTGATTGCCCTGCGCATGGTGTTTCCACCGCCCGCCAGTCTGGAACCCGAGCAAATGGTCGAGCCGCTGATCGTACCCCTGGCCATTCCGGCCATAGCCGGCCCCAGCGCCCTGGCCACCGTGCTGCTGCTGGTGTCGCAACAGCCAGAGCGCCGTCTGGAATGGGTGGCCGCCCTGTGCGTCACCATGCTGATCAGTGCCGTGGTGCTGGTATCGGCCGAACGCATACAGCGCCTGATCGGCACCCGCCTGGTGGTCGCGGTGGAGCGCTTGATGGGCCTGGTGCTGGTATCGGTCTCGATCGAGATGATGCTGCGCGGTATCAAGACCTTTGCGCTGCAACTAGCGAAAGGATAGCCCCCACGCTTCTCGCGCGGCTCGCTAATCGAACGGAACGACTTCCTGCTCGATGGCGCCAAACAGGCTGTGGCCGGCGGCGTTTTTCATCTCGATATGCAGGGTGTCGCCGTAGCGCAGATACTCGGTCGCGGCCTTGCCATCCTGCACGGTTTCCATGGCGCGCTTCTCAAGAATGCTGTGAAAGCCCTTGGGCCAGCTCCATTGGCCGCGCTTTTCAAGCCCGGCATTGCTGACCGGGCCTGCGCCCAGCATGCTGCCGGCGCGCAGCGGCCGGGTCCGGGCCAGCAGCGCCAGCAATTGCCCAAAATGGCTTCCCATGTCGGCACCGGCCTCGCACTGGCCGACCTTGCGCCCATTCCAGCTGGTCTGCAAGGGCAGGTTCACACGGCCTTTGGCCCAGGCCTCGCCCAGTTCGTCCGGTGTAATGGCCACCGGGCTAAAGGCAGTCGCGCATGGGCTTTGCACCCCGGCCACGCCCGACGCACCCTCCGCTGCCATCAGGCCACGCAGGATTGCCTGGTTGTACAGCAGCAGCAGGCGCACGCCATCCAGCGCGCGCTCGGGCGCACAGGCCTGCGGAAGGTCGCCGGTGATCACCGCCACGCCGGCACAGAAGTCCAGGCCCAGAGCCTCGGCCGCGCAGGGCAGCGCATCCTGCGCACCCAGCAAGGCATCGCTGGCGCACTGCACCATCTCCGGCCCGGCAGCGCGCTGCTGGCCATCGCTCAGGCCCGCCGCCTTGCCCAGCAACTCGGCGTGGCTGGGGTAGGCCGAAGCGCTGACCCACTGGTAGGCGCGCGGTAGCGGCGCCATGCACTGGGCGGGGTCAAAGGCAAAGGCGTGGCGTGCGCGCCCTGCATTCAGCGCATCAAAGATATCCTGCAGCTGGGGCGAGAGAAAGTTCCAGTCATCCAGCACCTGCTGCAGGCGGTTGGCAACGTGGGAGGCGTAATGCGCCTGTGTCAGGTCCCGCGACACCACCACCAGTTGGCCGTCGCGCGATCCGTCTTTGTAGCTTGCAAGTTTCATGGGCGCATTTTCGCCGCTTTTGAACCGACCCAGCCTGCGACGCAGGCGTGCGGCCCTGTCGCTCTAAACTGTGGCTGCAGCGTTAAGCAAGGTATCCGCTTCACAATGAGCTCCTTGCATGGCTGCATACGATCCCCCACCACAGCCCCAGAACCCCTACCCGATGCGAAAACTGTTACTGCTCACGGCCGTGGTTGCTCTGGTCCACGCCCTGCTGTTATGGGCGGTACCGGTCAACGGCCCGATGTTTTCGGGGCAACCCGAGGGGCTGTTGCCGCAGGCGCGCGCCACCGGCTTTGTCACCCGCAGCGTGGCACAAGCGCCCCCAGGCACACCGGACGTCGTAGCGCTGGAGCCGGTGACGCCGCGCCCGCCGCCGCGACCCGCAGCGCTTGCCAAGGCGACCCCGGCGGTCAAACCAAAGCCTGTGCCGCCCAGCGAGGAGCTTGCCGTCACGCCCTCCTCCGCACCCGAGCCAACACCCGACACAGCCCCGGTCTCCGTACAGATGGCCGCCGCCACGCCCGGCGAAACGTCTGTCAAAACCCGAACCGAAGCGGCGACTGGCGCCAGAAGCCCGGCAAGCACACCGGCAGGGGCCAGTGGAAACGCCGCTAGCCCGCCAAAGTTGGTCTATCCGGCGCCGGTGCGGCTGCTATACGAGGGCAAGGGCGAAGAAAAGGGCTTCCTGAAGTACACGGCGGCAGGCGAGCTGGTCTGGGCGCCGGACGGCACGCAATACAACGCCAAGCTGGAAATCACCTTTTTGCTGGCCCGCCTGCGCACCTGGACCAGCCGTGGCGAGTTGGGCGACAGCGGCCTGCAGCCGACCCGTTTTGGCGACAAGCCGCGTGGCGCCGAACTGGCCACCCATTTTCAGCGCGACAAGGGCATCATTTCGTTCAGCGCCAACAACCCCGACGTGCCGCTGCAGCCCGGCGCACAGGACAAGCTCAGCGCCCTGGTGCAGCTAGGCGCACTGATGGCCGGTGCGCCCGGACGCTACGGCCCGGGAAGCGTCATCAGCTTTCAGGCCGCCGATGCGCACCGCGCCGAGCTGTGGGATTTCAAGGTGGGCGCCAGCGAAGCGTTGGAGTTGCCCGGCGGCAGCGTCAATGCCATCAAGCTGAGCAAGGAGCCCACCGCAGAATTCGACCAACGCATCGAGGTCTGGCTGGCACCCGACAGGGGCTACCTGCCGGTGCGCCTGCGCATTACCGAGGCCAACAGCGCCTTTGTCGACCTGTTGTGGCGAAAAACAGAAAAGCCCGAGTGATCGGGGCACGCCCGGGCTTTTCCTGTTACTCTTGAATTTAGACAGCCAGCTACCAATTGCAAAGCAAACCAGGAAAGCCAGCCGCCATGCACACACTCTACGATTCAGAGACCTTTACCGTCACCCACATGTTGGCCAATCTGGCAACAGACGCCCAGCACCCTTCGGGCGCCAGCAAGTCGGAACATGGGGCCCAGATGCTTCCCATGCTGATGCGCCACGGCTTCGAGATCGTGGACAAGCGGGCAGGCAAAGAGGTGTATCTGGACGGCTCCTGGGCCGAACTGTTTCAGCAGCACATCGTGGCCTGGCAGGTCAACACCCCGACCCAGGAAGAGGTGGAAGACACGCTGGAGCGTTATGCCGGGCTGGCGCAAAACCCGGTCATCATGCACTGATTTTGCTTCCGGATCGGGCGTGCACTTTGTCAGCCCGTCTTGCCATGCGTCTTGCACTGTCTGCGACGGGCTTTCGCGTTCTCACCCGATTGAGAAGCGAAATGCTCTCCGGCTAACTATTTAGACCGTGCCCATCGCTTCGCCCATGCGGATGGGCCGCGCGGGCGTCCACTGCGGATTAAAGGCCAGCCGGCCCTTGCCAAACAGCATCACCACGGTGGAGCCGAGCAAAAAGCGGCCCATCTCTGCGCCCTTTTTCAATTGCACCTGACCGGCCTCGTAATGCCATTCGCAAATCTGCGGGCTGCGCGGCGGGTTCACCTGACCGTGCCAGACCGTAGCCATGCTGCCGACAATGGTGGCGCCGACCAGGGTCATCACAAAGGGGCCAGCGTCCGAATCAAACACGCAGACCACCCGCTCGTTGCGGGCAAACAGCCCCGGCACGCCGCGCGCCGTGGTCGGGTTCACCGAAAACAGATCGCCCGGCACATAAATCATGCGGCGCAGGCTGCCGTCGCAGGGCATGTGGATGCGGTGGTAATCGCGCGGGCTCAGGTACAGCGTGGCGAATTGGCCGTCCTGGAACTGTGCCGCCAACGTGGCGTCACCGCCGACCAGCGCCGTCGTGCTGTAGCTGTGGCCCTTGGCCTGGAAGATCTGCGCGCCGTCAATATGCCCGAACTGGCTGATGGCGCCGTCCACCGGGCACAGGATGTCGGCATCGGCCAAGGGGCGGGCGCCGTCTTTCAAGGCGCGGGTAAAGAAATCGTTGAAGCTGGCGTAGCTGGCAATATCCGGCGCGGCGGCCTCGGCCATGTTCACCTTGTAGCGCCTCACAAACCAGCGGATCAGTGCGGTGGTGAAGGCGCCGCCCTTGGCACCGGCCACCCAGCCGGCAAAAACCGTGAGTGCTTTTTTGGGCAGGAGGTACTGCGGAAGGACCGCTAGAGATTCAGACATGGCAGTTCCTCGGGAATATAGGGGTGCAAGGGAGCGGGCCGCGAATTATAGTGAGCCCATGAGTACCGCCCGCATTCCCCCTATCCAGTGCCTGTTGACCTTTGAAACGCTGGCGCGCCTGCGCAGCGTGACCCAGGCCAGCGAGGAACTGCATGTCACACCCAGCGCCGTCAGCCACCGGGTGCGCCAGTTGGAAGAAATCATTGGCACCAAGCTGTTTGGGCGGGCGGACTTTTCGCTCACCACCGAGGGCAGCGAATACCTGGCCCATGTGCGCGAAGGCCTGGCCACGCTGCAGAAATTCCCCAGTGCGGCCGCGCTGCCGGGCAAGCGCAAGCTGCGCCTGGCCGTCACCCCCACCTTTGCGCGCAGCATCCTGCTGCCCCGCCTGCGCCAGTTCACCGAGGCCTATCCGGAGATTGATCTGACGCTGCAGGTGTCGATTCCGCTGCTTGACGTGGTGGCCGAGGACGCCGACCTGCTGGTGCGCTTTGGCCCGGGCCGCTACGCCGATCTGGAGTACGTCTGCCTGGCCAAGGACGAGGTCACGCCCCTGGCCTCGCCCGCCTTTGTGCGCGAGCACGGCCCTTTCGAGACGGCGCAGGACCTGGACGGTGTGGCGCTGTTGCGCAGCCCGCTGGAACCCTGGCGCACCTGGTTTGCCGCCAATGGTCTGGACTGGCCGGAACCGGTGGAGGGTTCGCAGTTCAACGACATAGGGCTGATGTGCGACGGCGCCGCCGCCGGCATGGGCGTGGCCCTGGTGCGCCTCAAGCTGGGCGCGCCGTGGCTGGAGATGGGCTCGCTGGTGCGCCTGGGCACCAACGACGTCTTCCTGCGCAACGTGCCCAGCCCGCACGCCCACTACCTGTGCTGGCGCACCGGCGCCATGGACCGCTGGGAGGTGGCAGCCTTTGCCGACTGGCTGAAGAAGTCGCTTGGCTAATTCAAAGCCCCGTGCAAGTTAATTCACGCGAGCCCGCCCCGGATTGCCCTACAGTGGCCACCATGATCGCCAAGGAACCCACCCAATGAACGCGCCCACGGCTCCAGCCACCACCGAACTGCTGCAACGCGCCGAGTTGCAGGCCAGGGTGCTGCACACACTCAAGCCGCTGCTGCCCGCCCACGCCCTGCTGTACCAGAGCGAAGACACCACGCCCTATGAGTGCGATGGCCTCACAGCCTACCGCGCCCGCCCGCTGCTGGTGGCCCTGCCGGAAACCGAGGCGCAGGTCGCCGCCGTGCTCAAGGCCTGCTACGCGCTGGAGGTGCCGGTGGTGGCACGCGGTGCTGGCACCGGCCTGTCGGGTGGCGCCATGCCGAATCCGCTGGGTGTCACGATGTCGCTGGCCAAGTTCAACAAGATCCTCAAGATCGACAAGCGCAGCCGCACGGCAGTCGTGCAATGCGGTGTGCGCAATCTGGCGATCAGCGAGGCNGCCTCNCCCTACGGCCTNTACTACGCGCCNGACCCCAGCAGCCAGATCGCCTGCACCATAGGCGGCAATGTGGCGGAAAACTCGGGCGGNGTGCATTGCCTGAAATACGGCCTGACGCTGCACAACATCCAGAAGGTGCGCGGCTTCACCATGGAGGGTGANCCNATNCAGTTCGGCAGCGACGCGCTGGACCAACCGGGCTTNGATTTCTTAAGCGTGGTGATNGGCAGCGAAGGCATGCTGGCNGTGACCACCGAGGTCACCGTCAAGCTGATCCCCAAGCCGATGCTGGCGCGCTGCATCATGGCCAGCTTTGACGATGTGCGCAAGGCCGGTGAGGCGGTGGCACAGGTGATTGCCGCCGGCATCATCCCGGCCGGGCTGGAGATGATGGACAAGCCCATGACCGCCGCCGTGGAAGACTATGTGCACGCCGGTTACGACCTGGACGCCGCCGCCATTTTGCTGTGCGAAAGCGACGGCACGCCGGAAGAGGTGGAAGAAGAAATCGGCCGCATGAGCGCCGTGCTGACCGCCGCCGGTGCCACCGCAATTGCGGTGAGCAATAGCGAGGCCGAGCGCATGCGTTTCTGGAGCGGACGCAAGAACGCCTTCCCGGCATCGGGACGCATCAGCCCCGACTACATGTGCATGGACAGCACCATCCCGCGCAAGCGCCTGGCCGACATATTGCTGGCGATTGCCGAGATGGAGAAGAAGTACCGCTTACGCTGCTGCAACGTGTTCCATGCCGGTGACGGCAATCTGCACCCGCTGATTCTGTTTGATGCCAGCGACGCCGACCAGTTGCACCGCTGCGAGCTGTTTGGCGCCGACATCCTGGAAACCAGCGTCGCCATGGGCGGCACGGTGACCGGTGAGCATGGCGTGGGCGTGGAAAAACTCAACAGCATGTGCGTGCAGTTCAGCGCGGAAGAAAACGCGCAGATGTTTGCCCTGAAGGCGGCCTTTGACACCAAGGGCCTGCTCAACCCCGGCAAGGTGATACCCACCCTGCACCGCTGCGCCGAGTACGGCCGCATGCTGGTGCGCGGCGGGCAGATCAAGCACCCCGAACTGGAACGCTTCTAGGGCCACGGCCCCGGAGCTTCACCCATGCAAGCACTGCGCGGAATCACCTGGCTGTTGCTGCTGCAGTCCATCGGCGAAGTAATTTCGCGCGGACTGCACTTGCCGCTGCCCGGCCCGGTGGTGGGCATGCTGCTCTTGCTGCCGGCGCTGCGCTGGACCTTTGTGCGCGAGAGCGTGCAGGCCGTGGCCGAATTTTTGCTGCAGCACCTGTCGCTCTTGTTTGTGCCGGTGGGCGTGGGCGTGATGACGCATCTGGACGTGCTGGGCAAATATGGCGCGCGCATTGCCATCGTCATCGTGGTGTCCACCTGGATCAGCCTGGCCGTGACGGCGCTGGTGCTGCGCTCGCTGATGCGCGGCGACAAGCCGGAGGCAGGCAATGGCTGACTTCGTCCAGCTCTGGGTGTATCTTTCTTCCACGCCGCTGTTTGGCCTGACCGCCACGCTGCTGGTCTATGTGCTTGCACAGGCCTTTTACGGCCGCATGGGCCAGGCGGCCTGGGCCAATCCGGTGCTGTGGTCGGTGCTGACGCTGGCCGTGGGCCTGACGCTGACCGGCACCGCCTACCCCACCTATTTTTCGGGTGCGCAGTTCATACACTTTCTGCTCGGGCCCGCCGTGGTGGCGCTGGCCTGGCCGCTGTGGCTGCGCCGCGAAGTGTTGCGGGCGCGCTTTGGCCGCTTTGCGATTGCCTCGCTGGCCGGTGGTGCGGCGGCTGCCATCAGCGCCACCGGTATTGCCTGGCTGCTGGACCTGCCGCACGACGTGCTGCTCTCCATGGCGCCCAAGTCGGTCACCGCGCCGGTGGCCATGGGTGTGGCGGAAAAGATTGGCGGCATCCCGGCACTCGCCGCCGTGTTTGCCGTGGTCACCGGCATGGTCGGAGCCCTGTCGGGCAAGTACCTGTTTGACCTGCTGCGCATTGGCAAAGACGCCACCGGTTGGATGGCGCGCGGCTTTGCGCTGGGTACCGCCGCGCATGGCATAGGCGCGGCGCGCGCCATGCAGGTGAATGCCGATGCCGGCGCCTGGGCCGCCCTGGCGTTAGGGCTGCAGGTGGTGTTTGCCTCGGTGCTGATCCCGCTGGTGGCGCGCCTGCTCTAAGCCCCGGCAAGGCCCATTCGCACCAGGCCGATGGCCGACTGGAGAACGGCCAACTCACCGGTTTGGCCTTCAGGCCGCTACAGCCTCCGCCGCTGCGGTGATGCCCATAGCATCCAGGGCGGCGGCCAGATGGGCCACGCTGCGATCCACGTTGTGCAACTTTTCCAGGCCGAACAGGCCGACGCGGAAGGTCATGAAGTCGGCGCCCTCGTCACACTGCAGCGGCACGCCGGCGGCGGTTTGCAGACCCAAGGCCAGGAACTTCTTGCTGCTCTGGATCTCGGGGTCGACGGTGTAGCTCACCACCACGCCGGGCGCCTTGAAGCCATCCGCTGCCACGCTGACGATGCCACGGCTCTCGAACAACGCGCGTACCTTGCTACCCAGGCTGATCTGCTCCAGACGCACCTTCTCAAAGCCGTAGTCGCGCGTCTCGTTCATCACCTCGCGCAGGCGAATCAGCGCGTCGGTGGGCATGGTGGCATGGTAGGCATGGCCGCCTTTTTCATAGGCCTCCATGATCTGCATCCACTTCTTCAGATCGCAGGCGAAACTGCTGCTGCTGGTGCCGTCGATGGCGGCACGGGCACGCGCGCTCATCATCACCATGGCGCAACAAGGTGAGCCGCTCCAGCCCTTTTGCGGCGCGGTCACCAACAGGTCCACACCGAGCTCTTCCATGTTGACCCACAGCGCGCCGGAGGCAATGCAGTCCAGCACCAACAGGCCGCCCACTTCGTGCACGGCATCGGCCACGGCACGCAGGTAGTCGTCGGGCAGGATCATGCCGGCCGAGGTTTCCACATGGGGTGCAAACACCACGTCGGGCTTCTTCTCGCGGATGGTGGCCACCACTTCGGCAATCGGGCAGGGTATCCAGGCTGACTGCTTGGCGTCGCTGACGCGGCGCGCCTTGAGCACGGTAGATTCTGAGGGGATGTTGCCCATGTCAAAGATCTGCGTCCAGCGGTAACTGAACCAGCCATTGCGGATCACCAGGGCTTTTTTGCCGGTGGCAAACTGGCGCGCCACGGCCTCCATGCCGAAGGTGCCGCTGCCGGGCACCAGGGCCACGGAGGGTGCGTGGTACACCTCTTTGAGCATGGCGGAGATGTCCTTCATCACGCCCTGGAAGCGCTGCGACATGTGGTTGAGTGCGCGGTCGGTGTAGACCACCGAAAATTCGAGCAAACCGTCCGGATCAATATGGGGTACGAGTCCTGGCATGGTGAATGTCTCCGTCAATAAAGTGTCGTTGCGTTCGGGCTGGGCAGCTTAGCACGCCCTGCCCATCCCATCGGGGTAGTGGCCTTAGTCCCAAGGGGCTTGGCATGCGTCTATGCTTGAGCCCTGCAAACCCAAATTCGGAGTGGATGTGACGCTGGAACCCTTGATACAACTCACGCGCGGCGGCCTGCAGGAATGCCTGCATTTCGGCTCCGTCGCGGTGGTCAACACGCGCGGCAAGCTGGTCTCTTTTGCCGGTGACGCGCATCTGCGCACCTTCAGCCGCTCCACCCTCAAGGCGCTGCAGGCCCTGCCCTTTGTGGAGGCCGGCGGCCCGGCGCAGTTCGGCTTTACCCAGCCCGAGATCGCCATGCTCTGCGCCAGCCACAACGGCGAGGACGCCCATGTGGCTGCCGCCGAATCCATGCTGGGCAAGGCGGGCCTCAGCTACCGGACGCTGCGCTGCGGCTGCCATGTGCCGGGCCTGTTCACCTTGCTGGATCAGGCTCCCCCCGAAGGCCTGGAGTTTGACGAGCGCCACAACAACTGCAGCGGCAAGCACGCCGGTTTTCTGGCGCACTGCGTGCAGCAGGGCTGGACTACCGAGGACTACATCGTCGCCGAGCACCCGCTGCAAAAAGCCATACGCCGCGATGTGGCACGCGCCGTCGGCATGGAGGAAGAGGATTTGCGCATGGGCATTGACGGTTGCTCCGCGCCCAACTACGCCATGCCGCTGTCCAAGCTGGCCTATGGCTATGCGCGCCTGGCCAGCGGCGCGGCGGATGCCGAATTTGGCGCCAGCTTTGCCCTGCTGAGCGAGGCGATGACGGCCCAGCCCTGGATGGTCAGCGGCACCAGCCGCAACGACCTGGCCTTTATGCAGGCCGGACGCGGCGACTGGGTCAGCAAGGTCGGCGCCGATGGCGTGCAGGTGATAGGCAGCAAGAGCCGGGGCGAGGCCCTGGCCATCAAGATCATCGACGGCAACAAGCCCGCGCTGTTTGCTTGCGCGGTGGAAGTGCTGGACCAACTCGGCTGGCTGGACGACGCCCAACGCAAACTGCTGGAACCCTGGCGCGCGCGGCTGTTGCGCAATGCGCGCGGCATCAAGGTCGGTGAACGCCTCCCTCTTTTCAGAATGCAGATTCCATGAACCCACACATCAGCCTGATTGGCGTACCCACCGACATAGGCGCCGGCATGCGCGGCGCCAGCATGGGGCCCGAAGCCCTGCGCGTGGCCAACCTCATCCCCTCGCTGCAGGCATATGGTCTGGAGGTGCAGGACTGCGGCAATCTGACGGGCCCGGCCAACCCCTGGCAGCCGCCGGTGGACGGCTACCGCCATCTGGACGAGGTGGTGGCCTGGAACCGGTCACTGCACGACGCCGTCTATGCCGAGCTGCAATTGGGAAGATTGCCCATCGTGCTGGGTGGCGACCACTGCCTGGGCATAGGCAGCATCAGCGCCGTGGCGCGCCACTGCCGCGACACCGGCAAAAAGCTGCGCGTACTGTGGCTGGACGCCCATGCCGACTTCAACACCCATAGCCTCACGCCCAGCGGCAACATCCACGGCATGCCGGTGGCCTGCCTGTGCGGCTTCGGCCCGCAGGCGCTGATCGAAATTGGCGGCCAGGTGCCGGCTATCAAGGCCAAGTGGGTGCGCCAGATCGGCATCCGCAGCGTGGACCAGGGCGAGAAGCGCTTTGTACACGAACAGGGCCTCGAAGTTTTTGACATGCGCTACATCGACGAAATGGGCATGCGCGCCGCCATGGAACTGGCCCTGGCGCTGATGGATGCCAACACCCATTTGCACGTGAGCTTCGACGTGGACTTTCTGGACCCGGCCATAGCGCCCGGCGTGGGCACCACCGTGCCCGGCGGCCCGACCTACCGCGAGGCCCAGCTCTGCATGGAGATGATTGCCGACACCGGCCGCATGGCCTCGATGGATGTGATGGAACTCAACCCCGCGCTCGATGAGCGCAACCGCTCGGCCGAGGTGGCGGTGGACCTGATCGAGTCACTGTTTGGCAAGAGCACGCTGATGCGCAAGTAGGCATCACGCCGCGCACAGAGTCCATAAAAAGACTATATTCAGTTCGATCAAACACCGAGGATTGTCATGCGCTACTCTACCCAGGTCAAACCCATCAGCTACCTCAAGGCCAACGCCGCCGAGGTGCTGGCACAGCTCACGGCGCAGCGTGAGCCCCTGCTGATCACCCAAAACGGCGAGGCCCGGGCGGTCTTGCAGGACGTTGCTTCCTATGAGGAAACACAGGAAACCCTGGCCTTGCTCAAAATTCTGGCGCTGGGCAATCAGGATGTGACAGCGTGCAAACTCAAACCAGTGGGCGCNGTGGTGGCCCGTCTGCGCAGCAANCGCGCACTGGCCTGATGGNGAGCGGATCAACCCATTTCGAAGTNCTGCTGACCGCTGGAGCGGAGCAGGACCTGGAGGCGATTTACGACTACATCACCGAATTCGACTGCCTGGCCAANGCCGAGCGGGTGCTTGACCAACTGATGAAGGTGGTGGACAGTCTGTCGCGCTTTCCAGAGCGCGGCAGTTACNCGAAAGAGCTGGTCGCGCTGGGCATCAAGGAATATCGGCAAACGGCGTTCAAGCCCTACCGGGTGATCTACCGCGTCACGGGCCCAACAGTCATTGTTTACCTGATCGCCGACGGCCGGCGCGACATGCAGTCCGTTTTATCGCGCCGACTGCTGGGCGCATAGGCCCGCCGCGTCGCCTCCAACTCGGGCAGGCCGCGTCAGCGTACAGGCATCACCAACCCAGTTGGCGCACGCCGTTCTCAGACTCCGACTGAAACACGGCGAAGGTTTGCACCAGGTCCTGTGACTGCGACTTGAGGCTGGCGGCGGCGGCGGCCATTTCTTCCACCAGGGCGGCATTTTGCTGCGTGGCCTGGTCCATTTCGGTAACCGCGTCGCCCACCTGCGCCACACCGGCGGCCTGCTCGGCCGTGGCGGAGCTAATCTCGCCCATGATGTCGGTGACGCGGCGTATGCTGTCCACCACCTCGGCCATCGTGGTGCCGGCCTTTCCTACCAGGGTGCTGCCATGCTCCACCCGTTCCACGCTGGCGTTGATCAGGCTCTTGATTTCCTTGGCGGCCTCGGCGCTGCGCCCGGCCAGGCTGCGCACCTCGGAGGCCACCACCGCAAAGCCCCGGCCCTGGTCACCGGCGCGGGCCGCTTCCACGGCCGCGTTCAGCGCCAGGATATTGGTCTGGAAGGCAATGCCGTCGATCACGCTGATGATGTCGGAGATGCGGCGCGAGCTCTCATTGATGCCCTGCATGGTCTGCACCACCTGCGCCACCACCGCACCACCCTGGGCCGCTACCTCGCTGGCGTTCACGGCCAGCTGATTGGCCTGGCGGGCACTGTCGGCACTTTGGCGCACGGTTTGTGTGAGCGCGGCCATGCTGCTGGAGGTGCGCTGCAGATTGCCTGCGGTTTGTTCGGTGCGGTCGCTCAGATCCTGATTGCCGCTGGCGATTTCAGAGCAGGCCACATCGATGCTGTGCGCGCCGCTTCGCACCGCAGACACCGCCGCTTCCATGCGATCCAGCGTGGACTTCAAAGCCAATGCGCCCTGGGTATGTACCGCGATGCCCTGCATGTCCAGCGCGATGCGGTCCGTCCGGTTGACGCTGCCCACCAGCCTGGCCAGTTCCTCGCCCTCTTGTGCGGCGCGTCCCATGCTCAGGGCCAGCACGATTTCCACACCCGACTGCACCACCACAAAGGCGGCGTGCAGCACGATGCGCATGAAATCGGGCGCCGTGGTGCAATAGAAACCCAAGCCTGCGGCCTGCAAGCGGTCAAACAGCACATGGTGCACCGCGACCAGTGCCGCCCCAAACACAATCAGCTTCCAGTCCATATAGACCAGCAGGAAGGCCAGGGCCACGAACACGCCAAAGTGCAGCTCCAGCATGCCTTGCGCCAGTTGAATATGCAGCGCCACAAACGACACCAGCACAAAGGTCAGCACATAGCGGCTGGACTGGGAGCCCGGCCCGCTGCCAAAACCCACACCCGCCAACAGCAACAAGGCCAGGGTGGCACCGATGGCCAGACCCGACTCGACAAACTGCAGCCCCAGCCCCACGCTGACCACGGCGCTCAGGCCGATCGCCAGCAGCAAAACCTTATCGCCCAAAAGGGCCCGTGAAGATGGTGTGAGGGCGGTGTTCTGGGTCATGTGATTTGTGTATGCGCCATGCCAATCATGGCTTCATTTATCTTAACGCCAGTGCCAGCACCGCGCCGACCACTCAATCACACACCCATTGGCAATCTGCCCACCAATGACCCTCCTGAACACCCCTCAGTTCGATAGCACCTGCACACAGAAGCTCACCGAGCCCGAGGCCGTCGGTTGCAGGCCCACCGGCGAGACGCTGGCATCGCTCAGGGTCCAGGCAATGGCGCCGCTGGTGGCGTTCACCGTGGGCTGCTGGCTCAGCGTGCAGCCGCTCAGGCCCACCGTGGGCGTGCTCAGACACAGCGCGCTCAGATAGCGGGTGTAGGAAGGCACCTGGTCGTGGAGCTGGATGGCGGTCATGGGTGCCGGCGTGTTGTTGGTGTAGCGCAAGCGGTATTCCAAGGAATCGCCAGGCTTGGCCGTGCTGTTGATGGCGTAGGGCGCCGAGTTGCCCAGGGAGGTGGCCGCGTCGGCGGGGCAGGTCGTGGTTTTGCGCACCTCCTTCAGCAGCGTCAGTCCACCCGCGCTCACCATGGTGATGTCGGTGTTCTTCAGCACGCGGCTCACGCTACCCGCGGGCGAGAGGATGGTCCACTGCTCGGTGACGCTGACGACGGTGGTGTCCTGCGCGCCGGTGACAGCGCCCGCCGGGGTGATCACCCGGTCCAACATGCAGACCTGCTGCCCGGCGCTCACGGTCACGGGCCCGGTCAGCAGGGTTTCGGTGCCATCCAGCACCCCGTGGCAATTCGGGTCCAGATACAGGGTGCTGGTCCAGATCGGGTTGGCCGGTGCCGGACTGTTGGTGCTGGAAAAGCTCACCGTGCCGGCCGTGCCCGCCACATAGGTGTGCGCATACACCACCGCCTGACCGGGTGAGGTTTGCTGCGCCCCATCGTTGGTGAAGGTGCTAGCGGGCACATCGCCCAGCACGATGCCGCTGTAGCCGGTGCCGCTGGCCGGGGTGAACTTCAGGGTGGCGGTGGCCACCGTGTAGCTGCCCGCCGTAGTGCCCACATTGGCGCTGGCTGCGCTATAGCCCGCAGGCAGGCCCTGCACCACGCAGGCCGACGCCCCGGCCGGCACCCCACTCAGGGGCAGGCTAAAGCTGCCGTCGCCGGCGCTGGTGGTTGTGCCATAGACCGTGCTGCCGCAGTCGGTCAGGTTCACCGTCACGCCGGGCAGCGAGGGCTCTGCACCGTTCTGAACCCCGTCATGCGCCGTGCCCGAGCCCACGCCCGTGTCCACAATCACCTTGCCGCTCACGGCCAGACCGGTGAAGGTATTGGTAAAGGTACATTGCAGGTCGGCACCGCCCAGCACCACCGCTGCCGGAATCTGCAAGGTGTTGCCAATCAGCGTGCCAAAGGTACTGGTGATGTTGCCGCTGACGGCCGCATTGGCATCCACGCAGGAGGCGCCGGTAAGCGTCCAGCCCGGCGACGGCAATTCCTGGATTTCCGTCAAGGTGTTGACGGTACTCAAATTCACCAGGCTACCGCTGGCGGCCACGCCCTGGCTGCTGGTAGCAACCGCATAGCTGCCATCGGTGCTAAAGCCGTTGGCATTGGTCGTACCCTTGAAGTTAAAGGTGCCGGTGCCGCCCTTGGATACCTTGTTGACCGTGACCGTGGCCGGCGCCAGACCGTCGTAACAGACATTGAACCAGCTGTTGTCCGGCACACCGTAAGACGTGGTGTTGGTGATTTGGACGCTGCGAACCGCGAAGGCGGAGGGGAACACCACCTGCCCCGATCCATTGCTGTTGTAAGCATCCAGGTCATTTCCGCCGAGCACATCCCCATTGGCGTCCAGCGAAACCGGCGACACCGGGTCAAGCCCCGACTGCCCGGTCAAAAACGAATAATTGGTGGGAGTGTTCAACTCGCCGCTCGCTATGGGCCGGTGCGCGCCATTGACAACGAAGGCCGCCGTCTGGCAGGTATTGAACGCAAACTGGGCGGCGTCGCAGGAATGTGCGCCCACGTCCACGGTAAGGTTCTTGACGGGCACAGAGAAGGCCAAACCGCAAAAGTTGGAGGTGGGGCCGTCACCCAGCAAGGAAAAACCGGACGGGTTATAGCCAGGAATAGCCGGATTGATGGTGGATGAAATTGGAACGGCGCAAGCGCTTCCGTTGGGTGTGACGGTCACGCCCGGTATGGTCTGGGTTGCCACGTTGAAGCAGACCGGGGCGGCCAAGGCATGGCCGAACGCCACGGTCAGGGTCGCCAGAAGGAAGGCCCGAAGACGAAGTTTTTTATACATTTTTTTCTCCGATGGGAATGGCTGCTAGCGCCTATATTTGCCGTGACGCGAACACCGCGCATTGCAGGGCCGCCTTGGGCACCACAAAGTTCGCTGGAATGGTGATCGAATAGTTTGGCGAACTGGTGACCACGTTGCTTGTGAAACTGGCTAAAACAGTGGGTGGCGCCGGATTGCCGGATGCGGCGGCGGCCGTATCCGTGCATTGGATGCTGGCGATTCTCCAACCCCGCTCCACCGTGGGCACGGTCACCGTCAGCGTGGTTGCCACATTCGCCGCCGCCAGCGTTTGGCTGGAGACCGTCACCAGGGTATTGACCTTGGTGGCGCCGTGTTGCTGCGTGGTCCAGCCGTTATTGCCCGCATAGCTGAAGTTCTCGGGCGGGTTAAAGGTGGCAGGCGCCGTCACGATCGCCCTTTCGGTCACCGTCAGGGTGGGCGCCGCCGCCGCCGTGTTGGTCAGCGTGCAGGTGATCGCGTCGTTGTCCGCCAGCGTAAACAGCGTGTTCAAGGTCAGCGCCTTTGGTTTATTGGCGGCATCCAGACAGCTCAGCGTGCCGCTGTACTGCCCCAGATTGGTGGTGCCGGCGGCCAGCTCCGTGATCTTGTACTGGGTGCCTGTCACCAAGGTGGTCACCCCGGTGGTTCCTGTGCCAGCGGTCACTGTGGCGCCGGCGCCGGTGGTGGTGCTGTTGGTGGTGGCATTGACCACGGACGCGCTGTTTTGAGTGATCTGCACCGTGAACTGGTCGGTGTCGGCAACCCGGGCGCTGCCCAGGGCCTTTTGCACGGTCAGTGTCGGTCCCGGTGGTGAAAGGTCGATCATTTGGATCTTGGACAAAGTACTGTGCTGCGCGGTCACTTGGCAGGGGGTGCAGCCCGGGCGAAGCATCGAAAAAACAGAGCCCAACGATGTCGTAAAACTGAGTATGGCGGAAGTCACATTGCCCACCCTAAAGTCCATGCTATTGGCCACCCAATCGACTAAGAAAAGATCGGCAATGGGTTGACTGAGGTTTGAATACTGCGTCTGGCCGGCAAAACTCACCTGCCATGCAGGCGCTGCCAGATACGTGAACACTGGAAATCTGGGGCCTTGATTAGTTTGAAAACCTTTCGACAGGAAGCTCAGGCGGTAAGTGTGATTGGGCTGTACGGCAATGCTCTGGCTTAAGGGCGGAGGAATTACAGGCAGCACCGCCAATGGGTGAACATTTACACCCATGTCCAAATAATATTCTTTTTCGCTGGTCGATATTAAAGCCTCAATCTGAGTAATGTTGTCTCCAGAGTAGAAGTAGGAGCTATTGGTCCAATCGAATTTGGTGCTGAAATCTCCGTTCTTTATAAGATTGGTCTGCGCGCTGACCTGGCTGATTCCCAAAAAGGCAGCCGCGACCAGCAATAGTATTTGCCATGCGAATTGCTTGATGAAGCGCATTTTGAAGAGCCTAGGGAATATGGAATTTGTCATGGGGTTCTCTTTTTATTGGGAGCTTGCTTTGGCACCATTGCGCTTGGAGCGCAGCGGCTGTTGTTTAACGGGCTCGCGCCCCCAAGCCGTGAGGCCGATCTGCTTCACGCGGCGTCCGCGCAGCGGGTCTATCAGTTGGTCCCACAGGCCGGGAGCCAAGTCATCGTCAATGCCGTATTGCTGGGGCCATTCGTTTTTGGGCAGATAGAAGCTGCCAAACAACATATCCACCCAGGGCATGGTGGCCGCGTAGTTTTTGTCGACCAAGGCCGGGTCGCCCTTGACGTGGTGCCAATGGTGAAAATGCGGACTTGAGACCAGATACTCCAGCCAGCCCAGGTTCAGCCGGATATTGGCGTGCACAAAATAGGCCCAGAGAGTCATCCAGGTCACAAAAATGGTGTTTGCCATTTCCGTGGAACCCGGCGCACGCTGCGCAAAACCCACCG
>TBL_comb47_HYPODRAFT_10002464_pt1 | contig 22834 bp, 14 predicted proteins | sample TroBogypolimnion_40_FD_10682 | JGI IMG/M metagenome (IMG submission 10682)
GCCAACACAGTTTCCCAGGACGCGGCGCAGGCGCCCTTGCTCGGCCTCATCCAACAGGCGGTAAAAGGCCACATTCTGCCTTAGCCAAGATTCCCATTCTTTAGGAAACTGCTGCATCTGCTCGATAAAGGTTAAAAGCGACCGCTAACGATCTGAGGAACGCTCGCAATAATCCTAAACCGAGTGACTGCCATTTGCGCGTGAGAACCCAAATCACAACCCAAAACACAACCACGCCGAGTAACCAAAGCAAAATCGCCATGCCGAATGTCTGGCTAAACTGGCCCCAATCCGCAAGAAAAACCTAGACGCTGTCCCCCTGCGCGCCCCTTATGCCACATGCCCCCGCGCCCGAACGAACCCCAAATTGGTGGCCGATAGCTAGTCCGTGCGGTCAGACCTCGACCTGGAGGGGAACGGCCACCCGGAATTGCGGATCTCTGGCTATGCGGGGGGACGCCTGGTGCTCGAGCGCTCGTTCTCCTCGGATGAAACCCGGGACCGCTTCGTCCTGGCGGTGGATGACCGGGAATTGGTTGCTGACGGATCGGACGCCACCCGGTTGGCCTTCAAGGTGGTGGACCACTTCGGAGCGGAACGGGCCTTCGCCGGGAGTGAGGTCGGCTTCGAACTGGCCGGCCCCGGAGAGTTGGTGGGAGACAACCCGTTGTCCCTGGGGGACAGCGGCGGGGTCGGCGCCGTCTGGGTCAGGACCCTCGCGCGACAACCCGGCCAAATCACGGTCCGGGCCGTGCATTCCTCCTTGGGCGCCCAGTCGATCACGGTCATCGCCAAAGGCTGAACTGGGCACCCGTGGAGATCCGGTTCCGTTGCCTTGGAATGCCCTGGCCGGGACGAACGGGCGGAGCCGGTTTTATTCACAGAACCCACGAACTGGTGGTGCTGCTGCAACTGCTCCTGCCCATCGACCCGCTGTCCCCGGCCGCGCACTCAGGCTGGGGACGGATGGGGCTTTCCCTCCCATTCTCGGATGCGGTCGCAGGCGGCTTGAAAATAATCTCCGAAGGGATCCAGCCAAATAATCCGGCGGTCGCGCTTAAACCAGGTCAGTTGGCCTTTGGCAAACTGGCGGATGGCGATGCCGAGCTGAAGACGCAGGTCGTCGAGGGTACCCAGTTCGCCTCGGAGATACCGTGTCACGTAGCGGTACTCCAACCCCAGTTTGTCGAGCCGGGTGTCAGACACCCCGCGGGAGCGGAGTTGAGCAACCTCCTCGATCATGCCGTTGGCCAGGCGATCCCGCAGACGCCGTTCGATTCTCTCTTCGAGGATCTTAAGCGGCCAGGTCAACCCCAACTGCAAGCAATGGTAGCGCGGGGAGTTCTGGGTAACTCGGGAGTGACCGGGGCTGGCGGCGGCGATTTCGATGGCCCGGATGAGCCGGCGCGGATTGTTTTTGTCAATGCGGGCGGCGGCTTCGGGGTCGGATTGTTGGAGCCGCTCGACCAATTGAGCGAGCGGAAGCGGCTCGAGCTCGGATCGCAGCGCAGCATTGGGAGGGACATCCACCAGTTGGTACCCGTCGACGATCGCGCTAATGTACAAACCGGTGCCGCCGACCAGGAAGGGCAGTTTTCCAGTACGATCCAGGGAGTCGATGGCGTGGTAAGCGGCCAGTTGGAACTGGGCCAGGGTGTAGAATTCGGACACCTCGGCAACGTCGATGAGGTGATGCCGCACCAGGGCTGCCTGGGCGGGAGTTATCTTGCCGGTGCCCAGGTCGAGGCCGCGATAGACCTGGCGAGAGTCGGCGGAGACGACTTCGCCGCCGAAATGGTTGGCGAGGCGAATGCCGAGGTCGCTCTTTCCGGAGGCGTTGGTCCCGAGTATGACGACCAGGTTTTGCATGGTTAAGGGGAGGGTTGGGGTGGAGCGCCGCTGAGCAGGCCGGGCAAGTTCAGCGCAGGACTGACCGCGAAGGTGGCCAGGCACACCTGGGCCTGGCCGGGATCATTCAGGCAAAGGGCGCCCTGGCGGATTTTAGGCGTCGGCTCACCTTCCAGGCGCAGGGGAAGGCGATCGCACAGGGACGCGGCGTAGCGAGAAAGATCCGCAAATCCTTCCGCGCGCGCCTGGGCCCGGCTGAGCAGGCGGAACAGGCCATAGGTTCCGGGACAGGTTTGCTTCATCAGTTCGACGGTCAGGCGCCCCATGGTGTAGCGAGGGTTGATTTCCACCACCGGCTTGAGCCGGCGGTCGCCCCGTTGCGTGCGATAGACGAAGGCATCGATACTGACGGGGCCGACCAAGCCGGCGCTCTGCAGGTGAGCTTCGAGCAGGGAAAAGACCAGGTCGTAGAAGCGTTGGAGGCGATCCGAACCGTCCGCCGACAAACGCAATGAGGCGGCCACCGCGGCCGGCAGGCACCGGCGGTAATCGGCCTCCGCCCAGTTGGCCAGGAATTGGCCCTTGCGATCGTTGACGAGGCCGGTGTAGCCGCAGACCTTGAGATGGTGCGGCTCCATCTCCAACTGGACGGAGAAGTCCACCTCACGCTCCAACCAGGGTTCAATGACCAACTGCCGACCTTGGATCAAGGCATGGGCCAGCCACTGCCGCTGTGCCGGCAGTAGCTCCGGTTCCCAGAGCCGCATCGCATTATGGCCGGCCAAACCGTGGGCTTCCTTGACCACCACCCGATGATGACCGCGGCAACGAATGGCGGCAATCGCCCCGAGCGCGGCTTCCAACGTGTCCACGGCTAGGCCCGTTTCCTGATCGGAGCAAAGCCAGGGTTCGGCGCCCCCAGTGCCAGGGCTGCCCCGTGGGTCTTCCCCCGGGGGCGAAGCCTCTGCCGCACCGCGACAGCAAGCCAGCACCTTCCTGAGGAACTCCGCGCTCCAGGCCTTGGAATAGAGCCGGGCGATTTGGTCATTGAAATGCCGGGAGGCGGGGCGAGTTCCCCCGGCCACGCGGGCAAAGAGCGGCTCGAACTGCTCGACACTGTCCGGACCCCAAGCCCAGGGTCGCAAACTGCGGATCTGGCGCTGACAGAGAGTACTCGCCGGATCGATGCGCCCGGCTTTGAGTTCGACGAACTCCGGCAGCGGAAACCCGGCGTGTTTGAGGCCTTCCGAAAAGCCCGCCGACGGCCGTTTCGCCAAAAGTACCACATCGTCCGGGCGGCAGAGGAATTGGGGCAGGTTTGCCAGATCGCGGGCGAGCATCGCCTGGTGCTTTACCGGCGTAAAGGCTGCGCCCCGGGCGATGTAGCCCTCGGCAAAGGGATTGAATACAAAAACGTCGCAAGGTTCCATCGCCGCTAAACAAGTTACCCGATGCGGTCCACGGTTGCCAATCCTCATCGTCCTCATCGTCCGGGCCCGACCCCACCGGGTTTGAGGGGCTCGGGCGGCCTGGGGACCGAGCGAGGCGGTGGTCGGTGGGGGGGCGAAAAAGCTTACCCAAACGCGGCGCTCGGGCGTAAGCTGGGGATTATGGCCACCATTGGCAAACGCAACACTCTGACAGTCGTCCGGGGATCGACCCCGGGCATTTATCTGGACGGGGGCGAGCACGGGGACATTCTGCTGCCCAATCGCTACGTGCCCCGGCGGGTCTGCCCGGGGGATCAGCTCGAGGTTTTCGTGTACCGGGACTCGGAGGATCGGCTCGTGGCGAGCACGGAAATACCGCGTGCCACGGTGGGCGATGTGGCCACGTTGAGAGTGGTCAGTGTCAATCGCCAGATCGGGGCGTTCCTGGACTGGGGCCTGGCCAAGGACTTGCTGCTGCCCTTCCGGGAACAGACCGGCCCGGTTCGCGTGGGCCAGGACGTGGTGGTGCGGGTCTACCTGGACCAGCAAACCCAACGAATCGTCGCCTCCATGAAACTAGATCGGAACTCGGCCCTCGAACCGCCCCGCTTCCGGGCGGGCGAGAAGGTGGATTTTCTGGTAACCGAACGGACCCCGCTCGGCTACAAGGCCCTGGTGGAGGGCGCGCACGCGGGCTTGCTTTACCACGAGGGCATTTCTGTCCCTGTGGCGATCGGCCAGACCTTTCAGGGCTTTGTGCGCGCGGTGCGGCCGGATGGCAAGATTGATCTGAGCCTGGACCAAGCCGGTTTCCAACGGGTGGCGCCCCTGGCCTTGCGGATCGCCCAGGCGCTCCAGCGCAACGGCGGACGGCTGGACTTGGACGATGACAGCCCACCCGAGACCATCCGCGAGGCATTCGGCGTCAGCAAGAAGGCCTTCAAGCAAGCCCTGGGCACACTCTACAAAGCCCGGCGCATCCGCTTCGCCAAACCGGGTATCGAGCTGCTGGATAACTCGACCTGGGCGCCGGCGCGCGGGCGGGATTGAACCTTAAACCCATGCGATCAGTTGAGAAACTCCCCAACGGAAGCCCAAGCCCCCGCCGCTCGTTGGTTCATCCCAACGCTCCGGAAGCGACCGACCCCGGAAGGCGACCGGGGCTGACACGGGTCAAAACTGCGCGTTTCTTGCTGCTACTGGTTCTGACGTTGCTTTGTCCTGGTCTGGGGGGAGGACAAACCAGCGTCACCACGATAAATGCCAAGCGTTCACGGGTGTCTCTGAACGGCACGTGGCGTTTCATGCCCGCAACCGAAGGGAGCGTGGAGCCCGCGAAGACGGGCTGGGGCGATATCAAGGTACCGGGCAGTTGGCAAAATGCTCGGGGCCGGTCTTCGGATTTCGTGGCCCTTGGCAGCGGCCCGCAGTGGGATCTCTATGATGGGGCACGGGTCGCGCGTGCCTGGTACGAGCGGCAGGTGTCGATCCCCGCCGAATGGCAGGGCCGCGCGATCAGCCTGCGCTTCGACCGCCTTTGCACGGACGCGATGGTCTATGTCAACGGCACCGAGTGCGGCCAGATCGCCTGGCCGTGGGGCTCGGTGGACATCACCGCGGCGGTAACGCCGGGCCAAACGGCGGAGGTGCGCGTGCTGGTGGCGGCGATAGCCGATGCGGAACAGGTGGGGACCTTCTGGCAGAATGCCTTTCTGAACGTCTCCTATTCCGCGGCCACGCTCAAGTCGCGGGGCCTGACTGGAAACGTCTTTTTGGAAAGCCGCTCATCGGAAGCTCGCGTGACCGACGTCTTCGTGCGCACTTCGACCCGAAACCAGAAGCTGTCCCTGGACGTGGAACTGACCGGCGTCCCGCAGGCGGGCCGGGTCCAGGTGGCCGCGGAGATGGTCAACGAAAAGGGCGAGATGGAGAAGACGTTCACTGCGGACGCGGTGGTGGTCGCCGGTGGGACGCAGGCGCTCACGCTGTCGTGGCCCTGGACCGACCCGCGCCTCTGGGACGTGGGCCAGCCCAATCTCTATACCCTTCGGCTCCGAGTGAAGGGCGCGGGCGTGGATGATGAGTATCACCAGGAATTCGGGTTCCGCGAGTTCTGGGTCGAAGGCCGGCAATGCTACCTCAACGGGAGCGTGGTCCACCTGCGGCAGCCTTGCTTTTACAACGGCCCACGCATGCAGGTGGGAGACACTTTTTCCGAAATGGGCCAGGAGACGGTGGATACCCGGGGCGATACCGCCGACTCGGGGCGAAATCTGGACGCCGCCGACCACGAGGGATACCTGGTGGCGGAGTACGTCCTCAACGCCAACAAGTACCTGATGAACTCGAAGGGAGTGGTCTGGGAACAGAATCGGCAGCGGGCCTTGGATCGAGCCGCCGTATGGATACGCCACTACCGCAATCATCCCTCGGTGGTGATGTGGATCGCCGGCATGAATTTCTTCAACAACGCGGTGGACGCCGACCCACGCCTGGTGGGCCGCCGCGGCTGGGGCCAAAGCGACAAGCGCTGGCAGCGCCTCATGGTGTTCGGCCAGGAGATGTTCGACGGACTCAGGCAACTCGACCCGACCCGGGTCTATTACAGCCATGCCGGGGCCTATACGGGCGACCTTTATACGATGAACTGCTACCTGGACCTCCTGCCGCTCCAGGAGCGCGAGGAGTGGCTCAGCGCCTGGGCCGAAGGCGGCGAGATGCCGATTTCCATGGTCGAGTTCGGCACCCCCATGGACTGCACCTTCCGGCGCGGGCGCCACGGGTTCGAAAGCAATATCAGCAGCGAACCCCTGCTCACAGAATACGCCGCCATCTATTTTGGCACAGAGGCTTATACCGCGGAGGAACCCAAGTATCGGCAGTATCTTCACGGCCTGTTTCGCGGCGGTATGATCTACGAGAGCTCCGAGAACCGCCTGGATGAGTACGCCGACAACCACAAACTCCAGCAACTCTATCGGCGCAATACGTGGCGCAGTTGGCGGACGGCGGGACTGCCGGGGGGGCTGCGCACCTGGTCCTGGACGCAAGACGCCCTCAAGGAGATCAACGGGCCGACCCTGGCCTGGATCGCCGGCCCGGCGGGGGCGTACACCGCCAAGGATCACCACTTCAGCCCCGGCCAGAAGATCGAGAAGCAGATCGTCCTGATCAACGATACGCGCCAGCCCCAAGATTTTTCCGCGGTCTGGACCGCCACGGTCGGCGGCCAGGAAGTGGATCAGGGTGAGCTGCAAGGCCGGCTGGCGGTTTCGGAGATCCGGTTCCTTCCCTGCGGTGTAATCGCGCCCGTTGCCGCAGCCGGAGATAAGGCCGACGGCCGGATCACTCTCGCCGCCACCATCGGCCAGGCCAAGCACCAGGATGCCTTCGCGTTTCGCGTGTTTGGCCCGGACAAGCCGGGCCATGGTGCCATCGCGGTGGTAGATCTGGACGGGGTGACCAGCAAGATGCTGGCGGACCTGGGGTATCAGACCAGCACCTGGCAGGGCGCCACCGCGCCGTTGGTAGTGATCGGACGCAACGCCTTGAGGGGCGACACCGCGGTGGCTGGCCGGCTGGAGTCCTATGTGCGGGCTGGGGGCCGAGCTCTGATCTGTACCCAGGACCCGGAATGGATGACCCAGGCCCTCGGGTGGCGCGTGGGTCCGAAGGTAGCTCGCCGCGTCTTCCCGGTGGATGCGGGCGTCGCCCGCGGCTTGGATGCCGAAGACCTGCGCGACTGGACGGGTAGCAGCACCTTGATCGAGGCGTATCCGGAATACGTGGGAAACTACCTTCGAGGGAATGAACGAGAACAGCCCTATGCCGGGTGGCACTGGGGCAACCGGGGCGGGGTCAGCAGCGCCGTCATCGAAAAACCCCATCGCAGCGGTTGGCGTCCCCTACTGGAATGCGAGTTCGACCTGGCCTACACGCCGCTGATGGAATTGGACTACGCCCAGGGCCGGGTAATCCTCTGCACCCTGGACTTGGAAGACCATGTGGCCCAGGATCCCGCCGCGCGGCGGCTGGCCGGGCGCATCGTTGATGACGCGCTTCACTCCCCGCTGTCTCCCCGGACGGGCAAGGTGGTGTACCTCGGCAGCGCCACGGGGGCGGCTTGGCTGGATAAGATCGGGGTGAGCTATGAGCGGTCGACCGCGCTCGACATCAGCGCTGGGTTGCTGCTCATCGGCCCGGAGGCTGAACTCGATACCACGGCGCTGACCGCCTACCTGGAAAAAGGCGGCAAGGTGTTCTTTTTGCCGCGCTCGCGAGCTGACGGGTGGCTCGGCACCACCTTGAAGCCGGCGGCAGCCCATTTCGCCGGGTCCCTGTCGGCGCCGGAGTGGCCCGAAGCCAGAGGCCTCAGCGCGTCCGATCTTCGCTGGCGTTGCTACCTGGACGCGGCTCCCTGGGTCTTGAGCGCGGGCGCGGAGATCGGAGCGGACGGACTGATTGGCCGCAAGGCCGTGGGTGCCGGCGTGGCGATCTTCTGCCAGGTGGACCCGGATGGCTTCCAGGCGGACGCGAAGACCTATTTCCGCTATACGCGCTGGCGGTCCACCCGCGCCGTGGCCCAACTCCTGGCCAACCTGGGCGCCAGTTTCGCCGTGGACAGCCGAATCTTCCACCCCCTTGACGCCGGGGCCCTGAACCCGGACCGGGACCGGCCGGGACCTCAAGCCACGGGCCCGCGAGTTGGCTTGGAGCGGGCTCCGAGCCCCCTAGCGGAGGGTCCCCAACCGCCTACGTATTACTACCCCGATTATCGCACGGATTTCCCGATGGGAGATAATCCGTACCGTTATTACCGGTGGTAGGCTAGCGGTGCGCGGTCTGCTTCAACGGCGCCGCACGGAGGCAATCCATCGAGGATTTACACAAACTTGATGACACCTTCGACGTGATCGCACACTATGGCCGGGCAAGAACCTATGCGTTATAGAAACATACTAGTCGGCGTGGTGTCCTGGGCCATCGTATCGTCATCCGCGTTTGCCGATGATTGGCCGCAGTGGCAGGGTCCGGACCGGACCGCCAAGTCCAAGGAAGGCGGCCTGCTCAAAGAATGGACGAAAGAGGGACCAGCGCTCGCCTGGAAGCTCAAGGGACTGGGCGGCGGCTACAGCGCTCCCTCCATCGCCGCTGGGCGGATCCTCGGCATGAGCCATCGCGGGGAGGACGAAGTGATTTGGGCTCTGTCCGAGAAAGATGGCAAGGAGCTTTGGGTGACACGCCTAGGGCCCGCGGTCAAACAGCAAGCGTCGCAGGGAAAAGAGGGGCCGGCCTGCACGCCGACGGTGGATGGCGAAATGCTCTATGTCGAGGGCCTGGGCGGCGAGGTGGCTTGCCTGCAGGCCAAAGATGGCAAGCTCATTTGGCAACGCAGCCTGAAGGCCGATTTTGGGGGGCGTCCACCCATGTGGAGTTACCGTGAATCACCGCTGGTGGATGGGGCCAAGGTCATCTACACCCCCGGGAGCGAAGACGCGGCGGTGGTGGCCCTCGACAAGTTGACCGGCAAGACCCTCTGGAAAAGCCAAGTGCCCGCTGGCACCGGTGGTGGACCTGGCGGGCCTGGCGGACCTGGTGGGGGTTCGCGTGGTTCAGGCGGTGGCGGTTCGGGAGCGGCCTACGCCTCGGCCATCGCGATCGACTTCGATGGGCAGCGCCAATACGTGCAGTTCACCGCGAAGGCACTGGTGGGGGTGGCCGCGACCGACGGCAAGTTCCTCTGGCGGTATGACCAGCCCGCCAATCGCATGGGGATTAACTGTTCCACGCCCGTCTTCCAGGACGGTATGGTATTTGCCGCCTCGGCCTATGGCGCGGGCGGTGGGTTGGTGAAGCTGAGCAAGGACGCCAACGGTGGGGTCAAGGCCGATGAGGTCTATTTCACGAAGAAGATGCAAAACCACCACGGCAGCATGATCTTCCTGGATGGCTGCCTGTATGGCGCTAACGGCGGCAACGAGGGCGGCTTCCTGGTCTGCCTGGATTTCAAGACCGGCAACGTGCTGTGGGATGAGCGCGACGACACGGAACACCGGGCGCCGAAAGGCTCGGTGGCTCTGGCGGATGGCCGGCTCTACTATCGGACCGAGAAGGGCACCATGCTGCTCATCGAGCCCAGCCCGAAGCAATACCTCGAGCGTGGCCGTTTCGACCAACCCGACCGGAGCCAACAACCGGCCTGGGCACATCCGGTGATTGCCAACGGCAAGCTCTATCTGCGCGACCAGGATGTGCTGCTCTGCTATGACGTGAAGGCGCCCTAAGGGGGGCTGCTTTGGAATCGACCGGTGCATCGATGATGCGGGGTTGGTCGGTATCAAGAACCAGCGAGGCCATTGTCGCAGGTTTGCTGGTCCCGGTGCTCGCGTTCGAGTCGAACGGCTTCCTCGAAAGCCGCGTCGTCTTTGAATGGGTGATAATTCTTGCCTTTGGCGGTGGGGGCCGCAAATTGGGGCCTGAATCATGAGTGACAATATTTTTATCGGCACGGACAGCGGAGCGACGACTACCAAGTTTTCCGCGGTTCGGGGGAATGGCGAAGCGGTGTCCACCAAGGTCTTGCAGCGTTCGACCAATTCAGAACAAGGCCGTGAGGCCGTTATCGCCTCGTGGATCGCGGGGGTGGGGGAGTTTCTGGCGCAGAATGAATTGCAGTGGCCGCAGGTCGCGGGGGTGGGGCTGGCGATTCCGGGGCCGTATGAGAGCTACGGCGTTTTCGGGAGATCACCGAATCTGCCCGCCAGTTTCAGCGGCTGGAATGTGTATGCGGATTACCGCGCGGCGCTGGCGAAGCAGGTCGGACGCCCGGTGCCGCTGTGCGTGGGGAACGACGGCAACTACGGCGGCGTGGCGGAGGCGCGGCTCGCGCGAGGCGACTCCAAGGCGTCGGTCGCGATGCTGATGCCGGGGTCCGGCCTCGGCGCGGCATTCGTGGGTGCGGATGGACTTTGTCTGGACGGCGACACACTGGCGGGGATGGAAGCGGGGCACATGCCGGCGCCCTTGCAACTGCTCGGAGTGACCGGCAAACCCCTGCCGTGCGGCTGCGGGCGCGACTGGGGTTGCGTGGAGGCGTACACCACGATTTCCGGGTTGCCGCATCTGCTGGTGGAGACCTTGCGGAAATATCCCGAGCACGAGCTCGCCAAATCCAGCGCGACGCCAAAAGAAAAGGCGCTTTCGCTGCGCGGCCGGGCGCAACAGGGCGATGCGTTGGCGGTGGAGATATTTGATTTTCAGGCGCGCGTGATGGGGCTGCACGTGGCGAACCTGGCGATGGCGCTGGATCCAGGGATTTTCATCATCGGGGGCGGGCTGATGGACCATGAGGCGACGACGACGGAGTTTCGGGAGCGGTATCTGCGGATCGTGCGCGAGTCGGCCCGGCCGTACCTTTGGCCGCAGCAGCGCGACACGCTCAAGATCATCCCGGCGGCGCTGGGCGAATTGTCGCAGGCGATTGGCGCGGCCCTGGTAGCCCTTTACCAAAGTCACCGGTAAACTCCCGCCGCGCTTCCGGGAGCGGGCTTCGAGGCTAACCCAAGCGGCTTGTCATGACTTCTCCACCGTTGGTCGATCCGCCGGCCCCGGACCCGCGTCGGACTTGGGGCTTTCGGATGTCGGCAGCCGACATCGCCGCGCTGGCCGCCTTCGGCGTGCTGGTGGTCGTTCTGCGTCACAAGGAAAGCAGTTTGTGGTGGTTACTGGCCCTCGCCGCCATCCACTTCTTTCTGTTCTGCAATGTGTTTCGGCTCTTGCGTCGCCGGGAATTGATCTGGGCTGGGTTTTTCGTGGGGAATGTCGCCCTGTGGACGGTATCCGGGCGACTCGATCTGTTCAACGTGTTGGCGTGCCAGTTGCCCGTGACTGTGGGCGTTCTTGCCTGGGAGATCAAAGCCCCCCGCTATCATGGGATCTTCGCAGCGCGGCTGAACCCCAGGCTAAACGAGTACCTCCAGGGAAGGACATCGGCCTGAAGCCTCATGCGGCGCAACCAACTCATTAACGCAACGTGATTTTATGAACCAAAACCCGACGGATCGACGCGGCCTGAATCGCCGTGACTTCATCAAGGCGGCTGCCCTTTCCGCCGCCGCGGTGGAGCTGGGTGGGGCGCCGGCCTCGAGCCTGGCTCAGGCCAAAAACCCGGGGAGCAATCCCCTGCCCCGCTGGCGGGGATTCAACCTGACCGACTTTAATTCCCCCAATCCCTCCACCCAACGACGCACCACCGATGACGAGTTAAAGTGGATGGCGGACTGGGGTTTCGATTTCGTCCGGCTCCCCATGGCGTACCCGCGTTATGTCGAATTCGATCGCTCGAAGGCGATCACCCCGGCGGAGGTGCTTCAAATCAACGAATCGGAGGTGGACCGGATCGAGGAGTTTGTGCGGAAGGCCCAGGACCAGGGGCTGCACGTGAGCATCAATCTGCACCGCGCGCCCGGATACTGCATTAACGCGGGTTTTCGCGAGCCCTACAATCTGTGGCAATCCAAAGAGGCCCAGGAGGCCTTCTGGTTTCACTGGGGGATGTGGGGGCGGCGCTTCAAGAGCCTGCCGCCCTCGAAGATCAGCTTCGATCTCCTGAACGAACCCGCCCTGATCTCGGATATGAACGATCAGCACGCGACCAAGGGGTTGGTGCCGGGGGAGATCTACCGAGAGGTGGCCAAGGGTGCGACGGCGGCGATTCGCGCCGCCAACCCGGAACATCGGGTGATCGCGGATGGGAACCGGAGCGGGAGCCTGGTGACTCCCGAGCTGAAAGACCTGAATATCGCGCAGAGCTGCCGGGGTTACTTTCCCGGCTACATTTCCCACTACAAAGCCCCCTGGGCCAACAAGGACCCGGAAAAATGCCCGCCGCCCGTCTGGCCGGGAGAAATCAATGGTGAGCAGTTCGGCAAGCCGAGGCTGGAGACCTTCTATGAGCCCTGGATCGACCTCGTGAAGAGCGGCGTGGGGGTTCACTGCGGCGAATGCGGATGCTGGAATAAGACCCCCCACCCGATCTTCCTGGCGTGGTTCCAGGACGTGCTCGAGATCCTGACCAGCCATCAGATCGGCTACGCCCTGTGGAATTTTAGAGGCGATTTCGGGCTGTTGGACTCGGGCCGGCAGGACGTGGATTACCAGGATTGGCACGGGCACAAGCTGGACGGCAAGCTGTTGGAGCTGCTCAAGAAGCATTGACCGCGCGGGATTCCGGACGGTTTTTCTCAGTTGCATGTTATAACATTTGTGATTACACTGAGGGTATGGTTCTGGAATTGAAATTGCGCAAGGTGGGGAATTCGGTGGGACTGGTTCTCCCGAAGGAAGCCCTGGCGCGCTTAAACGCGGACGACGGGGATGCGGTTTACTTGACCGAGACCACCGACGGAGGCTTTCGCCTCACAGCGGGAAACCCCGAGTTTGGCCGGAAAATGAAGGTGGCGGAAAAGCTGAGCCGCAGGTATCGCCATGCCTTGAAGGAACTAGCGAAGTGAAGCATCCCGTATGGCTGGAGCGCGAGGATTGCCTGGCGATTCATGACATGATGCTCGCACAACACGGTGGCTTGGCCGGGGTGCGGGACGAAGGGCTGCTAGAATCCGCGCTTTCCAGACCGCGGAATCTGGTCGCCTATGGCACCCCCACCCGCCAAGACCTGGCGGCCCGCTATGCCGGGGGCATTATCCACAATCATCCGTTTCTGGACGGCAACAAGCGCACCGGGTTCATGTTGGCGGTCACTTTTCTTGAGTTGAATCAATTCACGTTCTCCGCCACGGAGGAATCTGTGGTCGAAAAGACCTTGGCGCTGGCGAGCCACAGCCTGACCCAAACCCAGTATGCCGAATGGCTGCTGGAGAATTCAGTTGAGCTATGAGCCCGTGTGGAGGGGCATAGCAGACCGGTCGACGCTTTCAAAACCAGCGCTTTCTGAGTTGACGGTGACACCCGGGGCCGTCACTTTCAGGCCCATGAACTTAAAATCTCGAGTGGTGCTCACCACCTCCCTGGTGTTGTTGGCGGTCAGCCCAGCCGTCTTGGGCGCGGATAATGCAAAGACGGTTTCGCTGATCAATGGAAAAGATCTCACCGGGTGGAAGACCGTGGGGCGCGGATCCAACCAATGGGCGTTCGGGAAGGCGGAAATGGACCCGGAGGCCCCGGCGAAACTCAAGGTCGTCGGTCCCGGAGAGGAACTCATCAACACGAACAAGACGCTGAACCTCTCCTCGGAGGCGGTCTTCGGGGATTGCCTGGTCGAATTGGAGTTCCTGGTGGGGAAATCGAGCCCTAAGAACGAGACCGATTCGAATTCTGGCATTAAGATGATGAACATCTACGAGATCCAGATCTTTGATAGTTATGGCAAGGCGTCCCTGACCAAGATCGACTGCGGGGCGGTTTACAGCGAAACCGTGCCGGCGGTGAACGCGTGTAAGCCGCCAGGGCAATGGCAGAAGCTGGTCATCGACTTCCGCGCGCCGCGATTTGACGCGACGGGCGTCAAGACGGCTAATGCCAAGTTTGTGAAGGTCACGCTCAACGGGCAGGTGGTCCAGGACAACGTGGAAATCGCGCATGGCACCAACGTGAGCCGCAACGCTCCGGAGCATGCCACCGGCCCGATCTATCTACAGGGCGACCACGGCGCGGTGGCGTTCCGCAATCTCAAAGTCACGCCGCTGAATTGAACCCGAGGAATCACCATGCTGAAACCAGGTTTGAATCGCCGGTGTTTTCTCAAGCGCGCCGCCCTCGCCGGTGGCGCGGTTTCCGCCGCCAATTTTCTTTCCGGCCCGAATCTCTTTGCGGCGACCGGCACGGTGGACAAGCTGAATTGCGTGCAGATTGGCTGCGGCGGGCGCGGGATGGCCCATCTGGGCGAGGTGATCGGCACGCTCGGCCAAAACCTCTACGCCATCGTCGAACCCAACGAGAAGAAACACGCCGGGGTGAAGACCTGGTTGAAAAACCATGGCGGCGACCCGGACAAGGTGCAGATCTTCGCCGATTACCGGGTGATGTTCGAGCAGATCGGCAAGAACATTGACGCGGTGTTCGTCGCCACCCCCAATCATCACCATGCCAAGGTTTCCCTCATGGCCATGGAGGCGGGGAGGCACGTTTACTGCGAGAAACCGGTGTGTCACGACATCAGCGAGGCCCGGATACTGCGCGCGGCGGCCCGCAAATACAGCAAGGTGGCGACCCAGATGGGCAACCAGGGACATTGCGCTGACGGCTATCGGAGCCTGTGCGAGTTGATCGACAGCGGGGCGATCGGCAAGGTGACCGAGACGCACAGTTGGACCGACCGCGCCAACGGCGGCGTTGGCCCGCGTCCCCCCGCCCTGCCGGTGCCCGCGGGTCTGGACTGGGAGCAATGGATCGGGCCGGCGCCCTTCCGGGATTACCACAGCGACATCAATCCGCACGAGTGGCATGGTTGGTACGATTTCGGCAACGGCTCGATCGGGAACATGGCGTGCCACGTCCTGGATGGGGTGTATTGGGCGCTCAAGATCGAGCATCCGTCCGCCGTCGAGGTGGAGTACCTCCGCGGGGGCAGCGACGAGCGGTATCCGACCGGCAGCCGGATTCGCTGGGACGTGCCCGCGCGCGGCGATTTGCCGCCTTTGAAGGTGTATTGGCACGAGGGCCTCAACGCCACGACGACCACGGAACCGTCCGGTAGCTTGCATGCGGCCCGCGGCGAGGCGCGGAACCTCCCGCCGCTCCTGCTGGAGTTGAGAAGCAAATACCCGACCGAACAACTGGATGGGGGCGACAGCGGCACACTCTACGTCGGAGAGAAAGGCGTTGTTTTCACGGGCACCTACGGGGAGAAAATGCACGTGGTGCCCTACGAAAAGATGGCGACCCTTCCCAAACCGCCCAAAACCTTGCCGCGATACCCTCAAGGCATCTTTGCCAACTTTGTCGAAACCTGCCGTGCGGGCCGGACCGACACGGCGGTGCCCTTCGAATACGGAGCGCGGCTGACGGAGTTTGCCATTCTCGGCAACCTGGCCCAGCATGTGGGCGAAGGGAAAAAGGTGGAATGGGACGGTCCGAACATGAAGGTCACGAATCTCCCTGAGCTCAATCAGTGGGTCAAACGCCCGTATCGCAAGGGATGGGAGATTTGAGTTTGCCGCGCGGGCGAGAGCTGGCGGTGGCCACAGCCCGCCAGACTCTGGCCCGTTCGACCGGGTTTCCGATGGCCAGATCTATCAGGGCGGGTTGAGGTCACGGGTCGTGGGGTGGGTGGAGGGGAGAAGCGCGAGCCTCCTGGATACCCAGGGCAGCCGGGCAGCCGGCTTCTGGCTCACGCCCGGCGGTCATGGGTATTTGCCGCTCGCTCACGGGGATCGCCAGTTTTAGTCGTTGCTCCGTCAGGGTGGCACTCTTAAACTTGCCGCATGAACCCACCCCGGTTGCCCAACCTTCGAAAGCCGGACCGCCAGCGTGGTAGCGTGCGGGGCCGGGTCAGGACCTTACCAACCAGGCCGTGCTCCAAGCGGCCGAGGTCGTGGCCCTGGCGACCGTTGGGCCCGTTGATCCTGGCCCTGGCGCTGAGCCTGTTTTCCATCACTTGCGACGCCGCGACGTTGAGGACAACAGTCACCCAGGCAGCGGGCACCGACTGGACGGCGGCCATCTGGCAAACCAATGGCGCCGGCACGAGTGTCGGTCCCCCCATCGCGGGGAACACCTACCAAGGCGTATCCAACGGCACAGCCTTTGGGAACGGCCTAAATAACACTCGCATCCGCAACCCAACCCTCTCCGGCTTGGTCAGTTTCCCCGGCGATAGTCTCACGCTCAACACCAACAGCGAGATCCGTCTCAAAATGGCGAGTGCGGGCCAACCGGTACTGAACTTTCCCGGCGTGGGAACCAACGCCGGACTGATCCTCAACGGCGGCGTCTTGAACGTGGGGGATGACACCGTGTTCACCTTGACGGGCAAAGTCCAGGTCGCCTCCCAGTCCTACCTGGCGCCGGCGGATGCCGGGGGCGGAGCCGTCATGCCGTTGCGGGGAGTCACGATGGCCGGCCAGCTTACCGGCAGCGGGACCATGGTGATTTTCCAGGGGGGCACGACCGTGCCCCAGCGGTTCTCCGGCAGCTCGAATACCTTCTCCGGCCAATGGGTGGTGAAGGCCGGCTGGCTGTTGGGGGCGGGCCTCAATTCTCTGGGCACCAACAGCATCACCATTAACCCGAACTACACCCTCCCACTTGACCCCTCGATCGTGAACGTCGCCGGTCCGGCCTGGCTGGAATTGGGTTACGACCTCAACAGCGCGGGGGCCTTGGTCCTGACCAACGGCGGCGTGATGATGCTCCACCAGAACTGCGTGTTCAGCGCAGTGAAAATCGGAGGCGCGGCCCTGAGCCAGGGCACCCATTACTACTTGGAGTTATTGGCGAATTATCCGAACAATTTTGCCGCCGGAGGCTCCGGGAGTCTCACGGTTCAGCCCTATGGCACACCGCCGCGGTTGGCGCCCCAGATCACGACGCAACCGTCGTCCGCCACGCTCTACGCGGGCAGCCCGACGCAGATGGTCGCCGCGGCCTCCGGGGCGCTGCCGCTGGCCTATCAATGGCAAAAGGGGACCAACGGTGTCTTCGTGACCCTGGCCGATACCGGCGACGCCTCCGGTTCGAAGACGAACGTCCTGACCTTCACCGGCCTGGTGATGTCCGACGCAGCGGATTATCGGCTGGTGGTCACCAACTCGCTGGGCGCGGCCACCAGCCAGGTGGCCACGCTGACCGTGCTGGCAGCCGACACCAACCACCCCATGATCGCCGTGCTCAACCCGGTGGCGGGAGCTACCGTGAGCGCCCTCACCCAGATTGAGGTGACGTTCAGCAAGGCCGTGCTCGGGGTGGGAGTCGAGACCCTCGAGGTCGACGGCGCACCGGTCGAGTTGGTGTCGGGGGCCGGTTCCAATTATGTCCTCACCTTCAGCCAACCTCCGCCCGGCACCGTGCAGATCACCTGGGCGGTGGGCACCGCGATTAGCGACTTGTCCGGGAATTCGTTCGATCGGTCGGTATCGTGGACGTACCAACTGTTGGACAACCTGCGACCCGGGCTGGCTTCCGCAGCTCCGGCGGGAGGCGCGACCGTCGACCATTTGAGCCAGGCACAGGTGGTCTTCACCAAACCGGTCACCGGGGTCACCCCCGCTAGCCTCCTGGTCGACAGCCAACCCGCCTTGAGCGTCACCGGCAACGGCTTCGGTCCCTATGTATTCCAATTCACGCAACCGGCGACGGGCGCGGCGCAATTCTCCTGGGCGGCGGGTCAAGCCATTCATGACAGCGCGTCCAACCTCTTCATCCCCAGTTCCTGGGCGGTCACGCTAAGCCCCGGGAGCGCCTCCGCCCTCACCAACGTGGTTATCAACGAGTTCCTCGCCGCCAATGTCAGCACCAACGGCTTGGTCGACGAAGACGGGCAACCGAGCGATTGGATCGAGTTATTGAACCGCGGAACCAACACGGTCAACCTGGATGGCTGGTCCCTCACGGACACCACGGACACGCCCGCCGAGTGGACTTTCCCGTCCACCAACCTTGCCGCCGGCCATTACCTGGTGGTGTTCGCTTCCGGGAAAGATCGGCGTCTTCCCGGCGCGCCCCTGCACACCAACTTCAAGCTGAGTTCCATCGGCAATTACCTCGGTCTTTACAGTGCCGATTTTCCGCCCGCGGTGGTTCATGAGTACGCGCCGCAGTATCCGGAGCAACGCAACGACATTTCCTACGGGCTGGACAGCCATAACGCGCCGAAGTATTTCGCCGTGCAAACGCCCGGGGGGCCGAATAGCGCCAGCACGCTGTCCGGACTGGTGGCACCCGTCAACCTGAGTGTGCCGCACGGCTTCTTCAACCAGCCATTCAAGCTGATCCTGACCACCGAGACTCCGGGAGCCGCGATTGTCTATACCACCACCGACGCCAGTGTGCCAAGCATCAGTGGCGGCGCCACCAACGGTTGGCTCTACACCGGCCCGATCCCGATCAGCCGGACGACGGTGGTCCGGGCAGCGGCCTTTGCGCCCGGTCTGCTGCCCACGCTCGTCTCGTCTCGGACTTATTTGTTCGTGGAGGACATCGTTCACCAACCATACAACCCGAGCGGCTATCCCACCGGCTATGCCTGGACGCCCACCCCGGGCGAGGTGACCACCGGTTCACTCGCCGATTACCAAATGGACCCATCGATCGTGAATGATCCCCAATATTCGAACGCCGTCCGAGTGGGCCTAACCTCGATACCGTCTCTGTCGATCCTCACGCCAATCGATAACCTCTTCGGTCCAGTCAACGGGATCTACACGCACTCGGTCGATCACACGCTTGAAGTCCCCTGTTCGATGGAATTGCTCTATCCCGACGGGTCTTCGGGGCTGCAACAGGATTGCGGTCTCCAGATGCAGGGCGGGGCCTCACGAATGCCCGAGAGAACCCCCAAGCACTCGTTCCGGGTGGATTTCAAGAGCGGGTACGGGCCGAAAAACCTCAACGACCAGGTGTTCGCGGATTCGCCGGTGCAGAATTTCAAGACCCTGGTGCTGGATGCCGGCTACAATTACTGGTGGCATTATGAGGGCCAGGTCAGCCCGACCGACCAACGCTACCGCGCCCAATGCGTGCGCGACCAGTTTATCAGCGATCTGATGCTCGCCCTGGGTCGTCCGTCATTCCATGGTCAGTTCTATCATCTTTATCTCAACGGCATCTACTGGGGTCTGCACTATATCCATGAACGGCCCGACGATGATTTTGCCGCCAGCTACTTTGGGGGCGACAACACGGATTACGATGTCATCAAGAACACGAGCGACAACCTCCAAGTGGTGGCCGGGGATCTGACGGCATGGAACGCCACCATGGCGCTCTCGAATAGCGGCCTGACCAACAACGCCCAATACCTCCAATTGCAGCAGTATATGGATATCGATAGCCTGATTGATTACATGATCCTCAATCACTGGGGCGGGAACGACGATTGGCCGCAGCACAATTGGTATGCCATCCGCAACCGCACCACGGGCGACGGGTTCAAGTTCATCATCTGGGACGCCGAACAGGTGCTCAAGAGCGTCACCGAAAACGTCACCACCGTCAACGCGGCGAGCAGCCCGGCCCAGGTTTATGTCGCCCTGTTGAACAACGCGGAGTTTCGGTTGCGCTTCGCCGACCATCTCCAACAGTTGTTCTTTAACGGGGGGATCTTCTACACCGATCCCAACCCCGCCAACGCCGTGTGGGACCCGGCCCACCCCGAACGGAATCCGGCAGCCGCCTATTACATGAAGCGGATCAACGAGATCACCAACGCCATCGTGGATGAATCGGCGCGTTGGGGGACCTACACCCCGGGCACGAACTACAGCCGGAACTATCCATGGCTGCTCGAACTGAACAACCTGCTGGGCCGCACCAACACCGGCGGGAACACCGCGAACTACTTCCCGCAGCGTTCCGCCAACGTGCTGAACCAATATCGGGCCATCGGACTCTTCCCCAGCGTCGCCGCGCCAGCCTTCAGCCAACCGGGAGGAACCGTGCCCTTCGGCTACGCCCTGGTGATGACAAACCCTAATTCGGCGGGGAAGATCTACTACACCACCAATGGCGCGGACCCACGGTCCTTTGGCTCAGGCGCCGTAGGTCCGGGTGCGCTCGTCTATTCCAACACCCCGTTGGTGCTCAACGGGAGCACCGTTGTCACGGCTCGCGTGCTCAACGGAAGCTGGAGCCCCCTCACGCAGGCCGGCTTCACCGTCGCCTCGCTCGGCATCCCGATCGCCATTACGGAGGTGATGTACAACCCCATCGGCGGCAAGGAATACGAGTTTCTGGAGTTGCAGAACCTGGGCGGCATCCGCGTGGACCTGAGCGGCTTCAGCTTCGACGGGATCACCTATATCTTCCCCGATGGCACGAGCCTGGGGCCGGGCGCGGTGATGGTTCTGGCCTCGGGTGCGAGCCCAGGCGCGTGGACCAACCGCTACCCCGGGGTCGTGCCCGGCGGGTATTACGGCGGCGCCCTGGACAACGCGGGGGAACGGGTCGCCCTGCTCGACCAGGATGGCAACACCGTGACCTCAGTCACCTACAGCCCCACCAACGGCTGGCCCGCTGCTGCCAACGGCGGCGGCTATTCACTCGAAGTCATCAACCCCGGCGGCGATCCCGATGACCCCGCCAACTGGCGCGCCAGTACCGCCCTCAACGGTTCCCCCGGCATCGTGAATCCCGCCAGCGCGCCGCCCGCGGTGCGGTTCAACGAGGTGATGGCCGAAAACGCCGGAGCGGTCACCAACGGGGGCACTTACCCTGACTGGCTCGAACTCTACAACCCGGGAGCCAACAGTGTCAGCCTCGCCAACTGGAGCCTGAGCAACAGCGGTGATCCCCGCCAGTTTCTCTTCCCGAGCGGCGCCACCATCGGCCCCGCCGGCTACCTCGTCGTCTGGTGCGACAGTCAAACCAACGCGCCGGGGCTGCACAGCGGCTTCACCCTGGGGCGCAAAGGGGAGAATCTGTTCCTTTACGATTCCCTGACCAATCGCATCGACGCTTTCAGTTTCGGATTGCAGTTAACCAACTACTCGCTGGGGCGGGTGGGTCTGTCCGGCGCCTGGCAACTCACCTTCCCCAGCCCGGGCTCGAACAACGTGGCGGCGCCGGTTGGATCGGCGACAAACCTGTTCCTTAACGAATGGCTGGCTAATTCCCTCCCGGGCGGCTCAGACTGGGTCGAACTCTACAATGCCTCGGCCAGCCTGCCCGTAGCCCTCTGTGGTCTTTACCTGACTACCAGCAACGAACTGTTTCAGATCCGCTCGCAATCTTTCATCGCCCCGCACGATTTCGCGCAACTCCTTGCCGACAAGACCCCGGGGCCGGATCACCTCGATTTCAAACTGGCCGCCGCTGGTGATGCCATTCGGCTCTATACGGCGACGGCCCAACTCGTCGATTCGGTGAGTTTCGCCAACCAACTCCCGGGCGTTTCCCAGGGTCGGTTGCCGGATGGTTCGACCAACCTCGTCAGTTTCCCCACCACACCCAGTCCCGGGGCCAGCAACTATTTCAGCACCTACACAGGGCCGCTGCTCAACGAGATCATGGCCAGGAACGTCTCGACCCTGTATGGCCCCGGTGGCAACACTCCGGATTGGATCGAACTCTACAATCCAGCCGCCGCCAGCCTTAGCCTGGCGGGCTTGAGCTTGAGCACCGAGCCAGGCAAGCCGGGCAAATGGTGCTTTCCGGCCGGGAGTTCCATCGCTGGCGAGGGTTACCTGCTGGTCTGGTGTGACAACTCGACCCCGGGCTCCACGAATGTCCAGACGACTCCGAACACCGGTTTTGCCCTCAGCGCCGAGGGCGACGGCGTTTGGCTCTTCACCACCAACGGCCAGGTCGCCGACGGTGTCACTTTTGGTCTTCAGGTGGCCGATCTCTCTATTGGGCGGACCTCCAAGGGATGGGCGTTGACCAGCTTCCCGACTCCGGGCGCGGCCAATGCGGCCACCGCCACGCTGGGCAGTCCGGCTAATCTCCGGATTAACGAATGGATGGCGAACCCAACCTCGACCAATGATTGGTTCGAGATCTACAATACCGATGCCCTGCCCGCGAGCCTGGCCGGGCTGTACTTCACCGATGACCCCTCGATCACGGGGGTGACCAACACCCAGGTAGCGGCCCTGAGTTTTATCGCTGGACACGGATGGACTCTCTTCCAGGCGGATAACCGCCTTAGTCAAGGCCCGAGCCACGTCGGCTTCGCCCTCAATAAGGACGGCGATTCCCTCCGGGTGTATGACAGCAACCTGAACCTGGTCGACGGCGTGGATTTCGGCCTGCAGGCGCCAGGAGTTTCCCAGGGACGCATCCCCGATGGCGGGAACCTCATCCTCAGCTTCACCCTCCTGCCGACGCCCGGCGCGGCCAACCAAGCTGATGACACGGATCAAGACGGCGTTCCGGACTGGTGGTCACTGCTCTATTTTGGGCACGCCACCGGTCTGGCCGCCGACCAGTCGCGCGCGCAGGACGACCACGATGGCGACGGGATGTCCAACCGGGCCGAGTTCCTTGCTGGGACCGACCCCACCGATCCCCACAGTTACCTGAGAATCGATTCCCTCGCTGCCTCGCCCAGCGGCCTGACGCTCCGTTTTACTGGCGTGGCGGGGCATTCCTACACGCTCCAATATGCCGCCAGTCTGTCGGGACCGTGGCAAAAGCTGGCGGACGTCCCGATGGTGAATGTGACGGGGCCGCAAACCGTAACCGATCCCGCCGTTGGCCCCGCCGCGCGTTTCTACCGGCTAACGACGCCAAAGCTGCCGTGAAGCCGGCGACGGGGGGCCATTTCCTGCGACGGGCGATCGGATCTGATTTGGTACCGATTCGAACCGAAAATGGGGAGGTTCTGTGGTCCCGATGCGAAATCAACTCCCCCGACCAGAGATGGGCCAGCGGTTTCGTATGAG
>TBL_comb47_HYPODRAFT_10002466_pt1 | contig 22830 bp, 17 predicted proteins | sample TroBogypolimnion_40_FD_10682 | JGI IMG/M metagenome (IMG submission 10682)
GGGCGTACTGGTTTACGTGATGATGGCCTTGATTCTTTTATGGAAGCCTGACGGCCTGTTCAAGGCGGCATGACCATGACGCATTCCCGTTCAATTTTTGTTGCGCTTTGCTTTGCACTGCTGGCCCTGTTTCCGCTGGTCTCTGGCAGCTATGGCGTCGACTTTGTCACCAAGATCATGGTCTTTGCCATCTTTGCGCTCAGCCTGGAGTTGCTGGTGGGCGCCACTGGCCTGATCTGCTTTGGCCAGGCGGCCTTCTTTGGCATTGGCGCCTATGCGGCGGTGCTGCTCTCAAGCGATACCGACGCCTCTTCCATCGCCTGGCTGCTGCCGACCTGTGTGGCGGCGGCTGCCGGCTATGCGCTTCTGGTGGGCGCGCTGTCGCTGCGCACCAAGGGCGTGTACTTCATCATGGTGACGCTGGCCTTTGCCCAGATGGCCTATTACGTGGTGCACGACACGCCGCTGGGTGGCGGCACCGACGGCATTTACCTGACGCTCAAACCGGTGCTCGGCAGCTGGATCGATCTGGACAAGGGCAACAGCTTGTACGGCTTTACGCTGGCCTGCCTGCTGTTGGTGTTTGGTTTCCTAGCGGTGCTGAACGGCTCGCGCTTCGGCCGTGCGCTGGCCGGCATTCGCGTCAACGAGCAGCGCATGCGCGCCACCGGTTTTTCCACCTACCCCTACAAGTTGGCCGCGTTTACCTTGTCCGGCGGCATTGCCGGTCTGGCCGGTTTTTTGTTTGCGGTGAAGGACGGTTTTGTCAATCCCGAGATGATGAGCTGGCATTTGTCGGGCGCAGTGCTGATCATGATCATTCTGGGCGGACTGGGCCATTTGCGCGGCGCGCTGATTGGCGCCTTTGCCTTTGCGCTGTTGCAGGAGCTGTTCAAATCCGAGGCGATTTTTGGGTCCTTTGCCAAGCACTGGCATCTGGGTCTGGGCCTGTCCATCATTGCCAGCGTGGTGCTGTTGCCGCGCGGCCTGGTCGGCCTGCCGGAACAAATTCGCGCAAGGCTGCTGGGTGCCAAGCAGCCCGGTGGGACTGGACTATGAGTACCGGCGAAGTGCTGCTGTGCGGCCAGAACATCACACGCCGCTGGGGCGGTCTGGTAGCCCTCAATCAGGTCAATGTGGAGCTGACGCGCGGTAGCGTCCATGCCGTTATCGGCACCAACGGCGCGGGCAAGTCCACGTTGATCAATATCCTGTCCGGCGAGTTCCCACCCAGCGAAGGTACAGTGGAGCTGCTGGGTCGGGATGTGACGGCTTGGCAGCAACCTAAGCGCGCCCGCGCCGGTCTGGGCCGCAGCTACCAGCGCAACACCATCTACCCGAGCTTTAGCGTGTTTGAGAACTGCCGCCTGGCGGCACAAGCGACCCATCAAAAGCCTTGGGCTTGGTGGCAAAGCGCGCAGAACTGCGAGCTGAGCTGCGGCATTGCCGAGAGCGTGGTGGCGCGCAGCGGCCTGACCGATTTGCGCGAGTTGTCGGCCGGCCTGCTGTCGCACGGTCAAAAGCGCCAGCTGGAAATCGCCATGTGCCTGGCCACCCGGCCGCAGGTCTTGCTGCTGGACGAGCCTTTGGCCGGTATGGGCGCCGAGGAAACCGAGCGCATGCTGGCGATGCTGGCCGAGCTGAAAAACGAGCATGCGATTCTGCTGGTAGAGCACGACATGGACGCCGTCTTTCGCATTGCCGACCGCGTGACGGTGATGGTCAACGGCAGCGTGATTGCCTGCGACTCTCCCGAAGCCATACGCAGCAACCCGCTGGTCCAAATGGCCTATCTTGGAGACCACGCATGAGCGCTTCTGAGTCGATTCTGGACGCCCAGGGCATTCACGCCTGGTATGGCTCCAGCCATGTGCTGCATGGCGTCGACATCAAAATCCACCGCGGCGAGACCATGGGCCTCTTGGGCCGCAATGGCATGGGCAAGAGCACGCTGATCCGCACGCTCCTGGGCCATGTGCCGCAGCGCGACGGCCATATCAGCCTGTTCGGCCAGGACATGTCGCGCGCCAAGCCCTTTGAGGTGGCACGCCTGGGCGTGGCCTATGTGCCCGAAGGGCGCGGCGTCTTTCCCAACCTCACCGTGCGTGAAAACCTGGTGATGGCCGCACGGCCCGGGCGCGATGGCCGCAAGGACTGGAGCTATGAGCGCGTGCTGGAAACCTTTCCGCGCCTGAGCGAACGCTTGAGCAATTTAGGCGCGCAACTCAGCGGCGGCGAACAGCAAATGCTGTCGATCGGCCGCGCGTTGATGACCCACCCCGAGCTGATCATTCTGGACGAAGCCACCGAGGGCCTGGCGCCGTTGATCGTGCTGGAGATCTGGCGCGTGATCGGCGAGATTCGCAAAAGCGGCATCGCCACCTTGATCGTGGACCGCGACTACCGCAAGGTGCTGGCCCATGCCGACCAGGCCATCGTGCTGCAAAAGGGCCAGGTGGTGCTGGACGGCGATGCCGAGGCGGTGGCGGCTGATCCTGCGCTGTCCGGATTCCTGGGGCTTTGATACCGCAGCGCCAGGGTCGATAGTGGGCCGTGGCTGCAAGTCCCAAGGTAGCGCAAGGACATGCTGAACCCGCAGGTGCCCTGCCGCTGGCATCCGTACACTCTGGCCCTTTGATAATCCACAGGACTTCCCATGCGTACATCTCTTCTCGGCGGCTCATTTACATTTCCGGGCACTGACATGACGGTGCAAAGAATGGGCTACGGTGCCATGCAGTTGGCCGGTCCCGGAGTCTGGGGCCCGCCGGCCGACCCGCAGGCCGCCGAGGCCGTGCTGCGCGAGGTGCTTGACGCTGGCGTCAACCACATCGACACCTCCGATTTTTACGGCCCCCATCTCACCAACCAGCTGATTCGCCGGGCCCTGCATCCCTACCGCGATGGACTGGTGATCGTCACCAAGCTGGGCGCACGCAGGCCCGCCGACAAGTCGTGGCAAAGGGCGAATACGCCCGAAGAACTGAGCGTCGGCGTGCATGACAATCTGCGCAATCTGGGCCTGGACGCGCTCGACATCGTCAATTACCGGGTGGTTGGAAGCGGTCATGGCACCGAAGAGGGCAGCATTGCCGAGCAGGTGACTGCGCTGGCCGAGCTCAAGCAGCGCGGCCTGATACGCCACATCGGACTGAGCAACGTCACGGCCACTCAAATTGCTGAGGCGCAAACCATTACCGACATCGTGTGCGTGCAAAACCTCTACAACCTGGCCCATCGCCAGGACGATCTGCTGCTGGACGATTTGGCACGTCAGGGCATTGCCTATGTCCCGTTCTTCCCGCTGGGCGGTTTCACGCCCTTGCAGTCTTCCACCTTGACCGAGGTGGCGCAAGGTGTAGGAGCGACGCCCATGCAGGTGGCCCTGGCCTGGCTGCGCCAGCGGTCCTCCAACATTTTGTTGATCCCCGGCACCTCATCGCTGGCCCATCTGGGTGAGAATCTGGCAGCAGCGGAGCTGACGCTGTCGGCTGAGGCACTGCGAGAGCTGGAGCAGGTTGCAGTGCTTGCAGCCTAGCGTTCACTATTCGTTGAGCAGCTGCCCCGCGATCGCGGTTGCAGCGGACCTTGTCTCTACGCCCAGTTTTTCGAATATATGTTCCAGATGCTTGTTGACGGTGCGGTGGCTCATGCCCAAGATATCTGCAATGTCGCGGTTGGTCTTTCCCTTGGCCAGCCATGACAGGACTTCGGTTTCACGCGGCGTCAAGGGAATATCGGGCTGACGCACCGGACTGCCGGCTTTGGCCGGGGCCAGATGCAACACCCACATCGATTCGGAAATGCCGCTCTGTCCCATATGCCTTGCGATCAGGGTGCCCTGGTCCGCTAAGGGTACGCTGATCTGCGTTTGTTCCTGGGCGGTATGCAGCCAGGCCAGCGCGGCCTGCGGTTCCTGCTGCCCGAAGGCGGCCTCCAGCCAGCGCGTGGCCTGTGGCGAACGCCAAGCCAGACGCCCACGGCTGTCCAGCAGCACCGTGCCCAGGCCGGCCACGTCCACCGCCTCGCGTGCCATGCGGGTTGCCTGCGCGTTGCGCACATGGGTTGCCAGGCGCACCAACACCTCGGGCAGGCGCAGCGGCTTGACCACATAGTCCACTCCGCCGCTGGTGAAGCCTTCGAGGATTTGCTCGGTTTCCGAAAGCCCGGTCATGAACACCACCGGGATGTGGGCCCAATGGGGCGTCTCCTTGAGCCTTCGACACAGCGCGAAACCGTCCATGCCGGGCATTACAGCGTCCAGCAGGATGCCATCAGGAATCACTATTTCCAGCCGTTCCAGGGCTTCCTGTGCGTCTCTGGCGGCCAGTACGGCATAGCCTTCGGCACTCAGTGCGTCGCACAGCATGCGCAGCGTGTCGAGCGCATCGTCCACCACCAGAATGCAATGGCGTGCTGCCGGGGATTCGGGTCTAGAGAGGTCGGTCATGGTCGGGTTCGCGAAGTTGAATGCTGAGGGACTGGAAGTCGAAGCCTTCGGCCAGTCCTTGCAAAAAGTGCAGCGTGATGGTGTGCTCCGGATGGGAGGCGAGGGCCTTGCGCAACGCATCCCGCAGCGCCGTGGCGTGACCCTGTCTGGCCAGTCGGCCCAGCTCCTCGCGCAGCATGTCGGGCAAATCCGCTGGGTTCGGACGCGTCGCTGCGCCGGGGTTTTGCTCCAGCCTGGCGGCCACCAGGGAGCGCGGCGTGTTGTCCCTTACCCATTCAATTTGAAGCGCCTGTTCCAGCGCGTCGAGCAACTCCGATTCGATAATCGGCTTGCCCACAAAGCCCTGGCATTGCATGGCCAGCAGGCGTTCCGGCTGGTGGTCAAACAAGTTGGCAGAAACAAAAACAATCGGCAATTTTTCGGCTGGTATGAGTTGACGCAAAAGCGCCGCGGTTTCCCAGCCGTCCAGGTCGTCCATGGTGATGTCCAGCAGCACCAGGTCGGGCGGATTGCGTTGCACGATTTCCAGGCATTCGCGCCCACTGGCGGCCTCGTTGAGCGTAAAGCCCAGCGGCACCAGCAGGCCCGCCAGAAGCTGACGCTGCAGCGGCTGATCATCGACCACCAGCAGGGTTCGCTTCGGGTCCAGATAGCCTATGACTGAACGCAGAGCCAGGGCACGCCTGGGTGTGCTGACCAGGTCCGACGCGATGCCCGGCAGATACAGCCGCACCGAGAAGGTGCTGCCCTGGCCCGGGATGCTGGAAACGCTCAGTTCCCCGCCCATGAGTTGGGTCAGCAGGTTGGTAATCGTCAGGCCTAGCCCGGTACCGGATTCGCTGGCACGCCGCCCTGCGCTGCCGCGCTCAAACGGCAGGAAGATGCGTTCCTGGTCTTGCGGGGCAATTCCGATGCCGGTGTCAATGACATCGATGCGCGTGACGTGTTGGCGAAAATCCAGTCGCAGCACAATCGCGCCCTGTTCGGTGAAGCGCACCGCGTTGGACAGCAGATTGATGAGAATTTGCCGCAGCCGCTTCGCATCGGCGCGCACATAAGTCGGGGCCACGCCCACTATCTGCAGGGAGAAATGCAGGCCCTTGCTCTCGGCCTGGGGCCGCAACATGCCCTCCACATCTTCCAGCAGTTCTGCCAACGGTAGCGGTACCGGGTCCAGGCGCAAACGTCCGGCCTCAATGCGCGCCAGTTCCAGCGACCCGTCGATTAGGGCTCGCATGTGATGGCCGCTGTGCTGCATGGTGGACAGGGTTTCTCGCATTCCACCATCGATCTGGGCATTCTTGAGCAGGATCTGCGTGTAACCCAGAATGCTGTTGAGGGGGGAGCGCAACTCGTGTGTCATGCCGGCCACGTAGCGCGTCTTGGCTTGGCTGGCCGAGTCGGCCTGGTCCTTGGCAGATTGCAGCGCAGTGTCGGTGCGGCGGTGGGCATCGATTTCTTCGAGCAGGCGCTGGGTCTGGTTTTCGGATTCGTCCTGTGCCATGCGCCGGCTGTCGGTGCTGAGTACGACCCACCAGGCGCACACGGCAGCCAACAGGGCCAGCAAGGAAAATACCTTGAGAAAGGGCATGCGCAACAGCGGTGCGGCGGTGTTCAGGCTCTCTTGCACATAGACCACTCCCAGCAAAAAAGCCATCACGGCGCAGAGCGACAGCATAACGAACAGATACTGTCCAAAGCGGAAATTGACTTTCAGCAGCCACTGTTTTGGCAGCAGCCAGGCCGCGACTGCGCGCAGTTGGTCGCCGGCACGGGCATCTTTTTTGCAACGGTCATGGCAGCGCGATTCCAGCGAGCAGCACAGGGAACAGATGGGCGCGCAGTAGGCCGGGCATTGGGCCATGTCTTCCGACTCAAACTGATTTTCACAGACCGCACAGCGCACAATTTCTCCGGGCTGCCACTGCGTGTCCGGCGTGCGTGCCAGGTAATAACGTCCGCCCGTTGCCCAGGCCAGCAGGGGGGATAGCGCCATGGACAGCGCCAGTGCGATGAAGGGCGAGAATGCTGCCGCCCAGGCGCCGAACAGACCCGCATAGGCGCAGCAGGCGACTGTGGTGGCAATCACCATGGAGCCCAGGCCGACAGGGTTGAAGTCGTAGAGGTGGGCGCGGCGAAATTCGATGCCGGGCGGGCTTAAGCCCAGCGGTTTGTTGATGACCAGGTCCGCCACCAGAGCGCCGACCCAGGCAATCGCCACATTGCTGTAGACCGCAAGCACTTTCTCCAAGGCACCAAAAACGCCCAGGGTCATGAGCAAGGTGGCAATCACGACATTGAATACCAGCCAGACCACGCGACCGGGATGGCTGCGGGTCACGCGCGAAAAAAAGTTCGACCAGGCCAGGGAGCCCGCGTAGGCATTGGTCAGGTTGATCTTGATCTGCGACACCACGACAAAGACGACGGTCACGATGACCGCAATTCCAGGATGGCCGATGGCCTGTGTGAAGCCCGCCAGGAACATCTGGGTCGGTTCGGTGGCGCGGTTGGAGGGCACTTCAAACTGCAGGGCGGCAAAGGCCAGAAATGCGCCTCCGGCCATCTTGAGCATGCCCATCACGATCCAGCCGGGCCCGGCCGTCAGCACCGCGCCCCACCAGCGCAGCCGGTTGGCCTGCGTCTTTTCGGGCAGGAAGCGCAGGAAGTCCACCTGCTCGCCAATTTGCACCACTAGAGAGAAGATCACGGTGGCAGCAGCGCCAAACATCAAGGGCTCAAAGCTGCTGCTGCCACTGCGCAGACCCGTCAGCCCCGCGAAGTCGCGGTACATCTGCGGCTTTTCCAGCGCAATCCAGACAAAGGGCAGCAGCAGCAGAAATAGCCACAGCGGTTGCGTCCAGGCTTGCAGTCGCGAGATCAGGGTGATGCCGCGCATGGCCAGCGGCAGGATCACCAGCGACGACAGCACATAGCACCACTCCAAGGGCCAGGGCAGCACCATTTGCAGGGCCAGCGCCATGATGGCCGCTTCCAGCGCAAAAAAGATGAAGGTGAAGACCGCGTAGATCAGCGAGGTGATGGTCGAGCCCAGGTAGCCAAAGCCCGCACCACGCGTCAGCAGGTCCATGTCCAGCCCATAACGCGCGGCATAGTAGGCGATGGGCAGGCCGGTCAAAAAAATAATCAGACCGACGCACAGGATGGCCCACATGGCGTTGGAAAAACCATAGTTCATGGCGATGGCGCCCCCAATCGCTTCCAGCGCCAGGAAGGCCAGCGAGCCAAACGCCGTGTTGGCCACCCTGAATTCGCTCCAACGTCTAAAGCTTTTGGGTGTGTAACGCAGTGCGTAGTCCTCCATGCTTTCGTCGGCGACCCAGGAGTTGTATTCGCGGCGAAACCGGTAAATCGGCTGGGGCGCAAGGCGATGGGAGGAGGAGGGCGCGGGCATGTAACTGAAGCAAGCAAGAATCGTTCACACGCCCATTTGCCTCGCGCTGCAGCCACCCCTACGTTAATTGACGTATGGCAGGGAAGCGGGCTTGAACCTAATCTTTGCACCAGCGCGGCGATTCCCGCCGTTCGTTTTTAACCCATGCTGCAAGGAGCGTTACATGAAGCACCATTCCGATGACAAGGCCACCAACCTCTCTACCGCGGACGTCGGTCGACGTCGCATGCTGCAGGCACTCGGCGTCGCATCCGTAGCTGCAGTCGGCCTGCCCGGTGTTGCATCGGCCCAGACGACAGCCCAGGTCAATACCACCAATTTGGCCATCACCGATACCGAAGTCACAGTCGGCCAATTGCATTCCGCAACCGGCACCATGGCCATCTCGGAAACCGGCGCCATCCAGGCCGAGCAACTGGCGATTGACCAGATCAATGCCATGGGCGGCATCCTGGGTCGCAAGATCAAGGTGATCAAGGAAGACGGCGCCTCCGACTGGCCCACCTTTGCTGAAAAGTCCAAGAAGCTGCTGATCAACGACCACTGCGCCGCAGTGTTCGGCTGCTGGACCTCGGCGTCGCGCAAGGCCGTGCTGCCTATCTTCGAAAAGGAAAATGGCCTGCTCTACTACCCCACTTTCTATGAAGGTCTGGAGCAGTCCAAGAACGTGATCTACACCGGACAGGAAGCGACGCAACAGATTCTGTACAGCCTGGACTGGGCGCAAAAAGAGAAGAAGGCCAAGACCTTCTTCCTGATCGGCTCCGACTACATCTGGCCCCGCACCTCGATGAAGATTGCGCGCAAGCACGTCGAGAATTTCCAGAAGGGCAAGATTGTGGGTGAAGAGTATTACCCGCTGGGCAGCACCAACTTCGGCTCGCTGATGAACAAGATCAAGGTGCAAAAGCCGGATTGCATTTTTGTCGCCGTTGTGGGTGGCTCCAACGTGGCCTTCTACAAGGCGCTCAAGGCCGCCGGCATCACCGGCGACAAGCAGTTGCTGTTGACGCTGGCGGTGACCGAGGACGAAATGACCGGCGTGGGTGGTGAAAACTTCCAGGGCTTTTATTCTTCGATGAAGTACTTCCAGTCGCTGGACAACGACAACAACAAAAAGTTCGTCGCGGCCTTCAAGGCCAAGTATGGCAAGGATGCAGTCATTGGTGACGTGACCCAGGCCGGCTACCTCGGCCCCTGGCTGTGGAAGGCGGCCGTGGAGAAGGCCAAGAGCTTTGACGTGAACAAGGTTGTCGCTGCATCCGAGACCGGGACGATTGAACTCAAGACCGCGCCCGAAGGCTATGTGAAGCTCGATACCAACCACCACCTGTGGAGCAAGTCGCGCATCGCCATGGGCATGCCGGATGCCACCTTCAAGGTGGTGTCTGAGTCGCCCGAGCTGATCAAACCCAATCCGTTCCCCAAGGGCTACCAATAAGCCTAGCTAGCCGTCTTGCCGGTCTGGTGCATCGCGCGCGCCAGACCGGTTGTATTTGCCCCATTTTTTCCCGGAGCCAGCCACATGACTTTTTCTGAAATGCTCAATATCGGATTGATGCAGGGTTTTGCCGGCCTGAGCCTGTTTGCCGTGCTGCTGCTGATGGGCCTGGGGCTGGCCATTATTTTTGGCCAGATGGGCGTCATCAACATGGCGCATGGCGAGTTCATGACCATCGGTGCTTACACCATTTATTTTGGCTCCACGCTGGCATCGACCTACGCGCCGCACCTGGTGGCCTATTACTTTCCGTTCGCAATCATTGCGGCCTTTATCTTTACCTTTCTGGTGGGTTGGTTGGTGGAGTGGGCGCTGATTCGCCACCTCTACAAACGCCCGCTGGACACCCTGCTAGCAACCTGGGGCATCAGCCTGGCCTTGCAACAAATATTTCGCACCTTCATCGGCCCCAAGGAGGTCAGCCCGACCTTGCCCGACTGGCTGCTGGGCTCCTGGGCGCCGACCGAAGGTCTGGACATCCCCATCAACGGCATGTTTGTTTTGGGGCTGACGACCTTTGTCTCCTGTGGCGTGCTGCTGGCGCTGCACAAAAGCCGCTGGGGCCTGCGCGTGCGTGCCACGGTGAGCAACCGCATGATGGCCAATGCCATCGGCATAGACACCAAGAAGACCGATAGGCTGACCTTCGCCATTGGCTGTGGCATTGCCGGTGTGGCCGGAGCCGCGTTTACCACCATAGGCTCCACCGGCCCCACCTCGGGTTCGCTCTACATCGTCGATGCCTTTCTGGTGGTGACCTTTGGTGGAGCTGCCAGCCTGTTGGGCACCGTGGTGTCTGCCTTTGGCATTGCCCAGACCCAATCGATTGCCGAATTTTTCCTGACCGGATCGATGGCCAAGGTGATCACGCTGTCACTGATTGTCCTGATCCTGATGATGCGGCCCCAAGGCCTTTTCGCCAGCAAAATCCGCCGCTAATTTTTACGACCTTCCAAGGAGACCTACCCCATGAATGCACTCAAAGCCTGGATTCAGCGCTACCAGCTCGCCAGCATGGTGCTGCTCGCCGTGCTCCTGGCCGTGGTACTGCCACTGAGCCTGGACATCTTCAGACTCAACCTGGTCGGCAAGTACCTGACCTATGCCTTTGTTGCCATCGGACTGGTGATGGTATGGGGTTATGGCGGCGTGCTCAGCCTGGGGCAGGGCGTGTTCTTTGGTTTGGGCGGTTACGCCATGGCCATGTTCCTCAAACTGGAAGCGTCCGACCCTGTCGCGACTGCGATCCAGTCCACGCCCGGCATTCCGGACTTCATGGACTGGAACCAGATCACGGCCCTGCCCGCGCTGTGGGTGCCGTTCAAGAGCCTGCCGTTTTCCATCGCTGCCGTGATTGCGGTGCCGACCCTGCTGGCCTTCGTCATCAGCTACGCCATGTTCAAACGGCGCGTGGGCGGTGTTTACTTCGCCATCATCACCCAGGCGGTTGCGCTGATTGTGACGGTGTTGATCATCGGCCAGCAGGGCTACACCGGCGGCGTCAACGGCATGACCGACCTGAAGACCGTGCTGGGTTGGGACACGCGCACCGACAGCGCCAAGTACATCCTTTACTACCTGTGCGTGGCGCTGCTGCTGGCGTCCATGGTGCTGTGCCGCTGGGTGCAAACCAGCAAGCTCGGAACGCTGTTGCTGGCCATGCGCGACAAGGAAGATCGGGTGCGTTTTTCCGGCTATGACGTGGCGGATTTCAAGATCTTCACCTTCTGTCTGGCGGCCGCCCTGTCGGGAATGGGCGGTGCGCTGTTCACCCTGCAGGTCGGCTTTATGTCGCCCAGCTTTGTCGGCATCGTGCCCTCCATCGAGATGGTCATCTATGCCGCCGTGGGCGGGCGCATGAGTCTGGTGGGCGCCGTCTACGGCACCCTGCTGGTGAATGCGGGCAAGACCTATTTCTCGGAAAGCTTCCCGGACATGTGGCTGTTCCTGATGGCGGCACTTTTTATTGGCGTGACCATGGCCTTCCCCATGGGACTGGCAGGAGTCTGGGAAGAGCGGCTCAAGCCCTGGTGGAAGGAGCGTCGCCAGGCGCTGCGCGATGCCGCCGTCAAGTCGCCCGAAGAACTGCGCGCAGCGGCAGCACCGGTGGCAAGCGTCGCCACCCTGCCCGAGGGCGCCAGCGCCCAGAGCGTCTGAGTTCACAGGAGATTAGCATGAGCAACACAGACTTTGCACTGGCGGTGGAAGACCTGACGGTCTCTTTTGATGGCTTCAAGGCGATTGACGCGTTGACGCTGTACATAGACCGCAATGAGCTGCGCGTCATCATCGGCCCCAACGGCGCGGGCAAGACCACGCTGCTGGACCTGATCTGCGGCAAGACCCGCGCCACCGGTGGCAGCATCAAATTCAAGAACCAGGAACTGAGCAAGATGGCCGAGCACCGACGGGTGCGCTTAGGCATTGGACGTAAGTTCCAGACCCCTTCGATCTACGAAAACCTGACTGTTTTCCAGAACATGGAAGTGTCCTACCCCGCAGGGCGCTCGGTGTTTGGCGCTCTGGCATTCCAATGTACCGATGAAGTGAAGGCACGCGTGCAGGTAGTGGCCGAGGACATTGGTCTGGGCGACAAGCTGGACACGGAAGCCGGTCTGCTGTCACACGGGCAAAAGCAGTGGCTGGAAATTGGCATGTTGCTGATGCAGGAGCCCGAGCTGCTGCTGTTGGACGAACCCATTGCCGGCATGAGCGCTCGTGAACGCGAGCTCACCGCCGAGCTGCTGCAACGCATCTGCAAGAACCGCGCGGTGATCGTGATAGAGCACGACATGGAGTTCGTCAAGCGCATCGCCCACAAGGTCACGGTCATGCACCAGGGAAAGATTCTGGCCGAAGGGCCCATGGACAAGGTACAGGCCGACCCCCGGGTGATCGACGTCTATCTCGGCCATTGAGCGCGCATTGTTGGTAAACCAGGAGAACGCTATGTTGGAAGTCAGGGATCTGTTTGTTGCCTATGGCCAGAGCGAGGCATTGCACGGCATCAGCTTTGAAGGGCGGGCCAATGAAACGGTGGCCATCATGGGGCGCAATGGCATGGGCAAGACCACCTTGTTCAAGAGCCTGATGGGCATCCTGCCGCTCAAGAGCGGCCAGGTGTCGGTGGCCGGGCAGGATGTGTCTGCCGACGAGAGTTTTCGACGCGTGGCCAAGGGCATTGCCTATGTGCCCCAGGGCCGGATGATCTTCCCCACGCTGACGGTGGAGGAGAACATCCAGACCGGGCTGGAGAACGCCAAGCACAAGCGCATACCCGATGAAATTTACGCGCTGTTTCCGGTGCTGTGGGACATGCGCGGCCGCAAGGGCGGCAACCTGTCGGGCGGGCAGCAGCAGCAGCTGGCCATCGCCCGCGCGCTGGTGACAGACCCCAAGGTCTTGCTGCTCGATGAGCCCACCGAGGGCATACAGCCTTCCATCATCAAGGACATTGCCAAGGCCCTCAACGAGATCCGCAAGATGCGCGACATCACCATCATCGTGTCGGAACAGGTGCTGTCCTTTGCCATGGATGTGGCCGACCGCCTGTTTGTCATCGAGGGCGGCCGTCTGGTGCAGGAGACGGCGCGCGCCGACACCGACCAGCAGCGCATCAAGTCGTATTTGTCTGTCTGATTTTTTCCGATTCGTCCCCTTCACTTCAACAGGAGCAACGCATGGCTGAAACCCTTATCAAAGTCGATCTCAAGCAATCCGCTTACGAGAACGAGCAAGTCCACAACCGCTGGCACCCCGATGTGCCCATGGCCTGCTGGGTCAAGCCTGGCGAAGACTTCATCCTGGAAACCTACGACTGGACCGGCGGCTTCATCAAGAACAACGACAGCGCCGACGACGTGCGCGATATCGATTTGTCGATCGTCCACTTCCTATCGGGCCCGGTGGGCGTGCACGGTGCCGAGGCCGGCGACCTGCTGGTGGTGGACCTGCTCGACATTGGTGCCAAGGACGAGAGCCCCTGGGGCTTTAACGGCTTCTTCAGCAAGCAAAACGGTGGCGGATTTTTGACCGACCATTTCCCGCTGGCGCAGAAGTCCATCTGGGACTTCAACGGCATGTTCACCAAGAGCCGCCACATTCCCGGCGTCGAATACGCGGGCCTGATCCACCCCGGCCTGATTGGCTGCCTGCCCGACAAGGCCATGCTCGACGCCTGGAACACGCGCGAGCAGGAGCTGCTTGACACCGACCCCAGCCGGGTGCCGGGCCTGGCCAATATGCCGTTTGCCGCCACCGCCCACATGGGCAAGCTCAGCGGCGAGGCTAAGGCCAAGGCGGCCGCAGAAGGTGCGCGCACGGTGCCACCGCGCGAGCACGGTGGCAACTGCGACATCAAGGATTTGTCGCGCGGCTCCAAGGTCTACTTCCCGGTGTATGTGGACGGCGCTGGCCTGTCGGTGGGCGATCTGCACTTCAGCCAGGGCGACGGCGAAATCACCTTTTGCGGTGCCATCGAGATGGCCGGCTGGGTGCATATGCGCGTCAACCTGATCAAGGGCGGCATGGCCAAGTACGGCATCAAGAACCCGGTGTTCAAGCCCAGCCCCATGACACCTAACTACAAGGACTATTTGATCTTTGAAGGCATCTCGGTGGACGAGCAAGGCAAGCAACACTACCTGGATGTCAACGTGGCCTACCGCCAGGCCTGCCTGAATGCGATCGAGTACCTGAAGAAGTTTGGCTACAGCGGTGCGCAGGCCTACTCCATCCTGGGCACGGCGCCGGTGCAGGGCCACATCAGCGGCGTGGTCGATGTGCCCAATGCCTGCGCCACGCTGTGGCTGCCGACCGAGATATTCGAGTTCGATATCAACCCGAATGCCAACGGTCCGATCGTGATGCTCGACGGCAGCATCCAGATGCCGATTTCGCCCGATATCAAATAAACATAAGGAGCACGCCAATGCCAACCTATGACTATGCGTGCCCGGCCTGCGGGGGCTTCGACGCCCTGCGCAGCCTGGCCGCCCGCAACGAGCCCTGTGCCTGCCCCGAATGTGGCAGCGAGGCGCAGCGTGTGTTTGTCAGCGCCCCCCGGCTGGCCTGCACCACCTCCGAACAGCGCCATGCCTTTGCTGCCAACGAGCGCTCGCAGCACGCGCCGCGTTCCTCGCGGGACACCGGCGAAAGCTACGCGCGTCTGCGCCATCCCGCAGGTTGCGGCTGTTGCAGCACGGGCAAGCGCGGTGCAACGGTGACTGCAGCCAATGGAGCCAAGGCCTTCCCCAGCAAACGGCCTTGGATGATCAGCCACTAACAATCCGGAGAAATCTGACATGTACCACGGTGATATTTCGAGCAGCAAAGACACGGTCGGTGTGGCCGTTGTCAATTACAAAATGCCGCGTCTGCACACCAAGGCGGAGGTGCTGGACAACGCACGCAAGATCGCTGACATGGTCGTCGGCATGAAGTCTGGCCTGCCCGGCATGGACCTGGTTATCTTTCCCGAGTACAGCACCCACGGAATCATGTACGATTCCCAGGAGATGTACGCCACAGCGGCCACGGTGCCCGGCGCCGAGACTGAAATCTTTGCCGAGGCCTGCCGCAAGGCCAAGGTCTGGGGTGTGTTCTCGCTGACCGGCGAGCAGCATGAGGAGCACCCGAATAAGGCGCCTTACAACACGCTGATCCTGATGAACGACCAGGGCGAGATCGTGCAAAAGTACCGTAAGATCATGCCCTGGGTGCCGATTGAGGGCTGGTACCCGGGCAATTGCACCTATGTCTCGGACGGCCCCAAGGGCATGAAGATCAGCCTGATCATTTGCGACGATGGCAACTACCCCGAAATCTGGCGCGACTGTGCNATGAAGGGCGCCGAGCTGATCGTGCGCTGCCAGGGTTATATGTATCCCGCCAAGGACCAGCAGGTGCTGATGGCCAAGGCAATGGCCTGGGCCAACAACAGCTATGTGGCGGTGGCCAATGCCGCGGGTTGGGACGGCGTCTATAGCTACTTCGGTCACAGCGCCATCATCGGTTTCGACGGGCGCACCATGGGTGAATGTGGCGAGGAGGACTATGGCGTGCAGTACGCAGCTCTCAGCACCAGCCTGATCCGCGACTTCCGTAAAAACGGCCAAAGCGAGAACCATCTCTTCAAGCTCTTGCACCGCGGCTACACCGGCATGATCAACTCGCGTGAGGGCGACAAGGGCGTGGCCGATTGCCCCTACGAGTTTTACTCCAACTGGGTCAACGATCCAGAAGGAACGCGCAAGGCGGTGGAAGCCTTTACCCGGCCCATGGTGGGCACCGAGGAATGTCCGATCGACGGCATTCCCAACCCCGACAGCGTGCAGCACAAGTGATGCCCGCCGATCCGCTGCATGCGTGGCGGCTATTGGCCGAGCCTTATTACGCGGCGCAGGGCGATGAACTGGCGGCATTTGAGGCGGCCCACGCCCTCCGGCTGCCGGTGCTGCTCAAGGGCCCCACCGGTTGCGGCAAGACGCGCTTTGTGGAGCACATGGCCTGGCGCCTGGGCAAGCCGCTGGTCACCGTGGCCTGCCACGATGATTTGTCGGCCAGCGACCTGGTGGGCCGCTGGTTGCTCGATGCGCAGGGTACACGCTGGCAGGACGGGCCGCTGACGCAGGCGGCGCGCCACGGTGCCCTGTGCTATTTGGACGAGGTGGTGGAGGCTCGCGCCGACACCACGGTGGTGCTGCACCCGCTCACCGACGCGCGCCGCATCCTGCCGCTGAGCGCCTGCAATGAACTGCTGCAGGCACACGCGGATTTCCAGCTGGTCGTGTCCTATAACCCCGGCTACCAGGCTCTGCACAAGACGCTCAAGCCCTCCACCCGCCAGCGCTTTGTCGGGCTGGAGTTCAACTACCCGGCTGCAGAGCAAGAGGCCGCAGTGGTGGCGCATGAGGGGCAGGTAGACATCGCGCTTGCCCGCCAACTGGTGGCGGTGGCCGAGCGCACCCGCCGCCTCAAGGAACACGGTCTGACTGAGGGGGCTTCTACGCGCATGCTGATCCACGCTGCTGCGCTGTCACGCCAAGGCCTGAGCGCCCGCGTCGCCTGTCAACAGGCCATCACCTGCCCCTTGTGTGACGACCCCGACTTGGCCACCGCGTTGGCCGCCGCAGTGGATGCCTCCTTCGCCCACTAGCGCCTTGCCCACTCGTTCCGCAATGCCTGCATCGGTCCAGGGCGGGATGCAGCCCGCCGCGCGCCACCTGCCGGCCTATGTGCGCGCGCTGTGGAATGTGGCACCCCACTTTGCGCGGCTCGCGCCAGCCGGAGCGCAAGTTGCGACCGGATCAACCGTCGTGGACGAGGCCAGTCGCCAGCGGCCGGTTCTCATCACGCATTCTGCGGTGGTCCCCACGCCCACGCTCTACCTTCCCGTCCATTGGCAACAGCCCCTGTTGTTGCGTGCCAGCGTGGCCCATGCCTGCGCCCATCTGGCCCACGGCGATGTGCCACAGCCGCGCGGCAAGCTCAAGCCGATCCAGCTCGCCTTGCTGGGCGTGCTGGAGGACGCCCGGATTGAAGCGCAGGCGATTGCCGAATTGCCCGGCCTGCGCGCCCTGTGGCTGCCCTGGCACTTGGCCGACGCTAGCAGCGGCAACAGCTTCGAAGTGTTGCTGCAACGTCTTCAGCGCAGCCTGCTGGACCCGCATTACACCGACCCGCACCCCTGGGTGTGCAAGGCCTGCGCTCTGTACCATGCGGCCCCGGCAACGCCCGAGGCCATGCGCCAGGCCGCCTCCCTGTTGGGCAACGATCTGGGCCAGATGCGCATGCCCTTCAATGCACAGCTCTATGGGGTGGAGCCGGCCTACCGGGACGACAACAGCCACCTCTGGTTGCCTGATCCGCAGGCGCCCCCGGCCACCCAGCCACTCAGCGCGGCGGATACTCTGCAAGTGGGACAGGCGCAGGGTGACAGTAGCAAGCCCGCACCCCAGCCGATCGAACAGCAGGCCGAAGCCGCCCGACCAACCGCCGTCTATGGCGAGTGGGACCGGCTCATTTGCCGCATGCGCCCCAAGTGGTGCCAGGTGTTTGAAGAGGACGCGCCCCAGGGAACTGCCCAGGCTCAGCAGGCGCTTGGCTTGGCACTGGCTCGCCATGCCGCGCTGCTGGCGCGCCTCAAGCGCGTGCTGCAACTTGGCCTGCCGCTCAAGCGCGCCCAGGTAGTGGCCGGTCGCGCAACCGAGGGCGATCGCTTTCACCTGAACGCACTGGTGCATGCGGCCATCGACCAGCGCATGCGTCGCCAGCCCGATCCGCATATTTATTTGCATCCTTTGCGTGCCCCGCAGCCCCTGCGCGTGCTGATCCTGCTGGATGCTTCGGTGTCTACTCTGCGTACGGCTGCGTTTGCGAAAGCTTCGGATTCAAACCGAACATTGCTGGATGTGTTGCGCGAATCGTCGCTGCTTGCCGCTAGCGCGCTGGAGCAGGCGGGCCATGCTTGTGCGGTGCAGGCCTTTGCCTCCAACACGCGCCATCAGGTGCGCGTGCAGCGCATCAAGGGCTTTGCCGACCGCGCCGATTCCGCATCCACGCTGGCGCGGCTGGCGGGCGTGCAGGGCGAATGGTCCACCCGCCTGGGCGCGGCGCTGCGCCACGCCTGCAGCCAGCTGCGCGGCCAGCCCGGTGCGCACGTGCTGTTGCTCACCGACGGGCAGCCGCACGACGTGGATGTGCATGACGCGCGCTATTTGTCCGCGGACCTGCAACACGCGGCGCAAGAGGCCCGGCGCTTTGGTATTGCGGTGTCCTGTCTCAATAGGCCGGGAAATGATGCTGCGTCGATGGACGAGCATCGGGCCATGCAGGGCGCATTGGGCGTCCATTCCTGCTTTGCCATGTGCGGACCTGCCGACTTGCCGCATCAACTGCTGTCCTGCTTGGCGCGCTGAGCGCGTCGCCTGAGATTGAAAATTTTCGACTCGGCAGAGATGCTTCACAGATCTTTACTGTAGGGCCATATTAAAAATTCAATCGACAGTCAAGAATAACCGCCTGCATTGATCAAAAATAATCGGGAGTCTTGTATCCACAATCGCATGAGTACTTTTGGCGGGTCGGGTGCCTTGCCGACGTCTGTGCCAGCCGAACTGGTCGATGAGATGGTCACGCTAATGAATGCAGGGCACTGGGACTCCCTGGCACAGGTGGCAAAAAAGGCCACCCTGCGGTACCCGCGCAACCTGCTTGGCTGGCGGCTCTTGGGCATTGCCCAATACAAGCTGCAAGCATTCAACGAAGCGGTGGCCGCATTGCGGCAGTCGCTCAAGCTTTCGCCGGGCACGGCCGAGGTCCATAGCGAAATGGCCTCTTGCCTCGTTGGACTGGGTAAATATGAAGCCGCCGAGGCCAGTTTTAAAGTTGCCCTATCGCTTCGACCTGATCTTGCCACGGCCCATGCCAATTACGGCAATTTGCTATCCGACTTGGATCGCAATGTCGAAGCCGAGGCGTCGCTGCTTAAATCCCGGTCCCTGAATCCCGATGCCGCCTATACCCATAACAGCCTTTGCATCTTGCTGCAAAAGACCGGAAGGCTGAAGGAGGCGCTAGGCAGCGCGGGTCGTGCACTGGAATTGGATCCGAATCTCTTCGAGGCCTGGGTGAATTTGGGCAACGTTCAAACGGAATTGAATCAGTTTGAAGGCGCGGCGGCCAGTTACCGACAGGCCTTACAGATTCGGCATGACTCTGTATCGGCGTTGTATGCCTTGGGTCATTTGCAAAGCAAGTTTGGCGGCAATCCTGTCGAGGCAAAGTCCTGCCTGCAACGAGCGATTGAACTGAGCCCCAGCGACTCCAATCTTTACGTCGCCTTGGGAAACGTGTTCTTGGCAGCAAAAGAACTGCCACGGGCCTGGGAATTGTTCAAGCAGGCACAGCAGCTTAGCCCCTTGGTCACCATGCCGGCCAGGAAGGCGCAGGCGGAGTTCTCGGTGCTGCTGCTGGATGCGGCTGGTGCAGGCTCGATCCCATTGGACTATTTAATCCGACATGCCGCATATGAGTGCCACTCGTACTGCGTGATGCCGCAGGGTGTCGCAGAGGTCGAATCGGATTTCGGGTTTTTGCGCGGCAAGGCCGATGTGGTGATCAATATGATTGGGGACGCTGACAATGGCAAGGCGTTTCTGCCAGTGGCCCGCAACTTGGCTGATCGCTTGGATCTGCCTACCGTTAACCATCCCTTCAAAATCATGCAGTCCAACCGGGAGGGCATGGGCAGTTTGCTCGCTCGCGTTGCAGGTTGCAGGTTCCCTAAGACGCAGGAGTTTTCTGCAACGCAATTGCGAAAGGCGATCAGAGAGGGCGACATGTCGGGCTTTGCCTTGCCTTTGATCGTTCGACTGACCGGCACACACGGTGGAACGGACATGGAAAAGGTGGAAACATGGGATGCCGTGTCGCAATTTGTCGCGACCCATCCGGCGCCAAGCTATTACCTGATCGAGTACGTCGACTACCGTTCTGCCGACGGGCAGTTTCGCAAATACCGCATGATCAACGTTGGCGGCAAACTATTTCCCTACCATTTGGCGATCCACAGTGACTGGTTGGTGCATTACTTTCGGACGGACATGGACCAGCAATTATGGATGCGCGAGGAGGAAGCAGAATTCTTGCGCAACCCGGAGCAGGTATTCAACGAGCTGCAAATGCAGACACTCCGCGATGTTGCTGCCGCAAGCCAACTTGATTTCAGCGGAATCGATTGCGCGTTGGACCCGCAAGGGCGGGTTCTGGTGTTTGAGTCCAACGCAACCATGCTGGTACACGACGAAAAAAGCGAAGTGTATGCATATAAGAATCCCTACGTCGAGCGTATCAAGCATGCTTTTAATGATCGTAGGAATTAAGACCGTATATTCTCTCACTCGAGAGAGCGAATTTTCCTAGACAGTAAAAAATGATTGGATCGAGCTCGATCAGATATTGATTAAGTTTATAAACGGTAAATCGTGGAATTCGCCCGCGTCATCGCCCCAATTGAATACGCTAAATATTGCCGCTCGATGGCTCCCTTGTTTTCGGCGCAAGGCTGACGGCTGACAATAGTTGCAGCATTCAACTTGCCTGGGTGCGGTCATTCGCAGAAGAGAGCTTCGTGCAAGGGGTGAGTGCGGTCAGTTCAGCTGGGGGCTACAGCCTATTTCATGACGTATGCAACGCTGCGGAGACGAGTCAGACAAACAATATTGGCCCCATACCTAGTCTGGTCGCTACCTGCCCGACATCGTCGTGATAATCGCAGGGGCGGTGAATGGCTCTTGGTGGCTCGCCGACCAGCCGCAACGCCCTTGGAATGCAGTCAAATGGATGGGACCGAATGAACCTCGAACACTATGAGCGCCACGGGCTGGCAGCCTATGCATCCCTTGCAGGGACTGTTGCCACCATCCTGGCGGCCGCGATTGAACGCGAAGGTGGCTACCGGCTACAGCAGGTGACCAAGCGGGCAAAGAATCCAGCCTCCTTGCACAAGAAGCTGCAAGGCCGACTCATCGAGGGCACCACGACCCTTGAGACGGATATCAAGGATTTGGCGGGCTGTCGCCTTGTTTTCTATACCAACAGCGACGTCACTCGATTCATGAACTCAGGCATCATCGACCAGAACTTCGAGGTTCTAGAGGTCAAGCTCCACCATCCTCGGAGAGACGCGGAGGATGCCTCAGACCTCTACATCTCCAATCACTACCTTGTGGCTCTCCGTTCCGAGCGTGTGGCGCTGCCGGAATACGCTTGGTTCGCGGGCATGCGATGTGAGGTTCAGGTGCAAACCATCCTCAACCATGCGTGGGCGGAGATGGCGCATGACACCATCTACAAAGCGCCGGAGCTTGGCGAGTTCGGTGCCAAACAATTCGATAGCATCAAGCAACGGTTACGCAGGGTCGCGCGTAAGTACCTTCTCCCGGCAGGTTACGAGTTTCAACAGATTGCACTGGATTTCAAGCGGTTGGTTGAAGGTAAAGGTCTCTTTGATGGAGATGCATTGGAGGCCATCGTTCACTCGGCGGACAACAACACACGTGCAAAAGCGCTTGAAACGTTTTCGGAAAGCGTACTCCCTTTCTACGATGATCTAGAGAACGTGTACCTGCATGTGGTCGAGCGGCTCGTTGTAGCTGCGGATGTCGCCCGCGTAACGCGGCCGATCGCAATTGAAACGCCATACGGTGAGATTCCCGCCAAGACCTTTGCTGACATCGTTTCGGCAATCGCTAAGGTCCTGACACGCTATCGGTACGTCAGTATGGAATGCACATTCGATGCGCTCCGAACTCTCTATGGTTGGGCATCCGCCGAGGCAGAGAGAAAGCCTCTTCTTGAGCTCGGCAAATCACTCGCCAGGCATCACATGGAGGTTTGGCGCACGCACGGTCCGGCCGCGCAGGCTGTTCTTGTCGACAGCATTCACCAACTTGGTGATGGCGAGCGGCGCGGTGCGGCGAAACTCCTCACGACAATGCTGAGTGAGGTACTTGGTGCAGAGGTGACAGGCACCACGAACACTTCCAATGCCGTGACCTTTCATCGCGGCACGGTCGTGGCCTCCGAGGGGCTTCGCGACACACGGAAGAAGGCGCTTGACCTCTTGAAGTATCAATTCACATTGAGCGAGGACGAAGCAGAACGCCGAGACGTGCTCTTGGCGCTGCAGGCCGCCACTCGCCCTGCGATGGGAGGCGGCTACAGCAACGCGCTTGCCCGCCTTGTTATGGACGACACCTGCTCCATCATTTCCTTTGAAACAGAGGTTGCTTCTACGCTCAGCCTGCACCTCAGGCAAGCCACTGAGACCCGAGTGCATCGCAACTATCGGATGTACGCAAAGCTCCCCGAGGGGATGCACGAAGACGAGACTCTTGTCGCAGGACAAGCCAAAGTGAAGGCCGCAGCGTTTGCTTTCCGTGATGCCGTCAATGGGGATCCGGACTTCGTCGCCTTCAAGACGCTGGTCGGGTTCGACTGCGTGTATCCGCCCGCATGGGAAGGCGATGCCTTCCAGTACGCCGATGCCGAGGCATATCGGACCCATCAGGTGACCACACTACTGGCAACCGTCAACGTCGACAGCGCTGATGAGTGGTTCAACAAAATCAGTCGCTATGCGCGAACTGAATCTAACGACACTGCAACCTTCCCCGTGTTTGGCAGGTTCCTTGCCAAACTGGCGGAAGAGCAGCCGGCGATAGTGTTGGACTACGTCGACAGGCTCGACGGACCGCTTGAGAATTTCTTGCCTGCCATGCTTGCTGGTCTCTTTGCCAGCGCCCAGCGAGAGCGCGCGCTTGCTAAAGTTAACGGCTGGCTGGAGAAGGGTCAGTTTGTCGACGAAATTACGTGGCTCCTCCGGTCAGCGGACCCTTTCGATGAACAGTTACTACTCCGCGCAGTGCAAAGCGCGCTCATGCATGGAAACGCGCGAGGAGT
>TBL_comb47_HYPODRAFT_10002467_pt1 | contig 22830 bp, 25 predicted proteins | sample TroBogypolimnion_40_FD_10682 | JGI IMG/M metagenome (IMG submission 10682)
GAAATATCTACATGGCAACAGGCACAGTTAAGTGGTTCAACTCTGAAAAGGGTTTTGGTTTTATTGCTGTTGATGGCGGCGGACAAGATGTATTTGTTCACTACTCAGCTATCCAAGGCAATGGCTACAAGTCTCTCGAAGAGGGTCAAGCAGTAACTTTTGAAGTCGTACAAGGTCCTAAGGGTCCTCAGGCTGATGCAGTTAATCCTGCTTAATTAACCATTAATGCGTTGGGCCTCACCAGAAATGGTGGGGCCTTTCGTATTTAGTAACCAACTTGCTTGGGGACCAGTCCTACCTTCTTCTCTAACGCTTTAACAGATTGCACTGGTGAAAGGTTCTTGCTTATCTTCCAAGCATCTAAATACTTCCACGGATACAACTCACCGCGTCTGACCCACCAGATTCCGGGCGGTGTAGGCCACGAAATTCCAAAGTGTAAATGCGGTGCCGTTCCCCGTGCATCACCGCTATCCCCCGTGCGACCCATCACTTCGCCAACTTTGACGAGATAACCTGGCACAATCTTTGCGCTGATGTATGAAAGATGTGATCCGTAATATCGAACGCCATCATCTCCAATAATCGAAATCGATAAACCACCACGATCTGCCCCCAGATCCGTCTTCCAGGTAAAGCGATCGATGCGATTGACCTCATCGACGACTCCCGCGGTCGGAGCCACAAAGAGGCATCCCACATGGGTCAAAATGTCGGTTGCTGGATAGTTGTGGTGATACCTGCCATAGGTGTACTTGCAACCCTGAACCGGGAAGGTATAGACCGGCGCTGCCTGAGATATCGGCATCGCGACCCCAGTTATAAGCAGGCCAAGAGCCATCACTTTGGTCAGAGTTCTCATACCGCGTACGATACGCGGGTACTCACACAATAAGAGGCAATAGCTCAGTTGGTTAGAGCCCCGAACTCATAATTCGGTCGTCGTAGGTTCAAGTCCTACTTGCCTCACTTCCCAGGTTTTGCCATCTTTTGAGATTACAGTGCTACCTATGCATGTTGCCACGCTATCGACAACACCGATCAAGGGTTTCGCACTGCATCATCCGCAATCCATTGAAGTAAACGAGCGTGGAGTTGTTGGTGACCGTGACTTCTTTCTCATCGACGAATCCGGTTCTATGTTTTCTACTTCAAAGACCGGCGAACTTCCCGGCTTCTCGGCCTCCTATGATCAATCAAAGCAGACACTCGCTCTCTTCGAAAACGGCGAGCTCCTCCGCGAAGACGAAGTTCGACTGGGCGAAGCCACTTCGGGAAACTTCTTCAGTGTGTGGGACGTTGCCGGTCATGAAGTTCTAGGACCGTGGGATCAGCTCTTCTCGCAAAGACTCGGCCGCCCCGTAAAGATGATCAAGGCTGGACCCGATCGCTCTGGGACTGATGTTGGTCGCCTTTCACTTATTAGTTCTCGTTCCATTCAAGCTCTTCAAGAATCTGCCGACATCGCAGAGTTAGATCCACGTCGATTCCGCATGAATATTGAGATTTCCGGGGCAGATGCCCACGAAGAGGACACCTGGCTCGATCAAGAATTTACAATCGGAAGTGCGGTCATCCGTGGCGGCCCTCCCGTGCAACGGTGCGTGGCAACTACGCGCAACCCAGATACTGGCGTTGTGGACCTTAAAGTCCTGAAATTAATTAAGGATTACCGAGGCCGTCAGGAATCTGAATTCGGCCTCGGCTTCAACTTTGGAGTTTATGGATTTTGCTTGACCCCGGGATCGATCAGCGTGGGAGACACTATTTACCAGGCGTAATCTTCCGGAGATGTTTTATAGCCCGGGAATATTTCATCCAGCGTCGCCAGATCCGCTGCAGAAAGTGTTACTTCCAGAGCCTTGAGTGAACGGACCAACTGATCTTGAGTACGTGGACCAATGATTGGAGCGGCAACTGCTGGTTGCGCCAGTAACCAAGCCAGCGCTACATCTGCCGGTTCGTGTCCCAGTGATTCGCAGAAGGCTTCGTACTTTTCAATCTGTGGACGCTTTGCATCAAAGAACTCCTTGGATCGTCCCTCTAACCGGCGCTTGGAATCTTGCTTCTTAAGAATGCCTCCGAGCAACCCACCGTGAAGCGGTGACCAAGGCATTATTCCTAAACCATAATTGAGTGCTGCCGGAATTACTTCGCGCTCGATATCACGCGTCACCAAGTTATAAATAGATTGCTCGGAGATCAGTCCCATGAAGTTGCGAGCCTTCGCCTCTTCCTGCGCTTGGGAAATATGCCAACCACCAAAATTTGAACTTCCAACGTACAAAATCTTTCCCTGGGCGACGAGTACTTCCATCGCCTGCCATACCTCTTCCCATGGAGTTGCACGATCGATGTGGTGCATCTGATAAAGATCAATGTAATCAGTCTGCAGGCGCTTCAAGCTGGCATCGCAGGCGCGACGAATATTCAGCGCAGATACCCCGCGGTTATTTGCCCATGGATCCATCGGCCCATAAAGCTTTGTTGCTAGCACTACCTTCTCGCGCCGTCCCCCACCCTTTGCAAACCAGCGCCCAATGATCTCTTCGGTCCGTCCAAAATTTTCAGGACCGCCGTAGCGATTTGCTGTGTCAAAGAAATTAATGTCGTATCCGAGGGCTGCATCCATAATTGCATGTGAGGTTGCTTCGTCGGTCTCTGGACCAAAATTCATTGTTCCCAAACAGAGTTGACTTACTGATAGTCCGGAGCGGCCCAGATTCTTATATTTCATTTCCAAGACTAACTCGATTCATTAGTGGATGATGAGAAGGCTATTTTATGACCTTATTGCCTCTATGGGCTATGCGGTAGATAATTCCACCATGCCTAAAGTTATTTGGGGAAGCAAGCCAGAAGATCACGATTATCCGGCTGCACAGTCATATCTCTCGCTTCTTGCGGATGGCGACGAGATAACTCGCATTATGGAAGAGCTCCAAGGGGCGGATATCGAATTGATAAAGGCTAAAGATGTAATTCGCGCCTCGGGGTTACCCCTCCTTTCACCTTCGAACTTTCACGTGAAACGGGATCTTAAAAAGATCACCGATAAGAAGACCCTCTCTCCGATCCTGCTAATCCGTGGAGATGGTGCCGACTTTTTAGCTCTCACTATTGCCGATGGTTATCACCGCGCGTGTGCCGTTTATTGGAACAGTGAAGATGACTTTATTCATGCGAAGATCGCCAGCTGGTCACGGTATTAAGTGTCACTTCCACATCACATTAACCCCCGTGCTACCCTGCAAGGGTGACTGAAGCTGTAAAAGCGAGCACAATCTCTCCGCGCTACAAGTGGGTCGCCCTTACCAATACGACTCTCGGCATTTTTATGGCGACGATCAACTCATCAATTATTTTGATTTCGCTTCCCGCTATCTTTCGCGGCGTAGGGATCGACCCGCTCTCCCCCAGCAATGTTGGCTATCTGCTTTGGTTGCTGCAGGGATACATGCTTGTGACTGCGGTTCTTGTAATTAGCCTAGGCCGAATCGGAGACATCTTCGGTCGCGTGCGAATTTACAACTTGGGATTCTTAGTCTTCTCTATCGCATCCATCTTGCTCGCCCTTGATCCGTACCATCAAAGCAAGGGCGCACTCTGGCTGGTTATTTGGCGTTTGGTCCAAGGCGTGGGCGGCGCGATGTTATTCGCTAACTCTTCTGCGATCATCGCAGACGCATTCCCCGTCGAACAGCGTGGATTGGCCATTGGCATCAATCAGGTTGCCGCAATTGGTGGATCGTTCATTGGTTTGATCGCTGGCGGACTGCTCTCTATCGGTGATTGGCGGCTGGTCTTCTGGGTGTCGGTTCCCTTTGGCTTCTTTGGAACAATTTGGGGTTACATCAGCCTCAAGGACAATGGCAAGCGCGCTCATGCCACCATTGACTGGTGGGGCAACCTCACCTTCGCCCTCGGTCTTACCTCGTTGTTGATCGCTATGGTTTATGGGATTCAACCGTATGGCGGATCCTCGATGGGATGGCTAGCGCCTAAAGTCGTCATTGGGTTTGGGCTCGCATTCGTTTTCTTGACTGCATTCTTCATTATTGAAATGCAGGTTAAGTATCCGATGTTTAACCTGCATCTCTTTAAAATCCGCGCCTTTGCAATGGGATCAGGCGCCGGATTTTTGGCAGCTACCGCGCGCGGCGGATTACAATTTATGTTGATCATCTGGTTGCAGGGAATCTGGTTGCCCATTCATGGATATGCCTACACCGCAACGCCACTTTGGGCCGGCATCTATCTTCTTCCCTTGACGGTAGGCTTCCTCTTTGCTGGACCCGCAAGTGGCTGGATCTCTGATCGCCACGGAGCTCGCCTACTTTCTACCGTTGGAATGTTGATCTTCGGGAGCAGCTTCATCGGGCTGCTACTCGTGCCAACCAACTTCCATTACATCTGGTTTGCTGTGCTGGTACTGCTCAACGGAATTGGCGGCGGGATGTTCTCTGCCCCTAATGCCACCGCAGTGATGAATAGCGTGCCCGCTACGAGCCGAGGAGCTGCCGCAGGAATCCAAGCCGCATTTATGAATACGGGAATGGTCCTTTCAATTGGAATCTTCTTCTCTCTCATGATCGTTGGATTGAGTCACGCCTTGCCAACTTCGTTGTTCGCAGGTTTAACGGCAAATGGCGTATCTGTGGCGCAAGCCCATCAGATAGCTAGCCTCCCGGTGGTCGGCAGCCTCTTCGCTTCGTTCCTTGGCTACAACCCACTTCAGAGTTTGCTGGGAAGTCAAGGCGCGGCTCATGTGACTAATGCGCAATGGGCGACGCTCACGGGTAAACACTTCTTCCCCAATTTGATTTCACAACCATTCCACCATGGTCTGGTAATTGTTTTCACCATGGCGCTGGCAATGGCCCTTATCGGAGCGCTGTTTAGCGCGTTGCGCGGCTCACGCTACCTTCACGATGTACATGGCAAGGCTTAATCGCTCTTTGCTTTATTGTTGAGGTATGTCAGCGCTTACAGTCGAAGAGGTTAAATCTCGTTGGAATGAGGTGCTCGATGCCGTGCTCGATGCCGATCGCATCGCTTGGCTGGCATTTTTTGATGCGCGCATAGTCTCTGTTGATTCTGGAATACTGATCATCAACTTCAGCGATCCCCAGAAATTCGGCGGAGATCACAATTTTTCTATTGCTCGCAACCCGCGTCACCTTGCGCTACTTCAAGAGAAGATCCAAGAGGTGTTCAAAGAGTCGCTCGAGGTTCTTGAAGTATGAAACGCTCGATTTTGGCCATCGCCATGGCTTTAGCCCTGGTCGGCAATGTGGCATCTGCCGTAACTACTCCCGCCAAGATAGATGCCCTGGGACCAGGAAGTCGCATCCACGGTATGGATATTAGTTATTACCAACATCCAGGCAATGCAGCTATCAACTTTAAGAAAATGTATGCAGCCGGAATTCGTTTTGTCATCATCAAGGGCGGCGACACCATTGATGCAAACGATGCCCAGGCCGTCAAATATATGGTCCCTGATCGGCTAGCAGCCCATGCGGCCAGCATCTACACCTCATTTTATTACTTTGCCACCCTTCCCAACGCCAGCGACAAGGCGACGGTGATCAGGATGCCAAGGCGCAGGCGCAGAAAGTTATTTGGCGAATCGCGTCACTCGGAGGTTATGGAAGACGCGATTTGCCGGTCGCCCTCGATTTAGAGAAGAACTGCATTCTCGTCACACATGGTAATTGCTCCCGCTATGCATCAATGGCCAACGTAACTTTGTGGGCGCAGACCTGGCTCGATACCGTGGCTGCGGCTACTGGTCGCAAGCCATTTGTTTATAGCTATCCGCAATTCTTAGAAACTGCGATGTCGCGTTCGGCAGCCCTTCGCCAATATCCACTCTGGCTAGCCCATTATTCAATCAATCCCGCAATCACCACCGCGCAACCAAATTCTAAAACTGTCGGTTGTTACGCCGATTCCTGGACCAACCAAGATTGCACGACGCAGTGGCAGATCTGGCAGTACACATCGTGTGGAATCGCTGGTAAGTACGGAGTGCCAGGAACGCGAGTGGATCTCAATGTCTTCTTCGGAAACAATAACGATTTCTTGAAATTAGTTCGCGGGCTCTGGCAACCCGATAGCAACCAGATGTTGCCCTTCAACGAACCGACCGCGATATCCATCACTGCACAATCGGCCGGGACAACAAACGATCCGGTCCTCTTCTATGTCAACGTCGTCCGTCCCAATGCCACCCCCGTGGTGACCGGCAGCGTGAGTTATGTTCCCGCTTCGACGATGATGAGCCCTGGAGTTCAAACCGTTACGCGCAATTCATCGGGTTCTTGGCTGGTAAAGATTACGAATCTGCCTGCGGGAAATTACGTTGGAACGATTAATTTCACCGACCCCAGTGGCACAGAAGCTGCCGCACAAATCCCTGTGGTATTTACCGTTGACCAAGCCCCTTCCCCGACACCTAGTCCAATAAATTCCACCCCCGCAAAACCTTCGCCCACCTCCTCTCCAAAGCCAGCTCCAGTCGACAGCTGCGCGGGGCAAATCCGTAATTAAAGTAGGCTTCGTTCTATGTCGAGAATTTTGGTAACTGGTGGAGCCGGATATATAGGATCAACTGCAGTCGCAGTCTTGGTCGAGCGCGGATATGAAGTCGTCGTCTTTGACGATCTCTCCATGGGCCATGCCGATGCGGTCGATCCCCGCGCCACCTTTGTCGAGGGCTCGCTCTTAGATCCAGATGCGCTGCGCAATGCGCTAGCCGGGTGCGAGGCAGTCATTCACTTCGCAGGTAAGTCACTTGTCGGAGAATCTGTCGAAAAGCCCGATCTCTATCACCACGTCAATGTTGATGGCACGCAGAATCTTCTCGAAGCGATGGCCATTCACGGTATCGATCGCATCGTATTCTCTTCATCGGCCGCCACCTATGGCCAGCCAGTTGATGATCCCATTACTGAAGAGTCAGCTACCGCTCCCACTAATCCCTATGGTGCATCAAAACTGGCGATCGACAAGATGATCAGCGCACGTGGAATTAGCGCTATTTCGCTCCGTTATTTCAACGTTGCGGGTGCATACGAATCAACGAATGGCTGGTTGGCCGAACGCCACAACCCAGAGACGCACCTAATCCCGCTGGTTCTACGCGCTACAGAAGCAAACCCGCTCAAAATATTCGGCACTGATTGGGATACCAAAGACGGAACTTGCATCCGCGACTACGTGCATGTTCTTGATTTGATCGAAGCACATATATTGGCGCTCGGTGCTCTTAAGCCCCACGTGCACGAGATCGTAAACCTTGGTAGCGGTGGCGGTTATTCCGTTCGTGAAGTTATTTCGGTAGCTGCAAAGGTATTAGGGCGAACAGTTCCCGCGGTTGAAAGTCCACGCCGTGCTGGTGATCCAGCAAGCCTGGTCGCATCCATTGTTAAAGCGAAATCTCTGCTCGGATGGCAACCCACCCGAGACCTTGAGATGATGATTAGCGATACGGTTAAATCGCAGGCTCGATAGAGCGAACTTCAACTCCACCGATTGCGTTAAGTACCTCAAGTAAGTCAGTTGGGTCGTTGCCAGGAATGGCGACTGTAATATCGTCGACTCCCTTTCCATCTTCGGTGCGCACCGTTACAAGCGAGCGAATATCTCCGCCGGCGAAGCCGATAGCGGATGCAACCGCACCTAGCGAACCGGGGCGATCTGGAAGAGCGATCTGTAATTTAAATATAGCCACTTTTATACCGTCACAATCGCGTCGCCACTTATAGCAACCTTGTAAGTAGGAAGTGGTGCTGGAGCTGGTCCACCGAGCACCGCGCCGCCGTTGGCTACATCAAATGTACTACCGTGGCATGGGCAATCGAGGCTATTTGCCGATGGGTTGTATCCCAGAGTGCAACCTTGGTGGGTGCAGACTGCAGAGTAGGCAAATACTCCAACCTTTGTTCTAAATAGGAAAGCTGGGTTTCCATCGGGTGCGGTGAACTGCATAGTTGATCCAACTGGAAAGGCTGACAAGGCAACGATCTTGTTTCCCGCTGTTGGAACTGGAATCGACTTCTTCAATCCACCAGCAGCGAGCGCTGCGATTACTGCAGTTGTGCCAACACCAATGATGCGCATAACTTCGCGACGGTCGGTCAGGTTAGGAATTGGACTCTTTCGCGCACGCGGGGCCGCCTCTTTGCGAACCAAGAAGAAGAGCGCGATCCACATAACAAGATATGCGGTATCTGATCCAAGGAAGTATGGATGAACGTGCCAGGTCACTGACAACCACAAAGTAATAGATACGCCAGCTCCGGCGATGATGGCAGCTTGGAGCGCGACGCCACTGAGGACTGCTAAGCCAATGGCAATTTCACCGAGCAGGATCATCCAACCCGCAAGCGCGGCGTGGGAGATCATGTGCTTCAAGATGAAGGAGAGCGGAGAGTTCTTGGCGAAGCCCGTAATCTGGGCACCGATATAGCCTGTCGAAGCCTTATTAAAGAATTGAGCGTCAGATGCCTTCTGCAGGCCTCCGTAGAGCCAGGTGCCGCCCAGCATGAGGCGGAGTACCCGTGTGCCTGTTGATTGTGTGCGCCAAGTGTCAGCGGTAGAAAAGCGAGCCATGGTGTCCTTTCGGTCTGCGCTGAGCATACCGAGACAACCTTAAAAATCTCTGTTGAAGCGGAAGCTCCCTGACTTGGACTCGAACCAAGAACCTGTCGATTAACAGTCGACTGCTCTGCCAATTGAGCTATCAGGGAATATTTGGCACCTAGAGAGGGAATCTTAGCAAGATCCCGCGATTTGGCTAAATCATAGATCCCCTATCGCAAGGTCCTTCTGGGCTCGCCTCTGCGCCTCTTTGGCCACCAGCGCCCCAAAGATCTCGGTATATCGCTCGGCCTCATCGACTGGATTGATCCGTTGCAGGGTCGATTTAATCTCAGCGATATCGCGGCTCAAAGCGACCTCGCGCAGCCGGGCAATAATGCTGGCTACGTAGCGCTCTGAGACTTCACCATCGGTTCGAATGGGCTCCACGATCAACTCAGTCAGCAGACCACGCAGATTCTCGTCTTCGGTGCGTTCTAGAAGCGAACCAATATTCATATCAGGCAGCGAATCGATCTTGGCGCGCACCGCTGCATAAGGTGGATAAGTAAATGCATTGGCCTCGATATCAACCCACTGGGGAGCCAACTCGTTCGCCTGTAATTTTGCTTTAAGAACTTCGCGCTCCAACATCAATATTGGGTCAGAGAGATTGACCGCCATCGCCGGTGCATCAGGAAGCGGTGTGTTGCTCTTCCCCGCCACGCGCTTTACGGCGGCAGAGACGGTATCGACCTCCATGCCGAGCCATCCCGCCACCAGGCGAATATATTCGGGGCGCAAGGAGGCATCGCGAATCTTTCCGACGAGCGGAGCAACTTGATTAAGCGCACTGACGCGACCTTCAGCGGAAGCAACATCGTATTGCTTAATCACGCTGCGCATCGCAAATTCAAAGAGTGGAACTCGTCGTGCGATCAGATCTCGCACTGCAAGATCTCCGCCCGATTGGCGTAGTTCGCAGGGATCCATTCCCGATGGTTCAACTGCAACAAAGGTCTGCGCTACGAACTTCTGGTCATCATCGAAGGCGCGCAGCGCGGCTTTCTGTCCCGCGGCATCGCCGTCGAAGGTGAATATCACTTCGCCTCTAAATGCATCATCATCCATCAAGAGGCGGCGGATGATGCGAATATGGTCATCGCCGAAAGCTGTTCCGCAGGTAGCTACCGCTGTAGTGATGCCCGCCAGATGCGCAGCCATTACATCGGTATAGCCTTCAACGATCACGACTTGGCGCTTCTTGGCGATCTCTTTCTTTGCCATATCCAGACCGTACAAGATCTGTGACTTCTTATAAATCGGAGTTTCAGATGTATTTAAATATTTAGGACCTTGATCTTTATCATCGCTCGCAAGTTTGCGGGCGCCAAATCCAACGATATCTCCAGAGATATCTTTGATGGGCCAGACCAAGCGATTGCGATAACGATCGATTAAACCACCGCGGCTTCCCTCTTTGGTCAGACCCGCCAGGTTGAGTTCATCATCTTTATAGCCCAGCGCACTCATATGCTTGTAGAGCGCATCCCACTCATCGGGCGCATACCCAACGCCAAATTGTTCGGCCGCTGTCTTATCAAAGCCGCGTCCGGTGAGGAATTCGCGTCCGACTTGTGCGGAGCCTGGTAGCCCCAGCTGTTCGCGATAAAAGGCAGCTGCTGCAGTATTTGCTGCCACCAAACGCGAACGATTGATTCCGCTTCCAGAAGATGGACCAGTGGAGTCATAATGCAGTTGATAGCCAATACGTTCGGCCAAGCGTTCGACCGTCTCGGTGAAGGTGAGGTGCTCTAATTTCATCAGGAAGTTGATGACATCTCCGCCAACGCCACAACCAAAGCAGTGGAAATACCCTTTAGAAGGAGTCACATTAAAAGAAGGGCTCTTCTCGTCATGGAAAGGGCAGAGACCTTTCTTCTGTCCCCCACCAGCGCCTTTAAGTTGTACGAAATCTCCGACGACATCTTCAATCGATGTGTGCTCGCGGACGTAGGTTACGTCTTCATCTCTAATACGTCCGGCCATGGTGGCTATCTTAGACTTTGCAATTTGGCGTGAAGCGCATATGCGCCTGGATCGGTAAGCGCAGCGACCTGGTCCACAACAACGCGGAGCCGTTCTGAGTGATTGGTTGCCAGATTCCAGTCATCCAGGAAGAAGGACTCTAGGGATGCAGGGGCCTGCGCCAAGACCATCTCAACCAGCTCTTTGATGATGATCTGCTGATCGGCATATCTCTCTTGAGATGCGGCGGCGTTAATTACATAATACGTCGCTATCGATTTGAGAATGGCAACTTCAATGCGCTGGGCGCGAGGCACAACGAGGTTTGCGTTATAACGAGTGAGAGGGCCATCGCCGTATTGATCGCGCGTCGCACTTTCGGCAGCGAGCGCAAAGCGTCCGACCAATTGCGAAGCCAAATCTTTAAGGCGAGCCAGGTGGCGATGCGAACCGTCGTAATTAATAGGCCAGCACGACAAAGCTTGTAGATCTGCGAGCGCGGCTTGTGCTTCAATTTCAGTCATATCGCTCATGTAGGTGCCTTTGGCAACCTGGAAAAGTTGAGGTAGATCCGCACTCAAGTTTTGCAACATGACATGACCGGTAACAAGTGCATCTTCTAAATCATGCACGCTATATGCGACATCGTCAGACCAATCCATGATCTGCGCTTCCATGGACTGCCGACCCTTAGGAGCGCCAATGCGTACCCAATCAAAGACCGCTTGATCATCGTCGTAGACACCAAACTTGCGATTATTAACAGCGCGCGGCCACGGGTACTTAGTAGCTGCATCCAGCGATGCACGTGTGAGATTGAGTCCGACAGAGCGGCCCGCTTCATCGACCGTCTTTGCTTCAAGTCGAACCAAGAGTCGGAAGGATTGTGCGTTGCCTTCAAATCCCCCGCACTCTTGCGAGACCGCGTTGAGAGCATCTTCACCATTGTGACCAAAGGGTGGGTGGCCAATGTCATGGGCCAAGCAGGCACCTTCCATCAAATCTGGATCAGCGCCTAGCGCCCAACCCAATTCGCGGCCCACCTGCGCACACTCCAGCGAGTGCGAGAGGCGGGTGCGTGGAAAGTCGGTGAGCCAAGGAACTGCCACCTGTGTCTTGGCGGCCAGGCGACGCAGCGCAAAGGAATGGATGATGCGGGCGCGGTCACGGGCAAATTCGGTGCGACCCATACGTTTTGCGGGTTCGCTCAAGAAGCGATCGCGATCGCTCTGCGAATATCCGGCTGACTCTTGCGCCTGTCTTAGCACCATAAGGGGGTAAGCCTACTTTTTAATCTGATCGCTGAGGTGGATTCCAAAGCGGCCAACAGTTTCATAGGCGAGATAAGCGGCGGTTTCGCGGAAGAGATAGCGCAGGCCAGTTGCTTTGAGCGAACCCGGCCCACTTTGGGCTGGAGCGCAGGTTGCGCTTATCCCCTGGTCTCGGGCCTCTGTCATCGCGCGATAGCAGTGATATGGATCTGTAGCGATGATGACACTGGCCAGTGGTGCACCTTCATATAACTGACATATGCCACCGTGCTGGTCAGCGTATCTTTACCGATCGGCAAAGTTACAACGTGCTTTCTTGGAACGCGCTGATCGACCAGCGAATTGGTGCTCGCGGCGGCTTCCGTAGAGAGATCACCCTTCTGCCCGCCACCCACAGTAATGATGAGCGGTGCCAGACCTGACTTGTAAGCCAATCGTGCTTGCGTAATTCGCTCTGCCAATATCGGAGTCGGCTTTCCATTATCTTGCGCCGCACCAAGCACCACGATCGCAGCACTTTGTTTTATAGAAGGGTGATGCGCGGTCCACCAGATCTGGCTGGCGACATAGAGCGGCACGATGATGATCAGAAGAACTATCGCTCCAATAATCCGGCGCAGGATTTTAAAGAGGAACACCATCAACCGCCAGAAACGGAATCATCAATAGTGATTGATGCAAACTCGTCGGGATCATTGAGCCAACCGTCGGGAAGTGAAACTGCGCGGCCATGGCTGCGACGTCCGCGCGGAGCTTCAGCGATCTCTATGGGATACGGCTGATCTTCCAGTTGCGAAAGAAGATGATCCAGCTCGCCTAGAGATGAGACCATGCCAAAGCCGGCGCGGATTTCGCGCGGAACCGAGAAGCCTTTTAGATACCAGGCCATATGTTTGCGCAGATCGCGCATAGCACGACCTTCGCTCTCAAAAAATTCAACGAGCAACTCACCGTGGCGATACATAATTTTGCGTACTTCAAAGAGGCTGGGAAGGGTCGGAGTCTCTTCGCCATTGAATGCGGCAACCAGATCTGCAAATAACCACGGGCGTCCGAGACAACCGCGGCCAACGACGACTCCAGCACATCCAGTCTCTTGCATCATGCGCACTCCATCGGCACCGGACCAGATATCTCCGTTACCGAGCACGGGCACACCAGTCGGGGCTAAATGTGCAACGAGGTTGGCAATACGCGACCAATCAGCCTGACCTTCATACATCTGTTCTGCGGTGCGCGCGTGTAGCGCCACCCATGCCACGCCAAGATCAGCGGCAGATTTACCGGCTTCGAGATAGGTGTGGTGATCGCTATTGATTCCAACGCGCATCTTTACCGTGACGGGAATTCCATATTGAGCGGCCGTCTTAACCGATGTTCCCACGATCGCGCTAAAGAGATTGCGCTTGAAAGGCAGCGCGGCTCCCCCGCCACGACGTGTCACCTTGGGAACTGGACAACCAAAGTTGAGGTCGATGTGATCGGCCAAGTTTTCAGCACCCAATATCTCGATCGCCTTGCCAACAACCGTTGGATCAACGGCGTATAACTGCACCGAGCGCGGAGTTTCGCCAACGCCAGGTGTAATCAAACGCATCGTCTCGGGATGGCGTTCAATCAGAGCGCGGGCGGTGACCATTTCAGACACGAAGAGTCCCGCCCCCTGTTCGCGACAGAGCGTTCTAAAAGCCGAATTGGTAATTCCAGCCATTGGAGCAAGGACGACTGGACTATCCAAGACCACTTCGTCGTTCGCAAATTGCCCGTTGGCAATCGGCAAACGGAGCGGAGCGGTCTTAGTAATCACGAAATTACGCTCCGAGGAGGCGTGGTGCGAGCCAGGCTTGCACCTGATCAATGCCAATGCGTTCTTGCGCCATCGTGTCGCGATCGCGGATCGTGACGGCATTGTCCTCCAGGGATTCAAAGTCGATGGTGATGCAGTACGGAGTACCGATCTCATCTTGGCGGCGATAGCGACGCCCAATTGCGCCCGCATCATCGAAGTCGACAGACCAGTTCTTGCGCAGCTCTGCAGCTAAATCGCGCGCCTTCGGTGACAAATCAGCGTTACGTGAGAGCGGAAGTACAGCAACCTTGATCGGAGCCAAGCGATGGTCGATCTTCATGACTGCGCGCTTCTCCATTTCGCCCTTGCTGTTGGGAGCTTCATCTTCGGTAAATGCATCCATCATGAAAGTCAGCGTGCAACGATCTACGCCGGCTGCAGGTTCGATAACAAAGGGAGTCCAACGTTCGTTCTTCTCTTGATCAAACCAAGATAAGTCCTTGCCAGATGCAGCGCTATGCGCCTTGAGGTCGTAGTCGGTACGCGAAGCGATACCTTCGAGCTCGCCCCATTCGATGCCATTGAATTCAAATTTGTATTCGATATCAACGGTGCGCTTGGAGTAATGCGACAACTTCTCTTTAGGGTGCTCAAATAAACGGAGGCGATCGGGATTGATTCCAAGGTCGGTGTACCAAGCCATACGAGTATCTATCCAATATTGGTGCCACTCTTCGTCAGTCCCTGGCACAACGAAGAATTCCATCTCCATCTGCTCAAATTCGCGAGTACGGAAGATGAAGTTTCCGGGAGTGATCTCGTTGCGGAAAGATTTACCGATCTGGCCGATACCAAATGGTGGCTTCTTACGCGATGTGGTTGCGACGTTCTCGAAGTTAATGAAAATACCTTGTGCGGTCTCTGGACGTAAGTAAGCCAGGCCAGATTCATCTTCGACGGCACCAAGATATGTCTTGAGTAGCCCTGAGAATTGGCGAGGTGCGGTGAATTGACCCTTGTTGCCGCAGTTAGGGCAACCGATCTCTTCCATCGAAGTTGGTGGACGTTTGTGCTTGGCTTCGAAGGCCTCTTCTAAATGGTCGGCGCGATAGCGCTTGTGACAAGCGGTGCACTCTGTCAAAGGTTCTAAGAATGTTTCGATATGACCGGATGCTTGCCAGACTTCAGGCGCCAAGATCACCGATGAATCNAGNCCGACNACATCTTCGCGNCCCTGCACCATGGATTTCCACCACTGGCGCTTTATATTGTTCTTGAGCTCGACTCCGAGGGGGCCGTAATCCCAGGCAGCGCGCAGGCCACCATAAATTTCTGAGGACGGGTAGACAAATCCGCGACGCTTGGCGAGGCTGACAATGGTTTCTAAACGATCTGCGGCCATGAGTGCTCCTTTAATCCGGCTGGCTGTCGGCTATCTTGCTGGTCGCAAGGAGCGTTAGTTTACCGCGTTAGGTCGTCCTTGATCATCGAAAGGACGCTGTTGTCGGTCACCTCGCCTAAATTGCGCGAGAAGCGGCGCATCGTCCCTTCATAGGTAAATCCAGCCTTCTCGGCAGCCCGCCCAGATGGGAGATTTTCTGCGCTGTGCCAAATTTCGACGCGTTCCATCTCGTATTCATTGAGAAGCAGTTCGGCCAAATATCGCGTGACGGTTGGGATGATTCCTAGCCCTCGACTCGCTGGGAAAGCCAGATAGCCAATCTCTGAAATTTTCAACTTCCAATTGGTGCGTCGAAGCCAGATCTGGCCTACGGGGGCGCCATCTAATTCGATCAACCAGTTAATGCCCGAACCATTGCGCTGGGAATCTCTCCAAATCTTTAAATAATCCAGGTGATCCTTCTCTGTAAATGGATTGGCAATACCCATCCACTGCAGAATTGCTTCATCATTGTAAAGAGGAAGCAATACCTCGGCATCATCTTCTTGCAACGGTCGTAATTTGTACGGTCCAATCTGCAATTCATGGTGCGTGAACCTGCGCATCAGTGAGGTATCTTCCATCACCCAACTTTGGATGTACTCTAAAAATTGAAAACCTCTACGACGATAGAGCGGTTGCCCCGCCTCTGTCGCAATCAGAACGACAAGTTCATCTCCTAATTCGGCATGCTGAGCTAACGCCCAACCCATGAGCTCATCGCCGTAACCCTTGCGTTGGTGTTCTGCAGGGGTTAGGACGTCAAAACACCCGATGAAATTTCCGGTTCGAATAAAATGGGTCGTACTTACTGGAATACCATTATCAAAGAGGCAATATCTAAATGAATTCGCATTTCCAAAGGGCCCTCGAGAAAGGGTCTGCGCATACTCTGCCGGCATTTCAAATCCAATAGTCAGTAGCTCTACAATGATCTGCAAATCAGCTTCTGTTTCTACTCTCCGGACTTCTAAGCCTGAGCGAAGCTCATGATGATCTTTCTTTGGATCGAGCGCATATGCCATCGAAGGGGCTGCGCCCTTGTTCACATACCCGCGCGCCTTCAATGTTTCGGCGTGGAGCAACCCAGCACCTGCGAGAGAGATCGAGTGAGGGAGATTTTTCTCATAAAAGACTTTGATTATCTCTTCGAAAATTAGAGGGTCATGATTGTAAATAGCCGCAGCGTTAAAGAAAGAGCTCTCAAAGCCCGTTGTAAACCAATAGCAATTATTTTCTCCCCCACCTTTAAAGGGTGAATCTGGGGTTGCAAATGACTTGAAAGATCCATGAAAGAGTCCACGAATGCGATCTAAAGGGACGCCTTCCTTTCCGACGATGGTGTCATACACGCGATCATTTAAAAGTGACATTCGATCCTTCTCTCGCTGTTATGTAAGCAAGCGGGACTGCCCTCCGAACAGTAAGAGTGATCTCCCCTCAGCACAAGGGATTTTTAAACTTATTATCTAAATCAAGCCCCGCCGGCAACGACCGCCCACATAATCAAGACTCCAGCAATAGTTGCAAGCAAGGTCCAGCGCGAAGGGTGGCGGGAATGTGCTTCAGGCAAGATGTGAGACGTTGCAATGTAAATGACGAATCCTGCAAAGAGCGCTAAATAAAGCGCGATCCAATTGCTGCCAAAAGCGACATAAGAGCCAACGGCTGCGCCACCAATGCGACCAATGGCATCGACTATCAAAAGTGCGCGTGCCTTCTGTGTCCACCTCTGCTCTTTAATGAGGAATGTGACCGTGTTTAATCCATCGCTAAATGCATGGACCATGATCGCCGAGAAGACAGCTAAGCCAAGTGAGCTTGATACTTTAAAAGCGGCGCCTACTCCAAGACCATCTGCAAAGACATGGCCAGCCATAGCAAGGCCAGCGAGCCGCCCTGCATAGTGGTGGTGATCATTGTCGTGATGCGAGTCAAAGGGTTCGTGGGTTGCAAACCAGCGCTCTGAGATGTGCAGAATTAAAAACCCTAGGACAATCATTAAACCAACAGAGCGAACTCCCCCAGATGTGCTGGTGTTATTTACAAATATTGTTGGCAAGAGATCAAAGAAGACCAAGCCGAGCATTAAGCCAGCGGCCAGTCCCAGAATGATATGAGTTCGGTCGCGAATCTTGACCGCTAAAAACCCACCCAGGCCAGTCGCCAGCGATGTAATAGCGGCTAGCAGTAGCGCTTTATGCATGGGCTGAGTCTACTTCACGACAAACAGGGATCATCACGCTTTACCAAACCGACGTTCACGCTCGTTATAGATTTCGATCGCTTTCCAGAGAGTCGTGCGATCTACATCTGGCCATAAGACATCCATAAATACCATCTCTGCATAAACCGACTGCCACGGCAGAAAGTTGGAGGTCCGCTCTTCGCCCGATGTACGTAAGAAAAGATCAACATCGCTCATCTGCGGGTTGTACATAAACTTCTCTAAAGTTTTTTCGGTGATGGAATCTGGATTGATCTTCTTGGCTTTTACTTGACCGGCGATGAGTTTGATGGCATCCACCAACTCAGTTCGTCCACCATAGTTGACACACATATTAAGAGTGAGAGTTTTATTGCGCTTGGTTAGCTCTTCAGCTTCTTGCAACTCATTAATCACAGACTTCCAAAGCCGACCGGGTTTACCAACCCAGCGCACTCGTACACCGAGCGCATGCATCTCATCGCGGCGACGCCGCAAGACATCGCGATTAAAGCCCATCAAAAACTTTACCTCTTCGGGGCTGCGTCGCCAGTTCTCGGTAGAGAATGCGTACGCGCTAATCTCTTTAACACCAATTGCGATTGCACCATGAACAACATCGAGCAGCGCCGCTTCGCCGGCTTCATGCCCCGCAGTGCGCGGCAGTCCGCGCTTTTTGGCCCAGCGACCATTGCCATCCATCACGATCGCAACGTGGTGAGGAACGTTGGAGACCCTTGGCGGCTTTGAAATGTTCACTGTCAGATTCTCTCAACTAATGGCAGGCTCCGTAGACCACGCTCTAGGTGCCATTGCAGGTAGGCGGCAATCAAGCCAGAGGCCTCGCGGCGATAGCGCTGCTCGCTGGCAGAGGCAAAGTCCCAATCCCCGCTCAGAAGTTGTTGCATCAGAAGAAGAGTCTCTGGGTGTGGCGTAGGCGCCGCGCTCGGTTTGCAGTTGTCGCAGACGCTGCCACCGCCAACCAGTGAGAAATAGCGATGTGGTCCTGGTGCGTCACAGCGCGAGCAATTAGATAGTGAAGGTGCATAACCTGCTACAGCGAGTGAGCGCAGCAAGAAGGCGTCGAGAATCAGAGAGGCATCGTAGGTTTCGTTGGCCAGCGCTTTTAGCGCTCCTACTAATAGTAGGTACTGTTGCAGAGCGGGCTCGTGTTCGTGCGATACAAAGCGTTCGGCTGCTTCCAAGATTGCCGAAGCACAAGTCCAGCGCTGGTAGTCGAGTGACAGAGTGTCGCCATAGTTTTCGATGCTGACGGCTTGCGTCACCGTGTCCAAGTTGCGCCCCGAGTACAACTGCAGATCCACATGCGAGGCGGGTTCTAAGCGGGCGCCCCACCTGGATTTGGTCCGACGCACGCCTTTAGCTACAGCGCGGATCCGCCCGTGTTCGCGGGTAAAGAGGGTGATGATGCGGTCAGCCTCGCCCAACTTCTGGGTGCGCAGAACGATCGCTTGATCGCGGTAGACCGACATGGGGTCACCGTATCGCGGACTACTGTCGCAAGCCGCGATTTACCGCTGAGACAACGGCTTTGAGAGCTGCCGTGGTCGTGCTTGGGTCAATACCGACTCCCCAGAAGGTCCGCCCAGCGACTTCGCACTCTAAGTAGGCCGCCGCCTTGGCATCGCCACCGGCAGAGAGCGCATGTTCGTAGTAATCCAGAACGCGCACGCCGGCGCCGCCGACATGTTTATTCATAATGTCTACGAAGGCTGCGATCGGACCGTTTCCAGTTCCACTCAAAGAGTAAATAGCGTGATGATCCAATAGCTCGACCGAAAGATTTACATCTTCATCCAAGTGGCTGGTCTGCGATAGGCCAACTAACTTAAATCGTCCCCATTGGTTCTCGGCAGCAGGAAGGTACTCATCTTCAAAGATCTGCCAGAGCTGATCGGGGGTTACTTCCCCACCTTCGGCATCGGTCTTGGATTGAACAACCTGCGAAAATTCAATTTGCAGTCGGCGTGGTAAATCAAGATGGTGCTCGTTCTTCATCAAATATGCGACGCCACCTTTACCCGATTGCGAGTTAACGCGAATAACGGCTTCGTACGAACGGCCAATATCTTTGGGATCGATCGGAAGGTATGGAACCGCCCAGGTATGTTGATCGATATGGCGCCCAGCAGCATCGGCATCGCGCTGCATATGCTCCAGCCCCTTCTTGATTGCATCCTGGTGTGAACCAGAGAATGCGGTGAAGACCAAGTCGCCACCATAGGGATGACGCTCTGGTACCCGCAATTGATTGCAATATTCGACAGTACGGCGGATCTCATCGATATCAGAGAAATCGATATGCGGATCGATGCCGTGGCTAAATAAATTAAGGCCCAAGGTTACCAAGCAGACATTTCCGGTGCGCTCTCCATTGCCGAAGAGAGTTCCTTCGATGCGATCGGCGCCAGCCAGATATGCCAACTCGGCGGCAGCGACTCCGGTTCCACGATCGTTATGTGGGTGCAGCGATAGAACAACTGAGTCGCGATACTTCAGATTGCGATGCATCCATTCGATGGAATCGGCATACACGTTAGGTGATGCCATCTCAACGGTTGCCGGCAAATTGATGATCGTCTTGTGATCGGGGGTCGGCTTCCAGATGTCGTTGACAGCGTCGCAGACCTCTTTGGCATATTCGAGTTCGGTGCCAGTATATGACTCGGGGCTATATTCGAAGAAGACGGTGGTACCCGGAACGGTCGCGCGACTAAATCTTGGCAGATCTGAGCGCCGTCGGTAGCGATCTTCTTGATGCCCTCTTTATCCTGGCCGAAGACGACGCGGCGTTGCAGCGTTGACGTCGAGTTATAAAGATGAATAACAACTTGCTTTGCGCCTTTAACTGATTCGAAGGTGCGTTCGATCAATGGGCGACGGGCTTGGGTCAATACTTGGATAACAACATCATCGGGGATCAGATTCTCTTCGATGATCTTGCGCACGAAATCAAAGTCGAGTTGAGATGCGCTGGGAAAGCCCACTTCAATCTCTTTGTAACCCATCTTGACCAGCAGATTGAACATCGTCAATTTGCGGTGCGGATCCATCGGATCGATCAGCGCTTGATTGCCATCGCGCAGATCAACAGAACACCACTTCGGCGCTTTAGTGATTCGCTTGGCGGGCCAGGTGCGGTCGGCTAGATCTACTGGGATAAAAGGTGCATAACGATGCACTGGCATCGTCGAAGGTTGTTGCTCTGGATAATCCATTTAAAGCTCCTTAGGTTTCGCGGGTTGTTTTCTCATTTACCGGCAAGAGAAAACCTCCGCGAGCGAGGTGACCGGTTAGTTGGCCCCGCTGCGGCAGCGAAGGAGGAGGCTGCGCATGTTCATGAGCCTAGGTTACTAGAGCCCGTGAGCAGCAGCAACAGCGGCGTAAGTGATCTTGCCGGCGTGCACATTGAGGCCAGAACCCAGCGCGGGATCGCGCGCGATCGCTGCTTCCCAGCCGAGATCTGCGATGGCCACCGCATATTTAATGGTCGCATTGGCAAGGGCATAGGTCGAAGTCGCGGGGACGGCACCTGGCATATTTGCGACGCAGTAATACAAAGAATCGTGGACTTTAAATGTTGGTTCAGCGTGCGTGGTTGCGACAGAACCTTCGAAGCAGCCACCTTGATCGATTGCAACGTCAACGAGTACCGATCCCGGCTTCATCTTTGCAACCAAATCTTTGGTGACGAGCTTGGGAGCCTTTGCTCCAGGAACTAAGACGGCGCCGATTACTAAGTCGGCGGCCATACATTGTTGTTCGATCTCATATTTAGAGGAGGCCAAAGTTTTAACCTGCCCGGCAAAGATCTGGTCGATCTCGGCTAAGCGCGCCAAGTTGAGATCAAGGATTGTGACATCGGCATGCATGCCATGAGCAACGGTGGCTGCTGCAACTCCAACGACTCCCCCACCCAAGATGACAACTTTGCCGGGACGAACTCCGGGAACTCCAGTAAGCAGGACTCCGCGTCCACCTTCGGGGCGTTGTAGTGCGGTGGCACCGACTTGAATAGACATCCGGCCGGCAACTTCTGACATCGGTGCGAGCAAAGGCAAGTGACGGTTAATTTCAACGGTTTCATAGGCGATAGCGGTGACGCCTTGTTCCATAAGGGCAATGGTTAATTCGCGATCTGCAGCGAGGTGCAAATAGGTAAAGAGGATCTGACCTTTGCGCATCTTGGGATATTCGATGGCGATGGGCTCCTTGACCTTCATGATCATTTCCGCGCGTTGCCAGACCTCATCGGCGGTCGCAACAATCTGCGCACCAGCGGCGACGTAATCGGCATCGCTAATTGCTGAACCAACGCCAGCTCCGCTTTCGATCAGCACGGTGTGCTGACCACTAAGAGCATGTGCCCCAGAGGGAGTAAGTGCTACGCGGGATTCATTATTTTTGATTTCTTTAGGAACACCAATAATCATGGACTTGATGTTACTCCCGAATGAGAGGCGATTATCCGTAAATTGCAGCGCAGATCTTGGGATGAAGGTCTGCTCTCATCTGGGTAAAGGCAGATGGAGGCCATCCTGCAGCAAAGGTGCGGCGCAAAAGCTTTGCCATCTGATACGAGGGGTTATCGGTAAAGGCGCGATCGAGCGCTCTTTGTGCCAGGGCGCCATCACCCCGTTCGTAGGATGCGGTGGCGAAGATCACTGCTACCCCGGCCACATATCCGCGGGGCGCAACACGTAATAACCAACGCCACATATCCCATAATAAATCTGCTGTCTCATCAGTCGCCATTCCCATCGCATAATCTCGAACCTGCAGATCAAGAAGTCTGACCAAAACCAGCGCTACCAAAGCCCTATTTTGCTCAGCCCATCTCTTTTGAATTCACCAGCCAATTCATTAATCGCATCTGCACCTTCGCGTTGAAATATGATGATGTCATCAGATTCATAATCAATCTCTGAAATCTTCTTAATCGCCTTATTGAGTTCTTTATCAACGGGAAGTGCTGCGATCGATCGTTTCATCTCATCGAGATCGAGGTATGGCAGTGGGTTACCAGCCGCAACTTGTTCAACGGTAACTCTGCTATCGGAAAGAGGTGGGACAGGGGTGCCCTCCGGCGGGCAACATGTGCGATCGGGGCAGAGTGTGGAGCGAAAGCGGCCGTCGCGAACTTCGATACATTCCTTGACCGCAACACCGTGATCGGTGATTACATCACGCACCGTGGCGAGCGGATCGATTGCTAAAGCAGTACCTGGCAGATACCCAACCACGATTGCCTCAGTGGCCGCTTCGCGAAGCAAGTGAGATGCGATGATCCGACTCGTCGCTTCCATCGCGTGGCTATCGGGGAAATCAACGCGCATCGCCATCACGACCTTGTGATCACGCAGCGCCATTGCAACGAGTGAATCCTGAGGGTGATAGCCGACCATAAATGGAACAGCGGCCAAGAGATCGTGCGGTGAGGTGAGTTCGGTGGTCGTATGTGGTGTCATGGCTTAAAGATGGCGCGATA
>TBL_comb47_HYPODRAFT_10002471_pt1 | contig 22801 bp, 18 predicted proteins | sample TroBogypolimnion_40_FD_10682 | JGI IMG/M metagenome (IMG submission 10682)
CGGCAATTGCTCCCAGAACACCGGCCTGTGAACAGGTGGGTACCAGGTCGGGTGGCGGAGGTGCGTGAAAAATGCAGCGGTAACAAGCCGTACCCGGAAGCACCGTGATGGTCTGTCCGTCGAAACGAAGGATCCCACCGTGCGAAAAGGGTTTTCCCGCCTTCACACAGGCATCGTTGATCAAAAACTTGACCGGAAAATTGTCCGTTCCGTCTACTACAAAATCGTAATCTTTGACAATGTCCAGTGCATTGGCAGCTGTAAGCAGCTCATAATGGGTAATTACCTGAACATCCGGATTAAGTTGGTTGATCTTCTCTTTGGCAGAAAGCACCTTTGCCTTGTTCACATCGGCAGTAAAGTGAATCACCTGACGCTGAAGGTTGGAAAGATCCACCACATCTCCGTCGATGATGCCGATCGTACCAACGCCGGCAGCAGCGAGATAGAGTGCCACTGGTGCCCCCAATCCGCCCGCCCCTACGATGAGCACCTTGCCGTTGCTAATTTTTTCCTGTCCCTCAACTCCAACATCCTGAAGGAGAATGTGCCGACTGTATCTGTGTATCTGGTCCTCCGTAAAATCCATCTTATTTTTCTTTATTATAATGCCTGAAGAATATCGTTTTTGAGGTCATCCACCTCTTCAATCCCGGCAGAAAGACGCAGAGAGCTCTCACCCACATGCAGACTAGCACGGGTTTCACGGTCCATGTCACAATAAATGGTCGAAGCGGGATGGATGATCAGGGTCTTGTTGTCATAGACATTGGTCGCCCGTTTGATGAGCTGCAACTTGTTTAGAAAAGCAAAGCAGGCCTCTCTGGAAGCAAAGTCGAAGGTGAGCATCGCTCCCGGAAAATTGCCAAACTGACGCTTGCTCACTTCATAGAATTCAGAACCTTCCTTACCAGGATAATTGACGGCGGTGATTTGCGGGATTTTTTCCAAAAACTCTGCCAGCTCCAAACAGTTGGTAGCTGCTTTCTCGAAACGAAGTTGCAGGGTTTCCAGTCCAAGGCTTTGCAGATAAGCCGCAAAAGGCGACAAACAGGCACCCAGATTTCTGAAAATCTCCCTACGCAGCTTATAATTGAAGGCAAACGGTCCGAATTTTTTGGCCAGCGGAGCAAGCTTGGCCGATTTACTCCAGTCAAAGGTTCCGTAATCTACGATCAGTCCGCCAACGCTGGTGGCCCCTCCGGAGATGCATTTGGTACTCGAAATCACCTCGATATCAACTCCATGGCTCATCGCCTGGAATACGTTTGGCGGAGTCAGCGTGGAATCAGCGACCAAGGGCACTCCATTCTTGTGCGACAATTCCGAAAGAAATTGAAGATCAACCACCTCCAACTGCGGATTGGTGATGGTCTCCACAAAAAGTGCCACAGTACGAACATCCATATTTGCCTGAACCTCCTCTGCATTTGTCAAATCACAAAAACGGGTTTCGATGCCAAATTCCCGAATGGTGGAATCAAAAAAAACGTAGGTATTTCCGAACAGGTGTCGGGATGCGATGATGTTGCTCCCTGAGGAGGCCAGTAAAAAAATCACATTCGAAATGGCCGCCATTCCGGAGCTAAGTGCCGTCACATGCAGCGCGCCCGTAATTTGCTTGATCCGCAACTCCAGGTTCTCCACCGTAGGATTGGATATGCGTGAATAGGCATGCACGGGCAAACGCCCCTGAAAAGCCTGCTCCATTTGCTCTGCCGACTCAAAATCGAAGGCTGCATTGCTGTAAATGGGTTGGTGCAACGCCCTGTTGACATCCTCTTTTGCAAAGGGGGTGTGAATAATTCTGGTTGAGAATCCGCCGGGCTTTAACATCGGGAGCCTCCTCCCATGAAATAGAGAAATTCAATCTCGTCGCCATCTTTCAATTGCGTTGTTCCAAATTTTTCACTGAGCAGAAATTCACCGTTGAGCTGAACGGAAACCATTTCCGGCTGCGCCACATTGTTCTTTTTGATTAATTCAATCAAAGTGAGGGGAAGTTCGTATTGCTGATCCTTCCCGTTTACCTTTATCGTTGCCATTGTCTGTTTTTGTTCGTTGGATTAAAAAACACTCTCCCCTTCACAGGTCGGCTTCGGCACCTCCTGTACCTTTTCAAACTGATAGAGTGCGGTGGATAAATATCGCTCTCCCGTATCCGGAAGGATGACGACAATGCGTTTCCCTTTGTTTTCAGGTCGTTTTGCCAGTTGAATGGCTGCATAAACCGCTGCTCCCGAGGAGATTCCAGCCAAAAGACCTTCCGTAATGGCCAATTCCCTGCTTATGTCAAACGCATCCTCATTTTTAACCCTGAAGATTTCATCGTAGATGTTCACATTCAGAATTCCCGGCACGAAACCAGCCCCAATACCCTGGATCTTATGCGGTCCGGATTTTCCGCCGGATAAAACCGGTGAATCGGCAGGTTCTACCGCAACCACCTTGATTTTGGGATTTTTTTCCTTCAACACCTCGCCGACGCCAGTAATCGTTCCACCGGTTCCAACTCCTGCCACAAAAAGATCCACCAGTCCGTCGGTGTCGTTCCATATTTCCAGGGCCGTCGTTTTCCGGTGAATGGCCGGATTGGCATAATTGATAAACTGTTGGGGAATAAATGCCTTGGGAAAGATATTTTTCAGTTCATTCGCCTTACGGATCGCTCCGCTCATCCCTTCGAATCCCGGTGTCAAAACAATTTCTGCCCCGAGTGCCTTCAGGATGTTTCGTCGCTCCATACTCATCGATTCAGGCATCACCAGGATCAGACGGTATCCTTTGGAAGCTGCGACCATCGCCAGGGCGATACCGGTATTGCCGCTGGTAGGTTCGATAATAACCGTATTCTTGTCGATCCAGTCCTGTTTTTCGGCGACATCGATCAGGGCAAAGCCCAACCTGTCCTTGACGCTTCTCGCGGGATTAAACGACTCAAGTTTGGCAATAATCTTTGCTTCCAGTTTGAATTTAAGTTCAAGTTGCTTGAGCTCCAACAAGGGCGTATTCCCAATCAAATCAGTAATGCTTTTTGCAATTTTGGCCATAATCCTGATTGAATAAAATTGTTCTTTGATGAAATGATTAAATGATTTCCCGGAGTTAATTCTGATTTTTTGCAATCAATTCAGTTCAATTTCCGGAACAGGCCTCCAGAAAAATTCCGGGATTTACCTGATCAGCGAGTATATGGAAGATTGTTCGATGAGAGGATGACATTTCCCAGTTGGGAGGAAAGAAAGGCTCTGATCTCAAAAATCTTTCCCGGATGAGTTAATCAACTTTCCATTAACCAAAAAAGAATGGCAAATCTGTTAATCAATAACGATAATCCGGAATAAATTAACTAATCACGTCCAACGTAAATTACTTCATCCGTTGCAGAATTAATTTTTGAAAATCAGAAGACCTTTTTTCAATCCGATACTTTAATTCTTATGGATTCCGATTAGGAAACGGTTTCAGTTTCAAACTGGTAAAGAATGGTGGATAAATATCTTTCGCCTGTGTCAGGCAGAATGACGACGATTGTCTTTCCCCTGTTTTCAGGTCGTTTGGCCACCTGCAGGGCCGCCCAGGCGGCAGCTCCGGATGAGATCCCGACCAGCAAACCTTCCGACCGCGCCAATTGGCGACTCGTTTCGAAGGCATCGTTGTTGCTGACTGTAATGATTTCATCAATGACCGCCTTGTTCAATACACCGGGTACAAAGCCGGCACCAATGCCCTGAATTTTATGAGGACCTGGTTTACCACCTGAAATGACAGGTGAATCTGCCGGTTCAACGGCTATAATCTGTACGCCGGGTTTCCTGGACTTCAGCACTTCACCCACACCTGTGATGGTACCACCAGTGCCAATACCTGCAACGAAAATGTCAACTTCACCGTCGGTATCGTCCCAGATTTCAATTGCAGTGGTCTGACGATGAATCTCAGGATTGGCAGGATTGTTGAATTGCTGTGGAACAAATGAATTTGTAATCGACTCGGCCAATTCTGCGGCTTTCGCGATAGCCCCCTTCATTCCTTCGCTTCCTGGTGTCAGCACCAATTCGGCGCCGAAGGCTTTAAGCAGGTTCCTTCTTTCAATACTCATGGTTTCAGGCATGGTAAGTATCAGCCTATACCCTTTGGCAGCTGCCACAAATGCCAATGCGATCCCGGTGTTTCCGCTGGTAGGTTCAATGATAACCGAATCCGGTTTCAGAATCCCCTTCTTTTCAGCATCGCTGATCATGGCGTTACCAATACGACATTTTACGCTGCCACTTGGATTAAAATATTCCAGTTTGGCAATGAGTTGTGATTCCAGTCCGTTCTGACGGTTAAAATTTGAAAGTTCGAGCAACGGGGTGTTGCCGATTAAATCTGTAAGTTTTTCTGCAATCTTTGACATGATGATTCTTTTTTGGTTTATGCAAAGATTGATCTGATTTACAGCACACACAATACCGCAATCTGAGTATTTTACCTACCATGTTTTAGGTATGCGCTACCTCCAATGGGAACGCGGATAACCCTGAATGAACAGATTCAACGGAAAGAAATCCGCCAAGGCAGCCTTATCCGCAACATCCGCATTCCTTAAGAAATAGCAGCAAACGAAAACCTATTGTTCTCTGCCGAATCCTGCTGTGAGCCGGATCTTGTCACCAAAGAATAGTGCACTGGCCAGCTGGCGGTACTACCTGAACCAAGGATAAAGACCGGAACTAATTAGTAAGATGGTTTCTTTATGAAAACGCGATACAGACAGCGTTGATTTTTGGTTGAATCTCACAATCTAAAAAGAATTTTCCCTGTCTGCCTTCATTTAAAAAGCAAACAAGGAAAATTAAACTTCAGGCGGTTGCCAGAACTGGCACTTGCCTCTTCGTAGGTATATCAATTAGCGTAATTTCACTGATGTAGCTCCTGATTGGTAAATCCCATTGAACAGAAATTTGAAAGAACCGTAAGACTGTCCGCGGAAGGTAATGTTAGGTCCGAAAAGGAAGACCTTGCCCTTGCCCACTGAAGCTTCTACCACCGTATTGGCGCCATTGAGGTAATTTTGTCCCAAAGCCCATCCACTTCGCAGTGGCTCTGCATTAGGGAACCAGGCAACAGGATTAACACCTTTCTGTTTTGCATCTGGCAACAAACGGAATACAGGATCGTTGCTATAAAGAACATCCAGATCTGCTGAGACACCGTAAGCAATTGGTATAGTATTATCTACTTTCACACGTAAGACCGAGCCAGGAACATAAAATTTTTCAGAAGATATTCTCTTCTCAGATCCATCGGATTGTTTTTCAGCCAGAGCATCGGCAACCGGTAAACCAAGAAATTTACTAAACGCCGTCGAGCTTCCTACTGTTATCACAAAGCCTCCATCTTCTGCAAACTGACGCAGTAGTGGTGCGGTTTTATCCAGCGTAATACTTCCTGCTCGGTCTTTGAATTCGTCAGGGACATTTTCCGATCTGAAACCTCTTCCGCCTTCATCTCCTTCGGTTGCGGCATCACGTCTTCCTGAGTTAGCTGCTGGGAATGCTCCTGAAGGCAAAATCACTACATCGTATTTGTCTTTAAGTTTACCTGCGTCAAAAGTAGCAGGATAAACCACTTCAAATGGGAATGGGAATTGAGTTTCAAACAACCAGCGAATCCAACCTGATTCCATAGAACCACCATAACGGTCCCAAAGTGCTACGCGAACTGGACGTAGTTTAAACGCTTCACCTTTCGGCTTTGACGAAATAGCAACAAAGTTAAGTCCAACCTCACTTGCTAGCTTCTTTACCACTGGGGCTGTAGTTGATTTGGCAGGAATATAGATTGTTCCGACAGGATAAGTTTTACCTTTTACAGTAAGCGGCGAGGTGAGCCAAAAAACATCCTGTCCTGATGCAAGTAATCGGGTCGTACCAATAAATGCATCGTTAATTTGATGACTAAGCAGATATCCTTTGGGGTTTGAAACGCCAGCAATTTTTCCGGTTGGAGCTTTAAGTAACCCATCTATTTTCTCAAATGGTCCATCAAAACCATCTAAAATACGATCGAATTTTAGATCGAACTGAAAAGCTAAAGTGTAGCCTACAAGATCGTATGGTTTTTTTGGAGGGCCACCGGGATACTCTAAATCATTAGGGTGGTCCTGCGGCTCAAACAAATCTCTCAAATGTGGTCGGAATGCCTGAGCTGCCTTTACCACATATGATCCTGCCGCATAGGTTTTCCCTGCTACCTGAAAATCTTTTGTTGCACGATATACATCTACGCCACCTTTCAAAAGAGCATTGACAAATTTGGTTGCCGTCAGGAAATCAACCTGATCTGAAGGTATAATATAACCGCGTGGGTCACGGGTTTCAGGTGTATGTAATTTATTCCAAAATTCAACAGGAATATTCTGTCCTCCTCTTCCGCGAAACTCCTCACTCGATTGATTATTCGGTTTGTTTTTCTGGTCTTCCTTTGATTTTGCATAGTTAGCTTCCAGCTCTGCTAAACGTTTTGGTGTCAAAGTCCAGTAATCCTTACTTCCACGTTCGATGGAATTTTTGCCAGCGATGTAGATGCGGTATAAAAAATCTTCCCTTAATTTGGCTGCGATATCTAAAATTGCACGGTCAGCAGAAATAACATATTCAATACTTTGACTTATATGCCATGTTTGTTGTGGACCAATAGGCAATGGCTGTCTGCTGTTTGGGAGCAATTTTGAGGCAACCAAAGGAATGCTAATGGGTGTTGGGCTTCCAATAATTTCGTGCATCAGACCGATTTGGTTATGAAAACCCACAGTTGTACGTACACCGCCATTGAACCATGTTGAATATGGAGCAGCATCGCGTGTAACCGCTCCTCCCTTTCCTTCAGCTAAGAATCGATTGTGTATTGCAGAGGATACGAGTTCTATTCCGATTGGGACCAATGGATCATGATTATAATTGAACGGATCTCTGAAAGGTGAAACAAACAGTACAGATCCTGCAGGGCCGCTCTGATGTTGGTTATAAGTGATTTGGGGAATCCAGTCGATAAAGAACAAACGATTGAGGTTTTCGGTTTCTGTTAGATTGGCGATATATGAATCGCGGTTATTATCATGTCCAACATATTTCTGGTAAAGCCGGGGTATATTCTGGTTGCGTTTTTTAGGGTCGCTCTCACGCATATACCAGTTCGCTACAAGCTCCATACCGTCAGGATTTGATGGAATCAAAAGCAAAATGACATTGTCGAGAATACGCAGTGTTTCGTCATCATTCTTGCTTAGAAGATCGTAAGCAGATGTGAGAAGCGCCTGGGAATTCACACTTTCAGTAGCGTGCAATCCTCCATCAATGGCTACAACGGTCTTTCCTTCTTTGGCAAGCAAATGCGCTTCTTCATCCGTCAGACCTTCGGCTTTGCCCAGCTTTACAGAAATCTCCTGATAACGTTTCAGGTTTTTTAAATTTCCAGGAGAGGAAATGATTGCCATCTTCTGCGGTCTACCTTCGGAAGTCTTGCCGATTTCAACGAGTTTGAGGCGGTCGGATTCTTTTTCCAATTTCCCCCAATAATCCAAAAGTTGGGTGTAATTAGCCAGAAAATAGTCGTCTCCTACCTTGTACGCACCGAACTTCGGCTCCGATATGGGACCTGCAATAAGGATGTTTACACTTAAAAGTGTAAATGAAATAAGTAAAATACTTTTTCTCATTTGGTGGTTATTTTGGTTCTTTTTTCTTTGATCACTGTTCTTGTATTCAAGTCATATTTCTGTCCTTCGTGGAGAAAGAAAAACGGCCCGTTGGAGGCGGAAAAGTCTTCCCGTTCACCAACTGCGTGTTTGGGGCCATTACCCAGGATGGTATTGTAATCATAAATGGCGATGTACGATTTTCCCAGCACCTCCAGGGTATCTTTTTGAACCAGTATAGCCGTTGATTCATCCAACCCTATTCCGATCAGTTGCGGGCTGGTCTTGATAATTTCAATCAAATCGAATTGACGGTTTCTTTTCAGAATATGCTGGTCAATGACCGAATTACGCAGAAAACCAAGCCCCTGGGTATGATCTCCGACCAATACCTGCGGACCACTTGTGTCGCCCCTCCACAGAAAAGAACCCTGGATGCTGGCTCCGGCAGAAGTACCAGCAATCACTCCTCCGCGATCTAAAAGGTCCAAAAATGCCTGGTGCGTGAGCGTGTTCAAATAGGAATCTGCGATTCTCCATTGCCTGCCTCCCTCAAAAAAAACAGCTGTGGCTTTTTTGACAGATTCGACGAATTTTTCACTGTTGGCCTCTTTCAGGTCACTCGTGTGCAGCCGGATTACATTTTTGATTTTGGTTTGAGCCTTAACCAGATCAACGGTCGCTGTTTCAATGCCCGCCGAATCTCCGGCAGCCGTCGTTACTACTACCACCCTGGCAGAATCCACACCTCCTGCAAGAAGGGTGAATTTATCCCAAATCACAGGAGGAATTAAACCCCCACCGATGATAATGAGCGATCCCTTTTCGGGGCCATGCCTGGTAATACTCTTTTTAATTTTGATGGGTGTGGTCGCTGACAAACCGAATATACCTACCAAAATCAGGATGAACAAGATTTTTGATTTCATAGATTTTTGCATTTTTTGTTATTTTTCAAGACGATAATCAAGTTCTGCTTTCCCTGGCACGATGGGGTGATAAGTGAAGCCCTCACCCCTGGCATCATCGAATTCTGCCTTAATGGGTACCAGCAAGGAGGGATTCGAAAACAGATCGATGGCTGTAAGTGCAAACACTTTTGCAGCCACCATCACTCCTTTGGTACCAATGGTTGTCCCGCCTGCTGCAACATTCTGCCACGAATGGCCGGGAGATCCCGGTACAAAGGTTGCAGCCACAAATGAACCGACAGGAACATTCCAACTCACATCTCCCACGTCACTAGAGCCTGACTTGAGTTGACCAAATTTACTCTCTTTAAACGGAACTACTGTTTTGATTTTTTCAAATTCCTTGACAGAGGTAGATGTTGATTTGGCAATCTCAACTGCGTAGGCGGTTTCTTTTTCATCCCAATGAATTCCACCCACCTCTTCCAGATGTTTTTGTATCAGTTTTCCAAAATTTTTATTGGGCAAAACCGGATAGATGGCTCCGGCAAGCCGCCTTTTAGTCACTGTGGTACCTGTACCAAGTGCCGCACCATCCGCTGCCTTGTCGACACGATCGAGAATTTCAAAAAGTTCAGTCGTATTTTTTGCTCGCACATAGTAGGAAACCTCGGCATGGGCAGGCACTACATTCGGAGAGATACCACCTCCATCGGTGATGACATAGTGAATGCGTGCATCGGAGACAATGTGTTCGCGCAGCATATTCACCATGTTGTCCATTGCCTCAACACCATCCAGTGCAGATCTTCCCTTTTCAGGATTCGCCGCAGCATGGGCAGCTTTGCCGTGGAAACTATAAAGAATGCTGATGCGTGCCAGACTGGTTTCAATGTTTACCGCATTTTCAGATGCCGGATGCCAATCCAGAACCGCATCCACATTTTTGAAAAAACCCTCCTGTGCAAAAAACACTTTTCCTCCTCCACCCTCTTCTGCGGGAGTACCAAAAACTTTGATGGTTCCCATTGCACCTGATTTTTCAATCCATTTTTTAATCGCCATAGCACCGGCTGCAGAAGCAGTACCCAAAAGATTATGTCCGCAACCGTGCCCGTTGGCTCCGGATACCAGAGGCTTTACAAAAGGAACCGTGTCCTGTGAGAGGCCACTTAGTGCATCGAATTCAGCCAGTATGCCGATCACCGGAGCGCCTTTACCATAGGTTGCCACGAAAGCCGTAGGCATTCCTGCAACTCCTTTTTCAATAGAAAAGCCATTATCTGCCAGGTGTTTCTGCAAGGCAGCACTACTCTTAACCTCCAGGAAACCTAGTTCTGGTGTGCTCCATATTTGTTGTTGAAGTTTGTTGTAAACATCAAATGAGCCATTTAAATATTCAATGGCAATATTCGCCTGATTCAGTTTTCCTTTTTTCTCTTTGGCTCCCAACTGAACGGTTAACACCAATATAAGAAGTAACAAAATATATGGTCTCATATTCCCTATTTATAAGCTGCATTTTGCTCCAAATCCGGATCTGCCACAATCTCTTTGTATGGGATCGGAAATACCCAACGGCCCGGATCCGTGAAAAGTGGATTCAGTGAGCCGAATACAGTCGCCGCCCTGCCAGTGCGAACAATGTCGCTGAACCGGTGTCCTTCAAAGGCAAGTTCATACCTGCGTTCATTTTCAATGGCCAGCAAAACATCACTTGCAGTTGTTGCACCAGTGGAGACAAAGGAGGGAACATCAGACCTGCTCCTGATAGTATTAAGGTCCACAATGGCGTTCGTCAAATCGGGATTGCTCTTTTTTACCCTTGCCTCTGAGCGAATCAGGTATTGCTCTGCCAAACGCAGCACAAACAGTGAACTGGAACCGTCAAGGTTTCCATATTCTGTCACGGAATAAGATCCGCCCGCCAACAATTTGACCAGACTCTTGCGAGCTCCACCCTTGTTGGAATCCAAGAGTAATCCCACAAATCCGGGCTCGGCTATGTAATCAAGCCGACCTCCGTCTGTAGGTGAAAGAAGGTAGGTATAAATGGGGTTCTTGTCGGCAGCACTGAACGACAACTCCAAAATAGATTCTGTGGATTTCGTCGTGGTATAAAATGTGGAATAGGGTTTTACCAATTTGAATCCTATTGAATTGGAGATCACCTTGGAGGCGTACTCCTCCGCCTTATCCCAAATTGAGTTGTATAGATAGTAACGGGACTTGAGGGCATAAACAGAGAACTTATTGGCCCTGTTCCGCACAATGGTCTCTGTCAGTAGACTGTCTGCTGAATTCAGATCAGCCAATATCTGTGCATAGGTCTGTGCTACGGTGCTGCGCTTAACACCATTGAATTGTGTGGGAGATGTTGTTGGTGTCAGAATCAGGGGAACGCCACCATAGGTCCGGACAAGGTCAAAGTAGGCCAATGCTCGCAGAAAATAAGCCTCTCCCATGTATTGATTTTTTGAAGCAAGCTTAATCTCAGTTCCGCTTAACTCAGCTGTCTTTGCAATTACAAAATTGGCCCTGTTAATGGCCACATAGGCATTAGGGTAGCCCGCACCGCTGGTAGGATCAAAGGCACTCGTTCCGGAAGCAACCAATGTTGGAATGATGTTTCCGGGTGCGGTACTGTTCACCAGATTGTCGGCAATGACATTGTGGGCCAGCTGGTTCACTCCGTAATAACCCTGAACGCCATCGTAAACCCCAATCAGGGCGGCCAGGGAGGATTTTTCATCAATGATGACAGAGGCATCCGAAATAGAGATTTCAGGAGTCGTATTCAGGATGCTATCGCAGGAATTGAATAAAAGTGCAATTGCTGCCAGATACAAATATTTCTTCTTCATTTGTTGGTATTATGTTTTTGACATTTTTTAATTGGTTAACCAAACCTTTACTACAATGCAACATTAACACCTGCAGTAAATGAAATGGGTTGTGGAGGCGTTCCAAAATCCATCCCCTGAACCAGGGCACGTGCATCCCCGGCACCCACATTCACTTCCGGATCTGGACCGCTGTAATGCGTTATTGTCAGAAGGTTTGAGGCACTCAGATAAACACGTGCTGATCCCAGGTGCAGTGAGTTAATAATTTTCTTAGGAAGGGTGTAACCCAGTGTGACATCTTTCAGCCGGATATAAGAACCGTCTTCAACAAACCGGCTAGACTGCTGATCGTAGTTGAAACTACCGTCGGCATTGGCAACTGATTTTGGTCGGGGCAATACATTGGTATCACCCACTTTTTTCCAGTAGTTCATGGAGCTTTCCAGAATGGATCTGGTCACGCCCCTCGTTCCTCCTGATTCAAGAAAGGAGCTGGTATAGTTGTACACCTTGTTTCCATATTTGAAAAAGATGTTGACATCGAGGTCAAATCCATCATAGGTAAAAGTATTTTTAAGGCTTCCTTCAAATTTGGGCCAGGCATTTCCGACGATCTTCTTGTCAGCCACTGTGATTTTCCCATCCTTGTTCGTGTCTTCGTAAATGGCATCTCCCGTCTGTGGATTGACACCAAGATAATTGTAGACCCACATGGAATAGAGCGGAAAGCCCTGTTGTACCTGGTAAGTCTGGTAACTGCTTGTTATGGGTGTATTGAGTTTCAAGACGTTGTTTGCGTTGTGTGAAACAGCCAGATATGTTTTCCAGGAGAAATTTTTATTCTGTAAGTTCACCGAATTCAAGGCAAGTTCAACACCTCGATTGGTAATTTCACCTATATTTTTGGTAACAGAACTATATCCGGTTTTGGAGGCAACCGGATCGTCCAGCAACAGGTTGTAAGTGTATTTGTCATAATAGTTAAAATCAAATCCCAATCGCTGATTGATCAGGTTACTCGTCAATCCAATGTTCCATTGGCGGGTAGTTTCCCATTTCAAGTCTCCATTTCGGATCTGGCTGGGAGAGGTTCCTGCAAGCCCATCGTAGTTGCTGCCACCGTTCCAGAGCCCGTATGAAGCGAAGTCTGCAATGTTTTGGTTTCCGGCATAACCCAGACTAGCCTTCAGCTTGATGTCAGAAATAGTCTTGGTTTTTGGGAAAAAGGACTCGTTGGATACGTTCCAGGCGGTGCCTACCGACGGGAAATAACCCCACCTGTTGTTTGCTCCAAATCTGGAAGAAGCGTCGGCCCTAACATTGGCATCCAGACTGTACCGGTTTTTGTATGAGTAGTTTCCTCCAGCAAAATAAGAGAGTAACCCGGAGGTGGAACCGGAACTTGTTGCCGTTTGAACTGCTGCCGAGGCAATCCTTTTAAACTGATTGCTGGGAAATACGGTCCCTGTCAGACTTTCAAACTCCTTCCTTGTATATTGCACAGAATTCCCCAGAAAAAAAGAGAGGTAGTTTTCCTTATCCAGGGTCAGGTTGTAATTCAACAGTTGCTCGGCCATCAGGGTTGATTTGGTGGTGATGTTATCGATTGCTTTTCCGGAAGGCTGACCGTTGATGAGGAAAGTATTGTAATAGGTCTGTTCCAAATAACTGTTGTAATCACTGCTCCAGGATGACTTAAATGATAATCCCCGGATGATATCCCATTTCAGGTAGATGTTATTCACGCTTCTAATGCTGTAGGCGTGGTCGTCAGAATTGTTCAGAATGGCCAGATGGTTGTCGAACGCCACAGGTTTATTGTAGGAACCATCAGCATTCAAAATCGGATAAAAGGTTGGCGTGTGCAGGGCGGCCTGAAACAACCCTGCCGGACCATCTCCAACCTGAACTACCTGTCTGTTCACTTTGGAAAGACTGTTGCTGGTTCCAATCTTCACATTGCCTGAGATCGAATGATCCAGGTTGAACTGGAACGAAAATCGTTCGAAATCCTCCAGTTTGAGTGCGGATTGCTGACTTTGATAGCCAAGCCCCAAATAGAAATTGGTTTTAGCATCTCCACCGGAAACGCCTACATTGTATTTCTGCAACTTCCCAGTCCTGAAAACATCATCCAGCCTGTCGTAGGTCTTTTGTTCCTCCGGAGTTCCATAGGCAGCATATCCGCTAATAACCTCCGTGGTGGGTCTGAAGGGCCTGGTGGCAAATGACTTCCCATCGTTGATCCAGGCATCGTTGACAATCTGCGCATGCTCCGGACCGGTGGTTAGCTTCCACAATTGACCGGTTTTGGCCACCCCATTTTCCATTTGGAAAGTCACCTTGGTTTTGCTGTTTTTGCTTCCACGCTTTGTCGTGATCAGAATGACACCATTGGCCCCACGCGATCCATACATGGCAGTAGCATTGGCATCTTTCAGCACAGAGATCGATTCCACATCATCCGTATTCAAATCAGCCAGCGAGTTGGACACTTGCCCACCAAGGCTATGCGACTGCAAACTTTCGCTGTTGACAAAAACCCCATCCACCACGTACAACGGATCATTTCCTGCATTGATGGAAGTTGCTCCGCGGAGTCGGACCAATACACTGGACCCTGGCACACCAGAGCTACTCACAACCAGCAAGCCTGGAACCTGACCCTGCAACTTTTCCGTAATTGAAGCTGTAGATATCGTTGAAATATCTTCTGACTTGACGGTCGTAATGGCACTTGTGACAGCTACACGCTTGGTTTGCGAATATCCTGTAATTACGATTTCATCCAGATTGTGTACATTTTCATTCAGGCTGATGGTGACCGGTACTGGTTCATTTATTACCAGTAGCCGGCGTCCATAACCGATGCAATTTACAACAAGTGTCACGGGAAAGGCTTGTTTGATTCTAAACGAAAATTTCCCTGCGGCATCGGTTGCCGTGCCTATTGCCTTTCCTTTCACGGTAATGGTTGCTCCAATGATCGCCTCATTCGTTTTTCCATCAACCACACTACCCGAAATTACGTTACTTTGCTGGGCGAACAGAAGATTCAGCTGTAAAACCAGAAAAAACATCAGCAATGCCCTGGCAGCCATTTTTAACTTTACAATGCTATTCATGTAGATTACTATTTTTTGTTAAACCTATCTTTTGCAAGGATTGATACCGGATTACAGTCGAAAAAATTCCGTCGGAGCCGGCAATGTGTCGGATATGGTCATTTCAATGTCAGTGCACTATTTGTTGGTACTGTACTTCTCAGAAATCCATACTGATGGTTGTACTGCTGTCCGGAACTGATCACCCAGCCAACGAAATCTGAGACCAATGGTTTTATTTCACCGCTACGGAGACCAAAGTTGATATTTCCGGTAGGAATGGTTAAATTTTTACTGGATTCCAGATAGGAGATAACCTGATCGAGGTCCTCATAAAATAGTTTTTCCTTTTTCCATCTCCCGTTGTTATCCAAATCGATGGGAACAATTTTTAGTCCTGTCAACGGTTTCCTGCTGATGACATCATAGATGAGACCAAGATTGCTGAAACTGATTGCAGTAGAATCCCTGAGCAACGACTCGATCAGGTATTTGTCCTCTCCCGGAACGGTAACCCCGTTCAGTTCGGTACCAGTTTTGTCAAAATGGTCGGTGAAAACTTTTGCAATGATCGATTTGGCCGAACTGGTATAGACCGTATAGGGCGAGTCTTCAGTTTTTCCGGTCGATTCCGATGGCAAAAACAGATTTTGCAATTCCTCCTGTCTAATACCATTTTTTAATTGCCTGAAAATTTGCTTGTTGTTTGAGTTGGCCACGGGCAAAACGGCCATCCTGCCAACATTGACAATTTTCAGCCCGGTACTACCCTCCTTTTCAAACGACCTGCTCTCCGTCAAAATCAGATCAGCTTTTTCAGAATTGTCGCTTCCAAGAAATTTAAACTTTGCGCCTACATTGATTTTAGCATACTCACCGCTCCACTTTTCCAACAGGGGAAGGGCAAATTGTGAGGTAGAAATCACAATGGCAGATTTTTCTTCCTGACCCTGCAGAATAAATGAACACAGCTCCAGGACCAAAACCAACAGGACAATTAGCAAACTTTCTGCCAATTTGATTCCATCCGAAAAGCAGATGCGATCTGTAATTTTATCCATGTTCAGGTGATTAATTTCCAACAGGATCAAATTAAAGTATAATCATCTATCGATTTAATGTAGAATAAATTGAAAATTGAATCTCTCTCCATTAAATATTTCAGTCCGGAGCATGCAAGATTATAGATTTAGCCGGCAAAGGGAGATTTTCTTTGACCACATGAAATTCAAAATAAATCTGCATAATACAGAATTACAGATTATTACAATACATTTACCAATTCAGGAGCCGGATGATGACAGCATGGATCAGGGAAAGTAACAACCGGATCCCTGCAATGGAATTGCAGTCGATAGCCGGTCTGGATGAGATCGAATCAACAGCATACGGGCAATGCTGCGGGGGGAAATTAAGGTAACAAATTGGGGATTGGTCCGGGTGCAATGAAAGAGTTCCAAATACCGTGAACCGGAGATCAGATGAAATATTCAATGTTGTCGATCCAGCCTGATTTAATGGCGTGCATGATCAGTTCAGAAGAGCTCGTTACCCCCAACTTGCGGAAAATATTTTTCCGGTGCGTGTTCACGGTATGAAAACTAATGCAACGTTTTTCTGCGATCGATCTCCCTGGTCGTCATTCCAGCGGCAATTAATTTCACAATTTCAATCTCGGAAACTGTCAGATTGCTTGGTTCCTCCTGTAGCGATCTCGATTCACTCAACTCGATCATCAGGTCGAGTACCTCATCTGCATAATGCTTTTTACCCTTGCAGGCGGCCTCCACAGCGGTCAGAATCTCTTCCCTTTCGGCAGTCTTGTACAAAATATTCTTGATTCCAATTTTGTTAAATTCAGCAAATTCAGGCTTGGAGACCGTATTGGTCAGGATAAGCATGGCCAGTTTCGGGTACTTGATTTTGAGGTTGTGCAACTCATCCACCCCTTTGTAATCAAGGAGAGCCGCGTCCGTAATCAGCAGATCGGCAGGAGAAGTCTCCAAAAGTTTAACCAAATCACGGTAAGACAACACCACTCCGGTAACTGAAAACCTGTCATCCGCTGTAAGCAGGGATTTCAGACTCTCCACGATCAGAAACTGGGAGTCCGCGATGACAATTTTGTGGGAGGATACTACCATGAACTGCTATAAAATGAATGACCTTTCGCTTTCACAATCACCTTCAAGCTGAAAGAATGAATAAAGAATGGTGCAAACTGCAAAAAATTCATTCAAACGGAATAAATGTTCCGCGAAAATCCTTGCAGGAGGCGCTCAGGCAGCAAAATTAATATTTCTACCGGGATAATCCCCGTTAATCAAGTAGTATAAATACCCATTTTAATCTACTGACATAGTGTATATTTGCATCAATACTTGCCGCTTTACCTACAATGAATCAAGCCATGTTTTCCATTGAACCCAAACAGGAATTTTCGTGGTTCAGAAGAGTCTCCTCGCAGTTCATCTCAGACAGGGAGTCTGAAAAACTGGAGCGGACTTCGGTTAAACTTAACTTTAAAAAGGGGGAAACCATTCTGAAGCAGGGTGGAATGCCCACCCACGTGGTTTACCTCGAAAAGGGCATAGTCAAATTCAATTACGAGAATGAATCCGGTAAAAATTTGATTCTCACAATTGTCTCCGCACCCAAAATTTTAGGGGGTGCAAACCTTTTCTACAAGGACAACAACCTCTTTTCCTTTATTGCCGTGGAAGACTGCGAAGTCATCCTGATTGATGCAAAAGTACTCGAAGATGTCCTGATGGAAAATTCCAAATTTGCGATGATGATGTTCCAGGTGGCTTCAGAGATGTTCAAGAAGTCGGTCATGAATTTTATCAGCCTGGCGCACAAGCAAAAAGAGGGGCGCATCGCAGACATTTTTTTGTATCTGGCTGCTGAAGTTTACCACGATACCACTTTCCTCCTTTCACTAACCAGAAGGGAAATTGCAGAATTTGCCGGTTGCTCGACCGAAAATGTAATCATCACCCTGTCCAAATGGCAAAATGAAAAAATTGTGGCAATCGACGGCAAGAGCATCGCGATCAGGGATCTGAATAAGTTGAAATACATTAGTAAAATAGGTTGAATATGCTGACGCAAAAGACGCGGTATTCAATCCTGGCGATGGTCAGGCTGGCGAAAGAATATGGTAAGGGGACTCTGATGATCAACGAAATTGCCGAGAGCGAAAAGGTGCCCAAACGTTTTCTGGAGTCCATTTTACTGGAGTTGAAGAACAACGGATACCTGGGAAGCCGTCTCGGAAAAAACGGAGGCTATTACCTGATAAAAAATCCGGGAGAAGTAAATCTGCTGGAAATTGTCAGGCTTTTTGAGGGCAGCATCGCCCTGTTAAAATGCACCTCCGAAAAGTACTACGAACCCTGTGAGCACTGCAAGGACGAGCAAACCTGTTCCATACGTGAAACCTTTAAGGATATCAGGGATTATACTTTTAAAAAGCTGGAAGGAACCACGCTCGCCATGCTGGTGCTGTAGTAGGTTTGATACGATTATTTCGATTGGAACTTTTAGAATGATAAATGCACGATTCTCCCGAAAAACTTCTTTAGCTGATCATGCTCCTGATCGCCTCCATGGGATTGTGGTTGTTCACCCTGTCCTTCACCACCAGCGTTGTGACTGCCACATTTGACTTTTGACCGAAGATCATGTCGTGACCGACGCAGAGCCCCATCGAGATATTCAATTCGGTGGAATTATCTTTCAGAAAATCGGCCTGACCCGAAGGATTGCACATGAGGCCGTTCCCTTCCCGGCCCAACATCTCCAGTTTGGTTACTCTTCCGCATTTGCAATCAACGCTGAACACCTCAAAGTCCTCCGACAGAAATTTGCCCACGGCGGCAGCTTCTTTTGGCATCGAGACACAATGCGCAATGCCAATCCGCTTGAGACCTGCTCCCTTAGCATAATTCCGGATCTCCTCCAACCGGCTGGATCCACGAACGTAAGCATCTTCTGCTGTTTCCATCATCGTCAACGAATCCTTGTCGTACAAATTATTGATATTGGTCATAACCCTTTGTTCCCTGGTGTAACTATTTTGAAGCAATCAACAAAAAAATCGGATAGGACTTCACTGCCCCTTCCGGATTGTCTCGTTCAACCGCAAAACATTTTTCGTATTGAATGTTCGAGAAACCTGAAACAAGAAGCTGTTCCTTCAATCTTTCCGGATCAAATCCCAAATGACCATCAAAGCCAATTCCGTGAAAAGAGCCATCCTCCGGAAACAGATCTGCGATGGCCAAAAATCCACCCGGCAGCAACATCGAAAAAAACTGTTCAAAAATGGCTTGAATGTCCCTGATATGATGCAAAACCATTTGATTGAAAATCAGATCATACTTCGCATTTGAACGTTCCTTTTCCAGGTTGTAACAAACCGGCAACAAATTGGAAATAGCACGACTATGTACCTTTTCATCCATCACTTTTACCATTTCCACAGAACTGTCCATCATGGTAATGTGATGGAGTTTTTCACTCAGCAAAAAGCTGAGAATCCCGGTCCCGGCACCATATTCGAGTGCACTCATCTCCCCACTGAGCGGAAGGAGTTCCACCATTTTTAGTGCTACTTGTTTGGAACGTTCCAGGTGCATGGGATTGGCATCCCAACTTCGTGCCATACTATCGAAATCACTCATGTTATCGTTGAATTATTGACTAGTAAATTTGTGATATTTGAAACTTCATTTTAAGCTATTAGCTATTAGCCATTAGCCGTTAGTTTTTAGCTATTGGTTTTTAGTAAATTTTCAATTACTTGAATGTTTTGTATTGCAAACTGCCGTTTGGGCAGGATGCCACGCAAAGCAAACATTTTGAACAGGTGTAACTAATACCAGGTTTATCCATGCCTGGTTTGTACAGACTGTATTTTTGCGGCTCCATGGATACAATGTAGCATTGTTTGTCGCATTTACCACAGGTTATGCAGCTTTTTTCGTTCAATTGAATGCGGTACAACGAAAATTTATTCAGCCATCCCGAAATCCAGGCGATGGGGCATCCCACCTTGTGGTATTGGTACATCTGCCTGACCTTTCCGTCGGGGCTCAGACTCATCATCAGTTCCATGATCAAACCCATCGGGCACACCCAACGACAAAAGACTTTTCCAAAAACAACACCCAGCAGGACTCCGGCCAGCAATACATACCACAGCGACAGCTGAAGTTGACTGATTGCCAGATAAAAGGAAATTCCCATAACTGTAAGGATGTAAAATCTTATACTAACCAGTATTTTTAATATTTTTCTCATCGATGTTTTCCCTGGAGTTTTTAATAATTATAAAATTTGCATTTTTTCTCCTTAATGGCACTTAATCCAATCAGAAGCCAACCACTTTTTCATATCTGAATGTTGGATTCGGATAACCTGGACGGATTTTCTGAGATGCCTTAATTTTCAAACTCACGATATTCCCGGAAACCAAAACAAGTGACTTCATTACTAGTTTTTCCAACAGTTCCGGATTAGTGCCCACACGGGCATTGATGATCATTCGAGCTTCATTGCTTTTTCCAACCGAACCTCTGATATGTAATGTTTCGATTTTGCCGGTAATATTTCCGACTAAATAGCCTGTTTCGGATTCCAGCATAATTTTAACATGACCCACCGCAAATCCTTTTTTGTCGATGGTCTTACCAAGTTCGGCAAGAAAATTCCGGGAAAAATTATCCCAATTTATATGATCTCCATTTAATTGGATTGTACTGTTCAGCCACCCGAGTGCAGCCTCTCCCTCTGCATATTTGTCATAATCAACTTCGACAATGCGCTGTCCGGACTTTGTGCTATTAAGAACCAAATTTAACCAGGTATCAATTCCCTCACCTGTCTTTGCACTCACAGTTAAAATTTCAGAATCAGGGAAATGCAGTTTCACTTTTTCTTTTAACAAGGCTAGTTTTTCCGGTTGCAGGAGATCCGTTTTAGAAATCAGGATCAGATCACTTTCTTCCAATTGCTTTCGGAAAATATAAGCTGCGCTTGGGTGTAATCCGGCGGTCCCACCTTCAAGAATAGCTTCAAGTCGCATCGGGTCGGCCAAGACCGAAAGGGGTGAAAGACTCAGTTCTGCATTCATTTGTACTTTTAGCGGTTGTATAATTGTTGCCGAAAGATCTGTGCAACTTCCAACAGGTTCAGCAATAATTACATCTGCTTGTGCTTCTGCTTGAACTTGTTTCAGAGAGTGTATAAACCCGTTTAAATTGCAGCAAAAGCAACTTCCACTTACTTCTTCTACTTTAACCTGGGTTTGCAAAAGAAGGGCTGTATCCACAAGTTCCGGAGCCTGATCGTTGGTTATCAAGCCTATTCGAAATCCTTTTTGCATCAAATAGTTGGTCGCTTCAAAGAGCAAAGTGGTTTTCCCTGCACCGAGAAAGCCTCCTACGAGTAATAGTCGTGTTGTTTTCATTATGTTCTATTTATTTTCTGGAGAATTGTCAACAGTACATCCGCATTGCACGGAAGAATTCATCATTTGCGGTTCAATTACTTTCACAAAAAACAGGGAGGCCATCGTTCCACCGGCAAGAGGCGACAGAATATATACCAGAAAAAATCCCCCTAGATGATCCGGGAAAGCGGCATTCCCCCATCCAAATATCCAGGCCACCATACGTGGTCCTAAATCACGTGCAGGATTTAGTCCCGCCTGTGTCAAAGGAGCTATCAAGCCAATGATCGAGGTTACTGTCAAACCAATAAACAGAGGTGCAAGTGCATTGTCTGGACGACCAACGTTGCACCCTTCTGTGAGTGCAAATATCATGATAAGGAGCAAAAAAGTTCCAAATGCTTCGGCTCCCATTGCCAAAGGCAAAGATACAACTGCAGTACTTCCTGAATTAGCATAGTATTCACCAAACATCTTTGCTGTTGCCACAGATTCAGTCGTTCCTCTGATGATGCCGTGTGTATTTTCAAAGGCGGATATTGAAGGTGCGAACAACATGTAAATGGTTAGTCCTGCCAAGAATGCTCCAAGAATCTGTCCCGCAAGATATTTGGGTAAACTTTCGATTTTCATACGCTTACTGATTACCATTGCCAGACTCACTGCTGGGTTCAGATGAGCGCAAGACAAATGACGGGTTAAGTAGATGGATAGTGTTACCCCGATCCCCCAGGCAAGACCGATCTGCATCAAGCCCTGATAGGCTCCGAAGAGTATCGATACCGCAACGGAACCAGTTCCAAACAACACAAGAACAAAAGTTCCTATAGTTTCACCGACAAATTCTTTTAGAAAAGGCATATAATTTTATTTGCTAGTTTACAGGCCGGGCAATCTTGGGAATTTCCCAACTTTGGTCCACTTGGCATACACCCCCCACCCTTTTTTCATCCAGTGACCGATGAAAGGCATGGGTATGACGAATGATCTGAATCTGTTGCGGAAGACAAAAGCGGCCCCATTTCCTGAATCCATGACGCAAATGATGTTGAGATGTTCCTGATAGCCTTTTCTGGCTGTGGCTCCTCTTTCCGTTTGGAGGATGTTGAAGGCAGCATTTCGTCCCATTAACTCGGCTATATGTCCTTGCTTGGCTGTCCATTCCGGTCCCTCCAACGCAGCAATGTCTCCTATCGCAAAGACATTGGAGACTCCCGGCACCTGACAGTGATCGTTAATTTTTACAAAGCCTGCCGCCGACAAGGGCAGATCGCTGGCAGCAAGAACACTGTGGCCTGCTGAGGCAGGAATAAACAGAATCAGGTCTGCGTCAAGTCTGGATCCATCCTCAAAAACTACGGCCGATGGCTCAAAATTGACAATTTTTTTTCCGAAGCGTTTCCAGATATGGAGTTTGTCAAACATTTTGTTTAACATCACCAGTGAACCTTGCCCCATCCGGGCTCCAGGTTCTTCCATCGGAGCGAAAAAGGTAAGTTCAAAATTTTCCCTGATGTTCTTCTTTTTCAGGAGATGGTGGATGTTAAACATCAGCTCGAATGCGGGTCCGCCTCGAACAGCTGATTTGTCTTGTGGATTTCCACCAAAACCGATGGCAATTTTGCCACTTCCCCTGGCAACCATACTGTCGACTGCATCGCGAATGGCAAGAGATATTTCGGGTTTTCCACAAATAGACAAGGTATTTTCAATTCCCTTGTGTTTCATTTTGTCGGCACCGAAAGCCACCACCAGATAATCATATCCAAGGGTCTGATTTTCACACACCACCCTTTGTT
>TBL_comb47_HYPODRAFT_10002474_pt1 | contig 22791 bp, 17 predicted proteins | sample TroBogypolimnion_40_FD_10682 | JGI IMG/M metagenome (IMG submission 10682)
TCTGAAGTGGCTTCTACGACAGCAGCTCCAGTACGTGTCATAAATAATACAAATGCCCATAGGGTTATACTTGTCGAAGTGATATATGATATGAAAAATGTTGAAATACTCATAATAATAATACCGACGGAAAGCATAGTTCTTTTTTTAACATGATATTTATCTATAAGTATTCCTATTGGTAATCCAAAAATAACGAATGGGGCTAGCATTATAGTAAAAATAACGCCTATTTGTTCCCAAGCTAAACCAATGTGTTCATATAGATAAATAGGAGTGTAGATAACCATCAATGCGAAAAAGAATTGTAAAAGAAAATTAATCATTGTTATTGCAAACATGTGACGATTTTCTTTAAGATATTTATATGTTTGTAAAAAGGGAGTTCTTGTATAACTTCTATCTTCAAATTTTCTTACAGTAAAAACTAATCCAAGCGTCATTATCATAGTGGCTATTAAAGATATAATATATATTATTTTATATCCACCCTCTTTTGTTATTAGAAATGATGTGATTAGTGGACAGAGCATATAAGCTAAGTTGACGATCATCAAGTAAACTCCACGTGTCTTTCCTATGGTTTGTGGGTTTCCAAAGTGCTCAACAAAAATATCGATAGATAGATAGACTAATGTATTTGTAGTAATTAATGATATGAAAGAAACACTTATAACATAAGCATTTTTTGATGCAATCATACCAACAAGTGATGCCATATTAACTAAAAGTGATATAAGGATGAATCTGCGATTCCCAAAATATTTCAGTAAATTTACACTCTCTGCAAGTAATAATAGAGTCAACAGGGAAGATACAGTATAAAGAATACCGACATATTTTTCAGAAATTATCTTTAATAAAAATGTAGAGTTAATATAGGCAGAAAGTGCTATATGTAATGTAAATAAGAAAGATAAAAGATATGTTCTATTTATTTTAGACATTTCAAATTTTTAAATACTTAATAATACTGGTATAACTAAAGGCCTTTTTGCTGTTTTTTGGAAAAGGAATTTAGAAATATTATCTCCTAAATTAGTTTTTACACTATCAAAATTAATTGGATTCATTCCTTCTGTTCCATCTTCTATTGTTTTCTTTATAATTATTCTTACTTGATGTAACAATTCTTGGTTTTCTTTCAGGTATATAAAACCTCTAGATATAATATCTGGAGATTTTCGTAGTTTGCCAGTTTGAGAATCAATAGTAGCTATAAGGACAAACATACCATCTTGAGCTAGCATTACTCTGTCTCTTATTACTACATCTTGTTCATCGCCGATAGAGAATCCGTCTACCATCATTGCTCCAGATGGGGCTTTTTCTTTACGTAGAACCATTTTTGATCCGTTATCGACTATTTCAATTATAGATCCATTATCAGGAACTATAATATTATCCATAGACATACCTAGAGACATTGCGACTTCTTTGTGTTTTACAAGCATTGAATGCCATCCATGAATCGGTATGAAGAATTTAGGATGAGTTTTTCTATGTAACCATTTTATATCTTCTTGGTTTCCGTGACCAGTAGCATGAATATATTCTTCACTTGTTCTATAGCTTATAAGCCTTACTCCATGGCGAGTTAAATTGTCTTTCAAATGTTGAACAGCTATTTCATTGCCTGGAACGATTGAAGAAGAGAGTATTATAGTATCTCCTTGCTTAATAGTGAATTTTTTGTGAGTTTTATTTGCAGCACGTCCAAGAGCTGCAAACTCTTCTCCTTGAGCTCCCGTCATCATAATAAGGATTTTATTTGGAGGATAATTATCAATATCTTCTATGTTTATAATAGTACCTTTTTTAGGTGTGAAAATACCTGCTTGTTCACAAACTTCCATATTGGTTTTTAAGGACCTACCATCAAGTACTACTTTTTTTCCTAATGACTCAGCTATTTCTACTATTTTCATTAGTCTAGTTATAGATGAAGCAAAAGCCGAAATAATAATGCGTCCTGTACCTTGTCTTATGACTTTGTCTAGTCCTTCATGAACTCTTGATTCAGGAAGTGAGAATCCTTCATTCTCAATGTTTGTAGAATCCGTGAGTAAAAGTAAAACTTTTTCTTTATCAAAAAAAGCATATTCTTTTTCTTCTTCATCACTTACAACACCGTCCACTTGATCAAGTTTGTAATCTCCAGGGGTTACAATAGAGCCATAAGGAGTTTCTATAACGATACCCATAGAATCAGGCATTGTATGTGTGACTCCAAAGAATCTAACTCGAATATTTCCAGCATAAATAACAGAATCTTTTTCTACTATATGTGCATTGAGAGCAGGTAAGTGAGAGAATTCTTCTTGTCGTTTTTTCATGACAAGAACAGAAAGATTTCTAGAATATAAAGGTGGGTTGCCAATTCGACTCATAACAAGAGGTATACCTCCTATGTGATCTAAGTGACCATGGGTAACTAACATAGCTCTTATTTTATCCTTACGTTCTTCTAGATATGTTGTGTTTGGTATTATGTAGTCGATACCTGGAGTATCTTCTGTCTTGAATTGCATACCAGCGTCTATAACAATAATATCATCACCGATTTCAATAGCAGTCATATTTTTGCCGATTTCTTCTACTCCTCCTAATGGAATTATTCGAATAACTCCTGGTAATGGGGGAGGAATAAGATTTGTTTTACTTTTTCTCACTATATTTGTATTTTCTTTTGGTGGTACTGGAGATTTTATATGAGCTCTTCTTCCTCCTTTATTATTTCCATACTGATAACTACCTCGGCTAATTTTATTTGAAGAATTATCGGCTACATTTTTAATAGCCTGTCGATTTTGAGACTGGGAAATTGTATTGTTATTTATACCTATTTTTGATACTACAGGTTTGTGTAAAACTCTTATATTATTATTTTTACGAAATTGGAAATTATTATTTCTATTTTTTTGGATGCTGTCTATTTTTGGTTTTTCATTCATATTTTATTTTTTATTTCGCATATTGCGAATGATTATTTTTTGCTAAAGATTTTCCAAACATGATCTGTATTTGCATACCACGTATAAATGGAGGCAAATCTATCAGAAGGATTTATTAATGTATTAAAGTTTATATTATTAAGTTCATTTGATGTTATATATAAATACTTAGGAGAATATATTAACAGAGCAGGAAGATCTTTATTGAATTCATCCACAAATTCTTTATACTTACTAATTCGGTCATCTAAATTTATTGTTTTTTGAGCATCATCCAAAATTTTGTCTATTTTTGAATTATTATACATTGAAATATTTAGACCAGGATCTTTGGTTTGAGAAGAATGCCAAAATGAAAATAAGTCAGATTCATGATTAATTATTTGACCGAAGAATAATGCCTCATATTCACGATTTCTTATCACTTGATTGAGGGGTCCCATTTCATAAACTTTCTCAATGTTTACTTTTGCCCCAATCTTTTCTAATTGTTCTTTTATTATTACAGTAGCATTTCTAAGTTCTGGAGTATCTCCTGTAGTTAGAGAAAATTCTAATTTTGTTATAGTACCTCCTGCAACTTTAACTTTTGTTGTTATTGTTTTTTTACCAACTTTTTTTGTTTTTGTTATAGTTGTTGTTCCTCCTTTGGTTCTTATACCATCTGCTCCTAATACCCATCCACTTTTATCTAATAATTCATTGGCTTTATTAATATCAAAAGAAGAAGAATTATTTTGATTTTTAAGGATTGTTTCGGGTATAGGAGTATTAACAACTGTTCCATATCCATAAAGTACTCTGTCTATAATTTCTTGCTTATTTATAGCATAATTAAAAGCATTGACTACATTTGAATCTGCAAATATTTTATTATTAGCACTGTTGTAAAACATACCAAATATTCTAGGTAAAGTCGTAGAGTGAATACTAAAATTTTTATTTACAAAATTTGATGCATTTATAGCACTTATATTGCCTGCTTGGTCAATAGAGTGAGATGATAATTCTTTAATTAAATCTTTTTCATTAGAGAAAGATTTAATTGTTATATTGTTAATATTTGGATTACCTAAAGAAAAATCAGAAAAGTTTTTTAACGAATATTCTTGTGGAATACCATCTTTGTTTTTTAAAACAGATTTAATCTTATAAGGACCTGAACCTATGGCTTTTATATTGTATGGAGATATGTTAAATTCTGTATCTTTCACATCTTTCCATATATGTGAAGGTAAAATACCTATTGTCGTATTATCCATAAATGATATATAAGATTTATTTAAAGTGAAAACAACTGTATAATCATCTTTTTTTGTTGCAGTTACAACATTCCATCCCATTCTTGGACTTTTTATTAAAGGATTTTTAATTTTATCTATAGTAAATATTATATCATCGGCAGTGACTCTATATCCATCTTGAAATTTCGCATCTTTTTTCAAAGTAAAAGTATATGTTAATCCATCAGGTGATATGGTGTAGGATTCTGCTAGATCTGGAATAAAGGTTCCATCAGGTTGTCTTCTCATTAATCCACTGTATACCAAAGAAACTAAATCTTTATCTGCGTCTGAAAGTGCTAAAACTGGATTTACTAATGTAGGCATACCTATAATACCTTCAGTTATAGATCCACCTCTTGTTGGAACATCAACAAGTAATTTATTGTTAAGCTGGTTAAGAATTAAAAGCATTGATACAAGGGAAATAATAACTGCACAAACGAAAATATAAAACTCTTTTTTAGAGAATGATGTTAATGCTTTTACAAGTTCTTGTTTTTTAGGAATTTTAAATTCTTTTAAAAATAATAGAAATTTATCCATAATGGCACCCTAGATAGGGTGAAGTTAATTTTTTTTATTAGTTAATATTGTAGTTTTAATACTACTTAACGAATATTGCGATAATAGATGAGGCAGTTAGAATAATAGCAACAACTATAGTTGTTGTAAAAATGAACTTTTCAAAACCACGACGTGTGTGGTAAAGACCACCAGCGTCTCCTCCTCCTAGTACTCCTCCTACACCTGCATCTGATTGCTGAAGCAAGATTGATACAATAAGGATAATAGATAGTATTATTTGTATATAAGGCAATATATTAGCAATAATCGTCATAGTCTGTATACTACTATATTTATCTAAATTTTGCAACCCGAAATTTTTTGCTCTGGGCACAATAAATAAAAATCCCTTAGCTATTATAGCTAAGGGATTTTTATTTATTGTGCCCAGGAGAGGACTTGAACCTCCAAGGATTGCTCCATTAGTTCCTAAGACTAACGCGTATACCAATTCCGCCACCTGGGCATGAAGATATACTAGCAAAAATTTATATAAATTGCTAGGTTTATTTTTTTTTGAGGCCTGGAGCGGAATTGAACCGCTGTATAGAGATTTTGCAGATCTCTGCCTTACCACTTGGCTACCAGGCCGAGTTATTTTATCTTAACCTTGGATTAACAATTCGTCAATTCGTTGTCTATTTTTTTCTCCTTCATCTATTTCAACTTCAAGAAAGGGGACAGGATTTATTTTCAATCCTTTTGAAACATATTTTCTTAAGTCTCCGAGATTTCTTCTGATGAATCCATAAGCTGCTTTTTCTTTCTCACGCGGAAGAACACTTACCATTATCTTGGCACGTTTATTATCTGGAGAAAGTAATACTCTAGTGACTGTAATCATCGAAGTAGGACCAGCCTCTCTTTCTATAAAGATAGCAGCAAGCTCTTTTATATGGTTTGTTATTTTTTCGGTTCTAAATTCAGACATTTTATTTTATCGTTATTATAAATGCTTCTAATACATCACCAGGTGCGATACCCATCTTTGTTTCAACTTGTACTCCACATTCATTTTCTTCGAGTACTTCTTTTGCTTTTATTTTATTTTGTTGAAGCTCGATTATTTTACCTCTTCCTATCTCAAAGTCTCTGCGCATTATACGAACCTGGCCGCCGTTTACTATACGTCCTTGTATTACTTTTCCACCTACGACTTGTCTATCTTTAGTAGAACCAAAAGTTTTAAGTATTTTAAGTGACCCTGTAACTTCGACTGTTTCTATCCTAGGTCTTCTTTCCTCAATTAATATTTTTAGCCAATCTGTAAGTTTGTATATGATATCAAAGACTTCAACATTTACTTTTAATGTCTCATTCAAGTCTCTTGCACCATTATCAAGTTTTGTATTGAATCCTACTATGATAGTTTCTTTGTTGGCATTTGCCATTTTAAGATCGGACTCATTGATTGCTCCAACTCCAAAGCTAATTATTTTATAAGATATTTCGTCGTTGTTTAGTTTACTTATCTCTTTTTCTAATGCTTCCATAGAACCTACTACATCTGTTTTTATTATTATTGGAATGATTTTACCTGTTTGAATAATATTTTTTTGTTGAACTTTATTATTTAAGGATTCGTTTTTAATCATTTCTATATAACTTTCAGCTTCTTTTTTGCTTTCAAATGATTCGAAAGAACTTCCGACTTCAGGCATTGATTCAAATCCAACAAGAAGAATAGGGGAGGAGAAGGTAGCTTCTTTTATAGGTTTACCTAGGAAATTTTCCATAATACGAGTTGTTACGAGAGCTTCACCTGCGACTACGAACATCCCCGATCTTAGTGTTCCATTTTTAATTATAGCCGTAGCAGAAATTCCACGTTTTGGCTCACGGTTTGCCTCAATGATTATTCCAGATGCATTTTGTTTTGAATCTCCTGTAAAGGATTGCATATCGGATACAAGGATAATCATATCTAAAAGTTCATCTACTCCTGTTCCAACTTTTGCTGATATAGGAACGAATGGTATGTCACCACCAAGGCCTTCTAAATATATACCTTTTTCAACAAGGTCCATTTTAGTTTTATCTATATTGGCATTTGGTCTGTCTATCTTGTTGATAGCTACTATGTAAGGTATTTTACTTTCTAATATAGTATTATAAGCTTCTAGAGTTTGTGCCTTAACTGAATCTTCTGCTGATACTACTAATATAGCTATATCAGCTGCATATGCTCCTCTTGCCCTCATTTTAGAAAAAGCTTCGTGGCCTGGTGTGTCTAAGAAAGTTATTAGTCTGTCTGCGCCGCTTTCTGATTTATGGCTAACTTCATAAGCGCTTATACTTTGGGTAATACCTCCAGCTTCACCTGCTACTATATTTGACTTACGTATGTAATCTAAAAGTGTTGATTTACCGTGGTCTACATGTCCCATAACAACAACGACTGGTGGTCGCATTTTTTTATTTATATTTTCTTGTTGTAATGGTTCTTTGTTCATATTTTATTTTGATTTTTCCAATACCTCTTTTTCTTCAGCAGATAGTTCAAAGTCTGATTTACCATCTATTATTGGTTTTGCAAATATACTCATACGATCACGGGCATATAAACTAGACATGACTACGCCATTTCCTTCATCATTTAGAAAAGATATAGCAAAACTCTGATTGCTTCCTGCATCTAGAAATGGATTGAACCGAATTGTTTCTACACTTCTTATTGATTTATCTAATCTACTATCTACTTTGACCAAATGATTATTGATAGCTTCTTGAGTATTTTTAAGTTCTTTCATTTGACTTCCAAGCTCAATCATAACTTCTTCTAAATTACGAGCTTTTGTTCCAGCAAAAAACTTTTTGAATCGATACTCTGTTAGCCCTATCCATATCAATAGGATTACAATGACACTCGATAAAATGTATACCAAGATAGAAATACTCATAACTTAAAAGAGTATATACTAATAAGGCTTTTTTTACAAATATGATATAGTAATGATATGTTTAATAATAAATATATTTATTTGGATAATGCTAGTTCTACACCTGTGGATAAAAAGGTGATTGATCTCATGTCTATATATAATAAGAATTTTTATTCGAATCCGACATCTATTCATAGTTCTGGAGTAAAGGTAAGAGAAATTATAGAAGAATCAAGATTAAAAATAGCTAAAGGTATCAATGCTCATAATGATGAGATAATTTTTACTGGGAGTAGTACAGAAAGTAATGCTTTAGCAATAATCGGATTAATAAGAAATATTAAATTAGAATCAAAAATCCCTCATATTATTACTTCTAAGATCGAGCATCCTGCGGTTCTTGAGAATTGTCGTTTACTTGAAGAAAGAGGAGAGGCGGAAGTGACTTATGTATCTGTAGACAAAAACGGAATTCTAAATTTAGAAGAATTAAAAGAATCTTTAAAGGAAAACACTGTATTAGTTTCTATAATGTATGCCAACAATGAGATAGGCACAATACAACCTCTACAAGAAATTGCAAAAATAATTAGACACTTTAGAAAAAGTAAATCAGAAAATAAGAGTGATTTTGTTTTTCCTGTTTTCCATACTGATGCTACTCAGGCTATGAATTATTTAGATACTTCCAATGTAGAAAAGCTTGGAATTGATATGATGTCTTTCAACGGTTCCAAGATTTATGGACCAAAGGGTATTGGAGTTTTATATAAGAAAAGATCAGTTGAACTTGCTCCAGTTTACAAAGGAGGCGACCAAGAATCCGGACTAAGATCAGGAACTGAGAGTGTTGCTACTATTGCAGGCCTTGCTCTTGCTTTTGATATTACAAATAAAATGAAGACAAAAGAATCTGAAAGACTGACAACTATACGTGACTATGCAATAGATAAATTATTAAAAATAAAAGTAGCGCCATATAAAATTGTTCTTAATGGTGACTTTAAAGAAAGACTTCCAAATAATATAAATATTTCAATCACAGGAATATCAAGTGAACTCTTGGTTATAGAACTCGACGCAAATGGGATAGAAGTTTCCGCGAAGAGTGCTTGCAAGAGTGACGATGATACAGGCTCTTATGTTATAAAAGCAATAAGAAAGATTTGTAAGAAAAATAATGAAGAGGAAGGGTCCCTCCGCATAACCCTCGGCCGTCAGACCAAGAAGGCAGATATGGATACTCTAGTAAAAGTTTTAACTAGAATTTTAAGTACTTATAGTAAGTGGAAATAGTAGACAATTGTGATATAATAGTCACATGGATATCAAAGATTTAGACAAAAAACAGCTTATTTTGCTTACATTACTTATAACTTTTGTAGTTTCAATAGCTACGGGAATTGTAACTGTTTCTCTTATGAGTCAGATGCCAAAGAGTGTTCCCCAGACTATAAATAATGTTATACAAAGAACCATAGAAAAAGTAACGACAGTAGAAGCTCCAGTTAAAGACATGACAACTGCAGTAGATAAATCACAAGGTTTAAGTTTTGTTAATGGGAGTAGTGATTCTCTTGTGAATATTTATTCTATAAATAATAACAAATCTCTCTCTACGACAATAGATATTCCAAGCACATCAATACCAACTGGGTCAACTGTTACAACAACTGATTCTAGTATAAATTCTCCAGTAGTTTCTAATGAGAAAGAATTGGGACAAGGAATAATTATTTCTGATGTTGGATTAATTCTTGTGGATTCTTCTATTTTGAATGAAAGCCAAGTGTATAAAGTTGTTTTAAATAAAATAGACTTTGATGCCACTCTTTTGAAGAAATTTAGTAATGGATTTACTGTCTTGAAAATAACAGAGAAGAAAGCAGATAATTCTTCAACAAAAACAACTGATACTACTAAACCATCTACCAATATCTAAAATTATAATTTAATATTTTTATTTATTTTAATTTTTAACTTGTAATTATTAATTAATTCTTAATTATTTATATTTATGCCCCCATTTAATCATTTCACAACTAAAGCAAAAGAGGTTATAAGAAAAGCACATGAGCTGGCTATTGAACGAGGTCAAAATCATGTTAATACTTTACATTTAATGACAGCACTTTTAATACAAGAAGATTCAATTGTTATTTCTATTTTAGAAAAAATGGAGGTAGACACAACACTTCTAGTAGATAATCTAAGTGAGATGATAGAGTCGCCTGAAAACAGAAATACTATTTCTCCTTCTTATCAGATATATCTAACTCCAGACTTGGCTCAAGCTATAGAGAATTCTAGTAAAATTGCTCTTGATATAAAAGATGATTTTGTTTCGACTGAGCATCTATTTGTTTCTCTATTAGAAATCCCTGGTGAGGCTAGAGAATTACTGGGTAAATTTAAAATTAATAAAGATCAAGTGATAGAAGTTTTAAATCAATTAAGAAAAGAAAAAGGGTCTGATATAAATACACCAAAAACTTCCAAGTTAATAAGTAAGTTCACTAGGAATTTAACAGCTTTAGCACGTCAAGATAAGCTTGATCCAGTCATAGGGAGAGATACAGAAATAATGCGCATGATGCAGATTCTTTCTCGTCGTACCAAGAACAATCCTATATTGATAGGTGAAGCAGGTACAGGAAAGACTGCTGTAGCCGAAGCACTAGCACAAAGAATCGCCAAAAATGATGTACCAGAAAGTTTAAAAGATAAAGAAGTAGTTTCTCTTGATCTAGGACTTCTTTTAGCTGGCACAAAGTATAGAGGAGAATTTGAAGAGAGACTTCGTGGAATGTTGAAAGAGATAGAAAAGTCAGATGATAAAATTATTTTATTTATAGATGAGATTCATACTATCGTAGGAGCTGGAAGTTCTGAAGGGTCCCTAGATGCTTCAAATATGTTGAAGCCAGCACTTGCCAGAGGAGAACTTCGTGCTATTGGTGCGACAACTCTAAAAGAATATCAAAAGCATATAGAAAAAGATCCAGCTTTGGCACGTAGGTTCCAGCCTATCTTTATCGATGAGCCAAGCATAGATGATACTATCGCTATCTTGAGAGGACTTAAAGAAAAATATGAACTTTTCCATGGTGTTCGTATTACCGATGATGCTATCATGGCAGCTGTAAATTTGAGTTCAAGATATATCACAAATAGATATTTACCTGATAAAGCAGTCGATCTCATAGATGAAGCTTCTTCGGCACTTCGTATATCATTAGAGAATAAGCCTTCTATATTGGAAGATGCACATAGAAAAATTATGCGTTTTGAAATAGAGAGAGAAGCTCTTAGTAAGGAAATTTCTATTGAATCTAGTAAGACAGAAGTTCACAAGAAAGCACAATCGAGAGTAAAAGAAATTGATAAAGAAATCAGTAATCTAAAAGAAAAGACACACGAAATAGAATTAAAATGGAAGAATGAAAAAGAAACGGTTACTGAAATCAGAAGTATTAAAAAAGATTTGGAAGCTCTTCGTCTTGAAGGTGAGAATGCAGAAATGCATGCAGACCTTACTCGTGCCGCAGAAATCAGATACGGAGAAATACCTGATTTAAAAAAGAAGTTAGACGCAAAGCTTCTAAGACTTAAAAAACTTCAGAAGTCTCGTCGAATCTTAAAAGAAGAAATAACAGCAGAAGATATAGCAGAAGTTGTATCTATGTGGACAAGTATTCCATTATCGAAAATGTTGGAAGAAGAAAGAGATAAGTTGTCTAAGATGGAAGATATCCTTCGAAGTCGAGTTATCGGTCAAGATGTGGCTATAGCTAAAATAGCTAATGTTGTTCGAAGAAATAGAGCCGGAATTTCTGATCCAAATAAACCAATTGGTTCATTTATATTCTTGGGTCCTACAGGAGTAGGTAAGACTGAGCTCACAAAAGTTTTATCTCAATTCATGTTTAATGATGATAAAGCTTTAATAAGGGTAGATATGAGTGAATATATGGAACGTCATAGTGTCTCAAAGCTTATCGGTTCACCTCCTGGGTATGTAGGATATGATGAATCTGGGAGTCTTACAGAAGCTGTCCGTCATAGACCTTATTCTGTTGTGCTTTTTGATGAAGTTGAGAAAGCTCATCCAGAAGTTTTTAATGTCTTGCTTCAAGTTTTAGATGAAGGACGCTTAACAGACGCAAAGGGTAGAATAGTTAATTTTAAAAATACTATAATTATTCTAACTTCAAATATAGGTTCTCAGTTTATTGAAAGGATGGAGACTTTAGGATTTACAAATAAATCTAAAGTAGATGAATATTCTCAAACAAAAGAAAAAGTACTTGAATCACTAAAAGATTATTTCCGTCCAGAATTTTTAAATAGACTAGATGACACTATAGTTTTTGACATACTTTCATTGGAGTCTATTCGACATATAGTAGATCTTAAAATAAAGATTGTGATAGATAGGCTGATGGTAAAAGAAATAGGCTTTGAGATTTCAAGTGAAGCTCTAAATCATTTGGCAAAAGAAGGCTACAATCCTCACTATGGAGCAAGACCATTAGGAAGGCTGATACAAGATAAAATCCTAAATCCAATTGCTAATCTAATAATCGGTAAGGGAGTAAAAAAAGGAGATGTTGTGATTGTGACATTAAAAGGGAAAGATTTATTTGTAGATTTAAAAAAGAAAAAAGTAGCTTCTGTTTTTAAATTAGGTTCTAAAATTAATACTAAATAAAATAAAAAATCCTCTATTAAGAGGATTTTTTATTTTATTTTTATGCAAATCCAGGGAAAAAATCAGTTATGATATTATTTTTATTTACTCCTAAACCCTTAATTGCTTTTTCAGTACCTGCTACCATAGAAGGAGGACCTGAAATATAAAAAGTTCTTTCTTTAAAATCTTTAATTTCTTCCAGTATCATTTTTCCGTCTACATAACCCATATGTCCAGTCCATGGTATTGTTTTGTTTTTTTGTTCATTTATTATATATATAACTTTCAAATTAAAAGTTCTGATAGCAGATTCAAATATTTGTTTATAGGCAATATCTTCTTCTGTTTTATTGGCATAAATGAGAATTATATCTCTTTTTTCTTGTTTATCAATTAAATATTTTATCATACTTCTAAATGGTGTAATACCAATTCCTCCAGCTATAAAAACTAATTTCTTTTTTTTATTTCTTGGCATTACAAAATCTCCTGAAAGTTGAGAAGCGATTATTGTGTCGTCTATATCCATTTGAGCTAATGATTTTTTGAAGCTACTAGGATTTTCATAGAACTTAATTCCTAGAAGCATATCTTTTTCTGTAGGGGAAGAGGCTATTGTAAAGTATCGACGATTTCCACGACTGTCAACATGGTCATGTCCAAGGGTCCATTCTAAGTATTGACCCGGCTTAAAAGAAAAAGACATATCTGGTTCAAAAATAAATTCACCGGTATTGGGAGCTATTATATTAGCCTTTTTAAATTTAAGGGTTAATCTCTGTTTTGGACTAATTAAGTATGAAAAAATATTACCAAATAATAAAGCGATTTCAGGTGTAAAATTTAATGAACCTATGTGCATTTGTGGTAAGAATAAAAATCCTACTAATGTCCCATAGAGAATTCTTAAGAATCTTGAAGGCGGAGTAGTTAAAGGTTCTGTTATCATTACAAAAGTAAAAAATAAAAGAGGTGAGGCAGTTAATGTTTTCCATAGATTATTAAATATATTTACCCCTCCCATAGAACCAAAAACAATAATTGTAGTTAATGCTATAATAAAAAAACTTAGAGTTAAATCTTTTCTTTTTAATTTTCTTATTAGTATTAGACCTCCAATTAAAACAAATGGGGACATCACCAGTGTCCCTATCCACCAGCTAGCATATTGATTTATGAATAAGCCTGTTATTACAACAGAGAACGCTGCAGGATTAAATACATGCTTATGATTAATAGCAAATATGTATTTTGAAGCCATGGCTATTATTCCAGCCCATCCTAAGAATATGTACTCTGTCGGAGTAATAGCAGGAGTTATAATTAAAGCCAAGATGAATACAGTTATATAGATGGATTCAATATTTGCAGGAACTTTGAGAATATAAGAAAAGATATTATTAGTTGCCCATGCTGTAAATAATAAAATTAAAAGTGAAATTACCATTGCTTGTGGTGTATATGGTAAAAACCCCAAGATAGAAAACACAAAAGCTATAAGCCAGAGAGCCATCAAATAATAAAGTACTGTTTTGTACATCGTTGTTCTATTTAAGAAATCATCAACTATTTTTTGCATATTTTTATATATTATTTATATATTTTTCAAAACCACTTGTAAATGTGGCTATTTTATTGTGATCTATCATGTAGCCTTCAAATCCAGGTGTTTTTTCTAAAAAATAGATTCCATTTGCACCCATAGCGAAACATGCAGTGGCTAAACAATCTGCTTCATATACATTAGGTCCTATTACAGTTAGGCTCTCGATTTCATCTGCTGCTCTTTTTTCTATTGGATTATATATATGATTTCCATTTTCATATGTGCCAGAAGTTGCTATACCTATATCACTTAAATATACTATTTTTACATTTTCACTTTTATTAAAAGGGTTACGTATGCCAATGGCCCATTTTTGGCCTTCATTATTTAGTCCAGATACTTCAATATCACCAGCAATTTCTACATAGAAATTTTTGAAACCTTTTTGATGTAAAATAAGAGAAGCATTATAGATAGCCCAACCTTTTACTAATCCAGATGTATCAATCTTGTCATTATATGTAATATCAAAGAAACCGTTAGTTCTATTCTTTATGTCTTTTGAAAGATTAAAAATCTTCTTCATATCATCACTTAAATCTTTTGAATCAATTTTACCTTCATTAAATAACGTTATTTCGCTATTTTTTTTGAAAGTGCTAAATTGTTCATCGACAGAAATTAAATAATTAAAAATTTCTTCAAATATTTTAGTTGTTGCATTTGAGTCAACTATTTCTATCGTAACAGGCATTGACATGATAGTTCTACTTTGTTTCATATCAGATTAAACTTTAGCTTGATCTAATGCAGAAGTTAAAGATTGAATAAAAGCTGGACTTGTATATGACGCTCCAGAAACAGCATTAATGTTTGCACTTTGTGCTTTAATGGCTTCTTGTTTAAGTGTTGGCAGAGAAAAAGAACTTATTCTACCTGATCGACCACTAGCTGGATATTGTACAAATTGAATATCAGATATTTTACTATTAGAAATAATAACTTTTACTTGTACATTATCATTATAAGCAAAGGCAGGATTGCCAATATATGTTCCATCATTATATAGACCAGTTTTTTTTACAATAGGAGTTGATGTGGGGGTGGGTACTATTATTTTAGTAGGTTGAGTAGAAGTTATACTTGTATTTATCTGTTGATTGGTGTTATCTTGAGGATTACTGTAAGGATTATTTGTATCAGAAGGATTAGGTACAACATTAGTAGGAATAGTATTAGTATTTGTATCAGAAGAATTAGTATTTGATAATGATAATAAATTACCAGAAGAATTTCCAGTATTTTGTGATATAACGTAAAAACCAAAAGAGGCTATAACAATTATTGATAAAATAAATTTTTTCATACTTTTCTATTGTATCATTTATTTATGAAAATTTCATGAAGAAGAACATGTATGATGTTTTATTTCGATTATTTTTTAAAAATTAATATATTAAGTAAATCAAAAAACATCAATTTTTATTGGATTTTAAATTTGACAAAAAATAGAAAAATGATAGTTTAGAACTAAACTAAAAAAATAAGTATGAAAAAAATTCGGGTATTTTTTGACCGGCCAAATGAATATAAGTTTAGGCTGGATAATTTTGTAGTCACTGATTACAGTGAACCCTTGTTGCTCTTTAAGGCAAATGAAACGTTCCGGATAGTTCTATTTGTCGGAATAATATTCCGCAAAACTTCAAAAAGATTTTGCTTGGGGTATTTTAATGAACATAATCATTATGATTACTTGTCTGTTTCAATGGAGGAAAAAAACGCCTATGAAAACCTTAAGAATGCATTAAATTTCATTTCAACCAATTTTAAAATTATTAAAACTGTTGATTTGAAATATGCGTATTTATGGTCTAAAGGAGAAGTTGTTTTCAGAAATGGAGTATTTGATGTTAATACCCTTGGAAATAAGGATACTAAGATTCTGATGAAGGACTCGAAACCCAAGAAGCTGAGTCTAGTAGGTAAAGTTTACCGAGCGTTTCTTCGGAGTAAGTACTGGAAGTAATATTCGTATGTTAAATTTAAAATGGCCCTTTGTCTGTTGGACAAGGGTCATTTTTTTGTGCGTCGGGTTGGATTCGAACCAACGAAGGCCGAAGCCGACAGATTTACAGTCTGTTGTGATAGACCACTCCACCACCGACGCATGTACTTTAAGGCCTTATACTTTCTACCTTTTTCTTTCTACTAAACAAGAATATCATAAATATTTAAATTTTTCAACATTTAAAAAATATGCTAAAATGAAAGATATGTCACAGCTTTATAGTAATTCAATTTTTTGGATAGATATCGAAAAGGTTAAGCCGAATCCTTTTCAACCTCGTCGTGAATTCGACGAAGCTCGTTTACGAGACTTGGCAGATTCTATTCGTCAGTATGGTATTTTACAGCCACTCACTGTATCTCGAATAGAGATAGTAAAAGAAGATGAAGGTATAGTAGTAGAGTATGAACTCATTGCCGGAGAGAGAAGACTTCGTGCTTCAAAGTTAGCAGGACTTACTCAAGTTCCAGCCATTATTCGTGTAGGAGATGATAATATGGCAAAGTTAGAACTTTCCATAATAGAGAATCTTCAGCGTGAAGACTTGAATGCTGTTGAGAGAGCTCGAGCATTTTTTAGACTTGTAGAAGAATTTAAATTTACACATACACAAATAGGACAAAAGATGGGGAAGAGTCGTGAATATGTTTCAAATACATTACGCCTTCTTGCTTTACCTCAAGAGATACTTGATGCACTTTCTGCTGGGAAGATAAGTGAAGGTCATACTCGCCCTATCCTAATGCTTTCTGATAGACCAGAAGAGCAATCAGTGCTTTTTAAAGAAATAATGTGGAAGAAGCTTACCGTTCGTGATGCTGAGAAGATAGCTCGTAAGATAGCTTTTGATAAAGTTCGCAAAAAGGAGTATATCCAAGATCCAGAGATAAGTGAAATAGAGGGTAAACTTCAAGAGACATTGGGTACGAGAGTCCATATTGAGAAGAAAGAAAATGGTGGGTATATAACAATCGATTTCTTTACAAATGATGACCTTCGAACTATTCTAGATATTATAAAATCAAAAAGCGAAGGTGGTAATCCAAATCTGATGTTAGAGAAGTTTCTATCTCAAAAAGAATCGGAGAAAAAAGTAGGAGAAGTCTCTTTATCTAATGAAAAAGTATCTAATGAGATTCAGACTTCAGAAATTGAAAACACTATAGAGGAAAATAAATATGAAGAAGATAATCTTTTAGACGATCGTTCTAATGAAGAGATAAAGAAAGCAGAAGAGGATGTTGATTTATATAATATAAAAAATTTCTCATTATAATTAAATATTTATAAAATTTTAAAAGCCGTAATATTACGGCTTTTAAAATTATTACTATTAGTTTTTTCCAAAAGATAAAAATTTAGATAAGAGACTGTGCCCTTTGAGGTATGCATTTATTTCTCTTTTAGCAAGATTTGTTTTAGCATAATCTAGCCATTTAGATGAAGGGTTAGTATTTTTATTTACTTGTATTTCTACAATATCATGAGTTTTTAATTTAGTCCCAAGGGCTACATTTTTGCCGTTTACTTTAGCTCCTTGTATATGATTACCTATGTCTGTATGTATTGCATAGGCGAAATCAATTGGTGAAGAGTCTTCTGGAAGATCTATAACTTCACCTTTTGGTGTAAATACAAATATGCGATCATGAAAAAAGTTAAGTTTTATTTTTTCTAGGAATTTTTCTGGCTTTTCTTCGTCATCTTCTTTATTTAATTCATGAAGTTTATTTACCCAGTCAAGTTGTTTTATTTCATTATTTTTATCTGAATCTTTTATCTTATATATGAAGTGTGCAGCGATACCATTTTCAGCATTTTGATGCATTTGATGTGTACGAATCTGTATTTCTACTATTCCACCAGTTCCAGTAAATATAGTTGTATGTAGACTCTGGTATCCGTTAGATTTAGGCATTGCTATGTAGTCTTTTATCCTATTAGGGACTGGGGTCCATTCACCATGTATTATACCTAAGATATGATAACAGTCAGCCACAGTGTCTACCATGACACGTAGTGCTATGATGTCATAAATCTTACCAATATCCATATTGTATTTTTGGAGTTTTTTCCAGAGAGAGTATAGGTGTTTTTGTCTATAGTCTACTTTTGTGTTATGGATTTTTGCTTCTTTTATTTTCTCATTTATCTTGTCTCTAACTTCTATGAGATATTTTTCTTTCGCATCTTTTTTTTCGAGTAGTAATTTTTTTACTTCTTCATATTCTTTAGGATAGGCATATTCAAATGCAGCATCTTCAAGTCTACCCTTAAGTCTTCCCATAGACAATCTATCTGCAAGGGGAGCATAGATTTCAAGAGTCTCTAATGCGATGCGTTTTTGTTTGTCTGGTCGTACATGTTTTAGTGTTTCTATATTATGTAGTCTGTCTGCTAGTTTTATAGTAAGTACTCTCATATCTTCAGCCATAGATACAAAGAATCTTCTTAAATTTTCAACTTTGCGTTCAATACCTTTATATCTTACAGTTCCGAGCTTAGTTACCCCTTTTACCAAAGAAAGTATTTCTCCTCCAAATTCTTTTTGAATCTCTTCTTCGGTCGTAGCAGTATCTTCTATAACATCATGAAGTAATCCTGCTGCAATTGTTTTTTCTTTCATTCCAAGTTCTGCTAAATTTTTTGCAGTAGCGAATACATGATTAAAATAAGGTTCACCACTTTTACGTAACTGTCCTTCATGTGCTTTCTGCGAAAAATCATACGCTTTTTGTATTAGTTCTTTATCTGCGGCCTTTAGATTTTTAGCTTCATTGAAAATTTCTTCTATGTCAGGATTCATTTTTGTATTATATAAAAACTAGCTTTTTTTAGCTAGTTCTTATAATGACCTTTATTTTTTTAGTTTTATATCATCTCCTGTTTTGTGAGGATTATGATTTTTACACATTTTATTGCTACATCTTTCTGGTATAGTTTTTGTGCCTTCCATCATTAGTGATCCACACAGGTCACATATATTTCCTGTAGGTTTTGCTTTTATTGCATTTTTACAATCTGGATAGTCACTGCAAGAATAAAAAATTCCAAATCTACCTCTTCTCTCCATCATTTTTCCTTTTTTACACATTGGACAAGTTATGTCCGTCATCTTCTTTTTTAATTCTTCTTCGTCTTGTTTTATAAATTTACATTTTGGATATCTTGAGCAAGATATGAAGCTTCCAAATCTACCTTCTCTGACTACTAGTTTTCCTCCTCCATTCTTTCCTTTTTTATCTCCACAAGTAGGACATATCTCTCCAGTTTCTTTTGGTCCTTCCAATACATTTCCTTCTATTGTTCTTGCTCCAGTACATTCTGGATATTTAATACAAGAATAGAATTTACCTCCTCTGGAAAGTTTTACTATCATATTGCTTCCACACACAGGACAGAGTATATCACTAGGGGCTTCTCCCATGTTTGTAGCTTTGGCGAGTTTATCTTTTTCTTTAACATCTTTTTGGAATGGTATATAGAAATCTTTCAGTGTTTTTACATATTCTCTTTTGCCATTTGCTATATCATCAAGTTCATCTTCCATAGTGGCTGTAAAAGTATCACTTATGTATTCTCCAAAATTATTTTCAAGGAAAGATGATACTACATCACCTGTGTCAGTAGGGAACAATGTTCTTCCTTCTTTTCGTACATAGCCTCTATCTTCAAGAGTCTTCATTATAGAAGCATAAGTAGAAGGACGACCGATGTCGCGAGCTTCAAGTTCTTTGACAAGGCCAGCTTCTGTATATCTATTTGGTGGTTCTGTAGCTTTTTCGGTACTATTTAATTTTAGTAATTTTAATCCTTCTCCAGTCGTTACTTCTGGTAGTTCTACATCTTCACCTCTAGCACCAGTCTCGCAGATAAGCCATCCAGGAAATAGTACTCTGGAACCATTTGCAGTAAAGTCAGGAATATTACCTTCTTTGATGTTTGCTGTAATTTTAGTTTTTAATAATTTTGCATCAGACATTTGAGAAGATACAGTCCTTTCCCAGATCAATTGGTAAAGTTTTTTCTGTTCTTCATTTATGCCTGCATGTAGTTGTTCTACATGTGTAGGACGTATTGCTTCGTGAGCTTCTTGAGCATTTTTTGATTTTGTTTTGTATATATGTTTTTCAGAATATTCTTTACCATATTTTTTTTCTACAAGTGCAATAATTTGATTTTGAGCAACAATACTTAAATTTGTGCTATCAGTACGCATATAAGTTATAAAGCCTGCCTCATAGAGCTTCTGGGCTACTTGCATAGTGCGTGAAGGAGAGAATCCAAGTCGAGTACTGGCAGTTTGTTGTAAAGTTGATGTGGTAAAAGGAGCTCTTGGTTGTCTTTTTTGCTCACTTGTTTTTAGGTCTTTAACAAACCATTTTTCTTTATTTCCTAAATCTAATATTTTATCTACAATTTTTTGATCTCTTGGTTCTTCTACACAAGACAAAATAACTTTATCTTTTTTTTCTGTTTCCCAAAGTCCTTCTAGTGTCCAGTATTGTTCAGGTATAAATGCGCGGATTTCTCTTTCTCTTTCCATTATTATACGAAGAGCGGGTGATTGTACTCGTCCAGCGGAAAGTCCATAACGAACTTTCTTCCAAATAATTCCAGACAAATCATATCCTACTAGTCTATCTAATACTCGGCGAGCTTCTTGTGCTTTGACCAAGTCTTGATCGATGTCACGAGGATTTTTTAATGCTTCTTCTACTGCTTCTTTTGTGATTTCATGAAAAGTAACTCTTTTTATGGGAGCTTTAACCTTTTTATCTTCATCTAAAAGTTCTTTTAAATGCCATGATATCGCTTCTCCTTCTCGATCCGGGTCAGTTGCGAGCATTATTTCTGTAGCTTTTTCTGAAAGAATTTTTAAATCGCTAACCACTTTTTCTTTTCCTTTTGAAATTTCATAACGAGGAATAAAACCACTTGGTATGTCTATCGCATCTTTGTTGGATTTTGGTAAATCTCGTATGTGCCCGACAGATGCTCTTACAGTAAAAGCTCCATCAAGATATTTCTCGATAGTTTTTGCTTTTGAAGGTGACTCAACAATTAATAATTTCATATTGTTTATATTAGTAACACCTAATAATATTTTTTGCAAATATTTTATTTTCTAAAAAGAATTTTATATTTTTCTAACTTCTCCTAGTTCTTCTTTTATTAGATCTTTTAATTCCATTATAGAAAGTAATGCGTTTGCATCCCCTGTATTCATTCCTAGTTCTCTTATCAAATCATTTCGCTCCATCGGTTCACGAAGCAATCCTATTATTTTCATCTCATCTTTTCCACAGTCTGCATATTTTTCTTTATCTGTTAATTTGGGTTTTTCTATATTGAAACCGAGAGCTATAAGGATATCTTCACTCGTTGTGACGGGGGTAGCGCCTTGCTTGATTAGACCATTGGTTCCATTTGAGTTTGATGAAAAAGCAGAACCAGGAACAGCTAAGACATCTCGGTTGTAGTCTAATGCTAGTCTAGCGGTGATTAGTGTTCCAGACTTTTCTTCAGCTTCAATGATTAAGACTGCTTTAGATATTCCTGCCATCAAACGATTTCTTTGCGGAAAAAAATAAAGTTGTGAAATAGCACTTGGTTCAAATTCTGAAATTATACAACCTCCCTTATTTACAATTTCTTGTGCGAGTTTAATGTTAGCTTTTGGATACAAGGCACTATTATCAAGTCCTGATCCAGGGAAGGAAATAGTTGTAAGGCCTGTCTCAAGAGCAGCTTTGTGAGCAATAGTATCGATACCTATAGCAAGGCCAGAGACTATAACTACAGGGTAGCCTTTTAATCCCTTGATTAGTTTTTCACATATATCTTTACCATAAGATGTATATTTACGTGAGCCGACAACAGCCAGATATATATTGTTTTCTTCATATGGAAGTTTACCTCTTATATATAGAGTCTTAGGAGGTTGGGGAATCTCATTTAAACCAGTTGGGAATTGCTCAGGTTTTAATTTATATATATCATCCATTGAGTTGGTTTCTAGTAATTAGGTTCTAGTAATCAGGTTTTTAGGATTTTAATACTAACTATTAGTAACTAGAACCTAAAAACTAATCTGTTGTATATTATATCATTTTTTTATATACTGTATATTATGTTAGATATTAAATTTATACGTGAGAATAAAGATGTTATTAAGGAAGGGGCAAAGAAAAAACATATCGAAGTAGATATTGATAATCTTCTTTCTGTCGACGAGAAAAGGCTCGAACTTCTTTCTCGTGTTGAATTTTTAAGAGGTGAACAAAATAAAATGAATAATTCTATCGCTAGTGAAAAGGATATGACTATTCGAGGACAAATGATAGGAGAGATGAAAATGGTTAAAGAAGATCTGATAGCCAAAGAAGAAGAGTTAAAGGCTGTCATGATTGAATGGCAAGGATTGATGCTTACCGTTCCAAATATTCCAGATATGTCTGTCCCAGAAGGTGAAAGTGATGAAGATAATCAAGAAATAAAAGAATGGGGAGAGAAGCCTAATTTTTCTTTTGAACCAAAAGATCACGTAGAGTTGATGACCAATCTTAAGATGGTAGATTTTGAAAGAGGAATAAAGGTTCATGGGTTTAGAGGGTATTTTTTGACAGGTGATGGAGTTCGTCTGTCGATGGCGATTTGGAGTTACGCTATGGATTTCTTTTCTCAAAAAGGTTTCGTTCCATTTATTCCTCCTATAATAGTAAATAGAAAAACTTTTTTTGGTACAGGATATCTTCCACAAGGAGAAGAAGATTTATATAAGACTCAAGATGG
>TBL_comb47_HYPODRAFT_10002476_pt1 | contig 22774 bp, 14 predicted proteins | sample TroBogypolimnion_40_FD_10682 | JGI IMG/M metagenome (IMG submission 10682)
AAACCGCTGGTAATGTCTCCCGCTCCCACAATACCTCCCAAGTGGTGAGTTCTCAAAGTAAGCTGAGTTCCAGGCTCTCCAATGGCCTGAGCGGCCACAATTCCAACAGCTTCTCCGGCTTTGACAGTTGTGTTTCTGCCCAAATCCCAACCGTAACATTTCTGACAAACTTTCTGAGAAGACTTACAGGTTAACGGTGAAGCGACAACAACTCTTTCAATTCCTTTTTCTTCGGCAATTGCTTTGGCCATTTGCCAATTTATAACTTCATTCTTTTTAACAAAAACCATTTTAGCATGCTCAACAGTTTGCAAAGCGGTTCGGCCAACAATTTTGAAAACAAAATCCTGTTCAATTGCTTCGGCGTCTTTTTTGGAAACTTCCAATCCAGCTTTGTCTCCGCAATCGGCTTCGGCAATAATTACGTCGTGAGCCACGTCAACCAATCTTCTGGTCAAATATCCGGCCGAAGAAGTTCTTAAGGCCGAGTCAGCTGTTCCTTTTCTGGCTCCGTGAGTTGAAATAAAATATTCCAAAACATTGAAACCTTCGGTAAAAGAAGACTTAACCGGCAATTCAATAATATCTCCTGAAGGATTGTTAACCAAACCTTTCATTCCCGCCATCTGAACAGGCTGAGCCCAAGTAGCTCTGGCACCGGCTGTAATAATAGACATAACCGGCCCGTCTTTTGGCAAGCTGGATTTCAATAATGCTTCTAATTTTGTTTTGACAGTCTGCCAAATTAAAATTTTCTGGGATGTTTTTTCGTCAGCCGACAAAAGTCCTTTTTCAAAATGAGTATCAATTTTTCTTACTTCAGCGTCAGCGGTAGCAACCAATTCTTTCTTTTCCGGCGGAACAATTAAGTCATCCATTCCCCAGCTAACTCCCGACAAGGTGCAGTATTCAAACCCCAACATTTTTATCTTGTCGATAATAATAACCGCCTCTTCGTTAGGATATTTTTCAATAATTTCTCTGACAATTCCTTTTAATTGCTTGTTGTCAATTAATCTGTTTATGTATGGGTAGTCATCGGGCAAAACTGCATTCAAAATTAATCTGCCGACGGTTGTTTCAAGCAATTCCATTTTTCCCGAAGCCGATTTTGGATGAGGAACATTAATGACATCATTTTGTCCCAAGAATTTATACTCAAAGGCTGTTGTGGCTTCTGAAGAACTGGAATATGTTTTTATATTTTTAGGATCTGTTCTATCCTGAGTGTTGCTTAATTTTGTTAGATAGTAGCAACCCAAAGCGATATCTCTGAAAGGTCCCATAATTGGCATTCCTGTGGCCGGTCTTAAAAGGTTCAAAGTTGAAAGCATTATTTCTCGCGCTTCTTTTTGAGCCTCGTCGGACAAAGGCAAATAAACAGCCATTTGGTCACCGTCAAAGTCGGCATTAAAAGCTTCACAAACCAACGGATGCAACTTGATTGTTTCTCCTTCTGTTAAAATAGGTCTGAATGCCTGAATTCCAAGTCTGTGCAAAGTTGGGGCTCTGTTTAACAATACCAACTTGTCTTTAATTATTTCTTCCAAAATAGCCCAAACTTCAGGAGTTTTTTCTTCAACTAATCTGGCCGCTCCTCTAATGTTGTAAGCTAATTCTTTGTCTAAAATTCTTTTGATTACAAACGGTTTAAAAATTTCCAAGGCCAAAGTTTTTGGCAAACCACATTGAGAAAAATGCAACTCAGGAACAACCGAAATAACCGACCTTCCCGAATAGTCCACACGTTTTCCCAAAAGGTTTTGTCTGAACCTTCCCTGTTTTCCCGCCAACATTGCCGCCAAAGATTTTAACAATCTTTTTCCTCCTGTTGTGGCGGTTGTGGTAACACCCTTTCTCATTTCGTTATCAATTAAAGCGTCCACAGCTTCCTGCAACATTCTCTTTTCGTTTCTGACAATTACCGGCGGAGCTTTTATTTCCTGCAAATATTTTAACCTGTTGTTTCTGTTGATAACTCTTCGGTACAAATCGTTCAAATCAGAAGAAGCGTATCTTCCTCCGTCAAGCTGAACCATCGGTCTTAAATCAGGCGGCAAAACAGGCAAAACATCCATAAACATCCATTCCGGTCTGACGTTGGCTCTTAACATTCCCTGAAAAAGTTTCAATCTTCTTAAAACTTTTTTCTTCATTGCCGGTGGAGCGTCTTTGGCTTCTTGGGCAATAATGTCAGTTTCTTTTTTTAAATCAATTTTTGTAAATAACTCCCTGACAACTTCTGCTCCGGTTCCGGCTTCAAAAACCTCCCCGTACTTCATTGAAATTGTATGATAAACAACCTCCGACAAAATTCTCAAAGGTTTAATGTCCAAAAGTTCTTCTTTGGCTTTTTCTCTGGCCTGCTTTAATTCGTTTTTTGCCGCCTCTGTTTTTTCTTTCTTAACTTTTGACTTATATTCCTGCTCAATGGCCTCCATTATGGCGTCGCGGGCAGCTTCGTTAACGCTGGTGATAATATACGAAGAGAAATAAATAACTTTTTCCAATTGTTGCGAGCTTTTATCCAAAACCAAACCCATTCTTGAAGGAACTCCTCTTAAAAACCAAATATGCGAAACTGGAGTGTACAACTTAATGTGCCCCATTCTTTCTCTTCTGACGGAAGATTTTGTTACTTCAACTCCGCACCTGTCGCAGACAACTCCCTTGTAACGGATTCTTTTATATTTTCCGCAGGCGCATTCGTAATCTTTTTCAGGCCCGAAAATTCGCTCGTCAAAAAGACCGTCCTTTTCAGGCTTTTGAGTTCGGTAGTTAATGGTTTCCGGCTTAATTACTTCTCCATGAGACCAGGACATTATGTCCTCGGGCGAAGCAATTTTAATTCGTATTGATTCTAAGTCTAATACTCGCATGGGCGTAAAAGTTTAATTATTAAATTAACGTTTGTTGTCTTGCCTATAATCTCTTCTTTCTTCGCGGTCGTCTCGCAATTCTCTTGGTTTTTCTTTTACTTCTACCGACAAACCGAGTGATTTTAATTCGGCTACAAGTAAATTGAAGGAGGCGGGAATATTTGGATTCCTGATCGGCTCACCTTTTAAGATTGACTCGTAAGCGGCGGCTCTTCCCTGAACATCATCAGACTTTATAGTCAACATTTCCTGCAAGATGTGGGCAACTCCATAACCTTCAAGCGCCCAAACTTCCATCTCTCCAAACCTCTGACCTCCAAACTGAGCTTTTCCGCCCAATGGCTGTTGAGTAATTAAAGAGTAAGGCCCAATAGATCTGGCGTGAACTTTGTCGTCAACCATGTGAATCAATTTCATTACATACATGTAACCGACTGTTACCGGTGTCGGGAAAGGTAGACCTGTTCGGCCGTCATAAATGGTCATTTGTCCGCTTTCCGGCAATCCTGCCAACTTCAATTCTCTCTTAACATCTTCCTGAGTAGCTCCGATTAAGGCAGGAGTAATGGCCAAATATCCTAATGTGTGAGCGGCTAATCCCAAGTGAGTTTCCAAAATTTGTCCCAAGTTCATACGGGAAGGAACCGACAACGGCGAAATTACCAAGTCAACAGGTGTTCCGTCGGCCAAGAATGGCATTTCGGCTTCGGGCAAAACTTTTGAAACAACTCCTTTGTTTCCGTGTCTTCCCACCAATTTGTCTCCAACTTTTGCTTTTCTGTATTCGGCAATTTCAACTCTGATTCTTTTTATAACTCCGGGCTCTAATTTGTGGCCCAAGTCTCTTGAGAATATTTTTACGTTAACAACTTTTCCGTTCTTTCCGTGTTCCATTCTTAAAGAAGAATCTTTAACATCTTTGGCTTTTTCTCCAAAAATAGCTCTTAACAGTCTTTCTTCGGGTGTTAATTCAGCTTCTCCTTTTGGTGAAATTTTTCCAACTAAAATGTCATTTGGGCCAACGGCGGCTCCAACTCTGATAATTCCTTCTTCATCTAAATCTTTTAATTTTTCTTCTCCAACATTTGGAATGTCCGATGTTGTCATTTCGGGCCCAAGCTTTGTTTCTCTGACGTCGCAGGTAAAATCTTCAATGTGAATTGATGTAAATTCATCTTCCTTGCCCAGTCTTTCCGAAATTGTCATTGAGTCTTCAAATCCTCCTCCTCTCAACGGCAAGAAACAAACCAAGACATTTCTGCCCAAAGCCAACCTTCCTTGCGAAATGGCGGCTCCGTCGGCAATCACGTCTCCCTTTTTAACTTTCTCTCCTTTAGTTACGATTGGTTTTTGATGGAAACATGAGTATTGGTTAGTTCGGACAAAAGTCTGCAATTCGTAATCTTCTTCTCTGGCGGGACTTTTTCCTGAAGCTTCGTATTTAACCAAAATGTGCTGACCGTCAACCTCTTTAATAACTCCGTCGGCTTCGGCCAAAATAACTTGCCCTGAATCGCGGGCGACATTTCTTTCTGTTCCCGTTCCAACCAATGGGGCTTCCGGTTTAATTAACGGTACGGCCTGTCGTTGCATGTTAGATCCCATTAACGCTCTGGAAGCGTCGTCGTGATTTAAAAATGGAATAAGCGAAGTTGCAACTGAAATAAATTGTTTCGAAGAAACATCAATATAATCAATGTCTTCAATTTTAACTTCTTCAGGTTCTCCCTTAACTCTGGCTTCCACTTTGTCGGGCGCAATTTCCGGAAGAATTTTTAAAGAGTCTGTTAGAGGAACAGAAGCCGGGGCAACATTGTGCCTTTCTTCTTCTTGAGCCGAAAGATATTCCACGTCATCGGTAACTTTTCCGTTTTTTACCTGAAAATATGGAGCTTCAATAAATCCGTAGGGATTAATTCTGGCAAAGGTGGCCAAGTGACCCACCAATCCAACGTTTGGACCTTCAGGAGTTTCAATAGGACAAATTCTGCCGTAGTGAGATGGCTGAACGTCTCTAACTTCAAATCCGGCTCTTTCTCTGGTAAGTCCACCCGGCCCTGTTGTTGTTAATCTTCTCTTGTGCTCTAATTCGGCCAATGGATTTTCGTTATCCATGAATTGTGAAAATTGCGAAGAAGTATAAAATTCTTTTACAACGGCAATTAAAGGTCGCGGGTTAATAAGTTGAATTGGAGTAATTGTACTGGCCTCCAATGTGGACATTTTGTCCTTGATAATTCTTTCCATTCTCATCAAACCAACTCGCAATCTGTTTTGCAAAAGTTCGGACAATGTCCTAACCCTTCTGTTTCCCAAGTGATCAACCTGGTCGGCTTTGGCCATGGGGTCGTTGTTTAACCTTATAACTTCTTTAACAACTTCAACAATGTCCTCAATCTTCAACATGCGGTCCTCCTTTTTGATTTCCTGTGTTAAATTTTTTGGAGCCAAGTTAGGCAAACGCAACCAAGTTTTCCATCGTCCAACTTTTGACAAGTCATATCTGTCAAAATTAAAAAACATATTAAAAATTAAATCCTGAGCGGTGTCGGGAGTTACCAAATCGCCCGGTCGCAGTCTTCTGTAAACTTCAACCAAGGCTTCTTTTTGGTCCTTGCAGGTATCTCTTTTTAGGGTTTCCGCTATATATCTTATTTCTCCTGTATCAACATCGGCAAAAGCTTTTTCAACGGCTTTTATATCAGACAAGCCCAAGGCCATAAGCAAAGTGGTGGCGGGAACTTTTCTCTTTCTGTTTATTTTAACTCCGATAAATCCCGATTCTTCTGTTTCAAATTCAAGCCAGGCTCCTCGGTTAGGAATAATTTTTGAACCGAAATAATTTCTGCCCCTCCATGTTCGGTTGGTGAAAAAGGCTCCCGGGGAGCGGATAAGTTGGGAAACGATAACTCTTTCCACTCCGTTTACAACAAAAGTCGCCCTTTCAGTCATGATTGGAAAATCGGCCAAATAAACCTCCTGCTCTTTAACCTCTTTTGTTTTAAGGTTTACCAGTTTAATTTTTGCCCTCAAAGAAGCCTCAAGAGAACCATTGTTCTTTTTGGCGTCCAAACCATTTTTGTAATTTGGCTTTGAAAGTTTGTAATCACCAAAATAGAGTTCAAATTCTTTTCCGGTATAGTCTCTAATTGGGGAAATTTCTTCAAGAAGTTCTTTCACCCGAACTTTCCAAAAATCTTCATAAGCCTCTTTTTGCATTGTCAAAAGATGAGGCGTTGAGTACTGAAGTTTAGATTTTGAAAAATTCTTTACCTTGCTTATAATTTCTGCCATTTATAAATTGAACGGAGAATAGTTCACGCTCCGTGTTAAAATTATTTAAAATTATTATAAAATATTTAAAAATTACGCTTCTAACAACAAAAAATTTCGGTAATAAAAATAACCGAAACAAAGGGGGTTTGATTGTCCTTAAATTAAATTTGGTGTGGCCACTGCTTTTTGACAGTCCATTGATCAGATGGACCTATGTAATATGTATCTTATTCTATTTTAAATAAAGTGTCAAGAGCTATTTTACTTTAAAAGTGGCGAAATCAAATAAATAGCTGCTACGAGCATTATCAGCACCATAATAACGACACCAATTACCATGGCAATTTTGATTTTACGTTTTCTTTTCTTGTCCGCCAATGCGTCTGCCATGTTGTTGGCTTCTTTGACATCGCAAAAACTACAATATAACTCAAACGAAGCAATAATGAAAAGTGGAATAGAATAAACAAAGATAAGATATAAAGTGGCGACGCAGCCCAAAACAATCCCAACAATTACTAAAGCATTAATATTTAAAACCATGCCCGGAACAATTAATAAAAGAGCCGGAATTAATATCATGACAAAATATTTAAGGCTTATAAGAACTAAGCGCAATCCAATCATTACTGTTCTTCCGACCAGAGTCCACCAATAGCCGCATACCAAAGACCAACTGCCCAAAAGCGCCTCAAAGCCCTTTTTCTGTTTATCTACCAATTCGTAAACACTAAAAAATAAATACATTGCCAAAATTATGCCAGGGACAATAAGCAACACAAACGCCCCAATGCAAGACAAGGCAATCATTATTGAAATCAGAAAAAAAGACCAAAAAATCTTCAATCCCCTTTTATAAGAATCTGTCACCCCAACAAATTGCCCCCTACGAGTATCAGATATCGCTTTAAATAAAGAAATTTTTGAAATAAATAAAAATAAATAAATTGCAACCAACAAAATTCCCAGCAGAGTCCATGCCCAAATTGAAAGATTTAAATGTGGCAAAATACCAGATGTTGAACCCTTACCGCCTCGCCCATAATTGAAACTTATGCTTCCCAAGCCTCCTAATATATATAGAAGCCATAATTTTTTGAAATTCTCCTTATAAAACTTGCGGGCAGCCCTGACAATGTCTTTAGAGCTTGTAGGGATTTTCCTCACTTGAACGTTTGAATCTTCCATGTTCAATTTTTTAAATAATATTATATTTAATTATTATACCACATAAGCTCAAGACAGTCAGCCCTGCAATTTGATACTTTGCAGAATTCCTAATGAGACGAAGTTGCCGATTAGGCCGGAACCGCCGTAGCTTATGAAGGGCAGATATATTCCTACAACCGGCAGAAGCGAAAGGTTCATTCCTATATTAACAAAAAATTGGGCGGTTAAAATAATGGCGAAGCCGGAAGCGAATAATCTGGGGAAATTTGATTTGGATTCAACGGCAATTTTCAGAACCCGCCAGACCAAAAAACCATAAGTAAAAAATAACACCACAACTCCAACCATTCCCCATTCTTCGGCAATTACCGAAAAAATAAAGTCGGTGTGAGGCTCGGGTAAAAATCCATATTGCACCTGACTTCCCTTGGCTAAACCTTCGCCCAAAATTTGCCCCGAACCAACCGAAATTCTTGTTTGGTTTTGGCTCCACGAAGCCCCCAAAGCGTCATAGGGAAATAAAAAAGCAGTTATTCTTTGTTTCTGATAATCCTTCAATAAAAAAGTCCAGGCCACTCCCGATATCAAAACAAAGCACAAAGAAAGAATTAAAAAATGTTTCAACTTAATTCCCGAAACCAATAAAATTCCTATCCAAATTAACAATAAAACAGACGTACCGCCAAGGTCCGGTTTTATAAAAATAAAAATCGCCGGCAACAAAACGTAAAGCCCCGAATACAAAATATGCCTGAATTTATACATTTCAACGTGTCGCATTGAAAAATATTTTGCCAGCAAAACAATTAAAATTATTTTTGCCGGCTCAATTGGGTCTAAAGACAAAATTCCTAATTTATACCACCCCCTGGTGCCACGGATTACCGGCGCAAAAAAATGCAAACCTGCCAGCATTAACACACACGCGCCATATAAAATTAAAATTAAATAAGAATTGTTTCGTAAAATTCTGTAATCAAAAAAGCTAACCAAAAACATCAGCAAAAGACCCACACCAAAAAATATAATTTGCTTTTGCAAATCAGAAAAATCAGTTTTGGCAATTGCCACGCTATAAAGCGAAACAAACCCAAAACAAACCAGCACAACCGCTGGTATAACTAATCCCCAATCCAATTTCTTCAATTGATTCGTAAAAATTCCCATTATTTTTAGCTATTCGTTAATTTCATCTATTTCTTTTGGCTTGCTTGGATTATAGCTTTCTGCTCTTTCCCAATCAATTGGAATAACACTTCCCACCTCTCCAGTTTCTTCATTAAATTCAATTATTGTATCTTTTATCCTCCATCTTTTATCAATACCAAGCGTAGTTCTAAATAATTTTGCCATTTCTCTATTTTTCTCTGCAATTACTCTCAAAATGCTTTTAATCTTATCAGCATCGAATTTACCAGATTTCTCTAAATATTTATCAAAATTTCTACCTGAAAGTCCCTCAACCTTTTTCATCAACAGATAACTGCCGTCCACTTCCTCTTTGCCGGAAACAAATCCTACCGGTTCAGCTGTTGGCAAGCCGGCTTTTTTGGCAGAGATAAGAATAGAAAACTCCTTTCGTGCCTCTTTTGCTTTTCTAAGTTCTATTTTCTTTGCAACAATTTCGGTTCCATCGGTCATTTTAAATAAAGTGATTTCTTCATCTGGAAATTCTCCCTCGCCCTTGCTTCCTTTCAACAGTTCTCCGTGCATACTCAAAAATTCCCTTGGGTCTTTAATAAAATCTTGTGGCAATTTCCTTGCATATTCCTGTCGCACTCGAATAGTGTAATGCTCAGAATCCAAATTCATATTGCCGGAAGGCTCGTGATGCAACTTTTCTTGTAACCAATAATGACGAGCAATTGCCTGCTTAATCATCATATAGTTGAATTGTTCTTCAGGTGATGTAGGTTCAGAGATAGGCCTAATTCTTCCTGTTTCGGGATCTTTCATTAATCCCACGGCAGTATTGTCTAATTTAGCATTATGCTCAATATATTCAACAATTTCGGACCTAGCGTTTTCTGGTATTCCTTTAACGCGCCGATTTGTAGTTTTTGCCGAAAGCAAGCGAATCCTTTTTTCGATATCTTCGCTATCAAAATTCATTATTTTCATTATTTGTTCGGGGATTGTTCCCGTATATCCTGTATCATAAAATAATGGATCCATATCTGGACTAATTTTTTCTTGTTCTAAGAATTCCCTTTTGGTAGCATAATCTAAATTATCACGAAAATATCTGGGATAAACCGTATATTGCGGATTAATTTCAACTACCTCCCCCATTTCCCTAAGTTTTTTTCTTCCTTCAAGTCCCATTTTTCTGCGTCGTGCAACGTCTTGCGCCCGCCTGCCGACATACGCATAAATGCCATCCCTGCCCAAATAAACTTCTAATGGATTTCTCCCAGTTTCTCTCAAATTATCAAACTCTTCGTATAGTTTATCGTATAGAGGAATATCAATTTCATATGCTTTAATATATTGATCTAACCCAGCTTCAACCATTTTCTCAATTTGTTGTAAAAGGGCTGGCCCAATAGGATAAGTGCCACCCCAGTCTCGGTCATTCTCATACGTGACGTGACGCGTTTTATCGCCAAGCTCATAATTCAATTTATTTACATCGCCTTCGCAATTTTGGACTAAATAGCGAGCCACCAAAGAACGGACATCATCAATTAACGCCGTCATTTTAATTGGGCCAGAATTTGAATCAAACAAAAGATTTTTATCCTCATCCTTGATATTATGATTTGAGCGCACCCGAGCTAAAAATCTTTCGTAAGCGACACTTACAGTATTATTTATTTCTTGAAGAAATGGAGAAATTTCTTGACTATTTATTCCTAAACTTTCAGATGAATTATTTTCCGCTTCTCCGGCCATTAATCCCGAGATTGCCACTGCCATTTTTATTTGTTTGCCGCCAAAACGCCACGGGTGATCCTTAAACTTATCGGACTCCCTAAATCCTTCGTTGTTATATCCACCTTCATAATCATCGTCATCATATTGAGAGTGATTATCGTGATTATCGTGATAATCTTGTACTACTTTTTTTGCTTCTGCAAGAACTCCTGCCACCCACGGTTCGTCTTTCCATTTTGCCTGTTCGCCATATCCTTCCACCCCAATGATAAATTTTTGTGCAACTGAATAATCCATTATCGCCTTGCTAACATTTTCTGCCGCCCACAGTTGCTTATAATATTTATCAAGATTTTCAATAAAATAATCTGCTAAATTTTGATCTTCGCTTAATTTGTCAAAAATCATTTTTTTAGCCTTGTCGAATATTAACGGGAATAAATTTTCTTTTTCTTTATCTCCAAGATATGAAACAAATTTTATAAGATCTTTGTCGGTAAGCTTATTTGACTGCTCCTGATCAAAAAAATGTATTAAATCCCCCGAACCATCTATAAGGTCATTTATCTTTTTAATTAAATCAAATTTTTTATTCTCATATAATTTTCCAAGTTCTGTTAGCAAGAGATCAGTGGCAAATTCACGTAATTCTGGATTGGGTTCTATTATTTGCACTTTTTCTCCTTCAAACCCAAGCTCATCATTAACATCTTCTTCCATCATACCCCGCTCATCATCCGAAACGCCTTTTATATTCGGTAAATTATATTCTTTTTTTGCAATGGATTTAGTTACTTTTGGAACCAAAACACCATCAAAAAAATGGCAGTTAAGATCAATGCTGTTCGGATTCTCTGCCCAATTCGACAAAATATGTTTAAGCCATTCTTGTTTAGAATCCATAGTTTTAAACATATCCATGCCCCTTTTAGATAAATCAAATTCTTCTTCAGAAAAATTACCATCCATATTCCCAATGAGCACCCCTGGAGTTATTCCCTTTTGCATAAATTTTTGCGCTTTAATAACAAACAACCTTTGAGCCCCATCTGTCATTTCGTTAAATTCTTTGATAAAATAATTCCAATTCATATCTGTATCATATTTGGCCGATTTAACTACAACAGATAGCCTATCATTTAATCCGTTTACGCCGATTTCTTGCCATTTCTTAAAAACATCATCTGGTTCGACAATTACAAGGCCCTTCGCATCTCTTTTACCAGTAAAATGTATTTTCCCAAAAATATTATCTAATTGTTTAATTAATGATTTTTCTTTGTGCAAGGGAATGCTTTCTGCTAAGATGCCAAGAAGCCTAAATGTTGTTTCGTCAAAATTTAATTTTTGGTGAACTCTCCACACCAAATCTAAAAGAACGTCTTCTGGCTTATCTGCATTTTGTCCGGAAGCTCCATTTTTTTGAAGCATATCAACTAATAAACCCATTTGATTTATTCTATTAGCCCCCCTATCAGATATCCTATCCATATAGTCGATTATTTTTATTAAGTCAGATTCGTGCAGTCCATCATGAGCCTCTTTCGAAACTTGCGCAGCATCAATTACAACTTGAGCATATTCATGCAAATTTCTGGGACTATTAATATAAAAATACCAATATTTATTTTCAATATTTTCAAAAATAATGCGCCTGATTATTTCAGCATCATAATTGCTACCTTCTTCTCCAAATTTTTCTTGTACTTGATTACAAATAACAGATATTTCCTCTCTAATTTTATCCTTATCTAAACTATTTAATTTTTTAAGCAAACCGCTGTTGTCCTTGAAATCATTAGGAATACCAAAATTTTTTAGCTCAAGCTTGTCAATTTCTTTTTGAACCACTTGCTCTTGTAACGCTTGCCCTAGTTCTTCTGAATGATTGTTTTGTACTTCTCCTTTTGACATAAAATTATTTTATTAAATTTAAAAATTGTTTTTCATTTAAAATTGTCACGCCAAGTTTTTTGGCTTTGTCTGCTTTACTTCCCGGTTCTAATCCTACCACAACGTAGCTGGTTTTAGAAGAAACAGATTCTGCTGTGTCGCCACCTAAGTCACGAATTTTTGCTTTGGCTTCGTCGCGCGACATTGATTCTAGGCTTCCGGTTAAAACAAATGTCGCGCCGGCAAGCCTTGCCGAAGCGCCCGGTCGGATGACCGGGTTAACTTTAACGTGTTTTTCTAATTTCTCCAAAAACTTTAAATTGCTTTTATCCTGAAACCATTCATAAATAGATTTGGAAACAACGGGGCCGACATCTGATATTTTATCAAAATCTTCCAATTTGGCTTCTGTTATTTTTTTGATACTTCGGAAATATTTTGCCAAATCAATGGCTGTTTCTTCGCCGACATTTCTTATCCCTAAAGCGTAAATGAAACGCGCCAAAGTAATTTCTTTTTTATCCTGAATAGACTTAATTAAGTTTTCGGCCGATTTTTCGGCAAACCCCGCCATTCGACGGGGCGAGCCTTTCTCCCCGAATATAATGTCATCCTCTTTAAGCTCGAATAAATCTGCCGGGTCAGAAACCAATCCGGCTTCAAATAATCGGTCAATAATTTTTGGTCCTAAGCCGTCAATATTAAAAGCCGTGCGCGAAACAAAATGATAAAAATTTCTTCTTTGTTTGGCGATACATTTTGGATTTGGGCATCGTAAAATTGCTTCGTTTTCCAGTTTTATAAGTTTTGTGTCGCAACTGGGGCATCTTTCGGGCATTTTAAAATTTTTCTCGTGGCCGGTTCGCAACTCAGGCAAAACTTTTATAATATTTGGAATAACATCTCCGGCCCGGCCCACAATTACCGTATCTCCAATTTTTAAACCCAATCTTCTAATTTCATCTTCATTGTGCAAAGTGGCTCGGGTTATGGTAATTCCGGTAACTCCAACCGGCTCCAAAACAGCCACCGGCGTAATGGCCCCGGTTCGACCAACTTGGACTTTAACATCCAAAACTTTTGTTGTGGCTTCGGCCTGGGGAAATTTATAGGCAATTGCTCCCCTTGGCGCCTTGCCGATTATGCCCAGTTTTTCAAAAATTTCATTGTTGTTTACTATCACCACCACCCCATCAATTTCGTAATCCAATTTTTCCCTTTCTTTTATCCAATGTTCGCGAAATTCCATGACTTCCTTTAAAGTTTTGCAAAATTTATTGTGCTTATTGGTTTTAAATCCCAAATCTTTTAAAATTTTATGCTTGTCTTCATGTGTCACTTGGCCAAAATCGGTCAGTAATTCATAAGCAAAAGAATCCAGTTTTCGGCCGGCGGTAACTTTCGGGTCAAGTTGACGCACCGAACCGGCGGCAATATTTCTTGGATTGGCATAAACCGGCAAACCTTTTTCTTTTTGTATTTTATTTATTCTGTTAAATTCTTTTTTGGTTATAAAAACTTCTCCACGCACAATCAAGTCCTTTTTTTCTTCAATAGTTAAAGGAATAGCTTCAACGGTTTTTAAGTTTTGCGTAATGTCTTCTCCAATAATTCCGTCCCCTCTTGTCGCCCCAGTCTGGAAAATACCGTTTTTATAAATCAGTTCTATTGCCAGGCCGTCTATTTTTAATTCGCAATAATAATCAATTTTATTTTTTTGGCCATCGGGAACCAATTTCATAAATCTCTCCTGCCAATCTTCCATGTCCTCTTTTGAAAAAGCGTCGTTAAAAGAAATCATTCTTTGCGAATGTTTTATCTTTTTAAATTCTTTTAAGGCTTTTCCGCCAACTCTTTGAGTGGGCGAATCGGGAGTTATTAAGTCGGGATATTGCAATTCCAAGTCAAACAATTCTTTTTTTAAAGAATCCAAAGCCGAGTCAGAAATTTCCTGCTTATCTAAAACGTGATAAAGATAGCGGTGACGATTTATTGTCTCCCGCAGTTTTTTTATTCTATTTTGTGTTTCGTTTTTATTCATATTCTGGAATTATTCGTCATAACTTATTGGAACATTATAAAAAACAGTAGAATTGCTGTGAACATCAATGGCAGTTATGTCGATATAATAGACCTTTGATTGATCAGCCCCGCTCCACGACTGGTTACAAGGCCCCTTTCCGCAGGAAGCAAGAGCCACGGTATTAACAAGAATGGGATTATTTGAATCGGTTACGTCTGTTATTGAAGCTTCAACGCTTTGCAGGGCATTGGGGCTTGTAACCGTGGCATAAATAACTATTTTTCCACCGGTACCGCCAAGACTGATAAAATTGGCGTGAGCATTGGCAATTGAAAGCGCAGATCCCGAATCTCCGCTGTCGGTGACAGTTTGAGAAGTGGGCGTCGTGTCTATAGAAATTTGAATTTGCCGGCTGGCTCCGCCATAAACTCCCTTAGAATCAATTTCAAAATGATTACGGTCTTTTGTGTTAGAGACTTCAGCTAATGTTGAATAAGTTATTCCGGCACCTTTGTCAAGCACCGAGTCAAAAGAAACTGTGCAATCATCGCAATATTTAGGGTCACAGCCATGAGCGGGATCTATTGTGCCCACCTTATATCCATACAAACCCGGACGTGTGTTGGTTGTAATGCTATAATTGGGTTGGCAATAAATACTTGAATCTCCTTCACCGCTTTCTATGCAATAATACGGAGAAGGCAATGTGATGGTTCCAGAATCCAACATTGAGCATAACCCCCTGACCGCACCGTTGGGCACCACTTGCCTGTCGTAATAAAGAACCTTTTCAATACCACTGTCGGCAGAATAAAGGCCAACCACCGAATTTCCTATATTTCTCAAAACTTTTTCCTCACTGTAAAGCAAAGTACTGACAGACAAAACTACAGCCAAAATAATCATCATTATAAATAACGTGATTATCAGCGAAACACCTTGTTGTTTTTTATCGTTGGCCATTGTTAACATTTAAGTTTCTTTGAGAGACCGTTGTTTGAATTGTCCTGACGGGCTCCTGGTCGTCCCCCGGGACATTAATATTTAAAAGTATCGTTACTTTTGGCTGGATAGGATCCGCATTTGAAGCGCCACATTTGGTAGGATCATCATTAAGGCATTGCTTTTGGGTTATAGCGGTTGCCACAGAGCCATCAAGTCCATTTATAGAAAACCTGACATAATTTATTTGCAAACTCGACGAAGTGACAGCCACTGCCGAAGAATCAGCAGAGTTAACCTTGCCCGAAGAATCTCCCTTTAGCTCTTTTAAAACAAAATGGGCCGGATCTGTTGCTTTGTCCAGAAAAAATTCCTGACACTCGCCGGTAGACTGATTTAAAAATCTTATTCCTTCATAAACCGGGTTTTGACCATCGGGACGTGTCAGCAAATAAATGGCCCCTTTTGGAATACAGCCCTGAGCGTCGACTCCCACCGTATCCACCGTTGCCATTCTTAGAGCTTTTGACATATATTCTTCAATATAACTTACTTGATTTATAAGTTGTTGCTCGGCTAAAACTTTTTTTTGATTTTCAATAACAGAAATAAAAATACCAATGGCCGCGCCAATAATAAACAAAAAGATAGCCATGACCACAATCATTTCTATTAAGGTAAAACCCTTAGAATTTTTATTAATTACTGACTTGGAAATGATCCACATAATATTTATCTTTATTATTGGCAGAGGTCGCCGTAACCGTTGCACTACCGGCACCCACGGCCTTCACCAAGCCCGAACCGTCAACTGTTACTATGCTACTATCAGAAGATGTCCAATTTACATCCTTATTGGTGGCGCTGGGCGGGGTGATGGTGGCCGAAAGCTGATCTGTGTCGCCAACAGTTAGGGACGTGGTGCCGTCTGTGGGGTTGTCGGGCTCTGAATTTGCACTATCAACAATAATAATCCCCGAAACCGAAACCGCCACGTTGTACCAATTATAAAGAGTTCCTTCTATTACGATGCAATTGGAAACATTGGCCGGGCAGTGCGGATCATTAGGGCAACATTCATCAGCCATAATGCTCGGACTTAAAATAGTTGCCTTTTTGTCCCATGAAGTTTCGACTTTAACTTTTATAATGTGATATGGCGAAATAACGCTGTCAACATCGGCCACCGGCGTGACAAATATTTTTCTTTGAAATTTAGTTTTTTTGGTTTGAGTCGTATAATTATAAAAACCGTTAGAATCCAAATACAAATAATCACTGGCACTGGCGGGCTGTAAATAAGTGCCGGTATAATCGGCCCTGCATGGCAAAACACTGCAATCTTGCTGATTATTATCGGCACCGTTATCGGTGGAAACCAGTCCGTCAACCCAAGAATATGCCCAGTCCAACCTGGGCGGGTTATCCATATACAGCCAATTGGTATCTCTTATATTCCTGACAATTTCCATACCTTCCTGTCCCAAATAAGTTGCCGTTAAACGGTCTGAAGAATCCGACGTCAAAATAATAATTATAGACAAAGCGTTGAAAATTCCTATGACGCCAACCGCCAAAACAAAAATAGAAATCACAAGTTCAATAATTGTGAACCCTTCTTGGTTTTTTAATTTTACGGTTTTTAATTTAAATTTATTCATTTATTGGACGCTAATTAAACCCGAAGTATTTACCGTCACCTCTCTGGTGGCGCCATCGATATTCTTAAAAATTATTCCGATTTCATTTTTGCCCGAGGCGATGGGGCTGATTGTCGTAACCGGACTGGGAGGACTAAAGTCTATGCTGGCGCTATTGGCAGAATTCGCATTAACCAGACTGTCAATGGTTAAACCTTCGTATCCCTGACCCAATTTGCTGATATCAACCACCTCCACAACGCAATCTGTTTGAAGAGTGCCGTTATTTACCTGATCTACCTGATTACAGGGTGGATAATTCAAATCAACATCATTGCCCGAGTTAATGGTGTTGCCATATTCCTGATTGCTCAAGCCATTGGCGCCGGCAACATCAGCATAAATCACATACTCGGTCTTTGACTTATAAAGATTAATATAAATACCGTAGCCCTTAACCGTTATGGGGTTTTTGGTGTCGTTATTAACATCCAACAACTGAATACCCGACAAGCCCAAGTCCTGAGTTTTCTTTAAATCCTGAGTAAAACTGTAGGCAACTCTGGAAAGAGCAAATTGTCGTAAAATTTTTGGGAAATCGGAAATAATAATAAGCGAAAACAAAACAATTATAAAAATCACAACAACCAATTCGACAATGGTGATACCCTTTTCAATATCGGAAAATTTCGGCATAAGTATTATTTATTTTATTAAAAAAAAGCGAAAATATAAATTTATCAGTGGCGCCGCCCAAAGCATGGCCATAAAAGTCCCGGCAATTAAAAATGGGCCAAACGGTATTTCGCTTTTCAATCCCTTTTTTCCAAAAACCATCAATATTATCCCTATTATAGCACCAAAGAAGAAGGCTAAAAATAGAGCCACCAAAATATTTGGCCAGCCCACTAAAAGACCCATTAAAATCGCCAATTTAACGTCACCAAATCCCATGGCCCGCCCGCGGGACAATAAAAAAATCGTCAAAAAAAATCCTGAAGCGACAGCTATTGCCAAAAAAATATAAAACAGGTGAGGCCAGTGAAAAGGCGGGATTAAATTATAGACAATAGCCACAACAATTGCCGGAAAAAGAACTTTGTCGGGGATTATATAGTGTTTTAAATCATAAATAAAAATTACAACCAAAACAGAGACAATATAAAACCAATATAAAACCGATACGCCCTGAAATAAAGTTAAAATGGGATATAAATAATTAAAAGTTAAAACAAATAAAATGCCCGTCAACAATTCAACCAGCGGATACTGAATTGATATTTTTTTACGGCAATAACGGCATTTTCCGCCCAAAAAAATTAAACTAAAAACAGGAAACAAGTCCTGCCAACACAACATATGCTTGCAATGTGGACAAAAAGACCGCCCATCCAAACTTTTCCCCTCCTCTAACCTATAAACAAAACAGTTCAAAAAACTGCCAATGCACACGCCAAGCAAAAAAACAAAAAAATAAATCAACAAATTTAAAATCATTCTATTATTGTATCAAAAAAACAGAGCCCATTAAAGAGCCCTGTTTTTAAATTAAACTTTTAAGTACATTTAAAGGTTGTTGCACTACATGTCGCGGTATAGCCATGAAAACCTGTGCTATCAACGCACCAAGTAGTATGCGTAGAAGTTGAATCAACAGCGGTTGGAGTATTGGCTATCGCACACCAGTCCGATCCAGCAGTATTACCGTGACAGACCAAGCTTCCACTTGTTGGCACATTTAACATTATTGATTTATATGCAGTCGCAGTTGTATCGCAAGCATTAACCTTAGACGCAGTATTGATATCTGAACCTTCTGCGCCAGAATTAGCTGGATCTGCTAAATACGCAGCCATATTTGTTTCTATGGTGCTCAAAGTGGCCTGTATCGAAGATGTTTTGCTCTTGTTAATGTATTGAGTTACGTTGACCAAGACGATTCCGGCCAAAACGGCGATGATGGCGATAACTACGATTAACTCTATAATTGTAAAACCTTTTTGTTTATTCATTTTTATTTTATTTTTATTTTTTTATTTAATATTTATATTTTTTAAGGCGACCTTTATTGCTATTTTATTCTATTTTACAAAATTAAAACGAACCACGCAAGAGCAACATGTGGATAACTTAAATTGAACATTGGGTTAAATTATTTGTGCAGGCGGCATTTGGGATATCTTCTTTTACTCCTCGGCTGTCAACGCAATAAGCTTCTGAATCATCTGTAAGCTCTCTGGCACAAGCCACCCAAGATTGACTTTGGGCAAAACAGCAAATTCCGGCAGGATTTCCGTTGTTTAGGCCCTGAGCTTTTGTGTCCCATGTTGTCGAATCAGCAGAACTATTGTAACAATCGCCATTAATATTTATGGGCATTTGAGAAATAACATTTCTTATAACGCTGTTGCCGCTGGGCGTGGGGTCACAAAAACCATCATAACTGCCACTGTTACCATTATAAAAAGTTTCTCCGGCGGGAATCAAAATGGCCATATTGCCAAAAATATTAGAATCTTTGCCTTTATTAATGTACTGCGAAACTGTATACAAAATCATTCCCGACAAAACGGCAATTATGGCCACAACAACCACCAATTCAACTAGCGTAAATCCATTATTTTTTTTCATTATATTGTACCTAAGGCGCCGTAAAGCGGCTCAATGACAGAAATTGCCAAAAAAGCCACCGCCAAGCCCATTATAACAATTAAAATCGGCTCCAAAAGCGAAGTGAAGGTTGCAATTGCCTGCTGAACTTCCTTGTTATAAAAATTTACTATTTGCATTAAATTTTTATCCAAAGTTCCCGTGTCCTCACCAACTTGAACCATTTGCACAACAAAGGGTGGCGCATATTCAGGATATTTCACCAAAACCGAGCTTATTTTTTCACCCTCAGAAACTCTCTGTTCTGTCTCGGTTAAAATTCTTTTGTAAACGGAGTTACCAACAATGTCCCTTGTAATTTTTAAGGCATTGGTGATTGAAAGGCCGGCCCCGATTAATGTGGAAATATTTTCGGCAAATTTAATCAAAAATGTTTTTTTTAAAAACCCGCCAAAAAATGGTATTTTTAAAGACAACTCATCCCAAGTATTCTTCCCCTCTTTTGTTGTAAAATAATAAATTACAAAACCAATAAAGCCAACTGCAATAAGAACCAAAATCCAACCGTAGCTTCCCAAAAAACTGTAAAAATTAATCATCGCCTGCGTAAAGGCCGGCGGTTTTGAAGTGGTTTCTTTCAGCAAATCAACGAGTTTTGGCATAACAAACAAAACAACTATCGGTAGCACAACGAGCATCACCAAAATAACAAAAGCCGGATAAATCATGGCCCCTGTTATTTGTGACGAAATATCGGCCTCTCTTTCCAAGTGGTCGGAAAGATAAGAAAGTGACTCAGAAATTTTTCCTGAAGCTTCGCCGGTTTTTATCAAACTTATATAAAATATATTAAACGTTTGGGGGAAGGTGCCCATTGCCTCAGATAACGGAGTTCCCTCTTCAACCAATTGGGAAACTTTAAAAATTTGGTCTTTAAAAATGGGATTTTTTACCTGAACAGATAAACTTTTTAAGCTTTGTGTAACCGGAACCCGAGATTGCAACATTACCGCCAGCTCTCTGGAAAAAATGGCCAAATCTTTTTTGGAAGTCTTGTTTAAAAAACCGATGTTTTCACTGCGAAAAATCATCGGCGACTGCTCTTTTAACGACGTAACAAAAACATTATATTTTTGTAAAAGAATAGCCGCCGCTTCTTTGGAAGAAGCCTCAACCGTGCCCGTCTCAATTTTCCCCTCTTTTGACCTTGCCTGATAAAAATACTTCATTAAAGATTTTGTTTATCGTAATAAATTTCTGACTTCGGCCGGATCCAAGGCATAATCCATGGCATTTTTTAGGGATATTTCTTTTCTCCGAACCAAATCTACCATTGCCCTGTTTAGAGAAACCATTCCCTCTTTGGCCGAGGTTTCTATTACGGCGGGAATTTCATGTATCTTATTTTCTCTAATTAAATTAGAAATGGCATTATTGCAAATTAAAATTTCGCAAACAGGAATAAATCCGCCCTTAATTCTTGGTATTAGCCTTTGCGAAATAATTCCCAAAAGAGAAGACGACAGCTGAAATTTTATCTGGTCCTGCTGTTCGGCCGGAAAAACGTCGACAATTCTGTGGATTGTTTGAGCCGCCGAATTTGTGTGTAAAGTTGCAAAAACCAAATGTCCCGTTTCGGCCGCCGTAATTGTTGTCGAAATTGTCTCCAAATCTCTCATCTCCCCCACCATAATTACATCGGGATTTTGCCTCAGAGTGGCCCTCAAAGCATTATTAAAGTTTAGAGTGTCAATTAATACTTCTCTCTGGTCAATTATGGCCCTATCAACCGGATAAGTATATTCTATTGGGTCTTCAACGGTAATGACATGAACCGACCGCGTATGATTAATTTCGTCAATCATGGCGGCCAATGTTGTCGATTTACCTTGACTGGTGGCTCCCGTCACCAAAACAAGTCCCTGCGGACGACTAAGAAAATCATGCAAAACGGGCGGCAGACTCAGCTCTTCTATTGTCCTGATTTTTGAAGGAATAAAGCGCAAAGCCAAACTAATACTGCCTCGCTGAAAAAAAATATTAACTCTGAACCTGCCCTTATCTTCGTGTTGATAGGAAAAATCAATCTCTTTTTCTTCAATAAATTTTTTGTGCTGCAGTTCCGACATTATACAAAGCGCCAATCCTTCGGAATCTTTTGGAGTGATTACCGCTTCCTGAGTTAGGGGGACAAGCTGTCCGGTGATGCGAATATTCGGCACATGGCCAACCGAAATATCAATATCGGAAGCCTCTTCTTTAACGGCAATGTCCAAAAGTTTTTTAAGATAAATTAAGTAGTCCATAAAATTATATTTATAATTTACTATTTTTCTTCTGTGGCTCTGATAATTTCTTCAATGGTGGTTTGTCCGTTTAATACTTTTAAAACGCCCTCCTGTTCCATGGTCAACATTCCCTGTTTTTGAGCGGCTTTAAAAATTAAACTTTCAACTGGATTGGTTTGAATTAACTGAGCCAATTCTTCTGTCATAGATAAAACTTCGTATAAACCCACTCGGCCCGTATATCCTATAAAGCCGCACTTTTCACATCCCTTGGCGGCATATAACAAAAGCGGATCTTCAACTTTTACATCTTTTCTGGCCGACAAAGGTATGCTTTTTATTCTTTCTAAAATATAAGTCCTGATTTTTTCGGGCGGGCTAATTTTTATTTTGCAACTGGGACACAAAGTCCTGACCAATCTTTGAGAAATTACAACTCTTAAAGTCGACGGTATTAAAAATGGTTTTACTCCCATATCTATTAACCTTGGCACCACTCCTGTTGAAGAGTTGGTGTGAAGGGTGGACAAAACAATGTGACCGGTTAAGGCGGCGTTTATAGCCAAGCTGGCCGTTTCTTCGTCTCTAATTTCTCCAACCATAATAACATTCGGGTCCTGCCTTAAAATCTGTCTTAAACCTTGAGCAAAAGTGTAACCTATTTCCGGCCTGACCTGGGATTGGTTAACTCCGGCAATAGAATATTCGACCGGGTCTTCAACCGTAACAATATTAACCGAATCTTTATTCAAAATACGTAAAATGGCATATTGGGTTGTTGTTTTTCCCGAGCCCGTCGGACCGGTAAACAAAATCATGCCGTAAGGTTTGTTTATGGCGTTCTTAACAACTTCCAAGCTTCTTGCCGTCAGTCCCAAATCTTCAAAACTTTTTAAACCCGTAGTTGGATCCAAAACCCTGAGCTCCGTTTTTTCTCCGTAAAGCGTCGGGAAGGTGGCAACCCTAAAATCAATATCTTTATTATTTATTTTTGCAGAAAATCTTCCGTCTTGAGGTACCCTATTTTCATCTATTTTTAATCCCGCCAGAATTTTTATTCTGGCCACAATTGCCAAATGAACTTTTAACGGTAACGACAAACTCGGATACAGCAGTCCGCCAACTCGGAAACGTACACTCAACTTGTCTCTTCCCGGTTCAATATGAATATCCGAC
>TBL_comb47_HYPODRAFT_10002477_pt1 | contig 22768 bp, 21 predicted proteins | sample TroBogypolimnion_40_FD_10682 | JGI IMG/M metagenome (IMG submission 10682)
GCCGGTCCGCGAGCGGCTTGCTCGCGGCGTCGATCTCCTCGAGCTGGCGGGCCTCGCGCAGCAGCGCGGCAACGCGCGTCTGTACGCCTTCCTCGCCGGTCAATCCCGCCGCAAGTGTCTGGGAAAGTTCGATCAGCTCCTGCGCGCGGCTCATCCGCGCAAAGTCCCGCTCCAATGCCTCGATCGCCTCAGTCGTGAGGTCGAGCGCGTCGATCCGGGTGAGTTGGTTCTGCAAAAACGCAATCTGGTCCGGCGCCATCCGCGTCTCCTGGGCGATGCGCTCCCGTTCCGCCACGAGGTCGCACCAGGCGCGGTAGGCCGTCTGGTATGCCGCCAACACGGCGCCCCCGCGGCCAAACAGATCGAGCATCTCCAGTTGGAAACTTTCCTTCAGCAGCCGCCGCGGTTCGCTCGGCCCGTGAAAATCCACCCAGTGCTCGCCGAGCTGTTGCAGCACCGACAGCGTCGCGAGGCTGCCGTTGACGGTGATCTTCGGCGCCTTGTCGCGCGGCAGGCTGCGCTTGAGAATCAGGACACCGTCCTCGCACGGAGGCAGATCCAGCCCCGCCAGCACGGCGTCGATTTTCCGTGCGTCGGCAAAAAACAGCGCCGCCTCCGCCTCGGCTGCGGGCGCACCCTGTCGGATGATGGTCTTGTCCGCGCGCTCACCGGCCAGGAGGCTCAGCGCCCCGAGCAGGATGCTCTTGCCCGCGCCGGTTTCGCCCGTCACCGCCGTGAATCCGGCTTCGAAATCCAGCGCGACCTCCTCGAGGAGCGCGAGATTCCGGATGCGGAGCGATTGCAGCATGGCGGTTACCGATGAACAACCGGGCGGCTCACGTCAAAGCCACTTCTGCCGGAGATTGGCCGCAAAGAGGCACAAGAATGCACAAGAAAGTCCGTTTGTTCGGCGCCTTCTTTGTGCTTTTTGTGCCTCTTTGTGGCCATCTCCGACTGCATTTCAGCTCGCCACGAAAAACGGCCGCAACAGATTCCGCCCATGCTTGATTTGACCGGCCAGCGCATCTTCGTCACCGGCGGGAGTCGCGGCATCGGGCGCGCCGCCGCCGTGCTGGCCGCCGAGGCCGGGGCGGATGTCGCCGTCGGCTACGCGCGCGACCGGGCGGCCGCGCTGGCGACCGTGAAGAAAATCGAGGCCCTCGGCCGCAAGTCGCTCGCTGTCCAGGCGGATGTCACCAGCGAATCCGAGATCAAGGGTGCCGTTGACCGCGCCGCGTCGACGCTGGGTGGCTTGAGTGGTTTGGTGGTCTCCGCGGGCATTTTCGATGGCAAGCCGATCGAGGAAATGTCGCTCGACCTCTGGAACCGGATGCTCGCGACCAATCTCACCGGCACCTTCCTCGCGGTGAAGGCCGCCGTGCCGCACCTGCGGAAAGCCGGCGCCGCCAGCATCGTCATCTACAGCTCCACGGCGGGCCAGCGCGGCAGCGACACCTATTCCGCCTATGCGACCAGCAAGGCGGGCCAGATCATGTTCATGAAGAGCATGGCCAAGGAGCTCGCGCCGGCGAAGATTCGCGTCAATTGCGTGGCTCCGGCATGGACCGACACGGACATGGCCCAGGATTCCTTCGCGCGGATCGGTCGGGACAAGATCATCGCGGGTTTTCCGCTCGGCCGCATCGGGCGCCCCGCGGACATCGCCGGCGCGACGGTCTACCTGCTTTCACCGCTCGCGGAGTTTGTGACCGGCATAACGCTGACGGTGGATGGCGGCATGGACATGCGCGGGTAACCCGCCGACCCGCTGAGCGTCTAGGAAACACGCACCCCACCCCGATGCCCTCGTTGGTTCCGTCATGTTCCTGGCCGTCCTGATACTCGCCGCCCTGCCGGGAAGCCCGTCGCCCGATGCCTTGGGGCAGGCGGCCGACATGGCGGCCGAGGCCCGCGGCCGGGCCGTGACGATGAAACGGATGGAAGTGACCGCCTCGGTGCTGGGCTCGATCGGCGTCAACTTCGCGATGAACAAGGCGGACGCCAGCGATCCCACCGCGACCATCTACTGGGCTACGGTTGTCGACGTCATTCCCGGCAGCACGGCCGAGAAAGCCGGATTCAGCCCGGGAGATGAGATCGTCCGGCTCAACGAGCAACTCGTCCGCGGCCTCACCCTCGTTGAATTCCTCACCCTGATCCAAAAGGAGCGCCTCCGCGGCGACCTGAAGTGGAAGGTTCGCCGCGGCCTGCTCGGGCTCGAGCACCTCGTGGTCTTCAACGGCAAACCCGCCGCCAAAAGCAGCGCGCGCTGACCGCGCCGCGTGCGCGACCGGCCGGCAATGACATCACCGGGGTGTTGGCTTCGCCGGTGGTCCTCCGGCGGCCCAAGTTCACGGCAATCTTACAAACAGTTCTGCCCGGCCCGGCCGATAGGACACGAGGCGACTGGCAGCTCCGCCGACGCCCCCACGCATCTTTCCAACCCATGGCCCGCATCATCCTGATCGACGACGACCAGCCCTTTCGCGACATGCTGTTCGGCGTGCTGACCCAGGAGGGACACGAGGTGATCGTGGCGGCCAACGGCTTCGACGGGCTGGCGTTGTTTCGGCAGCAACAGGCCGACCTGATCCTCACCGACATCCTCATGCCTCACGGCGGCCTGCCCACGATCCGCGTGTTGCGCGAGCAATACCCCACCCTGCCGATCATCGCCATCTCCGGCAGCCGCGCACCCCTCGCGATCGCCGGCGCGCTGGGCGCCACGCAGCTGATCGCAAAGCCGTTCGCGCTGCAGGAGCTTATTTCCGCAATTGCGAACGCGGTGAGGAAACCCGCAGCCGAGAAGGCCTGACTCTGGCGTCAGTGTTTCCGCGCTGACTGCAAAGTGCGCGTCAAGGCGTCCATGTCCGGCGGGTTTCGCGGAAAGCTGGGCACGTCCTTCGGCAGCACGATCCAGGGCTGGGCGTCGTCCGTCCAGATATGCACCTCGGGCCGCAACGTAGGTGAACTGTCCAGCGTGCCCGCGTAAATGGTCGCATAGTCGCTCGGTCCGATCTGTTCGCTCCACAGGGCCGTGAGGCACTCCGGGCACCGGAAGATGTTTCTCTTCCGACCGTCGGCGCGGGACCGGACGTAGGGCTTGGGCTGACCTCGCGTAGGCCGGATCGTCCCGGCTGGCACCCGCAGTGACAGGACGAAGGCACTCCCGGTCGCGGTTTGGCAGTCCGCGCAATGACAGGCGTAGAGCATGATCGGCTCGCCGCTGAATTCGTAGGCCACAGCGCCGCAGAGGCAGGTTCCGGTCAGGCGCATATCCGGCATGGTCGCAGTTCGGCCCGCTCAGTTCGCGCCGATCGCCTTGACGATGGCCTGGAAATTCTCGCCCGGCGGGCGGGAATTGTAAGTCCAGTGGCCCGCGTTGTCTGTGCCGCGGCAGAGTATGGCTCCCTTGGTCCAGTGCACATTGAGCGACCGGACGTTCGTGGGGCAGTAGCGGATGGTCAGACCGCAGCGGCGGCGGTCGGAGGCGTTCGGGTCCGAGCCGTGGGCCAGCATGTCGGCGTGCAGTGAAAATTGCCCCGCCCGGAGCACGTCGTAAACCGGCTCGCCCATTTGCGCGGTGTTCTCGATTTCCTGGTTCAGCACCGCCTGGTCCTTCGCGACCTCGCGCCACTTCAGGTGGCCCTGGCGGTGCGTGCCGGGCAGGAATTTCATCGCGGCGTTGCTGCGGTCGGCGTCGTCAATTGCCAGCCACACCGTCACGGTGCGCGCGGGCGTGAGCGGCCAATAGGACGCGTCCTGATGCCAGGCCACCTTGCGGGGATCGTGGGCGAGCTTGCAGAAAAAGTGGCTGCCCCAGCAGAGGAAGTTCGGGCCCAGGATATCCTGCACGTGATCGAGGATGATCGGGTTTGTCGCGATGTCGTAGAGCCCCGCGCAATGGACGTGGAAGCCGTTGATCGAATACGCATCGAGGTCGCTGCGCGCCTGCTGGACGTTCCTGAGCAGGTCGTCGAAATACGCGCGGTTCCGGGCCGCCTCGGCCGGCGTGTAGGCATCCAGCGGCATCACGTAGCCCGACTCGTTGTAGGTCGCGATTTGCGCCGGCGTCAGGCGACGCGGCGACGCGTTCACGACGGGCAGGAAACTCAGGTCGCGCTCTTCCTTGGCGAGGGAAACAGGCATGGCAGGAATCCGTAGGGGATGGTGCGGCAGCGGTCTACCTTCAAATCGTCAGATTGCCCGAGGCGTCCCAAGTCGCGCCGGGATTCCACGCGACTTCCCAATGGTAGCCATCGGGGTCCGTGAAATAGCCGGCGTGGCCGCCCCAGAACACATCCTGCGCGGGCTTGACGATTTTCCCTCCCGCCTGCGCCGCGAACGCCAGCACCTGTGCCACCTGCTCCTTTTGGCGGACATTATGGGCGAGCGTGATGCCCGAAAATCCCGGTCGCGGCTTTACCTCTGGCCCGATGTCCTCGGCGAGCTTGTCGATCGGATAGAGCCCGAGCAGCACGCCCGAGGTGGTGGCAAACCACGCGATCCCGTCCGTCTCCTTCGCCTTGGTCTGGAACCCCAGGCCATCGCGATAAAATCGGAACGAGGCGGAAAAATTTCTCACGCCAAGCGTGAGGATGCTGAGGCGGGGTTCCATGGGCATGCCGCAACTTATGACTCGGGCGACCCGAGGCCAGTCCGGAGTCGACACGCTCGGCACTGCTACCCTGCCAGAGACGCGCTACACCCGTCGCTCGCGCTGTTCCGCGACCTCGCGCACGACGCGGGTCCAGGGCAGCGCCCGCAGGCGCTGGGCGGGGATGGCCTTGCCCGTCGCCTCACAGATGCCGTAAACGCCCGTTTCGATCCGCACCAGGGCGGCGTCAACTTCGGCGAGGGTGTTCTCTTCAAGGCGCAACTCCGCCAGCAGCAGGTCGTGCTCGAGTTTGTCGCTGACGGTGTCGACCGGTTCGGTGGAATCGCCGACGGAGGCCGCAGTCGAAGCCAACTGGTGCTGGCGGGTCTCGGCGCCGAGCCGCCGGCGCAGCGCCAGCAGCGTCCGATGATGCCAAGCCCACGCGGTTGACACGTGGGGTTTGGGCGAAGAGGCCGGCTTGGGAGCCGGCGACGAATTGCTGTTCACGGACGAGGCGGGCCTGGGGTTTGACATGGGGTTTGGGGGTTGAGCCACGCTGGACCCAATCTAGACCCGCCCGGCCCGGGCGACTCAGCGGAATTTGCCAAGTCCTCCGCACCCCTTGCCGCAGCGCAATGAGCCGGGCGCTTGATTCGGGAGGTGAAGCCGGAAAAGTGTCACCCCATAGGTTACGCCGGCCCGGGCTGGGAGCACCGGTCGGGGCGTGGGACACGACAAGGATTGAGGGCCAACCGCGGGCGCAAATGGGAACGACAGGTAACCAGAGCGTCCGCGGCGGCGGCAATTTTCGCCCAGAAATTCACAAGTTTTGCCGAGCGCAGCGGCGGCACGGGGAATACAGTCAAGGCGGCCGGCGCATTTGCCGGTTCCACCGCACCATGCCCAAAAAGATCGTCATCCTGCAGGGCCACCCGGACCCGACCCAGAAACATTTCGGCCACGCGCTGGCCGACGCGTATGCCCGCGAGGCGACGCTGACCGGGCACGAGGTCAGGCGCGTCGAAGTGGCGAAACTCGCCTTTCCCTTCCTGCGCAGCAAACGGGAGTGGACGGACGGACCGCTGCCGGCGGGACTGCGCGATGCCCAGGCGGCAATCGCGTGGGCGGATCACGTCGTGCTCATTTTCCCGCTTTGGCTCGGCATGATGCCGGCCCTGGTGAAGGGCTTCCTCGAGCAAGTGCTGCGACCGGGCTTCGCGTTCCGCTATGACGCCCACCACTCGCTCACGAAGGGGCTGAAGAACAAATCCGCCCGCGTGATCATGACCATGGGCATGCCCGCGCGCTGGTATCGGAGTTTTTTCCGGGCGGAGGGCCTCAAGGGCATGGAGCGCAGCATTCTCGGCTTTTGCGGGCTGCGACCCATCCGCGAGACCTTCATCGGCCTGGTCGAGGACAAGAGCGCCGCGTCCCGCCAGAAGTGGCTCGGGCGCATCGGCGAGCTGGGCCGCAAGGCCGCCTAGCCGGACTGGCAACGGCCTGGCGGCGCAGGACGACCCCCGCGGCCCCGGCCTTGACCTCGGGAAGTGGCCCTGTTTCGTTCGCCCGCAATCATTTGCCGGCCTCCGACCCCGTAATGCCCACTGTCCAGCGCAGCCCCGCTCCTGACGCTTCCCACTCGCGCGATTCCTCGTCTCCCGTGGATGGCGTTTCACGCTGGCAGCTTGCGCTGGAGGGCGCCAACGAAGCCGTCTGGGACTGGAATTTCACCACGGGAGTCATTTACCACGACGAGAAGTGGGCCCGCATGCTGGGTTACGAGTCCGCGGAGATCGACGCCTCGTTCGACGGCTGGCGCCAGCTCGTGCATCCGGACGACTATGCGGCCTGCGAGCAGGTCAAAAACGACCACTTCGCCCAGCGCCTGCCGCTTTACCAGGCGGAATACCGCATGCGCACCAAGTCCGGCACGTGGCATTGGATCCTCGACCGCGGCAAGGTCGTGGAACGCGGCCCGGATGGACAGCCCCTCCGCATGGTTGGCACGCACGCGGACATCACCACTCGCAAGGACCTCGAACACCGCCTGCGGCGATCGGACGAACTCGCCGACCAGGTCAGCCGACTGGCCCGCATCGGCGGCTGGGAAGTCGACTTGCATACGAAGCGCGTGACGTGGTCCCGCGAGGTCCACCGCATCCACGAGGCGGCGGAGGGCTACCAGCCCACCCTCGATGATGTCCGCTGGCTCTTCCCGCCCGGCTACCTTGAATCCATCGAGCAGGACGACCCCAACGGCCGCGTCGACATGTTCGACCGCGAGCTGCCGCTGGTCACCGCCAAGGGCCGCCACATCTGGGTGCGCGTGCTCGGCCGCACGGAGATCCAGGAAGGCCGGCCCGGGCGCGTGCACGGCGCACTGCAGGACATCACCGCCCAGCACCAGTCGGAAACGGACCGCCGGCAGCTGGAGCTGCAGCTCTTTCAGGCGCAGAAGATGGAAACGCTGGGCACGCTGTCCGGCGGCATCGCGCACGATTTCAACAACCTGCTGACGGGCATCCTCGGCTTCCACGAGCTCGCGAGCGATTCCATCCCGGCGGACCATCCGGCCCGGGCGTGTCTCGCCGAGGCGCAGCACGCCAGCCTGCGCGCCCGCGAGCTGGTCGAGCAGATCCTGACGTTCAGCCGCCAATCCGCCAAGACCGAGCATGGCGCGATCGACCCCGGCCTGGTGGTCGAGGAAGCCCGGCGCTTCCTGCGCGCGACGCTGCCGTCCAATATCAACATCGAGACCGCGGTGGATCCCGCTTGTCCCAACGTCCTGGCCGACGCCACGCAGATTCACCAGGTCATGCTCAACCTGGGTTCCAATGCCGCCCACGCGATGCGCCGGCACGGCGGCACGCTGCGCATCAGCCTGCAACCCTGGGAAATCGAAGCCGACCAGAGCGTTCGCCTGGGCGACGTGCACCCCGGCCGCTACGTGCGGCTTTCGCTGTCCGACACGGGCCATGGCATGGATGAGAAAACGCAGCGCCGGATCTTCGAGCCGTTCTTCACGACCAAAAACACCAAGGAAGGCACCGGCCTGGGCCTGGCGATCTGCAAGCGCCTCGTGGAACTGATGGGCGGGCGGATCTGGGTTGAGAGCGTGCCGGGCAACGGGAGCACCTTCGCCTTCGAGCTCACCGTCGAACCCGCCGCCCTGGCGGAGCCGATGCCAACGGGCGACGACACTTCGCTCAGCATCGACAACCGCCGCGTGCTGATCGTGGACGACAACGCCACGAACCGCCGCATCCTCTGCCTGCAGCTCGGCTCCTGGGGCCTCCTGCCGACCAGCGTGGCCTCGGGCGCCGAGGCGCTGGCGCGGCTAGCGCGCGGCGAAAACTACGACGTCGCGATCCTCGATCTCCAGATGCCCGGCATGGACGGCCACCAGCTGGCCGCGCAGATGCGCCGGCAGCGGACCCCGGTGCAGTTGCCCCTCATTATGCTGACGTCGCTCGGCCACGCCACCGCTCCGGCCGAGCTCAACATCGTCGCCAGCGTGAGCAAGCCCGTGAAACCTTCCACGCTCTTCGACCTGCTCGTGGGCATCTTCCACGGCCGCAAAGTCAGCCGCACGGCCAGCGTCGACCCGGGCTCGGCCGGCGAACCCTTGGGCCAGTCTCACCCGCTCACGATCCTCATCGCCGAGGACAACGCGGTGAACCAGCGCGTCGCCAAACTCATGCTGCAGCGCCTCGGCTACGAAGCCGATTTCGCGGCCAATGGCCGTGAGGCCGTCAACGCCGTGGCGAACAAGACCTACGACCTCGTCCTGATGGACATGCAGATGCCCGAGCTGGATGGCCCCGGCGCCGCGCGGGAAATCTGCGCGAGCCTCCCCGCCTCGGCCCGTCCGCGCATCGTGGCGATGACCGCCAGCGCGTCGTCCGCCGATCGCGACACGTGCCTCGCCGCCGGCATGGACGAATTTGTCACGAAGCCAGTACGTCTGCAGGACCTCCGCCGCACGTTGCTGTCCACCCCCGCGGGATCCCAGGTCGCGGCTCTGCCGAGCGCCTGACGGATTGTGGCAGCCTACCGCGCCTTGGTCGCATTGGCGTCATCCACCGGTAGACCAGCCCGGAAATGAGTCCGCCAGGCAGGCCTCACATGCTTCGCAAGTAACTCAGATGGTGGACCTTACTGGACTCGAACCAGTGACCTTTTCCATGTCAAGGAAACGCTCTAACCAACTGAGCTAAAGGTCCAAAACTGAGGTCGGCGAGTAACGCCAGCCCCGCGCCCCAGCGCAAGGAAAAATCCGCGGAGGTCTGGCCAGGTGGGCCGGGCGCTCCGCGCGCGGCAGTTCCGGCTGGAGCGATCGCGTGCGGATTGTCGGGCGCATATTGCCGCGCGCGGAGCGCCCGGCCCACCTACTGGAAGCTCTGCTCCGCCTGCGCCCGGTCCTTCGCGATTTGCGCCTTCAGCTCTTCGAGACCGGAAAACTTCATTTCGGGACGCAGGAAGCGCAGCCACTTTACCGTGACTTGGTCGCCCGGGCCAAACGGGCACTCGCCCAGCACGTGCACCTCCAGCCTGGGCTCCACCGTCTGCTCCACCGTGGGCCGCAGCCCGTAATTCGCGACCGCCGGGAGCGTGTCCACGGTCTTCGCGCCGCCCACGCGCACGACATACACGCCATAGCGCGGTCGCAGGTCGGGTGCCCAGGCGAGGTTGAGCGTGGGAAAACCGATGGTGCGCCCGAGATGCTTGCCATGCACCACGGGGCCCTCGGCGAAATACGTGTAGCCGAGCAGCGCGTTGGCCGCGGCGACGTCGCCCGTCTCCAGCAGTCCCCGGATGCGCGTGCTGCTGATCGGCTCGCCGTCGAGGCTCACGCGCGGCGCACTGAACACCGTCAGGCCGTGTTTCCTGCCTTCGGCCACGAGCAGCGCGATGTCGCCCTGCCGGCCGCGACCGAACCGGAAATTCTCGCCCACGTAAACGGCCGCCAACTGCGGCGCGCTTTGCCTCAGCCACGGCAGGAAATCGAACGCGGGGATGCGCGCGAAATCCGGGTTGAAGGGCTGCGTGATCATCACCTCGACGCCCAACCGGTGCAGCATCCGGGCCTTCATGCCGCTGTCCATGATGAGCCGCGTGGGCTGTTCCGGCCGGAAAAGCGTGCTCGGGTGCGGCGAAAACGTCAGCACCGCCGCCGTCCCGCCGCTGCGGCGCGCCGATTGCACGGCCGCCTCGATCACCGCGCGGTGCCCGAGGTGCACGCCGTCGAACATGCCGATGGCCAGGTGCAACGGGGCCGGCGGCAGGGCCGCGATTTCCAGCCCGTTGAACTGGAGGATCGGGTTCACAGCGCCACGCTGGGGGCCGCCTCGTAGATCGGGATCAGGCGGCGGGCAATTTCGGGAATCGGCAGGGCCTCAATCGCATCGAGCGTCAGGGCCTGCGAAATATTGAACCGGTCCGACGCCGTGCGCCGGAGCACCGAGAGATGCGCGCCGCAGCCCAGCTTCTGGCCGAGATCGTGGGCGATCGTGCGGACATACGTGCCCTTGCTGCTGCGCAGCCGGAAATCGAGCTGCGGCAGGGCAAAGCGCGTCAAATCAAAGCTCATCACGCGAATGAAACGCGGTTCCCGCGCCACTTCCTCACCTTTCCGCGCGCTTTTGTAGAGCGGCACCCCGCCGATCTTGATGGCCGAATACATCGGCGGCATCTGGTATTGGTCGCCGAGAAACGCGTTCATCGCCGTGCGCACCTCGGCCTCCGTCAGCGGCGGAACCGGCAGCGTCGTCATCACCCGGCCATCCGCGTCCTGCGAGTCCGTCGTAGTGCCGAGCGTGATCGTCCCCTCGTATTCCTTGTCGAGGCTGATGAGATATTGCGAAATCCGCGTGGCCTTGCCGATCAGCATGATGAGCAAGCCCGTGGCCATCGGGTCCAGCGTGCCAGCATGGCCGATCTTTTTCATGTTCAGCTTCCGCCGCAGCCGCGCCACCACGTCGTGCGACGTGTGGTCGGTGGGCTTGTCCACGAGGAGCACGCCCTCGAGTTCCTTGACCTGGCCGATCATGGCACGGCCTTCCGCTGGGCGTCCACCAGCGCGATCTGCTTGGCGAGTGCGGCGACGAGTCGCGCGTAAAAATCGTCCGCCCCGGTCTTGAGGTTGAGGCCCGCGGCACTGGCGTGGCCGCCGCCGTTGAACTGGGCCGCAATCTGGTCGAGGCGGTAGATCGCCTCCTTGCCCCGCAAACTCGCCTTCACCGCGCCGCCCGGGCGCTCCTCGATCAGCACACCCACGTCGACGCCGTCGACGGCCCGCGCATAGTCCACCAAGCCCTCCGTGTCCTCGGCCGTCGTGCCGGTCGCTTCGAACACCCCCACCGGGAGGACGCCGATGCAGACCCGCCCGCCGCACTCCATGCGCAGCGACGCCAGGTATTTCTGGAGCAGTTCCAGCTTGCCGATCGATTCCCGCTCGTAGAGTTCCAGGCCGACCTGCGGCGGGCGGGCGCCGCACACAATCAGCTGCGCCGCGATGAGAAACGTGCGCTGCGACGTCGAGGCGTAGCGGAACTGGCCCGTGTCCGTCAGGATGCCCGTGTAGAGCGCCTGCGCCGCCTGCGCGTCCACCTGCTGGCCGGCGTCAAACGCGAGACCCGCCAGGATCTCGCACGTCGCCGCGGAGCCGCTGTCGACCAGGTTCAGCTCGGCGTAACCGGCGTTCGAAAGATGGTGGTCGATGCTGGCCAGCGGGCGGGGAAAGCGGGTCTTCAGGCGGTCGCCGACGCGGGCCTGGTCCGCGCAATCAACGAAGATCGCCGCGTAGTCGCGCGGATCCGCGAGCGCCTCGGTGGAATGCACGAACTTCATGCCCGGCACGAGGAATTCGAGCCGGCGCGGCACTGGGTCACCGTTGAAGCAGGTCACGTCGTGACCCGCCGCCGCGAGGACGCGCGCCAGCGCGACCTGCGAACCGATGCAATCGCCGTCAGGGCGCGCGTGACCGACCACGGCCACCTTCCGCCCCTGCAGCTGCGCGAGCAACCGGGCGTAATCCGCCGCGAAAGCGGGATAGAATTTATTCACCACGCACCTTTTTCGGGTGCTCGACCTCATCGAGCAAGTTCAAGATGCGTGAGCCGCGGATGGCGGAATCGTCGAGGACGTAGCTGAAGCGGGGCAGGTATTTCAGGACGATGCGCGAGCCGAGTTCGTCGCGAATGTGCCGCGACCGCGCGCGCAGCCAGCGCAGCTTCTCCTCGATGAAATCGTCGCTGCCCACGATGGAAATGAACACCCGGGCGTCGCGCAGGTCGGGGGCGACGCGGACCTCCGTGATCGTGATCGCCACCGCCTCGCTCTGGTAGTCGTGCCGGAGGATCGCGCTGAGTTCGCGCTGGATCAGCTCATTGACGCGGAGGGTGCGGGTGGACATGGGCGGAATGCGCGGCGGAGCCGCGCGGAGATGGAAGATGGAGGTTGGGAGCTAGGGATCGGAGCGACGAAGCAGGAAAATGCGTAGAAGATCGTGCCAGCTTCTGCCGCCCAGCTCAACGCTGTTCGGCTGGAAGAGCGGCCCCATCTCCCATCTGCCATCTCCCATCTCCGTCCCGTGTCTGCGGGACTAGAGGCTGGCGCGGACCTTCTGGACCTCGTAGCACTCGATGAGGTCGCCGGCCTGGTAACCGTTGAAGTCGTCGAGCTTGATGCCGCACTCGAGGCCGGCGCGCACCTCGTTGGCGTCGTCCTTAAAGCGCTTGAGCGTGGCAATCTTGCCCTCGTGCACGGTTTCCTTGCCGCGGCGCAGGCGGGCCTGCGCGTTGCGGTTGATCTTGCCCTCGGTGACGAGGCAGCCGGCCACGAAGCCCTTGGCGAGCGGGAACACCTGGCGGACTTCCGCCACGCCGGTCTTCGTTTCCTTGAGATCGGGGTCGAGCAGGTCAGCCATCATCTCGCGGACCTTGTCGCCCAGCTCGTAGATGATGTCGTAGGTCTCGATGCGCACGCCGTGGTGCTTGGCGAGCGGCGTGACGCCATTCTCCAGCTTCGTGTTGAAGCCGATGATGACGGAACCGGCGGTGCCGGCCATGAGCACGTCGTTCTTGGTAATCAATCCCACCTCGGTGGAGACGATTTCGAGCGACACCTTCGTGCTCTTGATGCCCTCGAGGATGTTGCGCACGGCCTCGGCCGAGCCGAAGACGTCGGTCTTGATGATGACCTTGAGCACCTTGGCCTGCGTGGCCGCGATGTTGGCGAAGAGCTGCTCGACGGAAACTTCCTTGGGCGTGGCGTCGGACGTCGTCGTCGCCTTGCGAATGAGATGCTGCGCCTCCTCGGCCAGCTTTTCCGCCTCGCGGGCGTTCTTGACGGCCTTGAACGTGGCGCCGCTCTCGGGCGTGCCGGACCAGCCGATCACGCGCACGGGCGTGGACGGCGGGGCTTCCTTCAAATTCTCGCCCTTGTCGTCAAACATCGCGCGCACCTTCGCCCAGTGCGGGCCGCAAACGAGCGCATCGCCGACGCGAAGCGTTCCGCGCTGCACGATGAGCGTGGCCAGCGGGCCGCGGCCCACGTCCACCTGTGACTCGATCACGACGCCACTGGCCTCCGCCTTGGCGTTGGCCTTGAGCTCGAGCACATCGGCCTGGAGGAGGATCATCTCCAGCAGGCTGTCGATGCCCTGGTTCTTGATGGCGGCGACCGGCACAGTGATGGTTTCGCCACCCCAGTCCTCGGGGGCGATGTTGCGCTGCTGCATCTGCGCCTTCACCTGGTCGAGGTTGGCGCCCTTCACGTCCATCTTGTTGACGGCGACGATGAGGGCGACCTTGGCGTTCAACGCGTGCTGCAGGGCCTCGTCGGTCTGCGGCATGAAGCCGTCGTCCGCTGCCACCACGAGCACCGCGATGTCAGTGACGTTCGCCCCGCGGGCGCGCATCTTGGAAAATGCGGCGTGGCCGGGCGTGTCGAGGAAGGTGATCTTGCGGCCGTTGCGCTCGACTTGGTAGGCGCCGATGTGCTGCGTGATGCCGCCGGCCTCGCCCTCGGCCACGTGCGCCTTGCGGATCGCGTCGAGCAGCGAAGTCTTGCCGTGGTCAACGTGGCCAAGAATGACGACGACGGGCGGGCGCGGCACGAGGAACTTCGACTCATCCTCCTCGGGCTTGGCCTCCTTCTTGCCCTTCGGGGGCTGGGCACTGGGTTCGCCGCGGTGCTTGATCTCGAGGGCGAAGCCATGCTTCGCGGCCACCTTCACGGCGACGGCTTCCTCGATGTTGGAATTCATCGAGGCGAAACCGCCGGCCTGGTTCAGCTCCGAGATGAGCTTGAACGGTTTGAGTCCCAGCGCCGTCGCGAAATCGCGCACCACGATCGGGGGCTTGAGATGGATGGTCTTGAGGTCGCCCGTGACCACGACTTCCGGGACCGCGGCCGCGGCCTGGGCAGGCAGTGGGACCGGCGACGAGGACGCGGGCATGGGCGGAGCGCTCGGCGACGCGGGCGAGGCCGGCACGATGCGCGGCGGCGCCGGCGGGACGTGAGCCGGGGACTTGGCCACAGGGGCCGGCACCGGCAACGGCGCGGGCGAAGAGGGACGCGAAGCGGCGGGCGCCGGGGACGACGCCACGGGCGACGCAGGCCGCGGCGGCGGGGCGATGATGGCGGGACGGGACGGCGGGAGGGGCGCGATGCGCGGCGGCGGCGCGGGCGGAGTACTCGCGGGTTTCAGTGCGGCGGCCTTGGCTTCCTTCTCGCGCACGATGTCCTGCGCAGACTTCACGAACACGCCGGCGGGCATCTTTACCTTCGGGTGCTCGGCGACGAGGCTCTCCACCGTGGGATGAGCCGGCACGACCACATGCTTCGGCTCAACGGGCTTGGGCGCCTGCTTGGCCGCGAACTCCTTGTCGATTTCCTGCTCGTAGATTTTGCTGACGGTGCTCGAGACCGACTTCGTATCCGCCGACACATAGCCACGTTCCTTGAGCAGGGACAGCATGTCCTTGCCCTCCATGTTGTGACGCTTGGCTAGTTCGTGGATACGGATGCTCATCAGTGATTCAGCGGGGAATGCGTCGGTTTATTTCTGCGTGACGCGCGCAATGATGGCGGCCGCTTCCTCGGCGGTGAAGCCGGCGCTCACGAGGTCATCGGTCTCGACGCCCTCGAAGGCGGCCGGCGAATTGATGCCCATGTCCACGAGGCGACCCGCCAGCGCGGCATCGAGCTCGTAGGTCTTGAACAGCAGGGCCACGGCGTTGCCGCGCGGGTCGTCACCCACGGCGTGGAATTCCTCGATGTCGAGGCGCCAGCCGATGAGGCGGGACGTCAGGCGCGCGTTTTGGCCCTTGCGGCCGATCGCGATGGCGAGGTCATCCGTCGCCACCTTCAGGACGATGCGGTGGTTCTTGTCGTCGATGGTGATCTCGCGCGGCACGGCCGGCTTGAACGCCTCGATGATCATTTCCTTCGGGTCGGCAAAGTAGCGGATGATGTCGATCTTCTCGCCGCCGAGTTCGCGGACGATGGTCTTCACGCGGGCGCCACGGGCGCCGACGCACGCGCCAACCGGGTCCACCTTCGGATCGGTGCTGGTGACGGCGATCTTGGTGCGGTAGCCGGGCTCACGGGCGAAGGCCTCGATCTTGACGGTGCCGTCGGCGATCTCGGTGACTTCGAGTTCGAAAAGGCGGCGGACAAATTTCGGGCTGGCGCGGGTGAGGATGATCTCGGGGCCGCGGGGCGTGGAGTCGATGGACAGCAGCAGGCAGCGGATGCGCTCGCCCGGCTGGTATTCCTCGCCGGGGACCTGCTCCTTGCCCGGCATGACGGCCTCGGCCTTGCCGAGGTCGACATAGAGATCGTTGCGCTCGCGGCGGCGCACGGTGCCGGTGACGATGTTGCCCACCTGGTCCTTGAAGTCGTCGTAGATGCGGTCCTTCTCGAACTGGCGCAGGCGCTGCATCACGGCCTGGCGCGCGGTCTGCGCGGCAATGCGGCCGAGCGTGGAGGGGTCGATTTCCTTCTCGAGCATTTCGCCGATCACGGCGCCCGGCTTCACGAGTTGGGCCTTTTCGATATGGATCTCGGTCTTGGGATTGCTGACCGAATCAACCACCTTGAGCAGCGACCAGGCGTGGAGCTGGCCGTTCTTCGGGTTGATGTCTATCTTCAACTCCTGTCCGGAGTTAACTCCCTTTTGCGCCGCGGTTTTAAGCGCGTTCGCAATCGTGGCGATCATGTCGGCACGGGGAATCCCTTTTTCCTTCTCCATGTATTCGAGGACGGAGAGAATTTCGCTGCTCATAGGGTTGGTGTTATGGGAAAAAAAAAGCGGGCCACAGGGCCCACTTTTTGAAGAGTGAGTGTTATCGAGTTGGTAAATCTACCCTTCGGCGCCAAAATTTGTCAAGCCCCCCGCCCACCGTTGGTTGCTTCGGCTCGTTCCCGCTCCAACAGCCAGCCCAGGAGGCCCTGCCCCAGCCCGTGACTGGCCGGCTGACCCCGCCCTCCGATCGCCCCCAGCCCGCGCAGGGCCCACCCCAGCTGCGGCGGCAGGTCGCCCGGGAACCAGTGGAACCACCAGCCGGCCAGCTCCGCGCCCGTTTCCGCCGCCAGGAGCGGGAAGAATCCATCGCAGGCGAGATTGTCGAGCCGCGTGCCGCCCATCGCATCCGCGCAAACCGCCGTCGCGATCTCCGCGCGCCGCGCTGTGAACCGACATTCCCGGCGTACCTCCCCGCTGGGCCGGTCCATGGCAATCGGCGCAAGCCCGTCCGCCAGCGCGCGCAGCCGCGTGGGCCAATCCGGCTTCGCTGCGGCCCACTCGGCATACTGGCGAAGGCGAAGCCGGGGATGATTTGCGGGCCGCACTCCTTGCAGGCTCCACGCGCCCGCCTCCGCGTCGAAGGCCGCTTCCGCCGTGTCCGCTGCTCGCGTCCATTCCTGAAACGGCCTCGCGGCGGCGATGCGCAACATCGGCGCACGATTGAAGCGGTAGCCAAGAATTTCCAAGGCCGCGTGGTGGCACGCTGCTTCCCAGCCCAGGCGCCGGATTCTCAGTCGCGCGAAATGCACCTTCTGCCGCCACCGGAGCGCGGCCGTGTTATCCAACAGCTTCGCCAGCTCTTCCGCCGCCAGTTGCCCGAGTTCCTCCTGCACGCGCGACAGCGGCCGATTGGCCAGTGCCTCCACCGCTTCGTCGGCGGCGTATTCCTCGAGATCATGCAGCAGCAGCGGTAACAAAACGAGCATCGGAATTTCCCGCCCGCCAGCTCCCGCCGTCGATGACGCTGACTCGGGCGGAAACAGCACGACGTGGAGCACCACGGCGTCGTAGGCGGGATCGCGCGCGTGGCCGTGCGCGGCCCAGTCGGCCGCGTCCAGATGCAATTCCACGTCGCCGTTCACCACCGGACCATCGGCGAACCGCAGCCGCGCGCCCTTGAAGTCCGGCCCGCCGAGCAGGTTCCACTTGCCCGGGTGCAGCACCTGCACGCGCTGGCCTGCCGTGGTCGCGGCCGCGCCCCGGTCAAAGGCCCCTTCCAGCCAGATTTTCTGCAGCAATTTCTCCGGAAAAGTGAACGGACCGTAGAGCCCTTGGATTTCCGCGACCGCGCCGCGTGGTGTCGTTCCCGCCATGCAGTCGGTTCAGGTTGCGGCGGCGGCGCGCTGCCAGCCAGCGACCGCAACATGAGCGTAATCGACCAGGCGATCCGCCTCACCTCGCCGTCAAAACCGTCGGACCGGCTTCAGGTCAAAGCCGCCCAATCCAGGTGCTGGTCCAAAAACTCCGCGAGCTCGCGCAGCTCCCGGTCCGCATGCTGGCGTCCATCCGCGCTGCGCGGCATCGCCACCGCCACCAGTTGGGCCTTGGCGAAATCGGTCAGGCCCACCTCGGTGAACAGCACCTTTTCGACCAGCTTCTGTCGCTGCTCCCGAATTGCGAAATCGTCGTGGGCCCCGCTCCGCCGCGCCGCCTGCTCGAAGGCGCGCAGCCGCGAGATCAAGGTCCGGGCCAAGGCAAGGGCGCGAGGAGTCATCCCGCAAAGTGCTGCGCCGATCCGGAAAATTCAACCGCCGCGGCTTGCCGGCGTCCAATTTGACGACGCCTGACGCGAACGGACTTCCCGGCGATTTTCGTCATACATCGCGAGGATATTATCGAGCGGAATGTCTTCGATGAACTCCTGGCTCCCGCACAGGATGTAGCCGCCCTTCTCCTGGGTGAGTTCGAGATACGCCCGGACTTCCGCCCTCACATCCGCCGCGGAGCCGAAAGGCAGCGTGCGCTGCGTGTCCACGCCACCGTGAAAACTCACCGCATCGCCGAAGTCCCGCACCAGCCCGGCAAGGTCCATGCCATCCGCGGCGACTTGGATCGGATCGAGAATGTCCACGCCGTCGGCAATCAGGCTCGGGATGATGTCGCGGATCGCGCCGCACGAGTGATTCATGACCTTGCAGCCATAGTCGTGGGACACGTCAAAATAGCGCTTCAGCGGCTGCCGGATGAAGTCGTTCCACATCCGGGGTGAAATGAACATCCCGCGCTGGGTCCCGAAGTCATTTCCGAAATAGGCAATGTCCAGCAGGCCGTCCGTGGCCTGGAAAAACCGCCGCGTCGCCGCCACCTCGTAGTCCACGACATGATCGATGATGGCGCGGATGACTTCCGGCTTGGTGTGCATCCACATCATGAACTCCTCCTGGCCGACCAGCCAGCCCACCTCGTGAAAGAAGGGGCTCCACGGGGCGCCGAAGGTCGCGTATTCCCCGTGATGCCTCCGGCAAAGCTCCCGCACCCCGGAGTAGTCGAGCCGGGAAGCGTCCGGCCAGGCGTGGGCATGGACTTCCTCCACAGTGGTGTCCTCGTTGAACGGCGAAATGAAATCGGGCCGCCCGTCGCCGGAAACGACTTTGCGGTGCCGTGCCCCCCACATCGTCTGCACGTAACCGTCGGCATCCAGGCCCGCGTCAGGTTGGTGGTAATTGAACCAGATCCGCCGCATGTCCACGCCCAGTGCGACGAGCAATTCCTCGGCGTCGGTCAGCCCCAATTTTCGCATGAGCGCGTCGGTCACGGCCGGGATCGCGCCGAAATCGGCCGGGGTGCGATCCGTTGGTTGGTGGGCAATGGCTTGGAGGACCCGCTCGCGTGATGTCATCGGCTTGTTTCCTTGATACCGGGATGAGCCGGACCCGTCAGAGCTGCAAGGGCCATCCCGCGGATTAGCCCAAGTCAGCAATTTCTGCGCAGCCTCGCGCGCGGGGCCCGTCGCAAAACCGGCCGGGTTCGCGAGTCCGGCCATCGTGGCCTGCCTACGGCCAAGAAAGCTCGACAAGCGCGGCCTTTCGCGGCGGTCTTGAAAACCGCGCTTTTCTCCTCTAGGAGAGTTTGAAACACCACTGTTTTACCAATGCCGAGAGCCCGAAAAACCCATAATGGTGACATTTCTGCGGTAGCAGAGCCGACCAAGCACACGGCCGGATATCGTGTTCGCTTCAGGCACAACGGCGTCTGGGACGCTGCCTACCGCACAAATAAGGAAGAAGCGGACAAGCTGTTCCAGCAACTGAATGCGCGGGCCTCCGCCGCCGCGGCCAAGCTCAACATGGCACCAACCTGGCTGAATCAGGATCAGGTAAAGAATGCCGAGATGGCCTACACGACGCTCATCAACGGGAAGCTGGTCGACACTGCAGATCCGACGACCTTCCAGGTCATCATCAAGGCGGCGGAGAAACTGGTGGAGGCGATGGATCGACGGGAGAAGCCCGTCAAACTTTCCGCCGCCTATGCGAGTTTCATGGCCAAGCAGGCCGCCTCGTCCCTTTCGGAGTCAACCTTGCGCGACTACCGGCGTTTTCTCCAGGCATTCATAGACAGCTACAAGAAGCAGGATCCGGAGGTGCGCGACATCACTTCCGCTCAATGCCATAAATTCATCATAAGCCACCAGAACGCCGCCCGGTATAAGTGCCACGGCTATCTCGTCTCCTTCTTCAAGTTCTGTGAAGGCAAGCACAACCCGGATATCAACCCTGGCACCCCAGGGTGGGTGTCGGTGTCTCCGGTCAACATGAAGAAGAACGCATTTCAGCCGCGACCGGTCGTGTCCTACACCTTGGAGGAGGTGAAGACGCTGCTGTCGGCAGCGAAGAAGTCCGGGGCGCTAGGTTACATCCTCTTTCGGCTATACTCTATGGCCCGCTACGACGAGACGCTGCGATTCCAGAAGGAGGGCACCCACTTTGATGCCCACCCGAGGATCGACCTGATGAACAATCGAATCCATTTCACCTCTGAGGTCTATAAGAAGCGCAGCCAGAAGGAGGGCCAAGGGCGCTACATCCCGATTGGCGGAACCTTCAGGCGGTGGATCGACTACTGCATCAAGCGCAAGATCCCGTTCGCCTACAACCGGGTGGCCGACGAGGAAGCTCGAAAGGAGGTCAAGGCCAAGTGGGGGTCGAATTTCACCAACCTCCTGAGACATACAGCGATCACCATGCAGGTGCGGGTGAACACCCAGCCGGCCATGGCGACGGCGAAGATTGCCGGCACCAGCACGAGCGTCATCGAGATGAATTACTTCAACATGGCGATCAGCGACAAGGATGCGACGGGGTTCTTCGCGCTGTCTCCTAAGACTTTTGGTTGGTCGTAAGCGGTTTCACCGTCAGGTCCGCGGGAATCTGGCGGACTGTCGAGCGCGTCCCCTCCTTCTGCCCGTTAAGGCGAGACCACACGTCATACAGGTTGTAGAGGTAGTCGTCCCGGCCCTTGGGCTTGGTCGGGTCCTTGATCGCCGGCAACAGCCCAGCTTTGCGGCGTGCCCGGATGGCCTCCAGGGTCCAGGGGGTGTAGTTTGGCAACTCCCGCTCTTCGACCAGGCACACGCCCGGGATCAAGTCCGCGCGGGGCCGTTGCGCTGCCATTGCCTCGGCCGCCATCCCCGCCTGCTTCAGGAGAAGCGCCTGAACGGCCGGGTGGGACATGAGGGTCAGCAGTTCCTGCATTTCCGGCACGGACGTGCTTACGGCAGTTGCCACGCCCGCAGTGGGCGGGAAAGGCGCGACAGCCCGAAAAGGTGTCAGCGCGGAGGGCGCAGGGTCTGACGTGAGCCGGGCGGTGTTTTTGAAGTTCACCTTCACCGGTAGCAACACCGCACCCCCGGAATAGTCCCCACCAGAGGGTTATCTACCCTTAGGCTTTCGCGCAGGAAACGGCGGCCTCCGCAGTGGCGTGACGAAAAGCTCCCGGTCCAGCTCCCGGAGCGTCATCGCTGGTGCTTGGCGAAGCCGCTTCCGGCAATAACTGAAGCCTGTTGGTGTAGTGGCTCAGCTTTGCCGTCAGCGTGCCCACGGATTCAGCAATCGTAGCGCTGCCCCCCTTGAAATTGGCCACATAAACGAGGTCCGTAAACGTCAGCGCCAAGGGCAGAGTCTTGGTCGCGAGGTAAGCAGAGGGCCTAGAGTTAACACCCGAGGAGGTCGCCGAGGTTCGAGTGCGTCTAACGAAGGAAATGAAGAGCGGTTCCGCGGGTGAGGTTTCTCCGTCCCCTCTCAGTTGACGGATGGATTAGAAGGCCGCGGCTCGAATTCGATGCAGCACCAGATCCGAGCGCATCTTGCCTGACGCCTAGAAATGTGGCGGAGGAGGAGGGATTCGAACCCCCGGTGGACTTACGCCCACGTCTGATTTCAAGTCAGGTGCCTTAAACCACTCAGCCACTCCTCCAGACACTTCAGCGTAGTGCTGCCACATCCGATTGGTTAGTCAATCACACGACCCCCGTGAACCGGGGCCGCTCGATATTACCAATTAAATACCATTAACGCCTCGTTTATGCCCTCATTTCAACCGAACATAGGATTTTGGAAATTCGACTTAAACAGACCTATCTATCTCCCTGAGAGTTTGTTAAGGTCTTTTATTTGTTTTACCGACAGCGGTCTTGAAAACCGCTGAGCCGCAAGGCTCCGGGGGTTCGAATCCCTCCCCCTCCGCCATCCTTCGCCAAGGCTACGGATGGCACGGCCATCCCGAAGAGCGTAGGGTTTCCGCCGGGCTGGGCTCACATGGAGAGGCGAAGGATGCCCTCCGAAGCTTCAGCGAAGGAGGGCCTCCGCGCCGCACACTTCCCTAGACGTCGCAAAAAAAGCCGGCCTGATGGGCCGGCTCGAAACTAAGGAATCCTCCGGCGCTCAGTTCCGCCGCGAGGACAGCAGGTAAAGCAGGTAAAGCAGCGAGCTGACGAAGGCCGCGACGTAGGTGAGCGCGGCGGCGTCCAGCGTCTCGTTCACGCCGGGCATCTCGTCGCGGTCGAGGATGCCGAGCTCAACCAGCTGCACTTTCGCGCGGCGGGTGGCGTCGAACTCGACCGGCAGCGTCACCAGCTGGAACACCGTGATCACCGCGTAGCAGATGATCGCCGCGTCGAGGAACATGCCGGTCAACCCGCGGGCGAGGAAGAAGCCCGCGAGCATCAGGATGGGCACCACGCGCGAGACGAAATTCGTCGCCGGCACCAGCGCCATGCGGAAATTCAGCATCGAGTAGCCAACCTTGTGCTGGATGGCGTGCCCCGCCTCATGCGCCGCCACGCCCACGGCGGCCAGGCTTGAGCCACGGTAATTTTCCGAGGACAGCACCAAGCGCTTGTTGATCGGGTCGTAATGGTCGGTGAGATGCCCCTCGGTCTCCGTGATTTCCACGTCGGTGATGCCCGCGTGGTCCATCACGGCCTGCGCCGCCTCGCGGCCCGTGATGCCGCCGCGCGACTGGATCTGCGCGTTCTTGTTGTAGGAGCTGGAGACCCGGAACTGCGCATAGAGCGCGACCGGAATCATCACGATGATGAGGATCATGAGCACACCCGGAGAGAGGAAACTCCCGCCGAGCGTGGTGGCAGCAAGGAAACTTGAGGTGATCATGGCGTTGAAGAGTGAATGAGAGGTTATCGGTTACTGGTCGGGACCCGGCTGACCGGGAGACACCACCCAACTTATCCAAGATCCTTAATTTGCCACTGTAAATCTCGCGTTTGGAATCGGCGCGGCGGATTCCACGAGAGACATGGATTGTTGTAGGGCGGGGTCTCTGACCCCGCCTGTGGGTTGCGCGCTCGCGCGCAACGTTGCCCGACAAGCGGGCAACCCACATTGGGCCCGGCGGGGTCAGAG
>TBL_comb47_HYPODRAFT_10002485_pt1 | contig 22715 bp, 21 predicted proteins | sample TroBogypolimnion_40_FD_10682 | JGI IMG/M metagenome (IMG submission 10682)
TTAGGCGTTATCAAAGCAGGCGGTTTGTAATCCTGAATGGTAGTCAGTGCCTCTAAAAGGTCTCCCATCTCAAAAATATTACGCACATAACCAGCTGTACCCTGTAGTACACTTCTTAACTGCAGTAACTGACTCCAATCATCGTTTCCTAAGTCTTTGACTAATTTTGGATCGCTGCTTTTTCCATAAATCCTGATCTTAGCTCTATCTGGTACAGATTCTACCTTGAATTTCATTTTCTTCATCTTGTCTAACAGATTGCTATCTACCTTCAAGACTTTGAATCCGCCTTTGACGCCTCTATCAAACTTAACCATATCTAGCTCATCGTCGCCAGACGCATGCTTAACTATGCCATTGGTTAGATGTTCAATAAATTGTACTTCACTTTCCGGCCCATTTTTCAATTGCTTAGTCACAGCAGGCACGATGTCGTCGCGGTATATGGTAGTCATTATATCATGATTTTTCCTTGCTGAATCAGGACCAACTTCATTGGTAAATTTTTTGGAATGCTTGCTGATGTCTACATCAAATATATCACTGATAAAATTATTAAAATTGTCATAGCGATGGCCACTTATTTGTCCAAACTGGCGAACGCCCATAGCTTTCAAACTTATGAGCTTGATAGTTTCTCCATTTAATTTCAACAACAAATCAGCTTTGGTCCCTTTTGCATCGCTTATACCATCAGATATCACAGTAATAGTGTTATTGTTTGCACTGGTTGTTATTATTTCAATTGCTGCAGAAATACCTTCTTGATCACTGTTTACGTAATTGATAGCACTGCGCATGATACCAAGTATCTGCGGATCTAATTTTTCATGTGATTTAAGACTACCAACCAACGGACTGAATTCGTTCTTGCTCAATTTAAGCACGAACTTCAACTTATCTTTGAATCCATTGTCGTGCTGTATTGTAGATTCGTACACACCCATTACGCTGGTTGATTTATCGCCTATAGGTTCAGGTGTCATGCTCCCCAGCACGCGCCCAATGTCCACAATATTTACATCTTTGCCTTTTTTCTTGAATTTAGCCGTGAGAGCTGCGCCCAATACCGCTTCGGCTATTACTCCCATGTTGATACCTTTGCCGCTTTTGAAATCTTTGGTTTTGGTTATCGCTCCTAATGGGACGCGCTCGTCGCTGTCTTTTATCCTTAATGGTTCTCGTAGTTCGGCCGGCGAAACAACAATCACATTATTGCCAGAATCTGTGGTGCTCTGCTCTTTGTCACCATTTGGATAAAACGCTATTTTTATTCTTTCTATTTCATCCGGATCTATTATTACACCTTCTGGAAAACGCATAGCATAATTTGCTTCAACTTCTAATTTTTGACCTTTTGAAATCTTGTCGATCAGTTTATCAAAATAGGTACCGCCGTGCTTGCGTAACTGAGTGAGCTGCAAACCTGTTTCAGCTATGAATTCTTTGGCTCTCATGTTGCATCGCCCGGTAGATTAATAATACCTTTGGCAGCAGATTCTCTGGCCTGAGCAAGCTTAGCATCGCGGTCTGGATCATTTGCCAATGCTTTTAGTATGCTCTTTACCGAGTTTAGATCATCAGCTGTGGCCTTGGGATTTAGCAATATCTTGGCCACAGCATCCCTGTCTTTAGCCACAACTGTGTTATCATCTCTGCGCATCAACTTACCGCTGAAGGCATCAAATTTCAATCCCAGTGCCTTGCCTATGCTGTTCATCACTATGAATATGTCGCTACCTTTGAACTCTGGATCATCGTACATGCCCCTAGGTCCATGTTGGTGATATGGAGCTACTGTAGGCACGTCATCAATAACCATGTAATCTACCTGCGCAATACCGCCATGAAAGGGGATTCCGACATGCACGTTGCGACCGCTCTTGTTCGCAACATAGCCTTTCTGTTGGAGATATTCTTCAAGAGCTTGCTTTGCAGCTTTTACTGGATCTTTTTCACCAGCTGTCTTGAACTGCTTTACGAGATCGTCTGCTTCGATCATGAGATCAATGTCGCCTGCTGGTACTGCTTTGTATCCGGCAGAACCAATGTCAGTGGCAAGATTGGCTCTAGCTATCGGTGGCAAAAGCTTAGTAGCAGCAGCAACCACATCTGCAACCTTATCCTGTGGGACATCTGTAGCGCCGGGTATTTGGTTTCCGCCCTCGCTTATTATCTCGCGCAGTCTCATTCTTGCCTTCAGTAGTTGAAATGTTTGGTCGTAGGATTCAATGAGTTATTGTATTCTGCTGTTAATGCTGCTTGCACCTCAGTCAAATTCACCTTATTGAATACCCAAGACGTTACCATGCTTTCTGTTACCTGATCAAAAGGTACAAATGTAGCAGAATTTGGAGGTCCAAGCATGACAGAATCGCTCATCTTAAACGTTGATCCGTTATCTGCATATAGCGTGCAATACCAGTGTATCTGGCTGATAGCATCTTGGAATTTTGAATCACTATAAGTCTCTGCAGGCCCATATTTCCAATCAAATCTCATGTGCAGGCTCCTTTTGACAACGTATATTTATGGTTCTAAATTTGTTTGTACAGATATCCAAAGGTAGGCTTCTTCAGATGATCAAAAACGAAATAGCTATCTGCATAGATTTTTGGTTTAATGGATCAAAAAATACGCCTGATTGGATAAACAATACTATCAATTTCATAGACCAACGTCAAGAAATCGGTACGGTGGTGTTGGCTACATATGACACTGGTCTCGAAAGTCTTAATCGCGAGGGTCTTGATTGGTATATTAACAGAGACCTCATCTTGCATGACAATCTGCCGGTACCAACCAAATGGATACAGACAAGATATCAAGCAGCTGTCAGGTACACACCTTGGAATCCTTGGATTAAGGAACAGTTTACTCATCCTGCACTATTGCATGCAGGATGGGAAGGAAAACACAAGATTGCTATGCATTGGTGGTACCAGCTTGAGTATTATCTTAAATTGCATCCGCATTATAATGCAATCTGGATATTTGGTTGCGAATTCAATCAATGCTGCAAGACCAGAGAAATAGGATGGCAATACGGACCAACTCTGACCGGAATGCCTTGGTTTACTAATTCTAATTGTATTTGTGATCCGCATTGGTTGGGAAAATTAGAAAACTGGCAACATGCCCACGACACTATATGGCGATATGTATAAACAAAAAAACCCGGGATTGCTCCCGGGTTTTTGTTTTCATGTTATTCTAATTTCTTAGAGGAACTTGAGGTGTGCAGTGTTGATCGAAATACCAGCGAGGTAGTCAGCTGCGTTACCCAAGCTGCTTGCCGTGTTGGTAAGCTCTAGGTAGCCATAACGTGACATGAAGCTGACGACTGGCTCGAAGGTATTCGGATCAATGATAACGCCTGAAGACGTTAGCGGAACGTATGGGCAGTAATAAGCTGCCGCATCAATTTCGCCTGGACCCTTGTAACCAACAAGCACGTTCGTGCTGTCGCTTGCATACTGGTTGACGTAAACGCGCATGCTGTTGTTCAAAGTACCAACGAACTTGGTGTTGGTTGGAGCTTCAAACGTGCCTTCCGTGGTACGTGCAAACGCAGAAGTCGTTGCAGACTGGAGGATGGTGAGAGCGGTTGGGCTCACAACAACCCAGTTACCTGCGCCACGACGTGTGCGTGCAGCGATCAAGTTAGCAGCACGGTTGATGAGGATCGCAAGAGCTGCGTGTTCGTCACCAACGAATGTTGCTGTACCAGAAACTGCAGCCTGATCGTAGGTCAGTGTGGTACCTGCGAGAGCGAGCAAGGAGGTCAAGATCTCCTGGTCGATTTCAGCGGTAATTTCCTGAGCCAGAGCGGCCATGATTTCTGCTTCGATGTCAATGCCCTGCTGNGCNTGNGCATCCTGTGCAGCTTCAAAGGTCCAACGAGCGCTGAGCTTGCGGGTCTTTGCTTCCACAACTTCCTTGAGGATCTGGATGTTCAAGCGCTTACCAGCAACGCCTTCGAGGACGCTAACTGGTGCAGCTGCTGGAGCAGTGCTGTTGCCGTTACCAGAGTAGAACGCAGCTATCTGGAATGGGCTAAGTGCTTCTGTGTTAGCTGCAACTGGATTTGGCGAACCAAACGTGTCAGCATAACGAACGCGCAACGTGTGGATCTGACCAACTGGGCCAGTCATAGGCTGCACGCCGATGATCTCGTTAGCTATAACCGTTGGCATGACGCGACGGATAACTGGGAGGATCACCTTGTTGAGGGTAGCAACGTTACCAGCGCTGGTGCTGCCTGGGGTTGCACTTTCAAAGAGTATTCCGGACTTGCTCTGCAGGTCCTTCTTGGTGTTCTCAAGGACAACTTCCATAACCTTCTTGCGATTGCCTGAGAGACCTTCGCAGAGTGCGGTCTTGGTAGCCGACCAATGAGTTTCAAACAGATTCTTGCTCATAGTTTTGGCTTCCTTTACTTGTTAATGCCTGCGAGATAGAGAATTTCACCAATGTCTTGGTTATCTTCTTTCACCGCTTCTGACAGCTTGTTTGGCCTGTCACCCGTGAATGCCACGGACTTATTGGTTGCGTTCTCAGAAAGTTGCTTTCTGACAGCGCTAGTTGCTTCACCGTTCATCACGGTTGGGAGATAACGGTTGAAGGCTTCCTTAAGATTTGTCGTCTTAATGTCCTGCAACATTTCTTCCATGATTGCCTTCTTATCGCGTGCTAGAGGTGCCAGGAGCTCACTCATGGTCTCAAGCCTTGTGGTACGATCTTGGGCTACCTTGATCTGCGCAGCAGCAGATTCCACAAGCTTTTGCTTTTCAGTGATCTGCTTCTTTGCTTCGTCAATGCGTGACTGGCTTTCAGCCAGCTGCCTCTGCAGCTTCTTGACTTCGCTGCCTTCTGAAAGGTAGCTAGCCATGTATTCGCTTGCAACGGCTTCGAAGATCCTACGACCAAAATTGTTCTCACGAGCAACCTTGATGTCGTCCCTCCACTGTACCAATTCCTTGCGGATGACTTCGTTCAACGTCTTGTCGAGCGTCTTGGTTGCCTTTGTAAGAAATGCTGCTTTGGTTTCGTTGATCTTCTGCTTGCCCTCTGCAGCAAGCTTTGCACGCTGCTCAATGAGGGCTTTCTTATCAGTCTCGAATTCTGCAATCTCTTCTGAAAGCTTCTTAACTACAAAACCTTCAAGCTTGCTTATGCGATCCTGAGTTGACTTCCTTGCGCTTTCACGGATGGTTTCTACTTCAGCTGCCATCTTCTTGCGCTGTGATTCTAGCGTCTTCCTATCGGAGACGAACTCTGCCACTTCTTCCTTAAGCTGCTTGGCAATGAATGCATTCAGCAGTTTGGTATGTTGAGCTACCTTGGCCTCTGCGATACGCTTAGCTGCTAGAGTTTCACGAGTAAGCTTCGCCTTCTGTGCGATCAGAGCAGCGCGGTCTTCTGCGAACTCTTCAAGCTCAGAGCGGATAGTATCGCTCATCATGTTATCCATTGCCTCAACAAGCTGTTGCTTGTCATTGGCATAGCGTGCAGCATAATCTTCCTGCAGTTGGGCCTCGGCTTGCTTGATCTTAGCTTGGAAAGCTTCTTGGAGCGCAGACTTGACCTCAGGGCCAAGCACTTCGTTCTCAAGGAGCTCTTCTATCTTCGTTGTCATTTAACCGACTCCTTATCTCAGTTTCAACTCGTCAACCCAATTAAGCAGTACCTTCGTTAGATGCTTTTGAGCACCTACATCATGGCGCACTGCTTCAGCGAGTTCGTGAGTTCGGTATCCGTGTTTGCGATTCATGATTGCCTCGTACATGGGCACGGGGTAAGCATTAGGCGCGCTTGGTTTTGCGACGATATCGACCGTGAGCATGTCAAAGTCGCTAACTTCGCCGTTATCGTCTACGTTTCCTGAACCGCGGCTGCTAACACCAAGCTTGATGCCGCTTTGCAGTAACGTGCGGACGATCTCACCGCAAGGAGTTGGCAATATCTGTAGCTTGCCGTATCCATTGGCTCCATCCATCCACATCTCAGTGATCTTGTGGCTAACGCGGTCCAGGTGTATCTGGAGCTCCTGTGGGTGATCACACTCACCAAGCACTCCGCTATCCTGCCTGATTGACTCGTTCAGGGATTCAACCGCTTTGCGTATCTCATTCACGGGATACACGCGACCGTTATGATTGCGCAAACCGCCTTGAATGAAGATGCCTTTCATGTAGACATTCTTTGGTTGACCCTCACCAGCCGATTCAGTTATGACTTCGGCTTTCGCAGTGTCGTAAGCGAGGTGTTCAACTAGCATATTATCTTTCATGACACTACCTTTGTAGTTTGGTGTGATATTTAGTGACAGTTTGATTAACCTGCCGCAAATAGGTGTTTTTTATAAGAAAATACCGCAGGAGCGATTCCTGCGGTATTTTTATATCATATCAGCAGTCTCAATTACTTGCGCGGAGCATGTGTGAGTGGGCTAGTTTGGTTGCCCTTGCCGAAAGTCTTGTCAGTCGTGTCAAGTGCGCTCTTGCTATCTTCCTTAGCACCGTACTTGCCGCTCTGCTCATTTTCCATGCCTTCGGTATCAGTCTTGCGCTGATTGGTCTTTGGAAGGATTGGGAGCTTGTCGCTCTTTGGTGCTGCCTGTAGAGCATAACCGTCTGCCTTTGGTCCCTTGCCGGTCTTGATTGGCTCAGCACCAAAGCGTGAAGTCTGCGTTGGTGGGAGTGGGCTCTTGGCCTTCTCGTTAGCATCGCGTGGGCTGAACTTGCCAGCACCAACTTCGCCACTGTGAGGCACAGTTACCTTCTCAAGTTCAACTGCTTCAGCGAGATCGTCGAAGTCTTCTTCGGTGAACATTTCGTCCATCTCTTCTTCGCCTTCTTCTTCGCCTTCTTCGTCGCTCATCTCTTCGCCGCCCATGTCATCCATGCCGTGCTCTTCACCTTCCATACCTTCAAGGCGTTCAAACTCGGCCTTGAGATCTGCAAGTGCAGTTTCTAGGTCGCCCATGGTGTCTTCAATATCGCCCATGACATCTGCTTCACCGGCTTCCATGTCCATAGCAGCGTCATCAGTAGCTGCCAATGCATCGCCTAGGTCGTCTTCGGCATCAGCCATGTCCATGTCAGCCATGTCCATGTCTTCTTCTGCTTCGCCCATGATCTCTTCAGATTCGATCTCATTGCTAAGCTCTTCTATCTCCTTGCTGTGATGCATCATGTCGTGACGCAGTTGCTTGCCTTCATCACCGCCAAGCATTTCTTCGTCCATCTCTTCTGCGCTCATGAGTTCTTCATGGATGGCACGTGCCTTTTCAATGAATACCTGATGAAGCAGGTCTTTTGCCTTGGCTTCGTCGCCTGCGACGAGATGCTCTAGGACTTGTTCTAGCTTGCTCTTAGCCATTGTCTTAGTCTCCTGTTGTTGTAAGATGTGGTACAGACTCGGGTATATTTAATACAGCGAGATGAATCCGGTGAAATATAGCTGAAAAAATTACGATTCTGTGACAGACCAGCCGTTAGTAAACTTTCTGGATCCAAACACAGCCGGTTAAATTAGAAGATGTTAGATTTTGTGTCACAACACTACCACCGCCGTTTGGTATCACAACAGTTTGACCGTTGGCTATGAACCACCCTGTTGGTATAGTAGCACCTGTGGGCAGCGCAATAATGCCGTTGGTTGGCATTGGATTGTCGAGGAATGTTGTTGTTATGATGATGTTGCTGTTGCCGTGGAAGATGTTGCTTCCGCCAACAACACCGTTGATTATGATGTTTGAACCAAAACTCAAGCTGTTTGCTACACCGTTAACGGGGCTTGGCACATAACCAAGTGCTGTGCTGATGTCATTGGCGTTGAGCAGTTGACCACTGGTAACGATACCGTTACTGCCCACTGTAACGTTTTGATAGTATCCAGCTGTTACCACGTTGGTTAATGCCAAAGGCATCACAACGTTTCCGCTGCCATTGAAGCTTACGCTAGCATTAGCACTGCCTGTAACAGATATCGTCATGTTACTAGCAAACGCATTAGCAGCGCTGGCTCTACCCCATACCTGCAGCCCATTGCTGTCTGTAGCTATGGTAATACCAGCACCAAGACCTTGTGGAAATCTGCTGCTCATAGCATAGTAGGTATCGTCAATCAAAACGCTTGAAGGTAATGATGCTTGGTTCAGTGGGACTAGGCTTGTAGCATAGATGATTTGGCTATCTGCCAGCGTGAGAGCCACTGCTTGACCAAGTATGCTGGTAGTAGCAGTACCAGCAGAACCGTCGTATGGCGGAGTTAACACCTTCCATTGCACGCCGTTGTAATACTTGATAGATGAAGAAATCGTGTCATACCATAGCTGACCAATCAGCGGACTGATAGGAGCAGTGTTGCTGGCAAATGTCTGTAGCAATTCCACGAAGTTTTGATTGATATAAAGGCCAAAATTCACGGTGTTAGGTCCAACCAACGCCAAGCTTGTGCTGGTAGTATCAATGGCACCATCCTGTACCACTATATTGCCTTGTGCAGTAGCAGTTGCCTGATAGGGTATGTAATAGGTCATAGTCCTGGTGCACCTTCCTCTGCAGGTGCATACTGTATTTCCAGATGATCGGCATGCACAAGATCTTCCAACGCTTTGGCTGCACGCATCTTCTTGAGCTTGTTAAGCTGGAACAATGTAAGACGAGCACGGCGCGTGTCATGTATGTGAGCAGGAGTGAACTTGTCATCCTGTGGTGAATAATATGCACCTTCTATCTCATCTGCTCTCATATCTTGTGCTCCTGCTGCAATATTTATGGTTGATATCAGCCACCTAGTATGCCGCCGCCCGGAGGAGACGGTATCGGTCCACCAGCTGGTGCTTCTCCTCCTGCGGGTGCCTCAGCCCCGCCTTCAGCCGGCGGAGCGCCTTCGGTACCTTCTGGTTCTGCGCCCTGCGGAGCCGGAGATTCAGATTCGGGGCGCAGTCCTATGGCATTCATACCAGGTGGTTCAGACGCAGATGAAGTACCAGTCTTGGACTTGACCTTCTCTGCATTCTCTTCTCGCCACATCTCTTCGTTGCGAGATATGTCGTCTTGGCTCCAACCCAGATAGCGTCCCAATGCGAAACGCTTGCTGATGTACTTGGTAGCTTCGGTACCCATAAGCGTGCTGAACAGGTTGATCTGTTCAGCATCCATACCCATCCTACGATATTCACCAAAGCTCTGCGGTGGGAAGAACTGTAGCTCAAAGAGGCTGCTCTGTATCTCAATGCCGCGATGCTTGAGGAACAGCTTGAATTCCTTGTCTAGCACAGGGCTCATGAGGTTCTGCAGTCGCTCGCAATACTTGGTAAAGCGATATTCCTGCACGAATGCCGTTCCCATCTTGCCGTCATTGTAGGTTGCAGTACCGTCATCTGGTCCAGTTGGCAGATAGCTGCTGGGCACGCCGAGACCTCTGATCATCTTGTTGTTGAAGTATTTCAAGTCGTCAATCTGACCGAGATTCTCACCTGCGTTCAGAGTATCAATGCGAGTGCCCTTGCCCTCTGCGTTTGTAGCTAGAAAGAAGTCTTCATTGATGCTGATTGGATTGTATGCAGCATCTATCACGCTGACGCCACCACCAGTCCTGTTTGGTATGCGCCTCTGATATATCTCATTCTTGATTCGCTCCACATACTGCATGGCGCGAGGTCCAGATAGAGAACCAACGTCAATGTAGAACACACGACGTTCCGGAGCACGCACGATGCGATAGATGAGGATACAATCTTCCAGCAGATCCTTCTGCTTGTAAACCTTGTAGATGCTTTCTAGTATGCTTGTGCCGAAAGGCCATTGGTTATCCATGCCTTCTGAAAGACTGAGGTGAACAACGTGAGTAGCATCAACTGCTGTGTCGTTTGGCAAGTTATCAAATCTGCTCTGGCGGCTACCCGGACTGTTGGCAAGTCCATAGTTGATGGTACCTGCACCTGCAGCCGGATTACCGCTGCGAGGATAACCACCAGGAAAGCTGTACTGATCGTGCACTAACATGTTGGTACCAACCAAGCTGGTTAGATTGAAGTCAATGTCACGTATAACGTATTGCTCAATGCTCTTGCCCTTGTCTTCGTTGACGATGATCTTCTCAACTTTAGTAGGATCAATCCATATCAGCCGATAGGTCTCTGGATCACGAACATAGATCTGATCACCGTACTTGATGACGTTGCGGAACATGCGCCATAGGCGTTGTCGCCACTTGTTGAGGCTGCTCCACTGCTGTAGAGTTTCTGTAAGCAGCTTGATCTCAGTTTCGCTGAGCTTGCCTTTGTAGCTCAATTGGAATGGTTCGTCATCCTTGTCAAAGCTCTGTGTGCTGAAATCGCTGATAGTATCAAGCGCACGCGATATCTCGCTGTCAAGGTCCATNTGCTCATACTGAACATAGCGTTCAATACGGTTAGGAGCACCGCTATATACCTCAGGCAGATAGCTGTTATACTTGGCAGCACTGCCAGGTTTAGCATCACCTTCGCTGTTCCACTGCTCCATGCGCTGCTGCATNCGNGCCTGAGTAGGGACTGCGCTAAAATATTTCTTCCAAGATGCCATGTGGTTTTTGCCTCGATATCAATGAGATATTTATAGTATGCTGCTGTTTGGTTCAGCTAATCAAGTTAATGTATGACACCGCCGATGGCTGAGAATCCATCGCTCATCACTCGTGTCTGGCGATCTTCAGTGTTTAGAAGTGCTGTCATAGTGTCGTTCAACTGGCTCAGCATTTCCATCATTTGCTGATGCTTTTGATCAGGTGTGGTATGCGTGACCTTGGTTCCCGGAGTCGCTGGGGCAGCAGGGGCAGGTGCCGGAGTGCTGCTACCAAACAGAGATCCAAATATTCCAGGACTTGCCGCAGCACTCAGCTTTTCAAAGTTAGCCATGGCCGTAGGATCAATCACGGTGTTGTTGATAGCATCAATGCTCTGTGGATAGGCTGCAGCAAAGGCTGCCATCGCATCTGCTGCCTTCTGTAAAGGTTCAGCTATCTCACCAAAGCGCGACAGCTTGGTTATGGGATCAGTACCAAAGAAACTGCTTATACCACTGGCCAAGCTGCCCCAAACGTTGGCAACTTCGCCTACACCCATGGCAATGAGACCACCGCCTATCTTGATCATGCCCATGCCGGTCTTTTCAAGCTTGTCACCATCTATGTCAGTAAATGCCTTGAGACCTTCAGCCAGCTTGGGCATGGCTGCGCCCATGATCCACGTAGCACCGGCTATACCTCCACCGATAGATGCTATAGCAATACCAAGAGCTGCACCACCTGCTATTATAAGAGGTGATGCAAGACCAGCAAGCGCTGATGCTGCGCCGAGGGCTACTATTGCTGTTCCGGCCTTACCCATTGCTTCCCAAGATAAATTTTGAAATTTCTCTATTCCGTCTCCTGCTGCTATCATACCTAAACCTATCGCGCCTATAGCAGCACCAAGCGCAACACCGCCTGCACCTATCATAACAGCATCTCTACCAGCAATAGCAGCAGCCCCGCCAATGGCAATCATAGCTGCTCCAGCTTTACCCATATCTTCCCAGTTGACTTTACTAAACTCTTGGAAGGCCTTACCTGCTATGTACATGCTACCAGAAAGCAGTCCTAATGATATTATGCCTTTCATAACATCTGTGCTGCCAAATGCCTTAATACCATCTGCAATAGCAGTAAGGACATACTTAATTCCGTCGGCTACTCCTTTCGTAAGACCGCTAAATGCCTTACCGATGCTGCTACTAGCTTTACCTGCTCCAGCAGCGCTTTTCAACCCATCTACCAGCTTGCCCATGCCGCCAGTACCACCGGCACCAAGGCTTCCTATCCTGCTGAACATGCCCATTCCGGGAATGCGTTTGAAGAGGTTCATAGCACTTCCCATGATCTTGGTCATCCAAGGACCAGTGAACATGCCAAGCACTGTTGGACTCATCAATATCTTCTTCAACAGTCCGCCGCCTAAAAGCACAGTACCTACGGTGCCAGCTAATGCTCCAATATCTAAGACTGTAGCACCAACGCTGCCTTGACCGCCATAGCTGCCCAGAAATTCCTTGCCTAGGTCAGCTAGATAAGAAAAGAAATCTCCTATCTTATCAAGCGGATATAGTAGGTATCCTAGAGCGTCAACCACTTTTATTGCTACTGTTGCTAGACCAGTCAAACCGCTGATCAACATAGCAAATGGTTTGGCAAGAGGAGCTAGCAATTTAGCAGATAGCTTGCTAAATGCTTGGTTCAGAGCATTAAAGGAAGAGTTTATTTCCTGCTGTGCTTCTTTGATGCGTGTTGCGTCGTCTGGCGCAGGCATGTTGTTCAACAGATCTTGGTTTCTCTGGCTGATGTTTCGGCTCTGTACCTGTATACCAGACGCGAGATTTACCATATCTCCTTGCATACCTCCAAGCTTGAGGAAGAAAGAATTCTGTTTAGCGTAAGCGCCAGTGCCAGCACCTATCTGTTCTATGAGGCCATCCATGGCATCCTTGTTACCGTGAACAGTTGCGTCAACCAGAGACATGAAATTGTTCATCTGACCGCTCTGGCTCAGCATCTGTGTCATGTTCTCGTTGGTTGCCAACATAGCCGGCAATCCGCCGGTCTTGGCAGCAATGATCATGTCCTGGAATGTTCCAGCCATCTCTGGTCCCATGACCTGCAGCTCGCTCAAGCCCTGCTTGGCGCTGTCCCTGAGGCTGTCATTCAGCGTGCTTAGTAGCACATTAACGTCAGGACGCTTGAGATTCTGTTTGATCTCTTGATCTATCTGTTCTCTGCGCTGTCCTGTGACCTGTGACAGCCTGTTCAGTTGCGATCCGTATTCTTTTGCGCCAGCAATGATATCTTCGTCCGAACGGTTGCGCAGTTGCCCGGTCATCTTCTCCTGTTCAGCATAGCTGAGCAGCGTATCCTGAGCTTGTTCAAACGTCATGCCCAGCGCAGTTCCGCCCTGAGTGGCTAGGTTAAATGCCTTGCCCAGCTGAGCTGTCCTGGCAATGCCCATGGTAGCTACAACTTGACCATGCTTGGTCAGCACCTTGCTCAACGTCTGTAGATCAAGACCTGTAGCAGCAGCATCATTGGCCAGTTGGCTGATGCCTCCGCTGAACACCAACCCTGCGTCATACATGTCAAAGACTGCGTCAGCCATCTCGGTGCCACGAGTCCATATCACCTGGAAGACTTCCGCTACCATAGCAGCTGTACCAGCTAGCTTGGCCATTGGGCTGCCAATAGCAGCCAGTTCATATTGGAAATCCTTGAAATAACCACCAAGATTGCCAAACAGGCTAGTAGGATCAGATCTCAACAAGCTCTTGAAGCTGCTGGAACTCTGGCTAAATGCGGTCTGTAGTTCTCTAGTAGCATCCTCAACCGTGCGATCAGCTCTGGTTTTATTCTGAACAGCAGTGGTTTCTTTCTCGATAGCAGCTGTAAGCTTGGCATACTTGTCTATCTCAGATTTATCAGTGGTCTTATCCACTGCCTTGGCAATGATACCCAGCAGCTTATTGCCGTCACCACTCTGCTTGACCAAACTCTTGAGAGTGGTTTCTTGAGCCCAGGTAGCAGCTTGCGTTTTATCTATGGTAGTCTCGGTCACTGCGATATTCTTTCTATGCCACCAAAAATCACGGTTAAATATCCGTGATATCTGTTATAGGCAATGATGCCAGTATGGTATTTATGGAGCAAAATTCATGAGCAACAATCCACTACAGAAGCATTTCCGTAGACCTGCGCTGTGGATAAAATTGCCAACACAAGGTCGTTGGTACACAGATGGCTCTGTTGACATGAACCAAGAGCAACAGGTTCGCATCTACGGTCTCAATGCCAAGGACGACATCATGCTCAACACTCCAGACGCACTGTTAAACGGCCATGCCCTGGAATCTGTCATACAGAGCTGCGTGCCAGAGGTACGCGACGTCAAGAAGCTGTTACAACCAGATCTAGATGCCATATTCCTCGGAATCAAAGCAGCTACAAACAACGGCAAGTTTGATATCGAGCGCAAGTGCGAAGCCTGCAGCACAGAAAACACATTTGAAGTGAACTGCGGTAGGTTGATTGACATGACAACCTACGTGGAAGACAGCGATACAGTGGTGATGATTGGCGACGATCTCAAGGTAAAGATCAAACCTTATACCTACGAGATGCGCACCATGATGATACAAAAACAGCTGGAAGAACAGAGAGTTCTCAGTTCTATCGAAAAAGATGACAACATCACAGATGACATGCAGAGAGCAGACATATTAGCACGCAGCATCGAGAAGCTCACTGTGGTAACGTTCAATCTAGTAGCACAGAGCATCACCAGCATTGAATTGCTGGGTCAAGATGCCACTACGGTCACCAACAAGGAACACATAGTAGAATGGCTGTCTAACATAGATAAGAGCACAGCTGATGCGGTCATAGAAGCAGTTAATGATCTGAATGCCATAGGTCCACCAAAAGAGACAGACGCGCAGTGCAAGAATTGTGGCCATCAGTGGAAGGAAAAGCTGAGCTTTGATCCAGCGCTTTTTTTCACGCAACGCTAGCGACCATGGATCCTGACCAGATCAATGAGATGCTAGCGGCCTGCTACAGGAACATCAACGTCATAGAACAAGATATAAACGCCTTGGTATTCCACATGCAAGGTGGACTGGATTTTGACGATGCGTTTCTATTGACTGTTGATCAAAGACGCAGCATGGCTAAGATGATCCAGAAACACTATGATGATCAAAATCCCAACAAGAAATCACAACTGTGAGGTATCAGTGATGAGCTTGCGCTCATCAGTTAGCTGAGCTAAAGCTCATCTAACAGTTTTCTTTAATAATGAATCAATAAAATCTTTGTTAGTTATTCTGGTCGATTAGCAGCCATATCACTCCCTTTGCCAGGGAGTGACCATGTGAAATATCATTCTGGTTCGAACGACACCATTGCCCTTTCATCCTAGTCTTTCAACAGCTGGCGGAGTGCCTAATTCCAGCATACGGATGAGATCCTCTGAGGAGTCTATACCTCAACACTCGGTTATGGGAGTTTACCCACGCTACATGATGGTCAAACGGCCAGACACATCATGCATCACAGCGGGCCAGTCAGATGGCGGCTGTGATCCTTTCTCTGATTTCTTTGGCAGGGGCCTAGCAGAACAAGAATCCCCGTCCGGTGAGTGTGATAACCTTGCCGTTATCCTTTCACCGGGTGACAACATCACCATTATTGAGCCAATATGTAGATTATTGAGAGAGTAAGAACTGAAGCTTACTTGGAGCCTATGTGAGCCTTGACTTCTGTATCTGTGATTTCTTTGAGCCTGTTTAGTGGTTCTGATAGCATCTTCATGCCAACGACTTTCCACACAGCATCGCGCTGCATGTTGGACAATTTCTTATGCTTCTCGTCTAAATGTTGATTGAAAATTTCTTTCAAGCTGATACCGGGTTTGGCCAAAGTACCATAATTGACTGGGATAGCCCGACGTTGCCATGGACTGGCTTTCTTGACCGGAGCGGTAGCAGCAGTTGGAGCCTTAGCTTCTTCTGGAAACCAGTGTTTGTCAGCTGGGTTGGAATCCGTTGTGTTTGTCTTCTTTACAGCTGTCTTTTTGGCTACCATTTTCTGTCTCCGTTACTGTTATAGCATTGTCATCTGGGGTGTCAGCTGTCAACTTCGATGACAGGAAATGGTCATCTGGTTGGGCCAGCCAGTCATCCAGCAAATGTACGTGGAAGTCTTTGTATTTGTTATGATACTTACCAGGAATGGCCTCTTTGAGGAACACCATGATATCCACGTTATTGTACTTGATGACCAGGCTCATCTTTCGCTTGCTGCTCACAGCATCTTGTTCTGCCTGTGCAAGCCATTGATCCCACTGAGTAACTGTGTGGTTGAGCACGCTCTGGAAGCTAGGAGGTGTCTTATAATGCTTGCATTCTACGCTATATGTGAAGTTTCGAGGACATATCAGATCCCCGAAAATCGCATAGTCCAAGCTGTAGCTCTCAGTGCGAGACTTGTTGCTGCCGCCAAAGAAGCTGCCACTGTCTGGATTGCGGCGAAATCCATTGCTCACGCCCAAAGCTTCTGCAAAACGTTCAGACAACCTATTGGCTATCTTTCGTTCAAAGCTTGACCCTTTTGCCTTGCCATTAACTGCCATCAGGTAATTATCTCATGTTCATAGCTGAAGGTCGTGAATCCACCTTCTTTGATCACGCTTAACACGTTGCTAACACGAGTTATGAGTTCTTCCCTGTGCGATATCACGAACACGTTCTTGCCACGCTCGCGTTCCATGCGCTTGAGCACAGCAACTGAACCTTCTAGACCTGCAGGATCAAGACCGCTGTCTAACAGTTCGTCTACGAACAGCAAGTTGATAGCTTGGTTCATGTTCTCAAAGATGTCACGGAAGCTCCAGCTCAATCCAAGTATGAGGCGAGTGCGCTCACCACGCGACAGGTTATCAAAATCCAGATCCTGTCCTAGCAAGCTGATCTCTGTGGTGAGATCGTTGAGGAATTTCACAGTGTGCGGCAGTCCCAGCTTGTCTAGATAATCGTTCAATCGCGAATTCAGGTAAGCCAAGTTCTGATCTATGATGCGCTTGCGTATGAAGCTGTCCTTGTTTGTCAGCAGCTTGAGCAGGAACTCCTGGTGTTCTCTGGCCTTGATCATGGTGTTCAGCTGATCATAGCTGACTTCTTGCACAGTGCTTTGCAAGCTGTCTGCTTGATCCAGATAGGGATTTTCAGCAGCACGTTCCTTGACCAAGTCCTTGTGCAGCGATTCCAACGTGCTCTTGTGGTTCACAGCTTCTGTGAGAGTGGGATAAAAAGTCTTGGGAGTGCCCATTGCCACATACACAGGTTCTATCTCTGCGATCTGTGATGCTAGATCGCTGATTTCCTGTCGTTCGGCATTGACCTGTTGATCCAGCATGGCAATCTTGCTCTCTAAATCACCGATGATGTCTTCATGCTTGTGGTCCTTGATCTGCTGTTCGCACATGGGACATTGCTTGTGAACGCTGGCCTTTTCAAACTGGCTAAGCAGACCGTTCAGCTGTGTTTCCAGCTGCGTTGCGTGCCTGTTCTTGGTCACATGATCCTTGCGCAGCTGTGCCAGAGCCTTGCCCAGTTCTCTATGAGTTTCGACCAGCTTGTGATTCTCAAGCTCTGATTCAATGTCCAGGAGCTCGAGCTGTTCTATAGCAGCTTCCAGCGTGGCGATCTCCTGTGAGTTCTTGTGATCCCAGCTGTTGATCTTGTTCTGCAGATCCTCGATGGTCTTGGCAATCTTCTCGTTGGCAGTTTTCACAGTGCGTATGCGAAATTCTTCCTGATCAATCTCAGTCTTGGTGGCCTTGATCAGTTCCTTGAGATTCTCTGCTTTCTGGCTAAGCAACGTGATACCCAGCAGTTCTTCAATGATCTCGCGCTGTTTGGCAGCACCCATGGCCAAGAATGGCTCTGTGTAGGTGTTCAGTGCCACGATGTGTTTGAACAGCGTGTGGCTCATGCCTATCAGCTTGACGATGTCTTTCTGGCTATCGCGAGCATCGCCTTGCGCTTCGTCAGTAGCTTCTTCGCCAACCTTGCTCTCATCGTCGACCATCCAGCGGAAGAACTGCGGCTTGCGACCGCGTTCAATGCGGTGTGTGTGACCATTGAGTTCAAACTCGATGCTCACAGCCATGTTCTTGCCGTTGATCTTGTTGACTAGATTGTCACGCTTGATGTTGGTCAGCGCTTCACCGTACAAACCATAGCTGATGGCTTGCAGTATGGTGCTCTTGCCCACACCGTTGCGCGATCCATTGCCTCCCAGATCCAGATTGTCACCAAGTACCAGTGTCAATCCGTTGCGATCCAAGTCAACAGCTTGTGTGACTGCACCAACTGATAAGAAGTTCTTGAGGCTCACGCTTTTGAGTTTCAACATTGCTTATATGCTCTGATAGATCTGGATCAACTGCTGCCGATCTATGGTATTGGATTCTATGCTCTGCAGGTGGCTGATCACAATGGTATCAACGCTTTCAAAGTTGATATCACCGTCCGGTATTGCGCCCTGCGCATCAGCTTTGGCTACCTGCAGGTTGATCTCGCGAGCATTTAATTCGCGTTCAAACAGTTCCTTGAGGAAGTTGGCTTCTTCGTAAGTGATATCTAGATCTACTGCTATGCGAGCATAGGTCTTGGCATCGATCACAGCTTCTGGATCCTCTAGCAGCTTGCTCAAAGGAGCAACCCTGTATTTTGGAGCACCCGGCCAAGCACGGAACGTGGGGTCTTTACCTGGTTCCCAGAGCATGATACCGCGGTTATCATCCCAGGCATCTGAATAATCATGGGGAAAGCAGTTGCCTGTGTACCATACCTTGCCACGATTCTGCCGCTTGTGGAAATGGCCAGTGAACACTTGTGTTTGATTAGCAAAGTGAGTTTCGTTCAGCAACCCATGATCTGGCATTTCTACCATGGCGTTCATCTTGAAGCGTGGTAGCTCAAAATGTCCAAACATGTATGGCGCTGTGATCTTCGGCACAGCTTTCCAATCGTCTCCAACCAACCACGGTATGAAGCTGACTCCGTCAAACACAGACTGTTGCTCGATCAAGTGGATGTTGGGGAATTCCTTGATGTATGGGATGCTGTGGATCTCATACTTGTCTCTGTAGAACAGATCGTGGTTTCCAATGAGGAAGAACACGTTGTCAAAGTAAGCGTTCAGCTTCTTGAGCCCGCTCACTGAGTAATTGAGCGTGCTGACGTTGATCACGCTGCGGTTATGATGCCAATCACCGCCGAAGATGCAGTTCTTGCTGCCCCATTCTTCAGCCTGTTCGATCATCCATTCTATGAACTGCTCACAGCTAGCGTTGTGCTCGCGGCTGTTGTTGCGGAGACCGTAGTGTAGATCGGTAAAGTACACAGTTTTGGAAAAGTCTATGTCTTTACGCGTCACTATACTCTCCATGCCTTATAACCATTGTGCGATAAACCAGCATCTGTTTTTTTGAGTACGTAACTCGCAGATTGTCCGGTGAGCTTATTGAACTCTTCATAGCTATTGTATGTTACGGTACTACCGTCTGGTTGAGCAACCTGCAGCTTTTTTCGATTCTTTTTGGCGGCAGCATCTGATGCTGCGGCACATATCTTTCTTAACTCATCTTTATTTTGGTCGCGCCAGGCTTTAATCGCTTCGTATTTTTTGCTCTTTTGATCTGGATTGCTAGCATAATATCGTTTAAGTGTTGCTGCTTTTTTGGCGTAAACAACCTCGTTGTGAAGATGCTGTGTAAGTTCTTTACGTTGTTCTGCGGTAGTGCCTGCCCATTTAATCTTAGTGTTGTACTCGGTTAATCTATTGCCTAGCACTTCTTTGATTTGTTTAATCTCATCATCTGATAAAGAAGCGAAATTAGCCTTGCCTAATCCATCTCCGCCTAATGACGAGTTAAGTCCGTTCTTATATGAGTCGTGTTTCTCTATGTAGGATATTTCTAATAATGCCAGTTTACCAATAGTCTCGACATTATCTTGGAGGACTTCGACACGACAATTTTCTATACCGTGGGTCCTAATAGCATTGTGTAATTTGGAATTACGTGTGCCCATTGCTTCTTGGCAATGAGTATTCCATCTGCTCATCTTGTAAGATGGTTTGGTATCAAGACCTATATAAACGGCATTGATAGGTAATACTGTGATCTTGTAAATGTACATGTTATGATACCGTAATGTATATTATTATTTATACATTACGGTAGATTGTCAAGTGCTCTCTTTGGCAGCGGCAGCAGCTGCATCAGCAGCTGCTCTAACCTGTTGGTTTTTCATGTCATTTTCAGTCTGGCGCGTATAACTTGGTGTGGCACCATGCATGATTAGGATGTCGTCGCGGATGTTTTGGTTACGTTTCTCTATGTTGAGCACGCGGGTGAAGCTGTTGGTGATGGCTGCTGTATAGTAAGCAAATGGATTTGGAGTTTCTGAACGGCTCTCGTCAAACTGCAGTCCAATCTGGCTGAGCTGTAGCAGAGCTTGGCTTTTCATCTCGTCAATGTAAGTGTAACCGCGCCAGTTGCCGCGATGTCCGTAACGCTCAACCAGCTTCATGAACATCATGGCTAGCTTGTTGGTCATCTTGCCGTGTGTTACGTTGAAGTGTCCGTTTTCCAGTCCACCTTGCCAATGGCTCTTGCCAACGCACAAGAACTCTCCGTCTCTATAGATGAAATGCTGATAGGGTGGGAAGTTGCATTTGAGATGGCGTTCAGACTCAGTCTTGGCCTTGAGCACTTTCTCTTCGTTGATTGGTATGTGATCAAAGGTCATCAGGCGAATCACGATGTCTTCAATCTGCACGCTGTTGGGATCTATGTTTATGATTGGATTCCTCGTCCCAGCCGCCACTGCAGCCTTCTTGGCTGCCATCGCCATCTGATCAAGCTTGGTCTTGCGAGCATCTTGCAAACGAGACTCTGTGACCTTGTTGAGATCATTGACGATCATGTCATAACTGCTGTATCTGGTCTCTATGAATTCACAATAGGTGTTTTTGCTGCGATGTATCTCTTCTAACAGGTCTTTGTTGGTAAGGTATTTGATCTTAGTGGTTGCAGCCATGTTTATTGTATCGCCTTGTTGATCAGTGCGACCTGGACGCACCGTTGCTAATTTGCACCAAATGTGCCAGCTGTGTCAAATTGATATCACAGAAATCATTGGTGATTTTACCACCATAAATAGTTTGCAAAACTGTGGGATATTTATGGCTGATCAATCATCACCAAGCGGCACTGGAGTACCTGGCGGTATACCACCGGCTATTACACCTAACAATAATTCATTTAATGTCACGCCTGACACAGATGCCCAGGGCAGACGAGTACGACTGCGACCAAAACCAGGTGCTATAATTTCAAATAACATCTATGGCGGCAGTGGTTTGCTGCAGCCATTGCGTGCTACCAATGGAGTTGTTTGGCCTTATCAACCAACGATAACCTGGGAACAGAGCGTAGATTATTCTAGCATAGACATGGTACATGTTAACCAAGAGATCTATGCTTACACCAAGACACCTGCGGCCAAATTCAGCATCAGCGGGGATTTCAGCGTACAAAACAATCAAGAAGGCATATACGCCTTGGCTGCTATACATTTCATGCGTGTCATGACCAAGATGTATTTTGGCACAGGTCCTGCTCTTGGAACCCCTCCACCGGTGTTGCTGTTTGATGCCTACGGACAGTACATGTTCAACCAGCTTCCGGTGATCATAACGCAGTTTAGTGTTGGCTTGCCTAACGACGTTGATTATGTGCCGGTTGATATGTCATACCAACAGACCTACGACAACAGCCAAAGCCAGACCAACATGCAGGGCTTTAGCAAAACGCAAAAGACACCGCAGTTGTTGAGCCAACAGGCTTCGTTTGATGCTAATTTCATAGCCAGTTCGCTGTTCCAATCTGGACTCAAAGGACAGAGCGGTTATGTGTGGTTACCATCTGTGTTCAATCTCAGCGTGAGCCTCACGGTGCAAAATACAGCCACTAGATTGCGTGCCTTTAACTTAGATTCGTTTAGGACTGGCGAATTGATGAAACAGGGTAGATGGATATGACACAGGTAGTCTATAACCAATACAGCCCCTACTATCAGACACAGCAGATCAGCAACTATGTCAGCTATCTAGACTTTTGGAATGGGCAATACATATCACCTCGCAGTGACGATACGCTGTATCAGATAGAATATACCTATCAGCATAGACCGGATTTAGTAAGCTATCAATTCTATGGCACCAGCCAACTGTGGTGGGTATTTGCACTGCGCAATCCAAATAGTTTGATAGATCCAATCTGGGATTTTGTAGCTGGACTCGCCATTTATGTTCCATCTCGAGATAGTTTGATCAAGGTGAGCTAATGCCGTATATCAATGGTGTACAGGTCAGCAAAGACGAATATGACGATATAAAAAAAGTCCAAGCATTAGAGCAGGATATTAGGAATCTGCAGATCGCTGCAGGGGTACCCGCTAAGCTTTTGTACAACGGTCCTGTAGCTATTGCTCCAAACAGTCCGCAAGTTTTGGATGATAATACTCAGGTAAAGGCCAGCAGTACACGTACCCCAGACAGCGCCTTCAGTGATCAAGCATTGGCTAGTACCTATAGCAAGCTAGGCGGTACTCCTTCAGCTACTACAGTTACACCGGCTAATGGAGGTATAGACGCACGTTTGGCTTCCTATGGCTTACAGCTCAATGCTCTTCCTAACCCATTGAGCGACTATGCTAATTACACCTATCACATAAGATGGTTCGTTACCAGTGAGTATGAAGCATACAACAATCTAAGTGAAAATAATCCCAACAGCAGCAGGATGACCAAGACCATAATTGCTGAGAGTGGTGTTACAGCCGGTTTCAACATAGTTGATCTCGCTGTGAAAACTAGCTGCATTGGCAATGCCAAGCAACGCAACATGTGGGCTGCTAGTGAATTTGAGATGACCATATCAGAACCACTTGGACTCAGCCTGTTCGATAAGATCTATTACACTAGCCAGCAGATCGGCATTATCAACCATCTACTGTGCCCTTATTTCATCGAAATCTGGTTTACGGGTTATGATGAGAATGGTATTCCAG